>Ga0256404_1000843_pt1 | contig 78598 bp, 87 predicted proteins | sample RumenRJG_01DNA_FD_185990 | JGI IMG/M metagenome (GOLD analysis project Ga0256404, IMG submission 185990) | Bovine rumen microbial communities from Lethbridge, Alberta, Canada - RJG_01 | ecosystem: Host-associated > Mammals > Digestive system > Stomach > Rumen | place: Canada: Alberta | collected...
CCCACTAAGGGATCTTTTCGACAAACAGAATTTCAACAATGTCAAAGAGCTCAATGGTTCAAGTGAACCGAGTTTGTTTGAAAATTTTATTTATTAACCGTACACAATTTTTAGTGGACAGCAATGGGACAAAATGTTTAAGTATATCTATTACCGGATATGTAAGGATTGGGAAAGAAAGAAGGAACTTGGCAAGACCTTTTGGGAGAGCCCACCTGCAAAGTGGCTTAGTTCTTATTTTCTTTTTCTCTTTTTCCCGTTTGCATTCTTGAGCGGTATGCTCATGGAGAGCAACAATGAATTGACAGGTATGCTAGGGAGCGTGCCCATTTTGGCCTTGGCCATGTATTTGTGCAACCGATTCGAGAAAAGGATGAAGAACTACACACCTCCTGAGCGATACAAGAGGTTTGATAACACACCATTGTATTGCTTTACCGGACCGCTTGTAATGCTGGAGATACTCTGGGGCTTGCTTGGAATTGTGCTAATGATTTTCTGCGTTATCGAACCTTTGCATCTTAAGGGCTGGCTCTATAATCTTTTGTTCCGGTAAATCTGATAATTGAAGTGCGTGTCGTGCAATAGTTGCTACCGCACTCCAGGTCACCAGTGTATCTTCAATCCGCGTCAATAAGCACTGTAGCCCTTGCCCTATGTCAGAAGAGTAGTGCCGAAATTTGGGTGGTTGGAAGAGAATCTGTATATTTGCAGAGAATAACGCAATGTTGTTTAACCATCGGTCCATTGGCAACAGAAAGTACGCTCTATGGCCTGGAAATCAAACAACTGCTGATGGTAAGATTATCACTAAAAACCAAATATTATGAAAAAGTCGACTATCTATGCGATGCTGATGTGCTTGTGTTGTGGGGTTAGTGCCCAGGCAGGTGACGAGATTGTATTCACAACCATACTGGAGAACCCCATCACGCCTGTAAAAAACCAGAGCCGCAGTGGCACATGCTGGTCCTATGCGACCATTGGCTTTATCGAGGCTGAACTGCTGCGCACGACCGGTAAGGTGTATGACCTGAGCGAGATGTTTGTGGCCAGTAAGGACTATGTGGACTGTGCCGAGTATCACGTGAGGATGCATGGCTGTAGCCGCTTCTCGGAGGGTGGTTCGGCTGATGATGTGTTTGAGGTCATCAACCGCCATGGCATTTGTCCCGAGCAGGCGATGGCTCGCCCAGGGTCAATGATCGGCGACACGCTGGCCAACTTCACCGAATTCTTTGCCACGCTGGAGCCCTATGTGGAATCCATCGCCAAGGGCAACAGCACCAAGTTGACTTCGCAGTGGAAGGTGGGCCTGCAAGGCATTCTGGACGCATACCTAGGCGTATGTCCCGATCAGTTCACCTACGAAGGCAAACAATATACGCCTCAGAGTTTCGCCAAGAGTCTGGGCATCAACAAGAACGACTATGTGAGCATCACGAGTTTCACTCATCATCCATTCTACGAGCAGTTTGTCATCGAGGCACCTTACAAGTGGCGCCCGCGTCCCAGTTGGAACGTCACTCTCGACGAGATGATGGCAACCATCGATGAAGCGCTCAAGCAGGGCTATACGGTGTGCTGGGGCGGAGACGTGAGCGAGGACGGCTTCACCCGCACGGGTCTGGGCATAGCCGCCGACATTGAGCACGCCGACGACCTGACGGGCAGCGATGCAGCACGGTGGCTGAAACTTACCAAGGCCGAAAAAGCCGAGTCGCTCAAGAAAGTCGGTGCCAAGACGCCCGAACTTGCCCCCAGCCAGGAACTGCGTCAAGAACGCTTCGACAACTGGCAATCGACCTATGACCATGTGATGGTAATCTATGGCATTGCCCATGATCAGAATGGCCGCGAATACTATATGGTGAAGAATTCATGGGGCAAGACAGGAGACTATCAGGGCATCTGGTACATGTCCAAGACCTACATGGCTCTGAACACCACCTACATTTTCCTGAATAAGGCAGCCGTCAAGAAGGATGTACGCAAAAAACTTGGCTTCTGATCATGAGTGACTTTTACAAGACCGTGAAGGGTGTGTCACAGGGCATCTATCGTGAGAAGATGTCCCGCTTCTTGGCGTTTGCCGAACCAGTGTCGAGTGCCGAAGAAGCCCGCACCGTGATCAAGCGCTATGCCAACGAGTACCACGATGCGCGCCACTGCTGCTGGGCCTATATGATCGGCACAGAGCGCAACGAGTACCTGAGCAGCGACAACGGCGAGCCCAGCGGCACAGCAGGCAAGCCCATTCTGGGACAGATCAACTCGTTTGAACTGACCAACATCGTGATTGTGGTGATCCGCTACTTTGGCGGCATCAAGTTGGGTACATCGGGACTCATTGTCGCCTATCGCGAGGCAGCCAAACTGGCCATCGAGGCGGGTGAAATCCTCGAGTGCCACGAGCAGGCACGGCTGTCGTTCACCTTCCCCTACCTGAGCATGAACGACGTGATGAAGGTCGTGAAGAAGAGCGACCTGAAAGTTATCGAGCAGGCCTTTGACAACGTGTGCACAATGACCATCGAGGCTGATGCCGACAAGGTGCCGGGACTGCGTGAGCAGTTCGCCAACATCGACGGCACCAGCATCATATCATAACAACGAATTTCACAAATTAAACGACGGTCTCGCTACATCAACTAGTCTGTGAAATTTGTGCTATTGGCTACGCCAAGTTAAAGGGCAAGGCGCAACCCCAGGTCGGCGTCAGTGAACACCGGCGTGTTGCGGTTCCGCCACGATACGCGGCAGCACGAGGCATCGGGGTACCAGCCGCCACCACGAAACACGCGGTAAGAGGCGGTAGCAGGACCTGTCGGATTGGTCTTCTCTTCACTGGTATAGTTGTCGAACCAGTCTTGACACCACTCACAGACGTTACCGCTCATGTCATACAAGCCCAGTTCGTTAGGAGCCTTGGTGGCCACTGGATAGGGCTGATGGTAGGTATTGCCATTGTACCAAGCAACATTCCAAATCGTGTCACTGCCGGCATATTTGTAACCCAGGCTCTTGTTGCCGCCACGAGCAGCGAATTCCCACTCCGCCTCGGTCAACAGACGGAAATTCTCGCCCGTCAACTCGTTCAGGCGCGCGAGAAACGTCTGGCAGTCATTCCAACTCACCTGCTCCACAGGACGCTGGAGATTTCCTAAAAAGCGGCTGGGATTGGCACCCATCACTTCGAGCCACAGCGCTTGCGTCACCTCAGTCTGGCCGATGAAATAACTCGACAGATGAACGCGGTTCACAGGGGTCTCATTGCTTTGGTAGTCCCCTGCCTGCTCATCGGTAGCACCCATCCAGAAGGAGCCTCCCTTGACATATACCATATTGAACTGTACCGAGTTCACGTTATAGGTGAACACTTCACCATCGACGGTCTCATCGACGGGTTCATCATGGCTACACGAGGTGAAGCCCATGGTCAAGCAAATGGCCATCATGGCAATCAATAAAGATTTAATCTTCATCATAGTTTTGCTGTTTGGGTTTAAAGTTAGACTTATACTTATTTGAAAGATTCTTTCCTTGTTTGAAGCGGACGGTTAGCGACACGTATGCGGTGCGGCCAGGGGTCGTCGTACCCAAGTGCAGCCCGAGCGGGCAGGCTCCGACATAAAGACACCACAAAATTACAAATAATCCAATGAATAAAAATAGGGCAACTACAAGAACTACAAATTACTCGAATTAAACTAATTTTGGCTCCCGCAGCCGAGCCTTCGTTTAATTCGCGTAATTCGCAGTTTGTTTCAGCGTTCTTGCCAGCAGAAGCGGGCGCGCACGTGGTCGTTTCCATCGGCATCGGTGATGCTCAGGCGGGAGTCCATGGGGTCGGTGTCGTCGATGATGAAGCGGCAAGTCTCACCGTAATGGCTCTCCTTGATGAAGGAAATCTCCATACGACGGATGAAGTAGTTGTCATAGCAGTCCATGTCAAACATGTTCATCAGGTGCGAGAGATAGCGCACGGTGTTGACGTGGCGGTTGAAGTCGCAATCCATGTAACCGAAGGTGTAGTCCACGGCATGGCCCTGCTCAATGGGCCTGAGGCGGCTCATCGGCTCGATGGGACATGGCAGGCCTGAAACATTCTCACGGATGTAGCCCAATTGTGAGATATCCACGCTAGCACGGGTGTTGAGGTCGATGACCATCCAGATGGTGCGCACATAACCCAGCGTGTGGCCCTGGCCATCGTCGAGGCGCATGTTGCGTTGCGAGAAGTGCCGGTTATAATCTTCGATCCAAGTGGTAAGACGATAGTTCTCGTTAACCTTGGGGAAACTATCGACCTCAATGGTCACGCGGGAGAGCACCCACACATGGTTGTCCTGAATGAGTCTTGCATAGCCAACACCCCAAGAGTTGGCATGAAATGTAGCCACCTCGATGATACGACTCATCAACAGCGTCAAGGGCATTTCGCCTTGAGGATTACACTCACCCGCGGCAAGGTAGTAATCCTTGAAAAATTCCTTTTTATTAGTGTTATTATTAGAGCACATTGGTTTTCCTTATCAAATAATTGTCTAAAATCACCAGTGCCGCCATCGACTCGACCACAGGCAGTGCACGGTTGATGACGCAGACATCGTGACGGCCACGGGCCGCTAAAGTCACCGGATTGCCGTCACGGTCGATGGTGGGCACATCCCGCATGAGAGTAGGCACAGGCTTAAAGGCAATGCGCATGGTAATATCCTCCCCATTGCTGATGCCCCCCTGTATGCCTCCCGAGTGATTGGCCGAAGTGCCAACAGTGCCATCGGCCCGCTTCTCGAACACATCCATCACCTCACTGCCGCGGCAAGATGCCATTCCAAAGCCATCGCCATACTCAAAGCCGTGAACCGACGGGATGCTCATCATGGCCGCAGCCAGTTGTGCATGGAGTTTGCCGTAGACAGGCTCTCCCAATCCAACAGGTACGTTGCACACCTTGCAAGAGATCACGCCCCCCAAGGTATCGCCTTGGCTAGCGGCGCTTGCCATTTCCTGCTCGAAGTCGCTCGTAGCCTTCCCTACCCGCTCGATGGTCGCACTGACCGTGATGCCCAGAGATTGAAGCGCTTGCAAGGCGATTCCGCCAGCCACTACCCGGGCTACCGTCTCGCGCGCTGAAGCACGCCCGCCACCACGCGGATCGCGGATGCCATACTTGGCCTCCCAAGTGAAATCGGCATGATTGGGGCGATAGCAGGCGGCTATCCCCTCATAATCGGCACTGCGGGCATTAGTGTTGCGCACGACAAAGCCAATGGGTGTGCCCAGTGTCTTACCCTGCCAGAGGCCCGATAGGATCTCGACCTTGTCTTTCTCGTCGCGAGCGCTGGCCCCTGCAGTCTGGCCTGGGCGCCGGCGATTCACGAAACGCTGCAATCGATCCATATCGATCGACACACCGGCTGGCATGCCATCAATAACGCCACCCATGGCTGGTCCATGCGACTCACCGAATGTGGTCAACGTCAATATTTTACCTATCGTATTCATCTTTCTTATCAGGCAATCAGGCAATCAGGTCAACGGTCTCGGCTCCCACAAAGTCGACGAGCGCCTGCGGGTCAATCTTGAACTGGAGCCCACGCACTCCTGCACTGACGTAGATGTAATCATACAGGATGCAGGTTTCATCAAAATAGGTAGGAAAAGGTTTCTTCATCCCCACAGGCGAACAGCCGCCACGAATGTAACCCGTCGTAGGCAGCAATTCCTTCATGGGAATAAGGTCCACCTTCTTGTTACCCGAGACTTTGGCGGCCTTCTTGAGGTCGACCTCTTCGGCCCCAGGGATGACACAGACCAGATGACCGGTCTTATCACCCTCGAGGATCAGCGTCTTGAATACCTGGTCGATGTTCTCACCGAGTTGGTCGGCAATGTGCTGTGCGCCCAGGTCGCTCTCATCCACCTCATAGGGGATGAGTTCATATTGAATGTCGGCCGCATCCAGCAGACGCGCCGCATTGGTTTTTGTGATTTTCTTCATCAGTTGTTGTCTTAATGCGGCAAAGTTACTTAATTTTGAATAATTAAAGTTACACGACTGGGTAAAAAAAGAAAAAGCGCATTTTCTTTTTGTGCTGTCGGCGAGTTGCACTAAATTTGCGCTGTCTTAAAACCGATAACTCATAATATTAAAAACAGATAGACTCATGAAGAGAATCATCATCGCTACTCTTGTAGCCATCGCAGGCTGGCTGTGCGTCGAAGCGCAAATGATGCCCGCGCCCGAGAAATATAACGATTACCTGGAGCAAGTGGCTCAGATGGACCAACAGAAAGCGGAATTTCTCATGACCGCAACCATGGAGACCCTGGCCAAGGATCCCAAAGCCTACCGCCAGATGCTGGAACTGGCCGAGCGACGCTTCAGCAACCCCGCCGATGCGATCCACAACGAGGGCTTGTATCTGGTCGTGCTCAAGCATGCTACCGATAAGTATGTGCTGAGCGGTGCAGAGATTGAGCGCCAACGCCTGCTGCTCGAGGGGGCCAAGAAGAATATGATTGGCTCTGTTGCCACCAATTTTGACTACGTCACTGCTAATGACAAATCCACCCACCAACTCAACGAATTGCAGTCGGATTACATCCTCATCTACTTTAACAATCCTGACTGCGAGGCCTGTGAGACCGTCAAGCAACGCCTAGCCGAGAACCCATTGATCAATCAGATGGTGAATGACAAGAAACTGATTGTCCTGGCCATCTATCCCTATGATGATCAGAAACTGTGGAAGAAGGCCAAATATCCTAAAATGATGATCAATGGATGGAACCAGAGCCGCCAGATCGAGTATGCCGAGTTGTATGACCTGCCCACCCTGCCCTGCTTCTATCTGCTGAACAGGGAACACAAGGTGCTGGTTAAAAACGAAGGCAGCCTCAACAAAGTCGAGGCGGTGCTTAAGGCGCTTACCACGGCCAGTGAGGTCGGCCCCCAGCCAGCCAACTGACACCGAGACACTGTCTGCTAACGCGAGATGGGATAACACCGCATGGCCTGCTGCATCGATTGATGCTAGCGGGTCATGCGTTTCAGTACATTGTAACTCGGCAGGATGCCCAACTCGCCGGCCTGGCTCAGATCGACAACTCCCAGAGTTTTGTTGCCCATGCGCAGATACATCAGTCCACGGTTATAATAGGCTTCAGCCAGGTCTGGTTGCTGCTCTATTGCCGTCGTGTAGCAACTGATGGCACTGGTGAAGTCGCCCTGCATCATATAGACATTGCCCTTGTTGTAGTGTGCATAGGCATTTTTGGGTGAGAGTTTGATAGCCTGATCCAGGTCATCCAACATCAGATCCAGTGTGGTGACATCCTGGCGCTGGCGCAACATGGCCTGAGACTTCATATCGGGCGCATCGCCTTGCAGACTGGCGGCACCCGCGTCACGCGCCTGCGCCATGCGATACTGCATGTAGTGGGCATCGGCACGCAACATGTAGGCTAACATGAACTGCGGGCTGAGCGAGATGGCATCATCGATATCGGCCAACGCCGCATCAGGATTCTTGACCATGAGGTAGTCGATGGCACGGGCAAAATAATCGATGCTGCGGGCCTTGGCGTGCGAGAGCAGCGAGTTGTAGTAGTCGATGTTGGCGAAGTGTCGCTGGATTTTCTCCTCACTGAGTTGGGTTTCGCCACGTGCAAGGGTAAGTGTTCCCGGCAACAAGCGCATCTCGTTCACCTCGTCCATCTCACGGAGATAGAGAGTCTTAGCATTAAGTTTGTTGTCCTGAGGGTAATATGATAAGACGAACATCGGCATGGGCTCCACTTCGATATTGTTGTTCTGGACATGACCGCGCTGGCGGTTAGCATACTCCGGCTTAACGGGGTTATTGTCGTTGACAGTGAGCAGGGTGTTGAAGCGATTGATGATCTCCTCGGCTGTTTCCGGCTCATCGTTGACACCGTTCAGGGCACGCTGCTCGGCCTTTTTGATAGCGGCTGTCGCCTCGATTTCGGCAGGATTGAAATTGGAAACATGCGTCTTGTTGCGTCTGAATATCGCCATCGCCTTTTCCATATCGCTCTCGCTGCCCTTATGGTCCCCCATGCGGCGCTTAGCCTCACCTCGAGCCATATAGCCAGCCTCAAAATTGGGATACTTCTTCAGGATTGTCGTGAAGTCGGCCACGGCTTCACGATACTGGCGGGTGCGCATGTGCAACAAGGCCCGGTTATAGAGTGCCATAAAGTTGGAGGGGTTGCTCTTGAGCACGAAGTCAAAATCGCTGATAGCCTTATTGTTGTCTCCGACTTCGGCACGCAGCAGTCCCCGATTGAAGTGGGCCTCCTGGCTGCTGGGGTCAAGCCCGATGGCATAGTCATAGTCGGCCATTGCTCCAAAATAGTCATCGAGGTTATACTTCATGTATGCGCGGTTGATAAAGTAGCCGGCATATCTTGGCTCGAGCAAGATGGCACTATCCATATCGGCAAGCGCACGCTGAAAGTCGTGCTGCGACCGCGTATAGATTTCGGACCTCATGACATAGGCGCCGGCATTCTTCTTACTCAGGCCAATCGCCTTGTTCAGATTGTCGAGGGCCGCCGTGGTGTCGTTGCGCGCCAGGTCCATCTGGGCCAGGCCTATGTAGGCACGGTCGTTGTTACGGTCCACGGCCAGCAGACGGTCAAAGGCCTCCTTGGCATTGCCATAGTCCTTGAGTGCGGTCAAACAGACAGCACGGTTGATCAGCAGGTTCTTATCCTCGGGCATGAGTTTCAGTCCAGCATCATAGTCCTCGACAGCCCCCTTGAAATTGCCCAAGTTCTGGCGCGAAACGCCACGCACCTGATAGGCATCCACAATAAAGGGATTGCGCTCGATGGCCATGCCCGCATCCTGCTCAGCGCCATTGTAATCCTCCAGGCTGATCTTTGCCACAGCACGATAGAAGTAGGGCTCTGCCAGAAAGGGCTTTGCCTTAACAGCCTGGTTAAAGTACTGTATAGCAAGTATATAGTCCTCAAAATACAAGGCATTACGCCCGATTTCGAGCACTTGGTCGGTATTGATTTGAGACTGAGCGCCCACAGCCGATAGCACCATAGCCACCAGCAAGGACAATCGTCGGAATATCGTGAGCATCTTCTTCATTATCGCTTATTAGTTACGGCAAAAGTAAAAGAAAAATTCTCAATAGGCAAATCTCTCCCGTCGTGAGGGCGTTTTTTCACATTTTATGGCATATTTTCTTAAAAACGGCTAAAGGATTTGGTTGGGTGGGGAAAAAATGCGAAATTTGAAGTTTGAAACAAAAAAAAGAACATTCACAATGAGAAAACATATCGTCATCGGCCTATTGGCGGCACTGCTGCTGGCACCGTCAAACATGGATGCCCAAAAGAAGAAGGACAAGAAAATGGAGAAACGCGGTGTGGCTATCGAAAACGTCACAGCCAATGTTGAGCAGCCCATGCGCGAAGTGAAAATCACCAACCCGGCACAGCAACTCTACGGCGAATGGGACATCGTGACGCTGCGCAAAAAGAAGGTTTACAGCCTGGAAAGGGCCTATCTGTACTTGGACTTTGCCGGCGGCTACAAGGTGTATGGCAATAACGGCTGCAACACAATCAATGGCTCCTTTCAACTGAGTGGCAACAACCTGAAGTTTGGTGACTTTATCTCGACCAGCGAATCGTGCCATAACGTGACCAACGAGAAAACCGTCATGCACACGCTTGCTGACGTGAGGCGCTACACCGTCGAGACCCAATACAACGCCGAATACATGAACCTGATGAACTCCAAGGGAGCCGTCATCATGGTGCTGAAACGCCACAATCTGGATGCCATGAATGGCCCGTGGCTCGTCAAGGAACTGAACACCGAGAACGTGAGTGACCTGAACATGCGCGTGGTCATCGATGCTGAGATGCAGACCATACACGGCGACACCGGATGCAACATCATCAACGGCATCATCACCCTCGACCCGGCCAAGGATATGGCCATCCAGTTCGAGGATCTGAAGTCAAGCGAACACCATTGCGACCGCATCGATAATGAGACAGCCTTGCTGCTGGCCCTCGAGAGGACAGAGTCGTGCAAGCGCATCAACCAGAACGAGATGGCCCTGCTCGACAACAAGGGCAGCATCGTCATCGTGCTGCAGCGCCTCAACCTGCAGTAACCCTGATTGTCGTCGTCCAACCGAGGACACCGGTTGGGCTTAATCACAACAAATCACGCCGACTGGCCATGATGGACTAGTCGGCGTGATTTGTGTGATCACAGAGTGCGGTGAGCGCACTTACTTAACGATGCGCTTGAATGTGGTGGTGGATCCGTCGCTACGTGTGGTAACCACGATATTGACACCGTCTTGCGGAACGGGACTCACGACACCCGTGGGCGAGACATACTTCACATCAACGACCTGTTCACCAGCCAAGGTCTCATCGATAGAGGCGCATGAGAGGATGGCCAGGGGATGGAAGGTGTAGTTGGTGTAGTAATTCTCGTCGGTAGCGTGGATGCGGCGCATGGGACCTTGAGCGGAATTTTCCTCCCAAGCCTCATCGAGCGTGAACACACCCAGCAATCCGTAATTGAAGCCTGGCTTCTGGGCCATCACGGCTTCGAGGGCCGGCGCATAATCATAGTTGAGTTTGATCACTACCGTATCCTGCTCACTGCACAGGCAGGGCAGACCATCCTTATAGAAGAAGTAGCCGTCGGCACGCCCAACCTCATTGCCCATTGCGGTCACGTAGTCATTGCTCAAGTCGTACTTGAACAGGGATAACGTGGGCAACTCGGCATCATCGATGGCCACGGGCACACTATTGAGCATCAGCCTGGGATTGGTCATGCGGTCTTGCAGCAGGCCCTTGACAGTTGCGGGCTGAATCACCTGCATCTGCGCAATGGCATCAAACATATCCTGATTGCCGGTGCAATCGAGCGCAATCCAGTCGGGATACCACTCCATCCACTCGGCATAACCCCAGTCGGCATAGGTGTCGTAATAGATCTGGTCGACATTGTCGGTGACAAAGATCAGTTTGGTGCTCTCGCTGTCGACTGCGGCTGCGACATAGAGGGTGTCGTTTAACTTATACTGATTGCCGTCTTCACCCTCATAGAGCACCTTCCACAACTTGGTGCCAGGATCGTTGGTGATGGATGTGGGGAACAATTCCATCTCACCATTATAGATGCTCATCATGCCCTCGATGGAATACACCTCGGTGGGATCCACGTCGGGATAGTCGATGCCAAACTTGTTGAAGCCGGTCAATGAGGCTTCGTAGGTCATACCATCCTCGTCGGCTTCGGTGCTGGTGATCATGAAGGTGCCATTGCTCTGAATGGGACTGAGGTTCACGCCCTCGAGATAGACCTTATAGTTATCCCAGCCCTCGTCGGGATCGGCAAGATATGAGAGATAGCCCGTGCAGTCAAACGGCGAATAGTAGTCCTCGTCGAGAATGTTCTTGGCATTGCCGAAGTGAGCCGGACTGGCGGCTTCGACTTGGGACCTGTAGGTCTGCTTCACGGCCGTCCAGCCTGCGGGTATGACCGAGCCCAGGCGATATTCCTTGCCCGTGTCACCATAGATGAGACCAGCAATCGCATTGCCTTCACTATCGAGTTGCATCACCCAGAGGTATTCATGCCACTGATAGTTGACATAGACGTCGCTCATAAACTGGAAAGCGGTGCCCTCTTCTAAGGCTGCAAGGTTCTGAAGCGAATCGAGTTTGAAGATATCAGGGTCGATGGGATCCTCGGGATCGACCTGAGGCTCATCGCCTGTGGTGGAGACGACCAGACTTGCCACCTGCGCGTTCTTGCTGCCCACATGGGTCAAGGTCACCTCTGTAGCACTGCCAGCCCAAGTGCCGACCGCACCCTCCGTGGTATAATCGCCCACGCTGGCAATCAGGTCGAAATTGGACGTGTTGGCCGCATTGACGGTAATGCCCGTGATGCTGCCTTCGGCCACAGACAAGGTAATGGAACCATCCACATAGATGCGCAAGGTGTAACTGCCCTGAGAGTTCCAGATACGTGTCTCGGTAGAGCCATCGGTGGCCGACAGGGTCACACCGCCCACGGTCACAGGGCCAGTCTGGGTCAGATTGGTTGCTGAACTCTGGGCAGGCACGGCATAACCCATGGCGGCAATGCCCTCGGCCGACGAGAAATCAAAGGTCACGTCGGCTGCCCTTAATACAGAAAAGGCCATCAAGGCCATCAAGAAAATCGAGAAAAAACGCTTCATTTGCACATTAATAATTATTATGGTACAAAATTACAACCAAGTAGCGATACAGGCACAACAAAGGCCCGAAAAAAGTTATCAACAACCATAACTCTTGACGGGCCTTGTGTAGAAAAATATTCTACAGGCTACTTGGTGAACAAGATGCCAGAAATGCTGGCATAGGTAACTGTGCCCTGTTGGGAACGTGTCAGGCTGAAGTTATCCACAATCAGAACCACGTCGCCATTGTCCAAAATCAATGGTTCGACACTGTTATGATGATTACGCTCAATGTCCCGTTCAACAAACTGATTGAGCATGGCCTCAAAGCGATAGGTCGTGACCGTAGCCGTGATCCAGGCATGCACATCCAGCACCATGCGATTACCGTTTTGCTTGATAAAATCGACCCCTTGAACCGCACAGACGTGTGTATAGCCATGGGGTATGGCGACATTCCTCATGAGATTTTCCGAGTTGTTGTATAACCTCATAGACGAATCCTCTGAGACGACAGTACCACCGCGATGCGAATCCATGAAACCGACCACCGCGTCTTTCTGGATCAGGCCGAGCGTGCTGTCATAGCCGTAATCCAACTGCAAGTAATACAGTTTGGCATCGATCGACTCGGCGACCTCTTTGTTGGCGGTCTTAAGCCAATTGTCGTATTGCGCGCCATTGAGCGGCAGTTGCTTGATACCCGATGCCATGAATGCCTCACGCACCTCGCCCTGCAAGCGACGCTCGGTCACGTTGGGGATGCTCCACGGACCCACCGAGATGAGCAGCAGCACAACGGCAAACGAAGCGGGGACCCACCAGATGCGACGATTGCGGCACAGCAGCAAACCGATACACACCGCATAGCACCACAAGTTGAACACCACCACATAGAGACGGCTCAACGTGATGCCATAGTCGCTCAAGCGGCGGCCAATGGCCACCGACATCAACACCAGCAGCGGCAACATGGCCAGCGGCAGCAAGCGGGTCAGTGTCTTGAATATGGAGTTGCCCTGCTCGTGCTGCAAGGGATAGGTGATGAAGATCAAGATTACCATACCCAGCATGCTCGCCGAGACCAGGTAGCACACCCACCCCACTGGCAGTTGCCAGGTGAACAGAATCTTGGCTGCATAGACATAGAGCGTAGCCATGTATAAAAGCAGCAAGGGGATAAACAGATACTGCACCACCCCCTTGATAAACCCGGTATAGGGTGCGATATAATGGACGCGCTTGTGCTTGCCCTCAGGTATCTGACTCATGGCCAGCAACGGAGCCAGCAACACGAGGCAGAACGTGGGTATGTAGGGGAACCAGCCATTGACCTCCATGCCAAACAGCCAATCCAGCGACTGGACAAACAGGATGATGCCCAACGTGAGGATGCCACCCACCATCAGTCCAGACACCAAGGCCACCAGAAGCCGCTGGGCGAAGTTCCAGAAGGGCACATCATCGTCCTTGCGGTAGAAGCACAACAGAAACAACGACAGCACCATCGTTACCACTGTGGCACTCACGCCGACCATCTGCTGCACCGAGAAGCGCTCAAACTGGGTCAAATAGAGCGACACGCCCAGCCATAGGGCATGGACGCACACCTGAGTAAGGAAAGCCACCCAGCGATGCTTGAAATCCTCGGTAAGCAACTGGAGCGAAACGGCGAGCAGTGAACCTGTTGCAGGATAAAAGATGAAAAAGAAGGCCCACTTGCCATCGACGTGATTACCATTGTTGTGAATCAGAAACATCAGGTATCCAGTAAGGAATACGAGAAGCAACAACGCCAACGGGAAACGGCGACACGCGCTACCCACCTGCTTGAGCCAGTCGGCTAAGGAGAAACGTTTAAGGCTTACCATAACATCAGTAACAATCAACTTAATTATACTATAATAACGAGCATGATGCAGAATAATTGTTAAGTTCTCACTAAAAAAACCTTAGCCTCAGACAATCATATCGTTATTAAAAAAAATCGCACAATTCAAAGCCCAAAAGTGTCAAATAATTTGCACAAATACGGATTTCTTTATAATTTTGCACTGAAATTGTTTCAGTAAAAACAGTATGGCGGCTTGTCGCTCGTTAACTAATTGGTTGCGAGAGGAAAGTCCGGGCAACGCAGAGCGTCACATTTCTTAACGGGAAGCCGCGGGTGACCGTGGGGTTAAGGTGACAGAAAAGAACCGCCGCACGTCTGTTGCGGTAAGGGTGAAAAGGCGGGGTAAGAGCCCACCGGGCGCTATGGTGACACAGCGCGCCGCACCACCTGTGAGTTGCAAGTTCATGTATACCGGCATCTAAGGGCTGCTCGTCCATTGCCGGGGGGTAGAACGCTATACCGGTGCAGCAATGTACCGGACAGATAAATGACAAGCACCTGGCTTAACGGCAGGCACATAACCCGGCTTATAGCCATACTGTGTTTTTTTAATATCATCTTGTCACGTGAGTGACATGGTCAACCGACAAGAAACGACCTAAAAATAATGGCACGAAAAGAAGAACTGGCGCGCATGTGGGAGCGCACACTAGATTACTTGTTTAATCAACGTCCTGCCTTCGAGAGGCAAGGAGCCGATGGTTATAAGCCTGGGCTCGAGACAAGTCTCGCCCTCGACAAATTATACAAGGAGCCTCATCGCCGATTCCGTATCATCCACATTGCGGGCACCAACGGTAAGGGTTCGACAGCGCATCTACTGGCATCATGCTTGCAACGATGCGGCTATCGTGTGGGCCTGTTCACCTCGCCCCATCTGGTTGACTTCAGGGAGCGCATCCGAGTCAATGGCCGGAAAATCAGCCGCAGTTATGTTATGCAATGGGTGTCGGAGTACCAGAAGAAGGATTTGGGCGGCTTGCAGCCATCATTCTTTGAACTGACATCCACCATGGCATTTGATTACTTTGCGTGGCGAAATGTTAACGTCGCTGTCATCGAGACCGGACTGGGAGGCCGACTGGACAGCACCAACATCGTAACTCCCGAATTGAGCATCATCACCAACATAGGCCTTGAGCATCAGCAGTTTCTGGGCAACACACTCGAAGAAATTGCCAGTGAAAAGGCGGGCATCATCAAGCATGGTCAGCCCGTTGTCATCGGCAGGGCCGAAGGCGTGGTGCGTGATGTGTTTGAACGCGAAGCCAAGCGCTTATATGCCGACATCCGCTTTGCGCAAGACAGGCCCGAAGTGCTCAGCGCCAAGCATGCCGATGGCGTGCTGCGCATCGAGACCGTCAACTACGGCACTCTCGACTGCGAATTGACGGGAGACTACCAGATCGAGAACACCAACACGGTTCTCACGGCGCTGAACATGCTCAAACGTCTCAAATACCGCATCAGAGAGAAAGCCGTACACGAGGGGTTTGCCCATGTGATTGAGAACACCGGACTCATGGGACGCTGGATGAGACTTGGCACCCATCCGCTTGTGATCTGCGACTCGGCCCACAACCCTGCGGGCATCGAGCAAGTAATCAAGCAACTCAAGCATGAGGATTACAAACGGCTGCACATGGTCATGGGATTTATGGCAGACAAGGATGTGAAGTCAATCCTGAACCTGCTTCCCAATGATGCGGTGTACTATTTCACACAGGCTCAGACTTCCCGCTCGATGACTGTTGAGCAACTGCAATCCCTTGCCGCCAAGTGCGGTATCGAGGGCTCTATATATAATAATGTGAGCGAAGCGCTCGATGCAGCCCGAAACCAGGCCAACGACGAGGACCTCATCTATGTTGGAGGCAGCATGTATGTTCTGGCCGAGTTACTCACCGCTCTGAACTACGGAGATGACCTATCGGATAGTTAATCCAGCCGTCACCACTTATCGCATACTCGAGTCCCGCCAGGCGTTGTGCCTAGCGGGACTGCTGATTTCTGCCAAAACTCAAACAGGAAAAATGTCATTAATTGTTATTGCGATACCGCTCAATGTAAAACAAGTTAAAAAGACGCGGATTTGCTATTAATTTATTTTAAAAATTTGGCACAAATATTGCTGTTGTCATTTTTAGTTGTACATTTGGCACACAATTTGAAAAGTTAAAATTAACACTTTGAATAATTAAAATCAACAATAAATTAACAAACAGAAGAGACACATGAACAAGAATCTGAAATTAGCGATCATGCTTGTGGCAGCCTCGATCCTGGGATCGGGAGTGACCATGATGGCAACAAGCGAGTTGCAGAAGAAAGGTGTCATCACCGACACTTATGTACTGAACAAGGAGAACAAGACCACCGACGACGGCTTTGTTAAGACCGCATCCCGCCCCGTGGACTTTAGCCGTGACTTTACCGATGTGGCCGAGAACACCATCAACTGCGTTGTGAGCATCAAGAGTTACGCCACCCCGCAGCAGAACATCTACCAAGGCGATTTCTTTGACCCGTTTGAGTTCTTCTTTGGCCCCGGTTACGGACAGGGACAGCGCCAGCGCAAGCAACAGCAACAGCAGAAGAGCGAGCCCCAGCCTCGCGGCATGGGCTCAGGCGTGATCATCAGCACCGATGGTTATATCGTCACCAACAATCACGTGATTGACGGCGCCGAGAAACTCGAAGTCACCTTGAATGACAACCGCCAGTTTAATGCTACCGTGATCGGCACCGACGAGAAGACCGACATCGCCCTGATCAAGATCAACGCCAAGGACCTGCATACCATCACATTCGGCAACAGCGACGCCGTTAAGGTTGGCCAGTGGTGTGTCGCCGTGGGCAATCCATTCGGCTTCAACTCCACCGTAACCGCCGGCATCATCAGCGCCAAGGCCCGTGGCATGAACACCAGTGACAATGGTGGCATCAAGGCCTTTATCCAGCATGACGCCGCTGTCAATCCCGGCAATTCAGGCGGAGCACTGGTCAATACCGCAGGCGAACTGATCGGCATCAACACTATGATCTATTCCCAGACGGGTAACTACAGCGGATGCTCGTTTGCCGTTCCCAGCAACACCGTCAAGAAGGTCATCACCGACATCAAGCAATACGGAACCGTGCAACGCGCTGTGCTGGGCATCCAATACACCGAACTCACAGCCGAAAAGGCTAAAGAGGAGAAGATCACCGCCACCAACGAGGGCATCTATGTCGCAAAGGTCACCGACCGCGGCGCCGCCAAGGAGGCCGGCCTGCAGGAGGGCGATGTCATCGTCAAACTCAATGGCTCACGCGTGAAGGACAGCGGCGAGATGCAGGAAGAGATGAACAAACTGCGCCCGGGCGACAAGGCCGAGGTAGAGTATTATCGCGACAATAAGTTGCGCCGCACGACCGTCACCTTCAAGAACGATCAGGGCAACACCAAGATGACCAAGCAGAGCGATGTCATGTCGCTGGGATGCGCATTCAACGAATTGAGCAGGGAGGAAAAAGAAGACCTCGCCATCTCCAAGGGCATTAAGGTTATCGGTGTTAAGGCCGGCAAATTCAAGAAGGCCGGCATCCGCGACGGCTTCATCATCACCGACATCAACAACATACCTGTCGACTCGCGTGATGACGTGGAAAACATCTACAACCAGATCATGCGCAGCGGCGAAAGCGATAAGGTGATGTTCATCACCGGCTTCTACCCCACCGGCAAGAAGGTATACTATGCCGTTGACCTGAGCGACGACGAGCAGTAAACAACCATAGGCTCACACTACGGTGAGCCACATCATGGCAATGGGCATGACAGCGTGTCATGCCCATTGCTATTTTCGTCAGAATGCCAGACAATCCTCAGAAAAATATGTTATACAGCATATTTTATTATTTTCTTTCTTTATTTTAGCAATTTTATTAGAAATTATGATTACATTTGCAAATATTTTTATAAACCCAAACACGAACGACTATGAGAGGAGGAGCACGACCTGGAGCCGGCAGGCCCAAAATTTACGGAAAGCGAGTGCAGTTATCAATCTTAATCACCGAAGGCACCAAGGCCAAACTCAAAGAACTGGCCCAATGGCAAGGCAAGCCCCTTGCAAGCATTGTCGAGGAGTTGATTAACGTAAAGCACCAAGAGATTTCGAGTTGACACAGATACTGACAATCATAGCCTTTAACTTGATTAGAATGATTCTGCACACAACCGATTATTTCAACGTCTAGAACAATAACCGCCCCCGCCACAATCAACGTTGCCCTCGTCACAGAGGAGGGCAATAAAGTCACATAATCATCACGAAACATCGCATTTTAAAGTTTTTTGACATGCGGTGGTATGATTTTTGCTAAAAAATTTGTTGTACAGCAAAAATTATAGTACCTTTGCATGCTTAAACTCTACACAAGTTAGATGAGACAACTTAAAATCACAAAATCCATTACTAACCGCGAGAGCGCATCCCTCGACAAATACCTTCAGGAAATCGGCCGTAAAGAACTTATTACGGTTGATGAGGAAGTCGAGTTGGCCCAGCGCATCCGCCAAGGCGACCAAGCAGCATTGGACAAACTTGTGAGCGCGAATTTGCGTTTTGTCGTTTCTGTAGCAAAGCAGTATCAGAACCAAGGATTGAGTCTACCCGACTTGATCGACGAGGGCAATCTGGGCCTCATCAAGGCAGCACAGAAATTCGATGAGACGCGTGGCTTCAAGTTCATATCGTATGCCGTATGGTGGATCCGTCAGTCGATCCTGCAAGCGCTAGCGGAGCAATCTCGCATCGTTAGGCTTCCCCTTAATCAGGTGGGTTCGATCAACAAGATCAGCAAGGCCCAATCCCGCTTTGAGCAGGAGCATGAGCGCCGCCCATCGGCAGAGGAACTTGCCGAGCGTCTGGACATTCCCGTGGACAAAATCAGCGACACGATGAAGGTGTCTGGCCGTCATGTTTCGGTCGACGCCCCATTTGTCGAGGGCGAAGACAACAGTCTGCTCGACGTGCTGCCGAACAACGACTCCCCCATGGCCGACTCTACTCTCAACCAAGAGTCGCTGGCCAAGGAGGTGAACCGCGCTTTGGACCAACTCAGTGCCAGGGAGCGCGATATCCTGAAGATGTTCTTCGGCATCGGCTGTCAAGAGATGACACTCGAGGAGATTGGTGCCAAGTTTGACCTGACACGCGAGCGCGTGCGCCAGATCAAGGAGAAGGCTATCCGCCGCCTAAAGGGCCAGAAGAGCAAACTGCTCAAGGCCTACCTAGGCTAAGCAAGACATATTTAAGCAACAACAGTTTCAGGAGGGTGTGTCATAATTCAGTTATGGCTCACCCTCTTTGCAAATCAACCGCCTGAGAATGGGATATTTTTCAGGCGGCTGTATTTTCTGTGTTTTGCCAGAACATTCGATTCTCATGGGGTAAAAAATGAACTGTGACAACAAAATGGCAAAAATGGGGCGTACCTCTCCGTTTCAGGCGGATTTTGCCATTATTGCAGCCATTTTCTTGATGTTGAAGGCGATGGCGAAGAAGGCAAAGTCCATGGTGACCTTGTCTTTGCCGAAGTGGCGGAAGCGTTTGTAGTGCATGTTGTTCTTCATCTGCCCGAACACGGCCTCCGGCTCTATGGGTCTTTTTGAGCGGTGTTCGAGCCCTTTCTCGGAAATGAGGTTTTCCCGTGCCCTCTGCTTGTAGGCGATAAGCCTGTGACTGACCTCGATTTCTCGGTTACCTCTCTTTCTCCTGTGGCATTTTGCTCTCAACGGGCAGCCCTGACAGCGCTGGGCGCGGTAGGCGGCCTGCTCGATGATGTAGCCGCTCTCGGTCCTGTCGTGCCGTGTGCCCACTCGCCTCATGTGCTGTCCCATCGGGCAGACGAAGAAGTCGCCCTCAGCGTTGTAGTGCAGGTTTTCCACGCGGAACGGGTTGTCGCGGAAGGCCTGTTTCTGCTCCATGTGGAAGTAGTTGTACTTGACGTAGGCCTGAATGCCGTTCTCCTCCATGAAGCGGTAGTTCTCCTCGCTGCCGTAGCCCGAGTCGGCCACACCCTCATAAGGGAAGCGACCGTAGCGGCGGTGGAACGATGAAAGGAACAGGGGCATGGTGAGCGTGTCGCCGGGGTTGGGGAACAGGCCGAAGTCCACCAGGAACTGGTTCTCGGTGGCGATCTGCAGGTTGTAGCCGGGCTTGGTCTGCCCGTTGTTCATCGCGTCCTCCTTCGTGCGCATGAACGTCGCGTCGGGGTCCGTCTTGGACATCGAGTTGCGTTCGCCCATTTGCTCAAGGCGCCCGTCGTACTCGTCGAGTTTGTCGCGTTGCTTCTCCAGCTCCTTGACCTGTCGCTTGAGTTCACGCAGCCTGGCCTTCTCAGCCTTGTCCTTAGCCTTCTGAGCCGAAGCGCGCTCGATGGAGCCGCGCAGTTCCTCGCATATCTCCGTCAGCTGGGCCGGCGTGAACTCCACCGACTCCTCCTGGGCGGCATTCTCCTGGGCGATGGCATCGTCTATCTGGCTCAGAAGCGCACGTATCTTCTGCTGCAGTTTTGCACGGTTCTTCACCACCGTCTTCTTCCAGACGAAGGTGTACTTGTTCGCCTTCGACTCTATCTTCGTCCCGTCGATGTACTCCACATCGAGGGTGATGAAGCCACGCTCGGCAAGGATCAGCACCAGCTGCGTGAACACGTTGTCGATCTCCTCCTTGACGCGGTTGCGGAAGTTGTTGATGGTCTTGTGGTCGGGTTGGTCATAACCGGCCAGCCAGATGAAATGAACGTCCCGCTTGAGCGCGTTCTCCATCTTGCGGCACGAGTAGATGTTGTTCATGTAACTGTAGATAATGACCTTGAGCATCATCCTCGGGTGGTAGGGGCTCGCGCCGCGGTCATAGTACAGCGAGTATATGCGCTCCATGTCCAGGCTGTCAACAACCGCATTGACCAGACGGACAGGGTCGTCCGGGGCAATATCTTTGTCGATTCTTTCAGGAAAAAGAACCAATTGGTTGTTTATGTGCTCACGAAAGTGTAACTTTGCAGACATATTTTTATTTAATAAATTGATTGTCACAAAGTTACTAAAACTTTTTGACATGACAAAGCCTCCGCTTGGGAAAGTAGAGGCTTTGTTATATGTTTTACAGCATGTTACAGAAAGAGGATGTGGCACAATTATGACACACCCTCTTTTTTGGGGAACAGACGTCTTAACTCAAGCCATATAACTGCCGTTTTTGACTAGTTTTTGGTCAAAAATGCATCAAAATGTTGTACGGATTTGAATTTTGTTGTAATTTTACAATTTGATAATTGCGGCAATACACATATTTAATCAATAAACAATTAAACAAGAGAGAAAAAATGAAGAAAATCTTATTATTAGTATGCGCGCTTGTGCTGGGCATGAGCACGGCTATGGCCCAGGTACAGCAAGGCGAAACCGCCGTAGGAGCCAATCTGGTATATGGCAGCGAAATCGAGAGCATGGGTATCGGAGCACGCTTCCAATATGGGATTCTGGACCAACTGCGCGCCGAGGTAGGCCTGAACTACTTTTTTGAGCACAACCACACGACCTGGTGGGATGTGAACATCAACGCGCATTACCTGCTGCCCGTGTGGAATAATCAACTCTACTTCTACCCCCTGGTTGGCCTGAACTACACCATGACCAGAGTGAAACTTCCCGGCATGAAGGCTGATGAAGAAAACCATGTGGGCATGAACGTGGGCGCCGGCGTGGAATATGAGTTTACCGAACACTTCGGCGTAAATTTCGAGTACCGCCACACCATCATCCGCAAGGTAGACCAAGGCGTGTTCGGTCTCGGACTCAATTACAAGTTCTAAGCCGGAAAGCCACCTTACGGATCTGAACGATAACAGGCGAGGACCATGTCATCCCGAGTGATGGCATGGTCCTCGTTTTGGTCTCCACATAACAGGCAAGTGCCGAAATGCGCCTCAATCCACAGGTTGTAAGTCGTCGATGGCGCCAGTCATGAACGACGACAAGCCATCCTCTCCGTCCTCGTTGCCAAAGGAGTCCCCCACCCTGATGGAACATAGCGAGCGTAACAACTCAAGCGTAGCGTTGGCCTGGGGCATGCTGGTGTAGAAATGGCCCTTGCCATTGAAAATATCTGCCAGGCCAAAGTCAAAGTAGCCATTGATGCTGTCGTTGCGCGTCTGCGCAAAGATGCCGACCAATGCGCCATTGAAGAAGTCGCGCACCGGCTCCATCTCGTAGGCATAGCCCTCGGTCTGCTCATAGTCCAGCATCTTCAGATACAGAATGCCATCAACCACACCGATGCGTATCATCTTGTTGTCATACTGATAGATGTATTCTCCCTCGTAGAGTTCAGGAGCCTGCCCCATCGAGTTGGCAAAGGCGCTGATGCGCTTCACCACGCCTTCAGGATCGGTGGATCGTGTTGCCAACACCATGTTCCACTCACCCTCGAGATGAGGGTCGCGGGCCAGACCAATCGTGAACGGTCCGTCGACAGTAGATAGAATCGCCGCCATGTCAATACTACCGATGTAAGGCAACTTACCAAACATCTTCAAGAGTTGCTGAATCTGCTTGAGTTGCACAAAATTGTTGCCCTTGACACTCATAGTGAAGATATAGTCCATCGAGTTGGGTATTGCCTTAAGCACTTGATCGGAGGGTGTTCCCAAAGTGGAATTGAGCAACTGGGCATACTCACTATCATCCTTGGCCAAGATGCGGGTGTCCATTTCCACCTGCTTCTTATCCAAGTCGATATTGCAGGTTACCGCATCGATGTCACTCTCGGTGAAGATTTCGATGAGCGGCATCTTGGTCGACAATTCGCGATAGACATCACTCTTGTTCAGAATGGTCCTCAGGCCTTTGCCTTGAATCCAAACATTGATGGCCGCATCATCGTTATGCAAGACGTCCTTAACAGCCTTATTGTCAATAATGCTGGTCGAAGTCTTTGAGAGGATGCCCTTGGCCGCGCGCGCCGCGCGCGCTACCTCCATCGCCTTGTTGACGGTGCCGATGAACAATACTTTGCCGTCGATTGCATACAGATTGTCCTTGACATACATACAATCCAGCCCCTCGACTGTTTCAAAATCGCCGCCTTCTCTGATAGCCAAGGTCTTGCGCGCTTTCTCAGGGTTACTGAGAGCGGCCAGCACCACCCGGCCAAACGTCTTGACAGTGAAAAAGGCATAAGCCTTCTCACCAGTGTCAAGTCCCATCTGAGGCAGATCATTGAGCAATACGCAGAAGGGTGACGTGTCGTTGTCATCAATCGCCTGTTGAAGCGACTTTGGAAGAACGATCTCGTCACCATCGAGCATATCAGCCACCTTGAGCAACCGGGGCACATCAATGCTGACCACGCCAGTGGCGTCGGCAGGAATCATCTTCTCTAGATTATCACTGGAGCAACCAGCCATCACAAGTACCAAGGCAAGCGCGAGTGATAAGATTTTCAGCCATCTCATGACCATGATTACAATACAATGAATGAAGGTTAAACTCATACCTGATGCGGCATCACCAGCCGCTATCACAGCGCAAAGTTACGATATCTTTATCACATTGAGCACAAAAAAATGCCATTTCTTTTTCTTATACCCTCGCGTTGAGAGCGGATGGATGTGGTTGAGCGACAAAGAGCCGATGCCCTCATGAAGCAGAAATGGCTCCAAAAGGCCTTATAACAAGTTGTTTTCAATAGGATAATTTACCGATATCAATAATATAATGATTTTTTAACCATAGTTCGCTAGGAAATCAAGAAAAAAGCACTAAATTTGAGCATTCAAATCAACCTAGATACAAGTGTATAACCAATCAGGCCATCCTCCCAACAGATGACTTGATAAATAAACGGAACAAACATGAACGACATTTCGGAAATACTGCGTGAGTTACTAGACCGATTCAGCAACACGCCAGAACTTGACCAGGAATTTGAACGGATGAGGCGCGAAGTCGATGGATTTAATGACGACTATGTCGAGTGGTGTGAAGAAAACGGCTACAGCGTCAAGGACGGGTACCGTGACTTCATCGACGAGATTGTCGAGTCCCAGGATTCCTACTGGGACAATTATCAGGAATACGGCAACAATATCTGACTCTATTTTTCCGTTTAATATCATACAAACACTATAAAATAACACCGAAGTATCACACAAGCACTAACACCATAGATGTTCCCGTCTAAAAGAAACCGCAGTATGGCTGCTGAGTGGGATTGTCAGGACGGCATTCTCATCGCATGGCCTCACGCCGGCACCGACTGGGCTTATATGCTCGACGAGGTGACGGCTTGTTATATCAATCTGTCGAAAGCCATCCTCGAGGATGACGAGCGCCTGGTCATCGTAGCGCCCGATGGCGACGAGGTGCGATCGGCGCTAGGCCCTGACACAGACTGGCAACGCATCGACATCATCGAATTACCCACTAACGACACTTGGGTGCGCGACTATGGCCCCATCGCCATTAACGATGGCGGAAGGATTGCACTGGCTGACTTCACTTTCAACGCCTGGGGCATGAAATTTGCCGCTGACTGTGACAACCTGGTCAACTCGAGGTTGCAACAATGCGGCGCACTGCAACTGCCGCTTCTCAACTATCGCGACCTGGTGCTGGAAGGCGGTTCGATCGAGTCTGACGGCAATGGGGCCATCATGACCACAACCTGCTGCCTGACAGCACCCAACCGTAACGATGGCCTCACGCGAGAGCAATTAGAGGAGGAGTTGCTGCACCGACTGGGAGGCGACAAGATGCTGTGGGTGAACCATGGCAGCCTCATCGGTGACGACACGGATGGCCATATCGACACGCTGGCCCGCTTTGCCCCTGGAGGCATCATCCTGTACACCGGCTGCGACAATCCTGAAGACGAGCACTACATCCCGCTGATGCAGATGGAGCAGGACCTGAGGCGGCTCACCGACACTGATGGCAAGCCCTATCATCTGATCAAGTTACCCTTGCCCGTAGCCATCGAGGACGAAATATCCAGATTACCAGCCACCTATGCCAACTTTCTGGTGATGAATCATCAGGTGCTCGTTCCGCTTTACGGCCAGGACAAGAGTGACATCCAGGCCAGTCAACTGATCGGGGAGGCTTTTCCTGGTCGCCAAATCAAGGGTGTTGACTGCCGAGCCCTCATCCGCCAGCATGGTTCTCTGCACTGCGCCACCATGCAATTACCCAAGGGCTCAATAAATACCAACCGCTAAAACAAAACAGACATGAAAATAGGCATCATTCAACAACGCAATACCAGTGATATCGAGGCTAATCGCCGCTCGCTGATCGAAAAAATCAGGTCCCTCGCACAACAGGGCGCACAACTTGTGGTCCTGCCCGAGTTGCATGACTCTCTCTACTTCTGCCAAGTGGAAAGCGTCGACAACTTTGATCTGGCCGTGGAGATTCCAGGAGAGGTAACGCGTCGGTATAGCGATGTGGCCCGCGAGTGCGGCATCGTGCTCGTGACATCGCTGTTTGAGAAACGCGCTATAGGACTTTACCACAACACGGCCATGGTGTTTGACACCGATGGCAGCGTGGCCGGCCAGTACCGCAAGATGCACATACCTGATGATCCTGCTTATTACGAAAAGTTCTATTTCACGCCAGGAGACCAGGGCTTCGTCCCCATCGACACCTCACTGGGCCGCCTGGGCGTGATGGTGTGCTGGGATCAGTGGTATCCCGAGGGAGCACGACTCATGGCTATGCGGGGAGCGCAACTGCTCATCTATCCCACCGCTATCGGCTATGAGAGCAGTGACAGTCCTGAGGAGCAGGAGCGACAGAGAGAAGCGTGGACGACGGTTCAGCGTGGCCATGCTGTGGCCAATGGGCTTCATGTGATTACCGTCAACCGCGTCGGCCTGGAAGAGGACCCGTCCGGACAGACCAACGGCATCAAGTTCTGGGGCAGCAGTTTTGTGGCTGGCCCGCAGGGAGAGTTGATCTACCGAGCCCCTATCGATAGTGAGGATTGCCGGTTGATCGACATCGATATGGAACGCAGCGAACAAGTGAGACGCTGGTGGCCGTTTTTGCGCGACAGGCGCATCGACCATTATAGCGGCATCGACAAGCGGTATCTTGATTGAAATGCCGCCACGTTTTGACACGGCGTTGTGTCAAAGTTCAAGGCTATATTAGTTTCCGTGCCATGCACGGAGAAATTAGACAAAACAAATTTTTATTTAAATTTTATTTATAATTTCGCTTCGTTTCTCAGCCGCTAGGCCGATTAAAAACACGATGCGTAATTATGACACCAGAGGGTGTGACCTGCAACAACGTGGTCACACCCTCTGTTTTGATTGTTTTTGATCGATGAGGAGCGGCATCAAGCCTGTCCCTTACCGTCCTTCGGGCCAAATGCGTTCTTCAGGAAATCCTGCACTTTGTCCATGACGCCGTCGGCGGCCTTAGCGGCATCGTCGAGTGCCTCTTTGGCCTTGTTCAGAACATCGTTCTCGCCCTCTTTGGGCTCGAACGCATCCTTTGCTTTCTGGCTCAAATCCTGAGCCATCTCGGTGGCGGCTGCAGTACCTTGCTCCACAAAGTCTTTGGCCTTATCCATCATCTCGCCAGCGGCAGTTGCACCCTCGCCAAACATTTCTTTGGCTTTATCGATCAGGCTAGTCTCGCCCTCCTTGGTCTCAAACATCTCTTTGGCTTTGTCGATAAAATCGTTACTGGCCTCTCCGGCTGCGGTGGCGCCCTTCTCGATCATCTCCTTGAGTTGGTCAAGCACACCGGCCTCACCATCCTTGCCATCAAACATGTCCTTGGCTTTGTCAAAGATGCTAGGCTCACCGTCTTTTCCTTCGAGCACGCCCTTGAGTTTATCAAACACGTTGCCCTCGCCAGTAGTGGCCTCATCGAGCATCCCCTTAAGTTGGTCTAAAATACTACCGGCATCTTTCTTTACGTCGTCAGCAGCCTGCTCGGCATTCTTCATTTCCTCGTCCATCATATAAGATTTCCTGCATTTAGTGAAAAAACAATGCCTACTCCCTTTCGAGCGTTTCGGCTTCCTCTTTGCGCCCAAAGGTACACATTATTTATCAATTTGCAATAGTCATCACACTATTTTTTAACATATAGTAATCATCGCCTGCATTCAGGCAGATGATCATCGGTCGGGGCTCTTGTTAGATGAGTTCATCGTTCGGCCCTACGGGAGAAGTATGATTTGAGCCGTTTCCATCCCTCAACCCCCAAGATGGTGAGTCCCGCATACTGGAAGGTCTTGGCCAAGCCAAAGAACACGACCCATAGTATGCCCTTTGCCTTGGTGCTGATGGGCAAAGCCATCTGTGCAAAAGAGAAGATGTAACATGGCACACACAGTGCCAATACGATAACACCTGTTCGGAACGAGAACTTGCCGAGGAAGCGCTTGACCGCGTCCATAGCACGGCCGCCCAGAGGCTTCTTGGCTTGATGGTCACGTTCGGGTTGTTGCATGTGATAATTCCCATAAAAAAGGACCGAGGCAACTTCAAGAAGTGTGCCCCAGGTCCTTAATGAGTTTTTATTGAAAGAGTAGCGGCAATAATTATGCCTCCTCCTTCTTGACGATACGACGCTCCTTGATGCGAGCCTTCTTACCGGTGAGACCACGCAGGTAATACAGTTTGGCACGACGCACCTTACCATGCTTGTTGATGGTGATGCTGTCGATAAACGGAGACTCGAGCGGGAAAATACGCTCAACGCCGATGTTGTCACTAATCTTGCGAACGGTGAAGCGCTTCTTCTCACCCTCGCCATTGATTTTGATTACCACACCACGGTACATCTGGATACGCTCCTTGTTACCCTCCTTGATGCGGTATGCTACCGTGATCGTGTCACCCGGGAAAAACTGCGGGTGCTGCTTGTTTGTAGCAAATGCTTGTTCAGCAACTTTAATCAAGTCCATTGTAATATCAATTAATGCGTTAATAATCACTTCGTAATATACACAAGCCACTCATTTTCTTGTCAGAGATTACGAAAAGCGGTGCAAAGGTATAACAATTTCCGGACCTGACAATGAAAAATCGCACTTTTTTTCACTCCCTAGAAACTGGAACCGCGTCTCGAAGCGGCAGCGTCATTGCCTCAGGATGATGCTGATGATGGAAGTGACGTCGGCAATATTATACTCATTGTTGCAATCGGCATCGGAGTTGACCACGTCGATGAGACTAATCTCGTCTGTGAGCAAATAATCAATCAACCGGGTCACATCGCTGATATTCACCTCGCCATCGGCATTAACATCTCCCAGCAGGCGGGCAAAGGTGTGAGTGTCCATATAGGCGACACGGCGCCTAAGCCAGTCGGTGAGGTAACTGAACTCACTTTCGAAATTCAGTGGCAGGCCAGCCACATCAGTATCCTTGGACCAGCGTGTGTATTCACGATCGAGCGCGCCTGCCCTCTCCAGGTTTCTGAATATCTCCTCGTAGTGGGCCACGAGACTGTCGGCATCAAGCACCGTCTCGCGAAGTTGGTGGTAGCGATTGAACATTTTCAGTCTGAAATCGGGCACGTCCCTCAGCCTATGCCACAACAAGGCTCTGGGGAACAAGGTGAAGCGGCCAGAGATGTTGTCCATATCGATTTCGGGCTGGATTTCGGCATTGTGATAATGTGTAGGACCATCATACCAGGTCTGGCCTACGGTGGCATCGAAATCCCAAACCGACGGAGTTATCTTTTTATCGACTTGCGAATCATAACAACTCCACACGATGTTCTTGCTCGTGTTGTCGATGGCTAACAGGGTCTGCATGAAGATGTAGTAATCCACCATCACCGGCAGGTCGAAGTATTCCCCCATGTGATCGGCAAACTCCTGATCATTGCTGCCCGTGACAAAGTCTACCGCATTACTGATCACGCTGAAGTCGGTCGGGCACACATCATCAATATCCGGGTAGGTCACGTCAAAACCGCCCCAGTTCTCAGCATTGTTGTCGTAAGGCAGGGACTGATTGAACAGCGTCTGCGGTGTGCCGTCCTTACCCTTCCACATCATTCCATGAAACTCGCCCAACTCGTCATCATACTTCTTGAGTTTCATCTGCTTACGGTCCAGAAACTCGGCCATATCAAAGAATCCCAGATACTCACCATTGAGGAACATCTCTACATGATGCCCCCTGACATAGTTGCGTGCCTTGGGCTGCTGGTCAGCAAAATAAGGCTTGTGGCCGAATTTTGCCCACAGAGCGTGAGCGGCTTTGTTCCTAATTCTTACCATATCGACGGTACCTGCATCCAGGCGCCAGTGGTTATCGTTGCGCAGGCCGAAAAACGACACGTCCATCTTTGCTCCGACAGAGTCGACAAACTTGATGTGATAATTGTGCTTGTGCACACCATAGGTGCCGGCCCACTTGATGCGTGCGTCATACTGCAAGGCCTCATGAGCATCCGGCAGAATCATCTCCACCTTGCCATTAGCATATTCACCATTGAATTCACCATCAAGCCTCATCACCGGCAAGTAGGTGAAACGCAACGTCGAGTTGACGGTCTTGCCATTGTACAGATATTCCACTGGATAACTGGTGGCTCCGTCCACCAAGGGCAAGTCCACATGGTCTGTAATCTGCTGACCATTGATCATCAGCCCCGTCACGTCCTGCATGGCGATCACAGGAGCGGAATATGGCTGTCCGAATACTGAATCCGGGACACTGAGCAGCATCATACCGGTGGCTGAATCACACACAGCAGGCCTGCCGTCAATCACGATTTGAGACGCAGCGCTGACAACAGTAAATAATAATAGCAGCGGGAATAATAAGATTTGTTTCATCACGATAAGTATTCTTTGATATAGAGTTCGCAGGATGCGACCAGATTGTCATACCATTGCTGGCCATAGCGCTCGATGAGCGGTTCTTTCAAGAACTGATAGAGGCGTATGCCTTCACGCCGGCCCAACACCTCTGCACACTTGCAGATTTTCCAGCGATCGAAGTTAACGGCATCATAGCCGGGATAGCGCTTGATACGCACGGGATACAGGTAACAAGACATGGGTTTACGCCAGTGGATGCGGCCTTGGCGATAGGCCTTCTCGATAGCACACAGGCACATACCACCCCGCTCATAGGTCGTGAACACACAATTGGCGCCCCCTACGAGTTGGGTCACCAATTCGCCCTCCACATCGACATAGGCCACCCCATGCTCCTTGATCTGCTGCTGAGCCTGAGGCAAGAGATCATCCCAGACTTCGGGCAAGATTTCCTTGAGTTGCTGGTACTCGTCCTCAGTCAACGGGGCGCCCGAGTCGCCCTCGATGCAACAAGCACCGAGGCATGTGTCCAAATCACAGCAAAAGAAACGCTCTACCAATTCCAGACTCACCAGTGTTCCGTCAATATCAAACATATCTCAACTCCTCGCTATATGTGTTTCATTCAGTTGCTATTAGAGCCGATAAGGCATGCTCAAGTTCGGTACTGGACAGATTCAGGTGCAGTTCCCCTTTGTGGGCATACGAGATACGGCCACTCTCTTCACTCACAACGATAGCGATCGCGTCGGTTGCCTGAGCAATACCCTTTGCCGATCGATGGCGCAATCCCAGATATCTGGGGATATTGGTATCATGCGACACAGGCAGGATGCAGCCTGCGCTCATAATCTTGCTGCCATTAATGATGAGGGCACCATCATGCAGCGGGCTATTCTTGAAAAAAATGTTCTCAATCAATCGAGAATTGATATCGGCATTGATCATATCACCAGTTCGCTCATAGTCGGTGAGCGGTATGGTCTGCTGGACGACGATAAGCGCACCCGTCTTGCTCTTGGCCATATTCATACAGGCATACACGACAGGCATGATCCACTTTTTCTCATCTTCTATCTCGGATTTGCTCTTAAACAGTTTTTCGAACATCTTGAGGCCTCGCCTTGATCCCAGTTCGGTGAGAAATCGCTTGATCTCGTCCTGAAACAGAATCACCAAGATAAACAGGCCTATGTCAATAAACTTGTCCATGATGGTGCCGATTAGGCGCATATCCATCATCTTGTACATCACCACCCAAGCGACCACAAACGCCAGCACGCCGACAAAAATGTCGAGAGAGCCGGAATCCTTCATGGTGCGGTAGAGGTAGAACAGCAGTGTCGCTACCAGCAGGATGTCAAGCAAGTCCTTGATGCTGAAAAGTGAGAAAATCGAAGTTGCCATTATCTAGTTGTTATTGGTTCATTATTGGGTTGCTGCATGTCGCAAGGCTGTGGTGAGCGTCACGGCCTCGACCGCCGCTTTGACATCATGCACACGCAGGATGTGTGCGCCCTGGGTCAGCGCCCATGTATTGAGCACCGATGTGCCATTGAGCGCTTGGTCGGCACTGCATCCCAGCGGGCTGTAAATCATGCGTTTGCGGGATATCCCAACCAGCAGCGGGATTTCGAGCGTGTGGAAAGCAGATAGTTGGGCTAGCAGTTGATAGTTCTGCTCCAATGTCTTGGCAAAGCCAAATCCGGGGTCGGCTATGATATCCTCGACACCCGTCTGCCGCAACTCATCCACTCGCCGCGCCATCCACTCGAGCACATCGGTAGTGACATTGTCATAGTCGGTCAGCGAAGACATAGTCTCGGGGTTGCCTCGCATGTGCATCAACACATAGGGCACCTGCAGCCGCGCCATCGTGGCAAACATGTCCTTGTCGAGTGTGCCACCCGAGATATCATTGATGATATCAGCGCCCCATTGCTCGACACAGCGCTGTGCCACATCGGCACGAAAAGTGTCTACCGAGATCAGGACATCTCGCCATTGACGACGGATGATGCCGAGTGCCCAGCGCAGACGTTCCATCTCGCCCAGCGCATCGACAGATTCACTGCCAGGCCTAGTCGAGCAAGCCCCCACGTCGATGATAGTCACTCCATCATCGACCATCTGCTGCACGCGGCCGATGAGCGCCTGCTCGGTGGTCACACGGCTGCCACTGTAGAACGAGTCGGGTGTGACATTGACGATGCCCATCACCCAAGGATGGTCGATGGTCACTCGCTTGCCGCGCAGGCTGAGGCTATAGGTCTTGAACTGGTTCATACCGGCATTGGTAAACATGAGGGTTGGATCGTCCTTGATTACCATGGGTGCAGATGGCACGATGTGGTGGCCATGTTCCTCGAAGTAACGCTTGAAGGTTTCGCGGATTTCTTTTGCAGTCAGCATAATGTATTTATCTTAATATGTTATAAATGTTCGATTTTTGTTGCAAAGTTTAAACTATTTGTTTACCTTTGCCGTGTTATAATCAACCTGCAAAGTTACACATTATTTGTGAAAATGGATTACCTTTGCAGATAAATTAACCGATATGGCAACAATGACACAAGACAATGGCATCGAACAAGCCCCAATCGGGGTGTTTGACTCTGGCTTTGGCGGATTGACCATCCTGCGCGACATCAGGCGGGTGTTGCCACAGTACGACTACCTGTTTGTTGGCGACAATGCTAGAGCGCCCTATGGCACCCGTTCTCGGGAACTGGTCTATGAATTCACGCTGCAGGCTGTAAAACACCTGTTCGGCCAAGGATGCCATCTGGTGATTCTGGCTTGTAACACGGCTTCGGCCGAGGCCTTGCGCACGATTCAGCAAAACGATCTTCCCATCCTAGCCCCCAATCGCCGCGTGCTGGGTGTGGTACGTCCCACCGTCGAGAAAGTGGGCGAACTGACACGGACGGGCCATGTCGGTGTGTTTGGCACGCCAGGCACCATCGCCAGCGGCAGTTACAACATCGAGATCGAGGGCATGTACCCCGGCTACAAGGTTCATGGCCATGCCTGTCCCATGTGGGTGCCACTGGTCGAGAACCGTGAGAGCAATGGAGACGGTGCCGACTACTTTGTCAAAAAAGACATCGACCTGCTGATGAGCGACTGTCCCGATATCGACACAGTGATCTTAGGCTGCACCCATTATCCGCTGCTCATCGACAAAATCAACAAGTACAGGCCCCAGGGCGTTAACATTATCCAGCAGGGCCCCATTGTGGCCGAGAGCCTCGCCGACTATCTGCAACGGCACCCCGAGATTGAGCGCCACTGCAGCCAGGGCGGCACCTGCCGCTACTACACGACCGAGGACCCCGACCACTTCTCACCGCTGGCCAGTGTATTTGTCAATGAGCCAGTTAGGGCCCAACGCATCATCCTCTAGCCACGTCACAAACGAGAACCACAAAGGGCAAATATAGCGAGTCGGGGACAACAATTGGCATCATGTCGTCCCCGACTCGTTGTCTGTAATATCATGGGCCAATGATCAGCGCTTGTAGGTGCGGAGTTGGAAAGACCTAAGGGTATATAGTTTATCACCATCGGTGAGTCCGATCGAGAAGTCGGCCACACCATTTTTCAGTTTCTTGGTGGCGACGATCTCGCTTTGGTAACGCACCGCCTTGCCTGGAGCCAGTTCCTTGACGATGGCTGTGGGCGACAGATAAATCTGCTTGGTACCCGACACCGTGATCACTGGTGCAATGTCATAAATATAGTCACGGCCGGTGTTACGCATGATGAACACCAACTTGGCATGCTCATCGGCATCGAGGGCACGGTTGTTATTCTCATCCACAAAGCGGAGTTCCTCGATCTCGATATTGGCATACGGGCTATAAGCATTATTCTGCCTGTAGTCATCCATATCGTAGTCATAGTAGTAGTCCGACGAGCGGTAGTTACCATCATCCGTCTTGGGAGCGGTAGCCGCGGCACCAATCATGCCTCCTATCGCCATGCCGACAACGGTCCCCAGGTCACTGCCACGAGGTCCGTCAGCAATGCCACCGATAGCCGATCCGAACATACCGCCCAACGATGCGCCAGTGGTTGCGCCATAGAATTGACTCATCGATTGGCAACTCGACATCAACAGGGAGGTAGCCACAAGGCCTACAAATACTGTCTTCTTCATCTTCAATTATATTTTTTAGAGTTTTAATGCTGCTAAAGTACTCATTTGCAAGAATTATGCCAAACATTTTCGGCAAAAACGCAATAAGGCTCAACAAATAACCCTAAAATGTCCACTCGCATGCAGTAAAATAAGCAGACAACAAACACAACAACCACAATCACATCGGCTTGTGAGACGCGATTGCATTGTTGCATTTGTTGCCTTGGTTCAAGACTCAATCGAGGGAATTAGCCGTAAGTCTCGATGAGGTATTTGATAAAGTTCGGGTCATTGAAGTTGACAGTGCCGTCATCGGTCTGATTCATCTCTGCAATGCGCTGGATATCGACTGGCGTGAGGCTGAAATCGAAGATGTCCAGGTTCTGTGCCATGCGCTCCCGATGCGTACTCTTGGGGATGGCGACGATGCCACGCTGAGTGAGCCATCGCAGGGCTACCTGTGCGGGAGTCTTGCCATACTGGTTACCGATTTCAGTCAGCACCGGATGTGCAAACAGATTGTTGCGCCCTTGGCCGAGCGGAGCCCATGCCATCTGCATCGTACCAAACTCTGCCAGCCATGGCAGGATTTCGTTCTGCTGCGAGAACACATTGGTCTCCAACTGATTGACCATAGGCTTGACATTGGCCTTCAGGGCGAGGTCCACAAATCGGCCAGCCTGAAAATTGGAGACACCGATGGCACGCACCTTGCCCTGTTCGAGAGCCTTCTCCATAGCGCGATAGGTGCCATAATAGTCACCATAAGCCTGATGGATGAGTAAGAGGTCGATATAGTCGGTCCGCAACTTGCGCAGCGACTCGTCGATGGAAAGTGCGGCCTTTTCCTCTCCTGCATTAGAGATCCATACCTTGGTGGTAATGAACAGTTCGTTGCGGGGAACGCCGCTCTTGACGATAGCGTTGCCCACGCCCTCCTCATTGAAATAGGCTTGTGCCGTATCGATGAGCCGATAGCCCACCGAGATGGCATCGCTCACGCAACGCTCGCACTCCTCGGGACTCACCTGGAACACGCCGTAACCCAATACGGGCATTTCCACTCCATTAGATAATTTTATCGTTTCCATTGTCAAATATCCGGTTAGTTGTTAGTTGTTAGTTCTTAGTTCTTAGTTGTTAGTTGTTAGTTGTTAGTTGTTAGTTGTTAGTAGGTTGAGGCTTGGCTGCGGGTGAGACGCCAGTGTCCATCAGATTTACGGGCCTCGAAATGCAGCGACAAAGGCCAAGTGTGACGTCCACCGCCAAATACCGCGGCCTCTACCCTGCTATGGCCTGTGATGACTGCCGTGTCGCCATTGATGGCGATGTCGAGCCCCTCGGTCTGAGCCGAGTAGTAGTTGAGGGTACCATCCATAATGGCACGGATATAAGCCTCCTTGGACTGACGCATTCCGGTCATGTGTATGAGTAGGAAATCGTCGGCATGGACCTCGTGTAGAGTCGTGGAGTCCTTGGCAATCATCGCCTTGTACATGCGCTCATACAGGGCAGCCAACTGTTGCCGGTCGTCACCTGCCCCCATGGTCAAAAACCCAGGCCCTTGAGCCACTTCTCAACCTTGCTGCGGCCCGAGCGCACGTCATGACCATAGATGGCAAATCCGGGCTTCACATCGGCGTTGGGATAAGCGGAACGGACGTCCTCGACACAACTAGCCAGTCCGCTACCCTCGTGGGTGGTAAAGGGGATGATGGTCTTACCGTTCAGGTCATAATCCCGGAAGAAGGTGAACATTACCTGAGGATAAGTGCCCCACCACACAGGACCGCCAATGAAGACAGTATCGTACTGGTCAACGTTCTCTAACCGGCCTACCATCGGGGGGAGTTCGCCATCGTGGGCCTCCTGTTTGGCCACCTCGATGAGTTGCATATAGGGCATGTCATAGTCCTTGTCGGCAACGACCTCAAACTGGTCGGCTCCTGTCATTTCACTGATATAATCGGCAACAATCTTGGTGTTACCAACCTTGATATTACCCACACTGTAGTTTTCTCCCGCATGAGAGAAGAACACGACCAAAGTTTTTCCTTGCTTGTCCATATTGGTTTCGTTTTGATTATTATTAATAGATGATTGATTGGCACTGGCTGTGCAACTCATGGCCAACAGAGCCGTGATTGCTGCGATAAATGATTTGAAGCGATTCATAATTATAATAGTTTTGAGTGAATAATCATGATGCAAAATTACTATCAGTCAGGCACAAGGGAGTTACACTTTTTGCGGAGGTAATTTCACTTTTCGTCCAAAATGTTGTAAATTTGCACCACTGTATGAAATTTGACCGCAATCATATCATCATTGAGAACGACCTGCACGACTTGGCGTCGGACAGGCTAAAGAACTATGTGGCTCACGTGCTATGCTATGAGGGAGAGTGTGAATTCACGTTCAATCTAGGGCGCTTTCACCTGCATGGCCACGACTCGATGATCGTGCGTGAAGGGCGCATGGTCGAGGACATTGTCACCAGCGATGATTTCCAGGTCAAGGTCATCTATGTTAAGGACCACTTCATAGAGATGGCCACCCCCCAGAGCAACTATGGCATGCAGGGCACCCTGTCGCTCTTTCTGAACCCTGTAATGCCGCTCACCGACAGCCGTTTTGCCATCTTAAAACAGGACTTTGACAACATCGAGACGAGGCTCAACTGGCAGGTGAGCCTGTTTCATCAAGATGTGATGATCAATGCGGTGCAGACGATGATAATCGATTACTTTGAGATACATGCCCACATCTATGAGGAGACGGAGCAGAGCACTCAAACGACCAAGGTGATGAGTGATTTTCTGGCCATGCTTGAGCGTGGCGATTACCGCGAGCACCGCGATATCGCCTACTATGCCGACCAGTTGTGCGTCACGCCAAAGTATCTGTCAGAAATCAGCAAGAAGTCGAGCGGCATGGCCGCCAACTTCTGGATCAACCGCTTTACCATCCTGGAGATTTCTCGCCTGCTGCGCGACAAGACCATCTCCTTTACCGAAATCACCGACATGTTTAACTTCTCGTCGACATCCTACTTCAGCCGCTACGTGCAGAACAATCTGGGCGTCACACCCTCGGCCTACCGCGGCTAGTCAGAACGGCCTCGGTCCGTTGTCACTTCGGCTCAAAGTCCGAAGGGAAGAGCATGATAAGTGCCGTGTCGTCGCTTTGGGCGGGATGAAGGTTGAGCAGGATGCGCCGATCGGCCTTGACCATCGTATCGACAAAACGGTCCCATTGCTCGCCATATTGATGGAGTTGTCTGATCCATAGGCGTTTTACCTTGTCTTCGCTGGACGAGAAAGAGGAAAGAAACATCGACATGTTGGCCGGCAGCATAACATCGACCAAGGCATAGTTATCTCCCACCATGGTGAAGGAATTAACGCCCCATCCACCCTCGTAGTGAATCGGGCATTGTGAGTTGAGTTCCTCAAGATAGTCATGCAGAGAGTCCACGCTTGACTGCTGCGCCCATGCCAGCACAGGAAACAGCAGCGTGGCTACTAGACAAAACACACTGTTTCTGCTCATTACAGTCACTATCGGGCCTAGCGTGTCACTGGGCGCCTGCGGCAGCATCGAGGCTATCGACGATGCCGGCAATCATTCCGTCAACGATGCTGCTACGATAGCCCAAGGCAATCGCATAAATCTTGCATATGGACAGTTCCTGCTCGTCGAGTTCGCCATCGATCATCATCAAGGCAACCATGTCGCGCAGATAAGCCAGTTTGGTGTCCTCATCTTCGGGTAAGGTGATGGTGACACTGTCGGGGTCATCAACTACCTTATTGAAATCATCGGGGGAAATGTTCTCACGTGAAGCCACAGCAAGCAATACGGCCAACTCTGAGTCGGTCAAGTGGCCATCGGCAGCAGCGAGCATCACAAGATTTTTGAGTTGTCCCAGTCGCTGTTGATCCTGGGGATTGTTATTCATTTGGTTCATGATTGTGTATCAATAATAATTTTTATTGAGCAAAGGTAATGATTTTTCGTGAAGTTGGTGTAATTTTGTCCCAATAAAACTCAACACAAGATGAAAACCATACAAGAGATTAAAGATATGCTCTCACGCAGCGAGGGGGAAGAAGCGCTCAACGCTGCCAATGAAATCGTCAACAACCAGTCATCCAGCAAGGAGACGATGGCCATGGCCTACTATCTGCGCGGCAACGCCTATCGTCAAAACGGTAACGTGCGCATGGCCCTAAACAGTTATCTTGAAGCCATGGAACTCGATCCCGACGGTCCTGCCGCCGAGGCCTACCGCCACGTGCAGGAACTCCTCGCCTTCTACCACAAGGACTACTATAATCCTTAATTCGGTTAACCGATATGGTTGCACTCTTGTGGAATTCCACAAGAGTGCTGATACGCGGCTCTGTACGATCCTTATTTGCGGCAGTTCTTATGGTGGGTCTTAAGCAATTTCACCGCTTGTCCATAGGGGCTGGTAGTGACGCTGACAAAGTATGCCGCCATTGTCGTTGTGTAAGTATTCTTGTAGTAGCCCTTGGTAAAGAGTTCTTCATCGCCGAAACTATCGGCTAGACTCAGCATCTCTTCGTGGGTCTGCTTCAAGAGGCGGTCGGCATCTGCCAGTGGGGTGCTTTGATGCTTCTCGACCAGCATCTTGTCCATCTCGTGGTAGTTGCGACGGTACTCATCGGGCAGATAATCCCTCGGATGGCCCTCACGGATGTTATTTACAAACTCGCGCATGAGCACCTGCCACTCGTGGAGGTGAATCAACAGGTCACGCAAGCAACGGTCATACTGCCAACGCACGCCGCACTTCTTGGGGTCGGCAGCGAAGTCAAAGGGCGCAACCTTTTCCACATCACTCATCTTAGCAATCTGGTCACACAACTTGGCATATCCATCGGTGATGGCATCCAGTAATTCCTGTTTATTTTTCGGGTTAGCCATAATTAGAATTTATATTAAAAATCACAAAGTCATCAAACGCTCTAGATAAGAAGGCACAATTTTGAATATCAGTACAATTACCGAGAAAAGATACACGGGCACCAACAAGAAAAGCGGTGCGATAAACCAACCAACCGAAATGCGGTTCAAACCCTTGTAACGCCGAGGAGGCTTATAGGTTTCCATTCTCTTCTCAAACCGGCCGGTCAGAAACTCGCTCCAGATGATAAAAGGAATAAAAGCGAGAAGACATACCAGCGGATTACTGCAAATCAAGGTCAACAATGCTATAAAGATCCATGCCAATGGCCAGATCATCATGAAATGCATAACACCCGCATAGTTAGAAGCAGCCCAGGTTCTGGTATTGAGCCGTTTCCCTTTCTCATGATGCTTGCACAACCGATAATAGATGTACTTAAACATTATTGCTCGGTAGCGAGGTCGTCGTAGGTCTGGTAGAGGAAGTCGTTGTAGGGGAAGCGGGCGGTGTGGACGGCCTTTGCCTTGTTATAGAGCAACTTCTTGAGGGCGTCGATGTTCTGCTGCTTCTTGGCACTAATGAAGACGCAGTTTTCGCCCATGCGTGCCATCCAGGTCTCCTGCAGTTCCTCCAACGGTATGTTCTCGCGCAGGCGGGGCGTGAGGTCGTCCTCGTCCTTTGGAACGTGGGTAAACTGGTCGATCTTGTTAAAGACCATAATCATCTCTTTGTCACCTGCATCACACACTTCCTGCAAGGTGCGGTTCACCACCTCGATCTGCTCTTCGAACTGGGGATGGGAAATATCGACCACATGGACCAGAATGTCGCTGTCGCGCACCTCGTCGAGTGTGCTTTTGAAGGATTCCACCAGATGGGTTGGCAACTTGCGGATGAAGCCGACGGTGTCGGTCAGCAAGAAGGGCAGGTTGGCAATCACCACCTTACGGACGGTGGTGTCGAGTGTGGCAAAGAGTTTGTTCTCGGCAAAGACCTCGCTCTTACTCAACACATTCATCAGCGTAGATTTACCCACGTTGGTATAGCCCACGAGGGCGATGCGGGTGAGTTTGCCACGATTTTTACGCTGAGTGACCTTCTGCTTGTCGAGTTGTGCCAATTTCTCCTTGAGCAATGAGATTTTTGTCTTGACGATACGGCGGTCGGTCTCGATCTGGGTTTCACCCGGACCACGCATTCCGATACCACCCCGCTGACGTTCCAAGTGTGTCCACATACCCGCCAGTCGCGGCAGCAGATATTGATATTGAGCCAGTTCGACCTGCATCTTGGCGCTAGCGGTCTGTGCCCGCTTGGCAAAGATGTCCAGGATGAGGCTTGTGCGGTCGAGAGTCTTGACCTTGACGGCCTTCTCGATAAAGGCGACCTGCTTGGGCGTGAGGTCATCGTCAAAGATGACCAGGCTGATGTCGTTATCCTCGACATAGGCGACAATCTCCTCGAGTTTGCCCTTGCCTACGTAAGAGGTACTGTTCGGCCCGTCGCAGCGCTGCAGGAAGGTGTGCACCGTTGTGGCTCCGGCGGTCTCGGCAAGAAACTCGAGTTCGTCGAGGTATTCACGGGCTTTGGCTTCACCCTGCTGGGGAGTTATCAACCCCACCAGAATGGCACGTTCCTCGGTCAATTCTATTTCGTTGATGCGTTTTTTATCGTCAATCAGTCCCATTGTTTGATGATGATTTACTGGTTATTGTGGACCATGGCTAGCCACGGTTTACTTGACATGCTTAGGCCACGGTTTACTTAACATGCTATACTGTGGGCAGAGAGATGCCGTCGAGTTGGCGATACAGTTTCAGTGCGTAGATGTCGGTCATGGCGCTGATGTGGTCAAGCACCGCCTGCACCTGCTCAAAGAGCGTGGGGGCATGCACATCGTACTGCTGCGGGAACTTGTTGAGCAGCAACTGCGAGTAGTTGCGATCGGGATGCATAACGGCCTCGATAAGTTTCTCGAGCAGGAGGTTGATGATGCGGTTACCTGCCAGATCCACGTCCACGACATAACTGGCACGATAAAGCCTCTCTTGAGCGAGAGCGCTGCACGCCTGATAGGCGCTGGCGGCTAATGGCTCGATGCAGTCGATGAGGCTACCCTCGAAGCGGCCTTCCATGATTTCGTTCTCGTGCTGGGCAAATGCCGCGGCACATTGCTCGACCAGCAGGCCGACAATGCATGAGCGGAGGTATGCGATTTTCTCGTTAGGATCAGCCACACGAGCCATGTGTTCACGCAGATGAGCCTTACGATCGGTGCCGAAAAATCCCAACAGCAAATCTATGGTCTCGTCGGTGCTGATAATCTTGAGTTTGTGGCCATCCTCTATGTCCATAATCTGATAGCAGATATCATCGGCTGCCTCAACGATATAGACCAAGGGATGCCTGCAATAGCGGTCCTGGTCGAGGCGGATGAGTCCTAACTCCTCGGCGATGCGGTTGAAGATTTCTTTCTCGGTTGTGAAGAAACCGAACTTGCCATTATGGCCAGCATACATCGACGAGTAAGGATACTTGACAATCGATGCCAGCGTGGAGTAGGTCATGGCGAAGCCTCCGGGACGGCGGCCGTTGAACTGGTGGACGAGAGTGCGTAACGAATTGGCATTGCCCTCAAAGTGGATGAGGTCGTTCCACTGCTCAATGGTAAACTTATCCTTAAACTCGAGTCCACGACCCTCACTGAAGTAAGCGCCGATGGTTTTCTCGCCCGAATGACCAAACGGCGGATTGCCCAAGTCATGTGCCAGACAAGCGGCGGCGACAATCTCGCTGATATCGCTCAGTTTCTCGACGCAAGCATCACCCGCATAACGCGGCAAGAGGCGGATAGCCACCTCGCGCGCCATCGATTTGCCCACGCTCGACACTTCCAGACTATGGGTCAGCCTGTTGTGAACGAAGATGCTGTCGGGCAGCGGAAACACTTGCGTCTTGTTCTGCAAGCGGCGAAAGGGCGACGAAAAGACCAAGCGGTCATAGTCGCGCTCAAAGTCGCTCCTGACTCCCCCACCCTTATTATCGTGGTAATGTTCCAGTCCCAGTCGTTTGTCCGAAATTAATCGGTCCCAGTTCATTCGTTCTGTAGTCATTCTGTTCTAATTTTCGCACAAAATTAACAACAATCCCACAATTATCAAATCATGATTATCAAAAAATGAAGATTACTACATGATAGAAGCAACAACCGATTGGCCATTTGTAGGCATCAATCTAAAATAAATGTGGCTTCAAATGATTGTAGTAGCCTTTTTTTGAATAATTTTGTAGCCACTTAATGATTTGAGTCATGGAAAAGATTAACGTGAAAATCGTGAACCGCGGCCCGCACCAACTGCCACAGTACAGTACCGCACTGAGTGCCGGTATGGATTTGCGCGCTTGGTTAGAAGAGCCGCTGACATTGCAGCCGCTGCAGCGTGCCCTAGTGCACACCGGCATATATATCGCCCTGCCCGAGGGCTACGAGTGCCAAATCAGACCCCGCAGCGGCTTGGCCCTGAAGCGCGGACTGACGGTACTCAACACACCTGGGACCATCGACGCCGACTACCGAGGCGAGATTGGTGTGGTCATGGTGAACCTGAGCAACGAGGCCCAGACCATCGAGAATGGCGAGCGCATCTGCCAGATGGTGGTGGCCCGCCACAGCACCGTAGAGTGGACCGTGGCAGATGACCTTGAGACGACAGAGCGTGGCGCTGGCGGTTTCGGGCACACGGGAACGAAATAGTGGACAGTGAACGGTTAACCGATTACCTAATGATTATATAATTGAGTCGATAGTTGATGAAACGACATTTAGCGATATTAAGCGTCGTGCTGCTGGCGCTAACAGCGATTGCCGGCAAGAAGGATTCGACCAGGCAGGCTATCAGCCTAGCCGACCAGCGCAAGGCTGAATACATCTTTATGGAAGCGCAGAACGAGAAGGCCAAGGGCAACTATGACGCTTTCTACGAACTGCTCTCCCATGCCCATGCCATCGATAGCAGCAACACCGCCATATCCTTCTACATGGGTATGTGTCTGCTCAAGATGAACAACACCACCAAGGAGCGCTGCGAGCAGGGCTTGGCACTGATGAAGAAACACTTTGATGCTCAACCCGAAGACCTCTATGAGACTACCTTCTACAGCGACGCCAACATGCAACTGGGGCATCCCGAGGAGGCCCTGCGAGCCATCAAACTGCTCAATGAGTACAACCCCAATCGCCTGGAATTGCAGTTGCGACTTGCCGAGGCCTATTCCAGTTCGGGTGACTATGCACAGAGCAATGCCACCTTCGACAGCATTGTGCACATCCATGGCAAAGCGATTCAAATCACATCGAGCAAGATCAGCAACTACATGGCCATGAATGACAGTGCGGGTGCCCTGCATGAGATGCGCAGCCTGCTGGCCACTGCCCCGCAAAACGACACATACAACCTGAGCATGAGCGGTTTGTTTCAGCATTATGGCATGAGCGATAGTGCATTATACTATCTTGACAAAGCACAAGAGTGTGCTCCAGATAACGGTTTGATATACCTTACCCGCGCAGAGTATTGCCGCCAGGCGGGTGATAGCGCGGGTTTTGAACAGCACATCTACAATGCACTGACTGCCGAGCAACTCGATGTGGACACTAAACTGGACCTGCTGCTGAATTACATCCGCGAGAAACTGGCCGAAGCGGATACCACCCAGCGCATCAACAACCTGTTCACGGTCCTCATACAGCAGCATCCGCACGAGGCAAAGATCCATCAACTCTACAGTGAGTACCTCTATGCCAAGAAGGATACCAAAGGGGCCATCGAGCAATTGGGATATAGCCTTGACGTGAATCCTACCGACGCCGACGGCTGGCGCAACATGGTCATATTGAATATGATTGACGACAACTATGCCGATGCCATCAAGGCCTCGGAAAAAGCCTTGGAATACAATTCCGACAATCTGGACCTGTATGGCTATGTAGCGGGCTGTTATCACCAGATGAAAGAGTATGGAAAGGCCATCGCTACCTACGAGAAAATCCTTGCGTTGACCGACTCGACCGACCTTGAACGCCAGTCCGAAGTAATAACCGGCATGGGAGACACCTACAGCGAAACGCAAGACACGGTCAAGGCCGTGGAGTGTTACGAGCGAGCACTTGAACTCGACCCATCCAACTCGGGGGCCCTAAACAACTATGCTTACTACCTCGCGCAGCGGGGCCAGGATCTTGACCGAGCCGAGCGCATGGCTGCCCTCGCCGTCAAAGAAGACCCCGATAACGCCAACTTCATCGACACCTATGCCTGGGTCTACTTTGCCAAAAAGGATTATGAAAAAGCCTTACTCTACATCAAGAGTGCCATCGAGAATGACGAGGATGAGCACCTGCTGGAGCACTATGGCGACATCCTGTGGTTTAACAACGAGAAGGAACAAGCCGTCGAACAGTGGACCAAGGCGCTTGATAAAGATCCAGACAACGAAACATTGAAACGAAAAGTTAAAGACAAGACCTATTATGAAGAATAAAATCGCCATCCTGCTGACCCTCACAGCACTGCTGTCGGCCTGCGGCTCACTCAAGAAGAGCACCGTGCCCGAGCCGACGGTGACCACCGGCTCGACGACTACCGAAGCCGACCCTTACAAAACCATCATCGCCACCCTTGAGGACTGGCAAACAATGCAGACAGGCGGAAACATCAAGTTGAACGCAGGCAAGAGTTTCTCATCATCGATCCAGATGCGCATGGTGCGCGACCAAGCCATCTACATCTCGTTGCGTCCCGTCCTGGGCATTGAGGTGGGTAAACTTCTCATCACGGCCGATAGCCTATATGCAGTGGACAAAGTGCATAAGCGCTATATCGCCGAGAAAGTGTCCCTGCTGACGGCTGGCATTCCAGTCAGCGTGAGCGACGTGCAGGACATCTTCCTGGGGCGCCCGTTCATCATCGGCAATGGGACCCTCGGCGAGGGCAACAGTTCACAAGTGAGCACTGTTGCCGATGGCAATGGTATCACCCTGACCGCCAACGAGCACTATCGAGGCTACCGCTATGCCTTTGCTTATGACAAATCGTCGCGCATCGTCTCGCTCAATATCATTCCTGAGAAAAGCGCCACGGCCACCTATCAGGTCAAATATGGTGACGTGAACAACACCCAAGCAGGCAACATTGCCCACACTATCAAAGTCAACGCCACCTTTGACAAGCGCAAGTTGGACTTCGCCCTTACCTATAAGGGGATTGACTGGAACGGCAACGTGAAGATCGACCGCAACCTCCCCGATGGTTACACCCGCATGAACGCCAAGGATCTGTTTTCCATCTTCGCCAACTAGAATCCACGCCCAGAATATACTTTAGAAGCGATTTCCACGTTATGTTATTATAGAAGATAGTAACATAAGAGATCAATGAGATTCCATTTCCGCATACTTACGTTGCTGGCGTGCTTGTCGTGCGCCGTCGGCGTGTTCTGTCAAGTGAAAATCACAGGTACCGTGGTGGATGCCACCGGACAGCCCATCGAGTTTGCCACGGTGCGCCTGCTGGGCACAGCAGTAGGCACCAACACCGACACCAAGGGCAAATATGAAATGACCGTTCCCTCGGCCGACACGATTATGGTCGAGTTCACCTGCCTGGGCTACTCCACTGTGACGCGCCAACTGATCAAGCCCGAAGGAACCGTTACCATCAATCCCAAGTTGTATGAGAAAACGCTGGAACTGGGCGAAGTGGAAATCACTGAGTACAAAAAGCAGACCAACGGCATGCAGGCTATCGACGTGGACATGCTGCGCCGCACACCCGACGCTTCGGGTGGCAGTGTTGAGGCCGTGCTCACCACAATGGCTGGCGTGAGTTCAAAGAACGAGATGAGTTCGCAATACATGGTGCGTGGTGGTTCGTATGACGAGAACAGCGTTTACATCAACGGCATCGAGGTCTATCGTCCCCAACTGATCAGTTCGGGCCAGCAAGAGGGCATGAGCATCATCAACCCTGACATGGTGCGCAAAGTGGACTTCTCGACCGGTGGTTTCAGCGCCGCCTATGGCGACCGCATGTCGTCGGTGCTCGATATCACGTATCGTGAGCCGGAAGCATTTGAGGGCGCCCTTGCTGCCAGTCTGCAAGGCGGGAGCCTGATGCTGGGCCATAGCACGAAGCACTACTCACAGATGCACGGCCTGCGCTATAAGCGCAACTCCTCGCTGATGGGTTCGCTCGAAAGCAAGGGAGAGTATGATCCACAATACTTTGATTACCAGACGAGCCTCGTCTTCAAGCCAATCGAGCGGTTGCGCATTGCCCTGCTGGGTAACGTGAGCATCAACGACTACCGCTTCACACCCGTCAATCGTGAGACGAGTTTCGGCACCAGCGAGGATGTGAAATCATTCACGGTCTACTTTGACGGCTACGAGAAGGATAAGTTCCAGACTTATTTTGCCGCTGCGGCTGCCACCTACCTATTCAATGACAAGGGCACCAGCATCACATTGCAGGGCTCGGGTTATCGCACCGACGAACTGGTGGCCTATGACATCCATGGAGAATACTGGCTGGACCAGGCTGGCCAGGAACTGGGTGTGGGCAAGTATCATGAGCATGAGCGCACGCGCCTGAAGATGAACGTTATGGACTTCTCGCTTAGAGGCAACATCGGCTTGAACAACAACAATATCTCCTATGGCATATCGATGCGCAAGGAGGATATCTATGACCGCTCGCGCCAATGGCAATGGCGTGACAGCGCCGGCTACTCACTGCCCCACATTCCCGATCAGGTCAACGTCATCTTTACCGAGACGTCGAGCAACGACCTGAACACGACGCGTATCGCCGCATTCCTGATGGACACGTGGAAGGTCAACACCAGTGCAGGATTGTTGTCGATAAACGCAGGCCTGAGATTCTCCCGATGGGACTTCAACAAGGAATCGCTGATATCGCCCCGTGTGAGCCTGGGTTTCATACCTGAGCGCAACAGCAGTCTGTCGTTCCGCCTCGCCGGCGGTATATACTATCAGGCACCATTCTACAAGGAATACCGGCAGCAGTTGATGGACACGCTGGGCAACCGCACCATCCTACTGAACAAGGACATCAAGTCACAACGCAGCATCCAAGTTATCGTGGGCAGCGACTACACCTTCAGGGCCCTCGACCGCCCGTTTAAGTTTACCGCCGAGGCCTACTATAAGAACCTGAGCAACCTTATCCCTTACGAAATCGACAACCTCAAACTCGTGTATAGCGGCGTGAACTCGTCCAAGGGTTACATCGCTGGTGTGGACATGAAACTCTTCGGCCAGTTTGTCGAGGGCACCGATTCATGGCTCAGTTTATCGCTGATGAAGACTCAAGAGAACCTGAACGGGGTGAAAGTGCCGCGACCTACCGACCAGCGTTATAGTCTGGCGTTGTTCTTCACCGACTATTTCCCCAACATTCCGCGACTGAAATTCAGCCTCAAGGGCGTCATCAGTGATGGTCTGCCCACCACGGCACCCCATCTGACACGTGCCGACTCCTACGTACGCCAGCCCGCCTACAAGCGTGTTGACATCGGCTTGAGTTACGAACTCATCGGCAAAGAGCATCGTCCGATGAGCGGTCTGTTCAGCCACTTCAAGGAGATTTGGCTGGGTCTGGACGTGTTCAATCTGATGGATATCTCCAACGTGAGCAGTTACTATTGGGTCACCGACGTCAACAATATCCAATATGCCGTCCCCAACTACCTGACCCGTCGTCAACTCAACGTGCGCCTGTCAGCCTCGTTCTAGCGCTGCCGGCCCCTTATGGCCTCGGCCAGGACCATCCATCGATAATCCGAGGGGGGACCACGGCGTCGCATCGGTAGCACTGCCACTGGTGAAATCGAGGCATTCCATGATGTCATAAGGTGTGAAAACCCGCAAGCAGGGAGTCAAGCGATGAACGATCTGGCCATGCTTCAACAATGCTCAAATAAATTTGGCATTATGCTCGATTTGCGCAAATTTTTATTACCTTTGTCAGTTGAGAATCGAACGTTTATTATCAACTTTATAAAACAGAACCAAAATCATGGCAAAACCTTATGTAATCGGCATCGATATGGGCGGCACCAACACCGTCTTCGGTATCGTGGACGCTCGTGGCAATGTGATCGCGAGCAGTTCTATCAAAACCGCTAAACACAGCGACTTTAATGACTACATCGACGAGTTGCACACCGAACTGACCCGTCTGATCGAGGATAATGACGCTGTGGACAAGATCAATGGCATCGGCATCGGTGCACCTAACGGCAATTACTACACTGGTATGATCGACCAGGCTCCGAACCTGCCCTGGCCCATGCCCATCCACCTGGCCGAGATGGTAACCAAGAAGTTTGGCATCCCGTGCTTGATTACCAATGACGCCAATGCTGCAGCCATCGGCGAGATGACCTATGGTGTGGCACGTGGCATGAAGGACTTTATCATGATTACGCTGGGCACTGGTGTGGGTAGCGGCATTGTGGTCAATGGCCAGATGGTGTATGGCCATGACGGCTTTGCCGGCGAACTGGGCCATGTGATCGTGAAGCGCACCAATGGCCGTGTGTGTGGCTGTGGCCGCACTGGCTGCCTGGAGGCTTACTGCTCGGCTACTGGCGTGGCTCGCACGGCACGTGAGTTTCTGGAACTGCGCGACGACCCGTCAAAACTGCGCAATTATGACATCGAGGCCATCACAAGCAAGGATGTGTTTGACTGTGCAATCGCCGGCGATAAATTGGCTAAGGAGATCTTTAACTACACGGGAACGATCCTAGGTGAAGCCCTGGCCGATTTCACCAATTTCTCCAGCCCTGAGGCATTTGTGCTGTTTGGCGGCTTGACCAAGAGCGGTGACTTGATCATGGATCCGGTGAAGGAGGCGTTTGAACGCAACGTGCTGGGCATATACAAAGGCAAGGTGAAGATCCTGATCAGCGAACTCAAGGAGAGTGACGCTGCTGTGCTGGGCGCCAGCGCTCTTGGCTGGGAAGTGAAGAATTAACCGCACGTCGGCCCGCTGGGTGATGCCACCCCCAAGTGAGGCACTCTGCGGAGCCGCGACAATAATGACTTATAAACAATAGCAACGAAGCCCGTGAACAGTTGTTCACGGGCTTCGTTATCGTATTCTGAAGATAAAAATTCTTATTCTTCGGTCTTAGCCTCTTCGGCTGCGGGAGCGGCAGGAGCCTCGGCTGCGGGAGCGGCTGCCTTCTTACGGCTGCGACGGGTGGTCTTCTTGGCAGCAGTCTTCTCCTGGTTCTTGGCCTCGAGCATAGCCTCATTGAAGTCAACGAGTTCAATGAAACAAGTCTTAGCGTTGTCACCCAGACGGTTACCGAGTTTCAGGATGCGGGTATAGCCACCGGGACGGTCGGCTACCTTAGCGGCAACGGTCGAGAAGAGTTCCTTAACGGCCTCCTTGTTCTGGAGGTGCTTGAAGACGAGGCGACGCGATGCGGTGGTGTCGTCCTTAGTCCTGTTGATCAGGGGCTCGGCATATATGCGCAGGGCTTTAGCCTTGGCGAGGGTCGTAACGATGCGCTTGTGCATGATGAGTGAGATGGTCATGTTGGCCAACATAGCATCACGGTGGGCGCTCTTGCGGCTCAGGTGGTTGAATTTCTTATTGTGTCTCATCGTTTTTTACTCTTTTTCTAATTTGTATTTAGTGATATCCATGCCAAAGTGCAGATTGAGCGTGGCCAGGAGTTCCTCGAGTTCGCTAAGCGATTTCTTACCGAAGTTGCGGAACTTGAGCAGGTCAGTCTTGTTGAACACTACGAGTTCTCCAAGAGTCTCAACCTCTGCCGACTTCAAGCAATTCAGGGCACGCACTGAAAGGTCCATGTCAACAAGTTTGGTCTTGAGCAACTGCCTCATCTTGAGAACCTCCTCGTCAAACTCCTCGTTGCCGTTGCTCTCGGTATTGTCGAGAACGATTTCGCGGTCGGTGAAGAGTTGGAAGTGCTGGATAAGAATCTCGGCAGCACCCTTGAGAGCGTCCTTGGGATGAATGGAGCCATCGGTAGTGATTTCGATGATGAGTTTCTCGTAGTCGGTCTTCTGCTCGACACGGAAATTCTCGACGGCGGTCTTCACTTTAAGAATGGGAGTGTAGATCGAGTCGATGGCAATCACATCGATGGGGTCATTGGCGTTGCGGTTTTCCTCGGCGGGCAGATATCCCCTACCCTTGTTGATTGAGAGTTCAATCTGGAAACCGCAGGCGGGATCGATGTGGCAAATCTCGAGATCGGGATTGAGGACCTCAAATGCACTGAGCACTTTGCTAATGTCTCCAGCCTTGAAGACGCTCTGACCTGAAACCTTGACAACGGCCTTCTCGGTGTCGGTATCTTCAACAATGCGTTTGAGGCGCACCTTCTTGAGGTTGAGAATGATGTTGGTAACATCTTCCTTGACCCCGTGGATAGTGGCGAACTCATGCTGCACACCGTCGATGCGGATGCTGCAGATCGCAAAGCCTTCGAGTCCCGAAAGGAGGATACGGCGCAGGGCGTTACCGATGGTGACACCATAACCGGGCTCCAGTGGGCGGAACTCAAATTTGCCGAACGAATTGTCGGCTTCCAACATTAAGACTTTGTCGGGTTTCTGAAATGCTAAAATAGCCATGGATAAAAATTTTACTGTTTAGAATACAACTCGACGATCAACTGTTCCTTGATGTTCTCAGGAATGTCTTCACGAACGGGCATGTGCAAGAGTTTGCCCCCCTTGACGTTCTCGTCCCATTCGATCCAGGGATACTTGCTGTGGTTGAAGCCAGCGAGAGCGTCTTGGATCACCTCGAGTGATTTGGACTTCTCACGAACAGCGACAATCTGACCTTCACTTACCGAGTAGGAGGGGATGTTAACCACCTTACCATCGACGGTGATGTGACGGTGCAACACGAGTTGACGTGCGGCAGCGCGAGTGGGAGCGATTCCCAGACGGTAAACCATATTGTCGAGCCTAGCCTCGAGCAGTTGCAACAGCACTTCACCAGTGACACCCTTCATGCGGGAAGCCTTGTTGAAGAGGTTACGGAATTGACGTTCCAGCACGCCGTAGGTGTACTTAGCCTTCTGTTTTTCGCGAAGTTGAGTGCCGTACTCCGACATTTTGCGGCGGCGGTTGGCACCATGCTGGCCCGGGGGATAATTCTTCTTGGCAAAGTATTTGTCCTCACCGAAGATGGGTTCTCCCAGTTTACGGGCGATTTTAGTTTTAGGACCGGTGTATCTAGCCATAGTCTTTTTTTAGAAATTGATTAACATTGTGAATTGGAATCGCTTCAGTGCAGCCGCGATTGCAGAGAGGTCGTTAAAAAAATGCAATCCATTCACTGATAGAGATTCGCGAAAAAAGTTGTTAAAATAAACCTGTTAAAACAGAGTAATTGCTTGAGAGAAGCATCCAGAACATCGAGTATTAGACCCTTCTTCTCTTAGGAGGACGGCAGCCGTTGTGGGGCAGCGGCGTGACGTCGATGATCTCGGTAACTGCGATACCAGCGCCATGGATGGTGCGGATAGCCGACTCACGGCCATTGCCCGGACCCTTGACGTAGGCTTTCACCTTGCGCAAGCCGAGGTCGTAAGCGACCTTTGCGCAGTCTTCGGCAGCCATCTGTGCGGCATAGGGTGTGTTCTTCTTAGAGCCACGGAAACCCATCTTGCCGGCTGAGGACCACGAAATTACCTGTCCCTCACCATTAGCGAGGCACACAATGATGTTGTTAAAGGAAGAATGCACGTGCAGTTGACCAACACCGTCAACGCGAACGACTCTCTTCTTTGCTGCGACTGTCTTTTTAGCCATAATTCAATAATGTTATTTAGTAGCTTTCTTCTTGTTAGCAACAGTTTTCTTGCGGCCCTTACGAGTGCGGGCATTGTTCTTGGTGCTCTGACCGCGCACGGGCAAACCATTGCGGTGACGAATGCCACGGTAGCAACCGATGTCCATCAATCGCTTGATGTTCATCTGCACCTCGCTGCGCAGGTCACCTTCCACTTTGTATTCGTTACCGATCACCTCACGCACTGCGGCTGCCTCGGCATCGGTCCAATCCTTTACACGGGTGTTCTCGTCGACACCGGCCTTCTTGAGGATTGTAGCGGCTGAACTGCGCCCGATACCAAAGATGTAGGTCAAGGCGATGACGCCGCGCTTGTTTTGGGGAATATCAACCCCGACAATTCTTACTGCCATATATCTAATTCAAAAATTTTTGCAAAGTTAATACTTTTTTTATCCCTGACGCTGTTTGAACTTGGGATTTTTTTTGTTAATCACATACAGGCGCCCTTTGCGACGTACAATCTTGCAGTCTTCGTTGCGCTTTTTGATAGATGCTCTAACTTTCATAGTTGTATTGTGGTTTATTTATTTGTATCTAAATGAGATTCTTCCTTTGGTCAGATCGTAAGGCGACATCTCCACTCTTACTTTGTCACCGGGCAGGATCTTGATGTAATGCATGCGCATCTTGCCGCTGATGTGGGCAGTGATCTGATGTCCGTTCTCGAGTTCAACGCGGAACATGGCGTTGGAGAGGGCCTCGACGATTGTACCGTCTAATTCAATTGCAGTCTGTTTTGCCATATAAAATCTTGAATAATTACGTTTTACTGTCCTTAAACATGTAGTTTCAATCAGATGAACCGGTCACCTAGCACCTGCTTGATACCCTCAAATGAGGAGAGGATATCGGGCTTGCCATGATGTATGGCAATCGAGTGCTCAAAGTGGGCGCTGGGCTTGCGGTCTCGTGTTCTGGTGGTCCAGCCGTCACGCTCGGTGATGACGTTTTTGCCTCCCATGTTGATCATGGGTTCGATGGCGATCGTCATGCCGTTGCGCAGCAGGGGGCCTGTCCCACGGCGGCCGAAGTTGGGCACTTCGGGATCTTCGTGCAGTTTGCGGCCGACGCCGTGTCCGCACATCTCGCGCACAACACTGTAGTTGCGCTGCTCGCAGTAGTGCTGGATGGCGTTGCTGATGTCACCGATGCGGTTACCAGGCACGGCGTGCTCGATGCCGACATAGAGTGACTCCTTGGTTGTACGCAGCAACTGCAGGGTCTCTTGTGCGACGTCACCGACACAGAAGGTGTAGGTGCTGTCGCCGTTGAACCCCTCGGGGGTGACGGCACCACAGTCACAGGACACGATGTCGCCATCCTCGAGCACGTAGTTCGACGGGATGCCGTGCACTACAACCTCGTTGACCGAGGTGCAGAGCGTGGCGGGGAAGCCGTACAGTCCTTTGAAGCCAGGCGTACAGCCTTGAGAACGGATATACTCTTCGGCGATTTGATCGAGACGCCTGGTGGTCACGCCTGGTGCCACCCATTTGGCCACTTCGGCCAGTGCTCCTGCAACGACCAGATTGGCCTTGCGCAGCATCTCGATTTCCTCGTCAGTCTTGAGATATATCATAGGTTGATTGAAATCAGTTTTAACTCCAGTAACGTCAATTAGCGGGAACGGCCCTTGATTTTACCAGACTTCATCAGACCATCATAGTGGTGCATCATCAGATGTGTCTCAATCTGCTGGAGCGTGTCGAGCACGACACCTACGATGATGAGCAACGATGTGCCACCGAAGAACTGGGCAAACTGCTGGTTGACGCCGAAGTAGCGGGCAAATGCCGGCAGGATGGCGACGATACCGAGGAACAGTGAACCCGGGAGGGTGATGCGCGACATGATCGAGTCGAGATACTCGGCGGTCTTCTTGCCGGGCTTGATGCCGGGGATGAAGCCGCTGTTCTTCTTCATCTCTTCGGCCATCTGGGTGGGACGCACGGTGATGGCGGTGTAGAAGTAGGTGAAGGCGACAATCATGAGGAAGTAAACCACATTGTACCAGAAACCGTTCATGTCACCAAAGGTGCGCGAGAGCGAACCGAGGAAACCTGCATCGTTCTGACGGGCACCGAAGCCGGCCAGTGTGATGGGGATGAACATGAGGGCCTGAGCAAAAATGATAGGCATCACGTTAGCAGCGTTGACCTTGAGGGGGATGTACTGGCGTGCACCACCATACTGCTTGTTACCGACAATGCGCTTTGCGTACTGCACGGGGACCTTACGGGTACCCTGGGTGAGCATAACGGCACCTGCGGTAACGGCAAACAGGATAACAATCTCCACAAGGAACATTACCAGACCGCCTTGAGCAGTGTTCAATCGGCTGGTGAACTCTTGAACGATGGCACCAGGGAAGCGTGCGAGGATACCCACCAGGATGATGATGGAGATACCATTGCCGATGCCCTTGTCGGTGATCTTCTCACCAAGCCACATAATCAACATCGCACCTGCGGTGAGCACGATAGACAGATAGATCATTGTCCATCCCGTGATGTGGGCGTGACCACCGGCAGCGTTGACCTGATACTGAAGGTTCATCAAGTAGGCGGGTGCCTGGATCAGGAGGATGAACACAGTGAGGTAACGGGTGTACTGATTGAGTTTCATGCGTCCACTCTCGCCCTCGCGCTGCATCTTTTGGAAACTAGGCACGACCATACCCATCAATTGGATAACGATCGAGGCGGTGATGTAGGGCATGATACCCAATGCGAAGATCGAGGCCTGACCGAATGCGCCGCCCGAGAACATGTCGAGCAGTTGCATCAGGCCACTGTTGGTGAAGTTGCGCATGGCTTCCAGGTCGCTGGGGTTGATTCCAGGCAGTACCACGTGACATCCAAAGCGATAAATCACGATGAACAGGAACGTGGTGATCAAGCGCTTGCGCAGGTCCTCAATCTTCCAGATGTTTTTTAATGTTTCAATGAGTTTCATCGTCGGGTTAGAGTTTTACGATTGAGCCACCGGCAGCGGTGATAATCTCCTCGGCCTTCTTTGAGAAAGCGTGGGCTTCAACTTCAATCTTGTGATTGAGCTGACCCTGGCCCAAAATTTTAACAAGTTGGTTTTTACGTACCATACCAGCCTGGATGAGGTTGGCAACGGTGATTTTCTCGAGATTATTCTGCTCGGCGAGCGCCTCAAGCACGGCAACGTTGATGGCCTTGTACTCCACGCGGTTGATATTCTTGAAACCGCCCTTGGGGACACGGCGCTGGAGAGGCATCTGGCCGCCTTCGAAGCCGACCTTCTGCTTATAGCCAGAGCGCGACTTGGCACCCTTGTGACCACGAGTGGATGTACCGCCCTTGCCGGAACCTGGTCCACGGCCGATGCGAGTTTTCTTCTTATTTGAACCTACAGCGGGTTTTAAATCATGTAATTCCATAATGTTGTTTCTTGTTTTGAGATTTTAAGAATTAATCAACATTGGTGACTTCCACCAGATGACGAACAGCGTTGACCATACCCAGGACCTGAGGGGTAGCCTCGAGGGTGACGGTGTGGTTCAGTTTCCTGAGGCCCAGAGCGTCGAGGGTCCTCTTTTGGCGAGCCGGACGATTGATGCGGCTTTTGACTTGTTTAATCTGAATCTTTGCCATAACTCGTAAACAAATTATTAACCGTTAAACACCTTGTCCACAGTAACGCCGCGATAGTGAGCCACGGTAGCCGGGCTGCGCATCTCGTCGAGAGCCTTGAGCGTGGCCTTCACCAGGTTGTGAGGGTTGCTCGATCCCTTGGACTTACAAATAACATCGGTAACGCCGACCGTCTCGAAGACGGCACGCATAGCACCACCGGCCTTGACACCGGTACCGGCGCTAGCGGGCTTCATGATGATGCGGCTGCCGCCGAACTTGGCGACTACCTCGTGGGGGATGGTACCCTTGTGAACGGGGACCTTGATCAGGTTCTTCTTAGCCACCTCGGTACCCTTGGAGATTGCGGTGGTGACCTCATTGGCCTTACCCAGTCCGTAACCGATGATACCATTGCCGTCGCCAACAACGACGATAGCGGCGAAGGTGAAAGTGCGACCACCCTTGGTAACCTTGGTGGTGCGGTTGATGGCAACCAGACGCTCCTTCAACTCGGCGTCGGCAGCGATCTTTACTCGATTATTTTTCTTCGACATGATGTTGTTTCTTAAAATTTAAGTCCGCCTTTGCGTGCGCCGTCGGCCAACGATTTAACTCTACCATGGAACAGGAAGCCATTGCGGTCGAACACTACCGTGCTGATACCAGCCTCGAGGGCTTTCTTGGCAACAGCCTCGCCCACCTTAGCGGCGATTTCGCTCTTGTTACCTTCGGTGATTCCCTTAGAGGAAGCCGAGCAGATGGTATTGCCAGCGATGTCGTCGATGACCTGGGCATAAATTTGCTTATTGCTGCGGAAGACACACAACCTGGGGCGCTCGGGAGTACCGCTGATGCGACCGCGGATGCGGGCCTTGATCTTGTTTCTTCTATCTAATTTGGATATCATGATGTTTCCTTTCTACTTAATTACTTGGCGGCTGCCGTTTTACCAGACTTACGGCGAATAACTTCGCCAACAAACTTAACACCTTTACCCTTGTAGGGCTCGGGCTTGCGGAAGGAGCGGATCTTGGCACAGATTTGTCCCAAGAGTTGCTTGTCGCACGATTCGAGGGTGATGAGCGGGTTCTTGTTACGCTCGGTCTTGGCATCAACCTTGACCTCGGGCGGCATCTTCAAGTAGATGGCGTGCGAGTAACCGAGAGCCAGTTCGAGCACTTGGCCGTTGCTGGTAGCGCGGTAACCGACACCGACGATTTCCAATTCTTTCTTGAAACCCTGGCTCACGCCGACAACCATGTTGTTGATCAGTGCACGGTAGAGGCCGTGCTGGGCGCGTGATTCACGCTCGTCGTTGGGGCGGGTCACATGGATTTCGTTGTTCTCGATCTCCACCTTGATGTTGGGATTGAGGGTCTGCTTGAGTTCACCCTTGGGTCCCTTGACGGTGAGGATATTGTCTTTCTGCTCAACAGTTACGCCAGCGGGGATGGCGATGTGCAATTTACCAATTCTTGACATAGCGTTTCTCCTCCATTAATAAACGTAACACAAAACTTCGCCACCGATTTTCTGGTTCTTGGCTTCCTTGTTGGTCATAACGCCCTTGGAAGTCGAGATGATGGCAATACCTAAACCATTGAGCACGCGAGGCATGTCCTTGTAGCCAGTGTACTGGCGCAGACCGGGCCTTGAAACGCGTGTGAGGCACTTGATGGCGCTAACGTTGTCCACGTTGTCATACTTGAGCGCGATCTTGATGGTGCCACGGGGAGAGTTCTCGTCCTCGACGAACTTGTAGTTCAGGATGTAACCCTGGTCGAAGAGGATCTTGGTGATCTCCTTTTTCAGTTTGGAAGAAGGGATTTCAACGACACGGTGTTGTGCCTTGATCGCATTCCTCAATCTAGTCAGATAATCTGCAATAGGATCTGTCATTATTGTAACTTGTTTAAATTGATTCGACGTTGTCGAACAATATTTAATACTTAATGTTATAGTTTTTTTTAAAAAGAAATGTGGTAAGCATTACCAACTGGCCTTGTGCACACCGGGGATGAGTCCGTTAGAAGCCATCTCGCGGAAGTTGATGCGGGAGATGCCGAACTGACGCATGTAACCCTTGGGACGACCCGACATCTTGCAGATGTTGTGCAGGCGCACGGGCGAAGCGTTGCGAGGCAGTTTCTGCAGGGCTTCATAATCACCGTCCTTCTTGAGTTGGGCACGCTTGGCGGCATACTTGGCGACGAGGCGCTCACGCTTAGCCTGGCGGGCTTTCATTGATTCTTTTGCCATAATTTAACTCTCAATTATTTGTTGTTAAACGGGATTCCGAATTCCTTGAGCAGTGCGTAGCCTTCCTCATCGGTCTTGGCGGTGGTGACGAAGGTGATGTTCATACCGGTCATCTTGGTCACGTTATCGATGTTGATTTCGGGGAAGATGATCTGCTCGGTGACACCAACGGTGTAGTTGCCGCGGCCGTCGAGTTTACCATTGACACCCTTAAAGTCGCGGATACGCGGCAGGGCGATGCGGATGAAACGCTCCATGAACTCATACATGCGGTCACGACGCAGTGTCACGCGCACGCCGATGGGCATCCTCTTGCGGACCTTGAAGTTGGAGATATCCTTCTTCGACAGGGTCTGCACGGCCTTCTGGCCAGTGATTGCTGTGAGTTCGTTGATAGCAGTCTCGATGATCTTCTTGTCCTGGGTAGCGTCACCCAGACCCTCGTTGAGGACGATCTTGACCAGACGGGGGATCTGCATCGGGGTGCTGTAGTTGAATTGCTTCATCAAAGCGGGAGCAATCTTCTCGTCATATTGTTTCTTCAGCGTGGTACTCATTACTTAATCTCCTCTCCAGATTTTTTAGAATAACGTACTTTCTTGCCATTCTCATCAAACCTGAAACCAACGCGGGTGGGCTTGCCGCTCTTGGGGTCAACGACAGCCAGGTTGCTCAAGTCGATGGGGGCTTCCTTCTTGATAATGCCGCCTTGGGGGGCCTTGGCATTGGGCTTCGTGCTCTTGGACACGATGTTGACACCCTCGACGATAGCCTTACCCTGCTCGGGCAGGATTTCCAGCACGCGGTGGGGCTTATTATCCTTGCTGTTACCAGCGAGAACAAAGACGGTGTCACCCTTCTTGATTTTTAATGTAGCCATATATAGTTTATTGCTATTTTAAAGATTGATTAAAGAACCTCGGGAGCGAGCGAAACGATCTTCATGTTGGTGGCGCGCAGTTCACGAGCCACGGGGCCGAAGATGCGCGTTCCGCGCAACTCACCGGTATTAGTGAGCAATACACAGGCATTGTCGTCGAAGCGGATGTAGGAACCGTCCTGACGGCGGATTTCCTTGCTCGTGCGAACCACGACAGCCTTTGAAACGGTACCCTTCTTCACCTCTGAAGCGGGGATAGCCTTCTTGACGGTGACCACGATGATGTCACCCACCGAAGCGTAACGACGACCAGAACCGCCCAGCACCTTGATGCAGAGTACTTCCTTAGCGCCGCTGTTGTCGGCAACTGTCAATCTACTTTCAGTCTGTATCATAATAAATAATTACTTCGCTTTTTCGATGATTTCAACTAATCTCCACCTCTTGGTCTTGCTCAACGGGCGGGTCTCCATCAGGCGAACGGTGTCGCCTACGTTGCACTCGTTGTTCTCGTCATGAGCGTGGTACTTCTTTGTCTTGTTGACAAACTTGCCATAGATTGGGTGTTTCTCCTTCCACTTGATGGTCACAGTGATGGTCTTGTCACCCTTGTTGCTGGAAACAACCCCAATTCTTTCTTTTCTTAAATTACGTTTTTCTTCCATTGTCGTAGTTGTTGGGATTATTTGTTCTTGAGTTCACGTTCGCGGATTTCAGTCTTGATGCGCGCGATGAGTTTCCTGTCAAGCGTAATCTTGGCCGGATTATCGAGCGGGGAAATCGTGTGCTGGATCTTCTCCTGGACGTATTCCTTCTCGACCTGGTCGAGGCGATCCTGCAATTCCTTATCGGTCAGTTCCTTGATATTTTCCTTTTTCATAATCTGGTCAAAGTATTAAACGAGTTGAGTGGGATCATAGTCGCGACGAACGACAAACTTAGTAGCGACGGGAAGTTTCTGAGCGGCAAGGCGCAGAGCCTCCTTGGCGATATCAAAGCTCACGCCGTCGACCTCGATGAGGATGCGACCGGGGTGAACGGGAGCGACGTAACCAGCCACATCACCTTTACCTTTACCCATGCGGACGTCGGCAGGCTTGCGTGTGTAAGGCTTGTCGGGGAAGATGCGCAACCAGATCTGACCCTGGCGCTGCATGTAACGTGTCACGGCGACACGGGCTGCCTCGATCTGGCGAGCGGTGATCCACTTGCTCTCCAGAGTCTTGATTCCGAAGGAACCGAAAGCGAGTTGGTTGCCACGCTTGCTGTACTGGCGAGGATGCCCGTCACTAGGACGACGGTATCTTAATCTCTTAGGTTGTAACATTGTTCAGTTTCGTTTTTTATAGTCACACTTCAGGTTAATGGTTGTGACTGGGTTTAACGATTATTGTTTCTCTTGCCACCGCGGAAACCACGACGCTCGCCGCGCTCTCCACCGCGACCGCCGCCACCGCGACGCTCGCTAGCGTTGTTGGCAAAGTTAGGCGCGAGATCGCGCTTGCCATAGACCTCACCACGGCAGATCCACACCTTGACGCCGATGACGCCGACCTTGGTGTGTGCGGGAACGAGTGCATAGTCGATGTCGGCACGCAGGGTGTGCAGGGGGGTACGGCCCTCCTTGAACATCTCGCTGCGGCGCATCTCGGCACCGTTCAGACGGCCCTTGACCTGGATCTTGATGCCCTCTGCACCCATGCGCATCGTGCTGGCGATAGCCATCTTGACGGCACGGCGATAGGCGATCTTGCCCTCGATCTGATGAGCGACGTTAGCGGCCACGAGTTGTGCGTCGAGTTCGGGGCGCTTAACCTCGTGAATGTTGATTTGAACGTCCTTGTTGGTGAGTTTGATGAGTTCCTGCTTGAGGGCCTCAACGTCAGCACCCTGCTTACCGATGATGATACCGGGGCGTGCGGTGCAGATGGTGATGGTCACCAACTTGAGCGTGCGCTCGATAACGATGCGTGCGACACTAGCCTTGGCAAGACGCTCGTTGAGATACTTGCGGATCTTGTCATCCTCTACCAGTGTATCTCCATAATTACTGCCACCAAACCAGTTGGAGTCCCAACCGCGGATGATGCCTAAACGATTGCTGATTGGATTAACTTTCTGTCCCATTTCGTTTTATGCGTCTTTTTCTTTGTTAATAGTGTCCACGTAGATAGTCACGTGGTTGGAACGTTTGCGGATACGATAGCCGCGGCCCTGAGGAGCCGGACGGAGGCGCTTGAGCATGGGGGCTGCATCGACCATGATGGTCTTGATGTAGAGTTCTCCGCTCTCGGCCTTCTTGCCATTCTTCTGTTCCCAGTTGCTGATAGCCGACTTGAGGAGTTTCTCTACATCGACGGCAGCCTGCTTGTTGGAGAAGTGCAGGAGTCCAAGTGCCTTGAAGACTTCGACGCCGCGAACCATGTCAGCGACGAGGCGCATCTTGCGAGGCGAACTGGGAATGTTGCGCAACTTGGCGAAGGACTCGCTACGGCGTGCTTCCTTCTTCAAGTCTGCAGATTCTTTCTTTCTTTTACCCATTGTATTTAATTCTTTTTTGTTCTAGAAAACGTTAAATAATCCCGGGCCCATTATTTCTTGTTGTTGCCACTGTGACCACGGAAGGTGCGTGTGGGAGCGAACTCGCCGAGTTTGTGTCCTACCATGTTCTCGGTAACATACACGGGAATGAACTTGTTGCCATTGTGAACGGCAAAGGTGTGTCCCACAAATTCGGGAGCGATCATGGATGCGCGCGACCAGGTCTTGATCACACTCTTCTTGCCACTCTCGTTCATGGCGTCAACCTTCTTTTCCAGTTTCACGCTGATGTAAGGGCCTTTTTTTAATGAACGACTCATAATTAATCGAATTTAATCAAATTACTTCTTTCTTCTTTCAATGATGTACTTCGAAGATTGCTTCTTCGGTGCACGTGTCTTCAAGCCCTTAGCATACAGACCGTTGCGGTTACGGGGATGTCCACCACTCTGGCGTCCTTCACCACCACCCATGGGGTGATCGACGGGGTTCATAACGACACCACGGTTGTGGGGTCGGCGACCGAGCCAGCGTGAGCGTCCAGCCTTACCGGACTGCTCGAGAGCGTGGTCGCTGTTACCAACCACACCGACTGTAGCCTTGCAGGCTGCGAGGACCTTGCGGGTTTCGCCCGAAGGTAATTTGATGATTGCGTATGCACCCTCACGGCTAGTGAGTTGTGCGAAGGTACCTGCGGCGCGTGCCATAGCGGCACCCTGTCCGGGACGCAATTCGATGTTGTGAATTAAAGTACCAACAGGAATCTTGCTCAGTGGAAGCGCGTTTCCCACTTCGGGGGCCACGTTCTCACCGCTTTCGATCGTTGCACCCACTTCGAGTCCGTTGGGAGCAATGATGTAAGCCTTGTAGCCGTCTGCGTAGTAGAGCAGAGCAATGCGAGCCGAACGGTTGGGATCGTACTCGATGGCTTTCACTACTGCCGGCACACCGTCTTTATTCCTCTTAAAGTCGATCAGGCGGAGTTTGCGCCTGTGACCACCTCCACGATAGCGGGCGGTGAGGTGACCCTCGTTGTTGCGACCGCCGGTGGAGCGCTTACCGACCGTAAGAGACTTCTCTGGTGTACGCTTTGTAATGTCGTCAAATACACCAATAATCTTGTGTCTTTGCCCCGGTGTTGTGGGCTTCAATTTTCTTACTGCCATTTTTTATTATAAATTACTATAGAAATCAATAGTTTGTCCTTTTTCAATGGTCACGATGGCCTTTTTGAAGGCGACGGTCTTGCCCTTGATGATACCGCTCTTGGTGTAGCGCTGCTTGTTCTTGCCATCGTAGTTCATGGTGCTCACGCCAACAACCTTCACGTCATAGAGTTTCTCGATGGCGTCCTTAATCTGGTACTTGTTGGCATCGGAAGACACCTTGAATGTGTAACGGCTACCAATCTTCTTACGCCTTCTGTTTCGCTTACCATTCTCGGGACTTGCGGTCTCGGCATTGGCGGTGGACTTCTCGGTAATTGCGTTGGCCTTCTCGGTCACAACGGGAATGATCTGAATGTTCTCCATTGTCTGTCCTCCTTATTTTAAGTTGTTGAGCGCGTCAACCGAACTCTCGGTAACGAGAATCATGCGGTTGTCAAGCACGCGGTAGGTGTTGATGTCGCTGGCGGTCACGAGTTGTGCGGTAGGCACGTTGCGCAATGACAGGTAGAGATTGCGCTCCTGTCCGTTCAGGACGACGAGCAACTTCTGGCCCTCGAGCTTGAGGTTGCGTGTAATGTTCACGAATTCCTTGGTCTTGGGAGCATCAAACTTGATATCCTCGATCACCATGATCTGGTTGTTCTGAGCCTTGTAGGTCAGCGCCGAGCGGCGAGCCAGAGCCTTGACTTTCTTGTTGAGTTTGAAGCCGTAGTTGCGGGGACGGGGTCCGAAGACGCGGCCACCACCATGGAACAGCGGAGACTTGATGTCACCGTGACGGGCACCGCCGCCACCCTTCTGGCGACCCAATTTCTTGGTCGAACCAGCGATTTCACTTCTCTCTTTAGCCTTGTGGGTACCCTGGCGCTTGTTGGCCAAGTATTGCTTAACATCGAGATAGACGGCATGCTCGTTAGGCTCGGCGATGGCGAAGATCTCATCGTTAAGGGTCACCTTGCGTCCGGTGTCCTCACCCTTGATGTTATATACTGCGAGTTCCATTATTACATTTCAATAATTACGATTGAACCTTTGCTGCCCGGTACTGAGCCTTTAACCATGAGAAGATTGTTCTCGGGCAATACTTTAATCACTTGCAGGTTTTGAGCGGTGCAGCGCTTGCTGCCCATCTGGCCAGCCATGCGCATGCCCTTGAAAACCTTGGCGGGATAGGAGCAGGCACCGATTGAACCGGGAGCGCGCTGACGGTCGTCCTGACCGTGAGTGGTCTGGCCCACGCCGCCGAAACCGTGACGCTTCACGACGCCCTGGAAGCCTTTACCCTTGGATGTGCCGATCACATCAACAAATTCAACATCGTTGAGCAACTCTACGGTGAATTCCTCACCAGCCTTGTGCTCACCATCAAATTTGAACTCGGCCAAGTATCTTTGCGGTTTCACTCCTGCTTTCTTGAAGTGACCGGCCATGGGCTTGGTGGTGTGCTTGTCCTTCTTCTCGACAAAGCCTAACTGCAAAGCCTCGTAACCGTCTTTTTCAATAGTCTTGACTTGAGTGACAACGCAAGGACCTACTTCGATAACAGTGCACGGCACGTTCTTGCCGTCGGCACTGAAAACGGATGTCATTCCGATTTTCTTTCCTAATAATCCTGGCATTTCTCTTGAAATTTAAAAAACTGTTTGTTAATGCTGTTTGTTTAACTCGTTAGTTCAATACTTTTGTACTACACCTTGATCTCTACTTCAACTCCACTGGGCAATTCAAGTTTCATCAGCGCGTCGACGGTCTTGGCTGTCGAACTGTAAATGTCGATGAGGCGCTTGAAGGATGCCAGTTGGAACTGCTCGCGGGACTTCTTGTTAACAAAAGTCGAACGGTTCACTGTGAAGATGCGCTTGTGGGTGGGCAGAGGGATGGGACCGCTCACTACAGCGCCGGTGCTCTTCACTGTGCGTACGATCTTCTCGGCCGACTTGTCCACCAAGTTGTGATCGTAACTTTTCAATTTAATTCTAATCTTCTGGCTCATATTATTTAATAATGTGAAATTTTATTATTGCAATAATTCGACGTGACCGAGGCACTCTTTCAGCACCTTGACGGCGATGGGCTTGGCCACTGGCGCGTAATGCGAGAAGGACATCGTGCTGGTTGCTCGTCCGCTGGTGATGTTGCGCAGTGCTGTGACATAACCGAACATCTCTGCCAACGGGGTGCTTGCCTTGACGATGCGGGCACCGCTACGGGCTGTTTCCATTCCCTCGACTTGTGCGCGGCGCTTGTTCAGGTCAGCGATGACGTCGCCCATGTTCTCCTCGGGAGTGACCACTTCGAGTTTCATCATCGGCTCGAGCAGCACCGGGCGTGCCTTGCGGCAAGCGCTGCGATAGGCCTGCATGGCGCAGAGTTCAAAACTCAGGCTGTCGCTGTCCACGGGATGATAACTGCCGTCGAGCACGGTAACCTTGATGCTGGGCATCGGGAAGCCAGCGAGCACACCGCTGCGCATAGCGTTTTTGAAGCCTTTCTCGATGCTGGGCATGAACTCCTTGGGAATGTCGCCGCCCTTGACCTCGTTGATGAACTGCACTTGTCCGTCAAAGTCTTCGTCGGCAGGCTCCACGCGGCACTCGATATCGGCAAACTTGCCGTGGCCACCGGTCTGCTTCTTGAAGATCTCGTGAACCGTTGCGGGTTGCGAGATGGCCTCCTTGTAGGAGACTTGGGGCTTGCCTTGGTTGCACTCTACCTTGAACTCGCGGCGCAGTCGGTCGAGGATGATATCCAGATGCAACTCACCCATGCCTCGGATGATGGTCTGGCCGGTCTCCTCGTTGCTCTCGACCTGGAAAGTGGGATCCTCCTCGGCAAGTTTTGCCAGGCCGACCGACATGCGGTCGAGGTCGTTTTGCGTCTTGGGCTCAACAGCGATTCCGATAACGGGTTCGGGGAAGTCCATGGCTTCGAGCACGATGGCCGTGTCGGCGCTACTGCACAGGGTGTCGCCCGTGTGCACATCCTTGAAGCCCACTCCGGCGCCGATGTCACCGCAGCCGATCACCTCCATGGGGTTCTGACGGTTGCTGTGCATCTGGAACAGTCTGGAGACGCGCTCCTTGCGACCGGTGCGCACGTTGTAGATCTGCATTCCGGCAGTGAGTTCGCCCGAGTAGACACGGAAGAAGACCAGTCGGCCCACATAGGGGTCAGTTGCGATCTTGAACACCAGTGCGCAGAGGGGCTCCTCAAACACAGGCTTGCGGGTGATCACCTCGTCGGGGGCGTTGACAGCCGTTCCGCTCACCTCGCCAGCGTCTTCGGGGCTGGGCAGATAGGCGCACACGGCGTCAAGCAGGGTCTGAACGCCCTTGTTCTTGAAGGAACTGCCGCAGAGCACGGGGACCATGTTACGGTCGAGCGTGGCTTGGCGCAGGGCACTCTTGATTTCCTCGACGGAGATGGAGTCGGGATCGTCAAAATACTTGGTCATGAACTCGTCGTCAAACTCGGCGAGTTGCTCGAGCATCTTGTCGCGGTACTCCTGGGCTTCGTCGGCCATGTCGGCGGGGATTTCGGCGGTCTCATACTCGGCACCGAGAGTCTCGTCATGCCAGTAGAGGGCCTGCATCGTCACCAGGTCGACAACGCCCTTGAAGTTCTCTTCTGCACCGATGGGCAACTGAATGGGGCAAGGATTGGCCCCGAGGACCTCGCGGATCTGGCGCACCACGTCGAGGTAGTTGCAGCCCACACGGTCCATCTTGTTAACGTAGGCGATGCGGGGCACCTCATACTTGTCGGCCTGCCTCCACACGGTTTCGCTCTGGGGCTCTACTCCACCCACGGCGCAGAAGGTGGCGATAGCGCCATCCAGCACGCGCAGCGAGCGCTCCACCTCGACGGTGAAGTCCACATGCCCCGGAGTGTCGATAAGGTTGATCTTGTACTTGCTGCCGTCGTAGTTCCAGAAGGCTGTGGTAGCGGCGCTGGTGATGGTGATGCCCCTCTCCTGCTCCTGCTCCATCCAGTCCATGGTGGCGGTACCGTCATGAACCTCGCCCATCTTGTGGGTCAGGCCCGTGTAGTACAAGATCCGCTCCGATGTGGTGGTCTTGCCGGCATCGATGTGTGCCATGATGCCGATGTTACGTGTATATTTCAGTTGTGCGTCGGTGCCCATATCAGTTCACGTCGTCGCTAAATCAGAATCTAAAGTGAGCGAATGCGCGGTTAGCCTCGGCCATGCGGTGCATGTCCTCTTTGCGCTTGAATGCGCCGCCCTGCTCGTTATAGGCGTCCATGATTTCAGCAGCCAACTTGTCGGCCATAGTCTTGCCGCCACGTTTGCGAGCGAAAATGATCATGTTCTTCATTGAAACCGACTCTTTGCGGTCGGGGCGGATTTCGGTGGGCACCTGGAATGTGGCACCACCCACGCGACGGGACTTCACCTCCACTTGGGGAGTGATCTTCTCCAACGCGGCTTTCCAGATTTCGAGAGGGGTCTTCTCTTCACTAGCCATCTTCTTGCCCACGAGATCCAGGGCGCTATAGAAGATACGGTAAGACGTGTTCTTCTTACCATCATACATGAGGTGGTTGACGAACTTAGTTACGCGAACGTCACCGAACTTAGGATCGGGAAGGATGATCCGTTTTTTTGGCTTAGCCTTTCTCATTTTTTTAACACAGTTGTAGTTTTAAGTCTGCTTGGTTGTTTTTTGCTTTGTTCTTCAACGCCCGCCGCTGCGGCGCGTTTACTCAACCAAATATCCAATCCAATAAAACTGAAAACTAAGTTTGAAATTAATTTTACTTGTTGAATTGTTTTAGTAAGTCAGGGCCCAATTGCGTCAGGTCTTATTTTTTCTTCTTGGGACGCTTGGCACCGTACTTGCTGCGGCGCTGGGTGCGGCCTTCGACACCGGCGGTGTCAAGAGTGCCACGGATGATGTGATAGCGAACACCGGGAAGGTCCTTAACGCGGCCACCGCGTACCATGACGATCGAGTGCTCCTGCAGGTTGTGGCCCTCACCAGGGATATAGGAGTTAACCTCCTTACCGTTGGTCAGACGGACACGGGCAACCTTGCGCATTGCCGAATTCGGCTTCTTGGGCGTGGTCGTGTAAACACGAACGCAAACACCGCGACGCTGCGGACATGAGTCCAGAGCGGGCGATTTGCTGGTAGTCTCCAGCGCAGTGCGGCCTTTTCTTACTAATTGCTGAATAGTAGGCATCTTAGTTTTGTTTAGTTTTTAATTAATTTGACAAATATTTTTCAGTTTGGCTCCTGCCCTCCAGACCCGCTAATCTCTCACACTATCAAGTGTTTAGACCATAATTTTGGGCCTATCGGCGCAAAAAAGCGATGCAAAATTACAAACTTTTTTCCTAACAGCCAAACATTTCCGCACTTTTATTTTATATATAATGTAAATCGCAACTCACTGAAAATCACCAAAATAACCAAATTTCAACACCAATATCGCCACTCACCAAAGGTAAAAGTTATTAAATTTTAAGTTTATTTAACGTTATTTAGACGGTTTGGGCCGCGATTTCATGAACTTTTATCTCAAATGTCGCAAGATCGCCTCCCAAAATCCGGTAGCCGACAAACGTCAGGACACGGCCACTGGCAACAGTCTTAACCGCAAGATACGCCGCCTACACATTATTTATATATAATATAGACTTGCACTTTCTGGAAGAGGCGGACAATGCATGAGATAAGTCACACGATATTTTGCCACACTGGGCAGCAGGCTCAGAAAATATTCATACCTTTGCCATTAAATCAAAAAAAACACCAAACGCTCTATCATGATGACAATTATCGCTTACACCGCCCTTGCCGCCGCAACCATTCTTGACCTGCTCATCGCTATGAGGCAAGATGCAATCGCATTGAAGAACAACCACTTCAGCAACAATCGCTTCTATGCCTGGCTGCGCGAGAGCGACGAACTCACCTCGCCCAAGAGGCTACTTTTCCTGACCGTGCTGATTGCCTGCTGCACCACGATGGCTCAGATGTCATGGATCGTCGTGATGATTCTAGCCTTAGTTCTTCTGGCACAAGGCATCCACGCGCTATTGAGCCAGCGCCACACGCCGTCGGCAATCAAGGGTCGCGCCACACGACTATACGCCACCGCCTCAACATTAGCCCTTGCAGCAATCGCTATCGCCGGCTATCTGGGCTACAGGTCCAGCGAGGCCGAGGCTTCGCAGTCCACGGCCTTTGTTGCTGTCATGCTGCTTACGATTTCGCCGCTCGTGATCATGTCCACAAACTGGTTAACCGGCCCAATCGAAAAACGGGCGCAAAATGGTCTCGACGACCACAATGGGAGTGATTAAATAATCACTTTAGATTTAATGCTATATCTAACTAATTGTTAACCGATAATATTCAAATAATTCTTGCCACGCATCTAGCCGAAACGTCGCGTCCAAGCAGAGGTAACCGCCCTAAACTCCCTAAGATCTAAAGTATTGCTTCAGGCTACGCAATGTTATATATTAGTTATCAATAATATATAATGCAAATTATTATGGAGTTTGAGGCATTTTACCGCACTACTCCTCAGCCTGATCGATGGCAGTAACAGGCTTCTCATTCAGTTGCTTCAATCCCTCAGGATTCAGGATTTCCAGATACTCCTCATAAGTGATGAAACGCCCGCCCATCGACTTAAGATGCGGTGTCTCTAGTTGGCAATCAATGAGGCGGCCACCGATGCGCTGCATCAATTTAGCCAAATGGATAAGCGCTAATTTTGACGCGCTGGGAACTCGGGAAAACATGCTTTCGCCAATAAAACAGGCTCCCACAACCACACCATAGAGTCCGCCGACGAGTTCTTCATCGTCATCCCAGACCTCCACACTCGTGGCATAGCCCAATCGGTTGAGATGCCGATATGCCCTCATCATCTCTTCTCCGAGCCAAGCCCCCTTGGCATCATATCGTCCGTCGACTTGGCTACAGCCCTTGATAACCCCATCAAAATCACGGTTATACGTCACATGATACTGGCGTTTGTTCATTAGTGTGCGCATCGAGTGTGAGACATGGATCTCGTCGGGGAAAATCACAAACCGCCTCATAGGACAATGCCAAGCAGGATAAGGCCAGTACCGGAATGAGAACCAGGGGAAAATGCCATAACTATAGGCCAGCAGCAGTCGCTCCTCACTCAGGTCGCCCCCCACTGCCAGCAAGCCATCCTCCTCTCCCATGCGAGGGTCAGGAAAAATGATATCGTCGCTTAATTGAAAAACCATATTACCTCCTCTTCCCTACTCGACTGGCTGGTCAAGGTCCTCGATGACACACTCACCACCCTGCTTGAGAGCGCCAAACAGAATTTCACGGACCAGCCTGGTTTTGAGTCTGTTGTGTATCACTCGATCCATCTCTCGCGCACCATATTCCTGGCTATAACCCTCCTGCAGCAACTGATTGCGGGCCCGTTCACCCAACGAGAGCGTGACACCTTTGGCGTCAAGCATCTGCTGCAACTCACGCAATTTCTTGCCCAGAATCAGATCTGCCATCGTACGATCCATGTCGTTGAATACCACAATCGAAGACAATCGGTTGATAAACTCCGGCTTGATGGTCTTTTTCACCTGCTTGAGCATAGCCTTTCCTGCTGTCACCGTCGAGGCGAACCCCACTGAGGCTTGATGAGCGTACTGCGCACCGGCATTGCTGGTCATGATGAGTACCACATTGCGGAACACCGCTTTACGCCCCTTGTTGTCACTTAATGTGCCGTAATCCATAACCTGCAGCAGCAGATTGAAGATGTCATCGTGTGCTTTTTCGATCTCATCGAGCAGAAGCACACAATCGGGATGCTTACGCACTGCATCGGTCAGCAAGCCACCATCTTCATAGCCCACATAGCCGGCAGGCGAACCAATGAGTTTTGCAACCGTGTGTTTCTCAACATATTCGCTCATGTCAAAGCGGACCAATTCCACACCCAATTCCTTGGCTAGGACGCGAGCCACCTCGGTCTTGCCTACCCCGGTGGGCCCCACAAACAGCAGCGACGCCAGCGGCTTGTTCTCATCAGTCAGTCCGGCCTTGGACATCTGCACGGCCTCAACCACCTGACTGACAGCAGCATCTTGCCCATATATCTTATTCTTGATCCGCGATTCGAGCATCTCTAGTTTGCCGTTATCACTCTCATCCATCGTCAGGGCATCGACCTTAGCGATGCGGGCCAGAACACTGGCAATGAGGGGCTTGTCTACACGGCGTTCCTCACCATCCTTATGATTCATCTGCACCCATGCTCCAGCCTCATCGATTAAGTCGATGGCCTTGTCGGGCAGATACCTGTCGGTAATATGACGTGCGCTGCCAGTAACGGCCAATTCGAGCGCATCATCGTCATATACAACGCCGTGAAAGCGCTCATAAGCATCCTTGAGTGTATGGATGATTTTGAGTGTCTGCTCAACGCTGGGTTCATCGATGGGGACCTGCTGGAAACGGCGCATCAGGCCCTTGTTACGCATGATATATCGGTTATATTCCTCATAGGTTGTAGCACCGATAAAACGCACCTGGCCGCCCTCGAGATAGGGTTTAAGCAGATTGCTGGCATCCATCGATCCCTCGCCCACCTGACCAGCGCCAACAATATTGTGAATCTCATCGATATAGAGGATCGCCCCCCGCTCGGCGGCAATGCCTTTCATCACCGCCTTAAGCCGCTTCTCGAAGTCACCTCGAAATTGCGTGCCGGCGATGAGTGAGCCCATATCTAACTGATAGATTCGGCTGCCGATCAGTGACCGGGGCACGTTTCCATCCTGTATGCGTTGGGCCAGTCCATATACAATGCTGGTTTTGCCCACACCAGGTTCACCGATGTGCAACGGGTTGTTCTTGTCCTTGCGGCACAGCACCTGTATGGTGCGGTCGAGTTCCTCATCCCGGCCGATGAGCGGATTGTGGTCGGCCAAGTGATCGTTGATACAAAGCACGTAGTCACGCCACCCACCTTGAGCGGCGTTTTTCTCGTCTTGTGCGGGTTCTGTTGCGGCAGGCACCTGCTCCAGGCCGTTGTCCTCCCTGTTGTAAGCATCAGTGACCGCTTGCAGGAATGTGCCGCGGTCGTTACCTATGAGGGTTTCAAGGCAGTTGGCCGCATAGGAATCCTTCAGTCCGGCAATGGCATTGAGCAGATGGGGGACATCGACTATCTGAGCCGATGAGGTCTCTGTCATGCGTTGCAATTCCCTGAACACCAATCCATACTGATATGACCCCATCACGCTGTCTTGCACCGCCTCGTCAGCATCTTCGCTCGAGGGCCCTGCCGGTCCTGCATTTATCTTCTCTTGCCGGTCGATATATTCCCGCAACGATTCACGCACTTGCTCAACCGGTAGAGAATCCATATTCTGTAGAACATTCACGACGGGCTGCTCGCCAAGCACGACAAGCAACAGATGCTCCGGTGTGACCAGTCTATTGTTGTTCACATAAGCCAAGATGCTGGCCTCGGTGATTATATTCTCAAGATTTGCCGATACTTCCACTGTTCTCTCTCTTTATTGGTAAGATGATTTAAGATGTCACTCAGGCTCACAGGTAACCTTTAACGGGAATCCCTCTTGACGAGCCATCGACGTTGCCATCGAGGCTTTGGTCATCGCCACGTCATAGCCGTACACTCCCACAATCGCCTGCCCCTCGCGGTGCACACGCATCATCAGAGCCACAGCCTCGTCGGCGGGTTTGCTGAACACGCTGCGCAACACCTCGGTGACAAACTCCATCGTAGTGAAGTCATCGTTGTGAAAAATGACCTTGTATTGTCTGGGTTCATCGATCAGAATCCGCTGCCTGGTCTTTAGGCCAGTGCCAGTGCCTTGGTTATCATATTCTGCCATAAGTGTAGATTACTGAATTACATTTTTTTGACAAAATTAATCAATTATTCATTACAAGCAAATACCATGCCACGTGCCATCCATTGTGTCCAACACTGACAGAGCATGACAGGCTGACAAAATGAGAGTCACCGCGCCAAACCGCATGCCTGGATAAAACGCCTGACGCTAAGCACTTTTTTTGCTGTTTCTTGGGTGATGATCCACAATTATTGTTTAAATTTGCACGATATGAGAAGAAGCAACACCCTGCGAAAAATAAGGCGCACGATGCTGCGCATGCTGCTGGCAGTCATGCCACTGACAATCTGCAACCTGCAAGTTGAGGGGCAGCCTGTCGACTCCCTATACCATATCTACCTCAATGCGCCGGAACAAGACCGCATACAGGCATCCAATGCCGTTTTCAAGCAACTGGCCAGAATCCAGTTTACCGACACCCTGCTTGAAATCAGCAAGGATGTCCCCAAAGAGCAAGCGACGATGCTGCTCAATTATTGGATGGCAGAATACTATTTTGCCCAAGGCAAGTATGAATTATCGCTAGATGCCTGCAACAGAGCGAAGCACCTGCTAAACAAAGTCAAAGACAATCACCTCAAGAGCGATCTGCTAGGCACACTGAGCAATACACAATACCGGCTGGGCAATTATGACGATGCCCTCAAGACACTCTATCAAGCCTATGTGATCGACAAGCAATCGGGTGATGACGAACTCATCAGCAGCGACCTCAATTCGCTAGCAGCGATTTATCTGGCTGTGCAACTGCCCGGTCCGGGCATCAAGCATATCGAAAAGGCAATAGCCATTGAGCGCAAGATGAAACGCCCCGATCGGTTGGCCATCAGACTGGGAATGGCCAGCGAACTCTATCTATTGAACAATGAGCCGGAAAAGGCTCTCAAGGCCATCGATGAAGCATACAAAATCGATAGCGATGATCACCGTGCCGAGAAAGCCGCCATCCGACTTGCTCAGAAAGGTGCTATACTGGAACATCTGTCGAGATACAACGAGTCGCTCACGACCTTGCAGCAAGCCATACCTGTGCTGGACAAGGCCGGGAATGCCTACTCCCTCGCCGTGTGTTACAACCAGATGGGCTCGATCCTTGATAAACTCGGCCATCAGCAAGAAGCGGCTAACTATTATAAGAAAGCGCTTCAGGTCAGTATCAAGTGCGGCTCCCCAAAAATCGAGCGCATTGCCGAACGAGGACTCTGGGAAACACTGAAAGACGTGGATCCCAATATCGCCATGCTCCATCTGGAACGATACACCACCCTGACCGATTCCATGACTGTGCGCATCGCAAGCGCCCAGGCAGGAGTGATGGAAGCGACCACACAGCACATCGGCGAGGATGAGATGATCGAATCAAACCAGCGCTTCAATATGCTGATCAAATGGATCGCAACCATCTTTGGTATCCTGTTGCTGCTGATTCTTGCCGGATTGTTTTACTCCTGGCGCAAAAGCCGTAGCGCATTGAGGATGCACCGGCAAACGCAAGAGATCAGATCGCACTTCTTCAGCAATATCACCAATGAACTGCACACGCCATTGACTGTCATCATGAATGCCGGCAATTACTTGCTAGGCGGGACCAAGACGACGGTCGAGGAAAATAAGCACATCGGCGATATGATTGTCAAGCACGGCCAGAACATGCTGGGTATCGTAAACAGCCTGTTGGACATCGACATGACGAGAGCCAAGAGCGAAGCGCCCATGTTAAAGACCGGCGACATCGTGATGTATATCCGCATGCTGGTTGACAATTTCATGGACAGCGCCAACCAGCACCTGATTCACTTGGAATACACGTCCGACACAAAGAGCAAGATTGTCGTTTTCGCACCAGAATACATCAAACGCATCTTACACGAACTCATCGCCAATGCCCTCAAGTACACACCACGCAACGGCAAGGTGAACGTCAAACTGATCACACTCGATGATAATCGGTTGCGGCTAGTGGTTGCCGATACCGGCAAAGGCATCCCCCTGGATAATATCAACAGTATCTACGAACCCTTTTATCAATCTATCAACGATGATGACGGCGTAGAGACCGTCGTCGGGCTTGCACTGGTCAATCAACTCGTCAAGGCCATGAATGGCACCATCGACATCGACAGTGCACCAGGCCAAGGAACCGCATTTACAATCGAATTTCCCGTCCAAACAGCAACGGCAAGCGATGTGACGGACGGAGAGGATATCAGTCTTGCCGAGACCCTTGTACAGCAATCGAGCGAGGAAAACCACCAGAAACCTCTCGTGTTCATTGTCGAGAATACTGAAGATGTGGCCTACTTTATAGCAAGCCACCTCAAAGATAAATATAATGTGAGATTTGCCAGAGACGGCCGCGAAGCGCAGCAAAACGTGCAAGACCTGGTTCCCGACCTGATCATCACCGAACAGAAAATGCCAGTGATGGATGGTAAGGAACTCATCAAGCGCCTGCGTAAAGATGCGTCACTTAGGCATATACCCATCATCGCTATCACTGCGAGCACGAGCGAGCACGAGCGTTTGGCCTGCTATGAAGCCGGCGCCGACAATGTCCTAGTCAAGCCATTCAACTCCAGCGAGTTGCGATTGATTGCAGACCACCTCATCCACCAACAGTCGACCTTGCGCGAACGCGTCATCAAGACCAGCGACAGCATGTCCAGGCCACCAGCAGCAAGCCAGTTGAGCAAAGAGGATCAAGACTTTATCAACAAACTAGTCGACGTCATTCATGTCCAGATGGCCAAAGATGACATCGACATGGAGCATATTGCCGCAGCGCTGTCACTGAGCCGCAAACAACTGCGCACTCGCGTGATGGCCATCACCAACCTCACTCCTGTGGCATATGTCCTGCAAGTGAGACTCAACTATGCCCGCCGCATGATCAGCAGTGAAAACGATTCACTCACCAACATCGCCAGCAAGTGCGGTTTCCAGAATCTGTCCCACTTTTCCAAAGCCTTTAAGCAGCAGTTTGGAATCAGCCCGATGCAGTTCCGCAAAAACATCGACGACCCAAGCCAGGCGACTGCAGGCAGATAATTCCCGCTTATGGTCATTCTTCTTCATTTTTTGTTATCACAACATGCCGATTAACTAGGTTTTTTTGTATCTTTGAGCATTCAAAAATCATTATCAATGCCGGCATGAAGAGAATCATCCTAGTTGCAATCATGTTTTGGAACTTAATATTTGGCAACGCAATAGAGCCTGAGGATTGGGCAAACAAGGCACGATATGCCCAGGCCAATCAAGAATTGCTAACAGGCAATAATGGACCTGTCAACATCGTCATGATGGGCAACTCCATAACTGAGTACTGGGAAGAGTTGCATCCACAATTCTTCAAAGAGAATGGCCTCGTGGGCCGCGGTATCAGCGGTCAGGTATCCAGCCAGATGCTGGCCCGCTTCCGTCAGGACGTTCTGAACCTTAAACCCCGCATTGTGGTCATCAACTGCGGCACAAACGACATCGCCGAAAACAATGGTCCATATAACGAAGACATCACGATGGATAACATCATGTCGATGACCGAGTTAGCCCTCAATCATGGCATACAAGTCGTTTTGTCATCGGTCTTGCCGACCGACAGTTACTGCTGGAACCCAGAGGTTGCTGATGTGGTCGGCAAAATCCACCGCTTGAACAACCGCATATCAGCGTATTGCGACTCACGGCATCTGCCCTATCTGGACTATTACCCATCAATGACCAGCAACGATGCGTCGATGATCGCCAGTTACACCGACGACGGAGTGCACCCCAATAGCGCAGGATATGACGTGCTGGAGGTCAAATTGCTGGAAATGTTAGGAAAAATATCTCAATACTACAATAACCAATAACAAATCACAATTTATGAGAAAAATCACATTATTATTCATGGCAATCATTGCAATGACATCCAGTGCCGGCAATCTGGACAGAGCCGTAGATCGTAGCAACCTAGATCCTACCACACCGCCGGGAGAGAATTTCTACCAATATGCGTGTGGTGGCTGGATGCTGGCCAACCCGCTTGACCCCCAGTACGCCCGTTTCGGCACTTTTGACCAATTGGCCGAGAACAGCCGCAATCAGGTCAAGGACATCATCACCAATCTCGGCACCAACAATCCTCGTGGATCTATCAAGCAGAAGGTCGGAGACCTCTACGCATTGGGCATGGACAGCGTGCGCCTCAACAAGGAGGGCATGGCACCACTGGCCAGTGGCATTGAAAGCATCAAGAAATTGACCATCAACCAGATGGCCAAGGCTATAGCCGACCAGCACAAGGGCATCAACGACCCCTTCTTTAACTCCCAGGTGATGGCTGACATGAAGGACTCCAACACCAATATGCTCTATCTGGCACAAGGTGGACTCGGCATGGGAGACCGTGATTATTATCTGGATAAGGATGCCAACACGGTTAAGGTGCGCAACGCCTATGCCAATTACATCCAGCGACTGTTTGAACTCATCGGTTACAAGAAGGGCAACGCCAAGAAGGCCGCTCAGCATGTGATGGCCATCGAGACGTCGCTGGCACAAGTGGCCATGACCCGTGAGGATACACGTGATTACAGCAAACTGTACAACGTCATCTCACTCGACCAACTCAAGAGAGATTACCCCAATATCAATTGGGCCCAGTATTTCGAGACACTCAATATCCATGGCATTGACAAGGTGTGCGTGTTCCAGCCTAAATCCCTGGCCAAAGTCAACGAGATGATGAAGAGCCTCAAGATTGAGGATATGAGAGAGTACCTGATCTTCAAGTATGTTGACGCCGCTTCGCCCTATCTGAGCGATGCGTTTGCCGATGCCAACTTCGACATGTATAGTCGTGCCATGTCGGGCAAGCAAGTGAAAATGCCCCGCTGGAAACACTCGCTGGATGTTCCCAACACCCTGCTCGGTGAGGCTGTAGGTCAACTCTACGTGGAAAAGTACTTCCCTGCCGACTCCAAAAAGAAGATGCAGCAACTCGTCGACAACCTCAAGAGGGCCCTTGGCGAACACATCGCCACCCTCTCATGGATGAGCCCTAAGACCAAAGTCAACGCCCTTGTAAAACTCAATAGTTTCACAGTCAAGATCGGCTATCCCGACAAGTGGCGTGACTATAGCAACCTCGATATCGATGCTAATAAGAGTTATTGGGAGAACGTCCTGAATGCTCGTCGTTTCCAGGCAGAGTATGAGTATTCCCAACTGGGCAAGCCCGTCGACAAAGAGCGCTGGTACATGACCCCGCAGACCGTTAACGCCTATTACGAGCCCTCTAGCAACGAAATCTGTTTCCCCGCAGGTATTCTGCAGTCACCCTACTTCGACCCCAATGCTGACGAGGCATGCAACTATGGTGCTATCGGTGTGGTTATCGGCCACGAGATGACCCACGGCTTCGATGATCAAGGACGCAACTTTGACCATAATGGCAACATGATCGACTGGTGGACCGCCGAGGATGCCGCTAAGTTCCAAGAACTTGCAAACAAACTGGGTGAACAATACAGTGCCGAGATTGTTGCCGACGACGTTCACGCCAACGGCCAATTCACCATGGGCGAAAACATTGCCGATCACGGTGGCTTGCGTGTAGCCTTCAGCGCCTTCAAGAAGACCGAACAAGGCAAAGGAAACGAACTGATCGACGGCTTTACGCCCGATCAGCGATTCTTCTTGAGTTACGCCAACGTATGGGCTGCCAACATCACCAAAGAGGAGATGTTGCGTCGCACCAAGGTCGACCCCCACAGCCTGGGAGTTAACCGCGTAAATGTCGCCATACGTAATCTTGAAGAGTTTTTCAACGCATTTAACATCCAACCCGAGATGAAGATGTGGAGAGACCCTGCCGACCGTGTGATTATCTGGTAAACGAATTCAGATTCCCCCAAGAGCCATCACGCTTGGTCACCATTGACCAGGCGTGATTCTTTTTTTGATCAATTATCATATAGATCAACGCAGCATGTGCTAACACTCCCACCCGCGTTCGCCACGTCCAGCCCCTCCAGTCCGTCCAGACCGTCCAGACAATCCAGTCCGTCCAAATAGTCCAGTCCGTCCAGATAGTCCAGCCCACCGGGGGATAAAAAAAACGAGAGGCGACGCCATCGCTGACATCACCTCTCTTAGGGGGCGGTTACCTACTCTCCCACTTTCGCAGTACCATCGGCGTGGTGAGGCTTAACTTCTCTGTTCGGAA
>Ga0256404_1000844_pt1 | contig 78557 bp, 70 predicted proteins | sample RumenRJG_01DNA_FD_185990 | JGI IMG/M metagenome (GOLD analysis project Ga0256404, IMG submission 185990) | Bovine rumen microbial communities from Lethbridge, Alberta, Canada - RJG_01 | ecosystem: Host-associated > Mammals > Digestive system > Stomach > Rumen | place: Canada: Alberta | collected...
GGGGGAATTAATTGATACTTCTGATAATTACGGCAATGAGGAGTTCGTCGGAGAAGGTCTTTCGACCTTGGATTTATCAGAGATAACAGTCATATCAAAATTCTCACAACCACTTCGTACAAGAGAATTAGAAAGATGTTTTGAAGAAAGTAAACAAAAGCTTGGTAAGGTAAGCATCTATCTTTTACACTGGCCATATCCTTATCTTTGGAAACAGCAGTGGAGGAAAATGGAGAGATTGTATTTGGAAGGGAAATGTGATACAATAGGAGTTTGCAACTTCGACTTAGGATATATGAAAGAATTATTATCCTTCTGTAAAGTAAAACCTGCAATTAATCAGTTCGAAAGGCATCCATTGTTCCAACAACAAGAATTAGTTAATTTCTGCCATGCTAACGACGTGACTGTTATGGCTTATTCGCCAGTAGCACGTATGGACAAGACGCTTCAGGAATCTCCCGTTTTGAAAGAAATTGCAAACAAATACAACAAAACCGTCAATCAGATTATCCTAAGATGGGATATTGACACTAACTGTATTTCAATTCCAGCATCTTCTTCGGAAAAACATATAGCAGAGAACTTTAATGTTTATGATTTTACTTTAACGGAGGATGAGATCAATGAAATTAATGGGTTAGAACAGGGTAAGAGAATTAGATACAATCCTCGAACAAGATTTTCAGCCAGAAAGAATCTTAAATTTCTTATGTACAGGATCATGATGGCTATTAAAATAGGAATAACAAAATAACAACAATGAAAATAGTATTATCAGGTGTTGAGACCAACAACAAGGGGGCGGAGTTGATGCTCTATGCCATCCTTCAGGAGATAGAACGGAAATTCCCAGAGGCAAAGGTTTATATACCACCCATCCGCGTGAGGCAAGGACTGGATTATGTCAAGACGAGCCTCGACTTCCATTATACGTCGAATCCGCTGTTGGCAAAGTTGATCTGCAAGTCTCATGTTGAGGGTATATTCCGCAAGTTGCATATCTCACCGAAATTCATTGCGTGCCTTGACATTGTGAAGGAAGCAGAGTGGTTTATCGATGGCAGCGGCTTTGCCTTCGGCGACCAGTGGAGACTGACCGATACTCGCATCAATCTCTGGCGATATCGTCTGAAGCCATTGAAAGACAAAGGCTGCAAGGTAGTGTTCCTGCCACAGGCTCTGGGTCCAGCAGAGAAGCCGGGATCGAAGAAGGCTTTTGCCATGCTCAGCGAGTGCGCATCAATTATCATGCCTCGTGAGCAGGTGTCTTATAATTATGTGAAAGAGTCGGGTGTGGTAGAGATGAGCAAGGTAAGGATGTTTACCGATTTTACCTCACTCGTTGAGGGTACCTTCCCTAAGGACTATGAGCATCTGAAAAACGGCATTTGCGTCATCCCCAATATGAAGATGATTAGTCAGGGAAAGATATCTTATGGCGACTATATCTCTCTCTTGACGGCCATCATCGAGAAGGCTCGTAAGAGCGGTCATCCCGTTTATCTGCTCAATCATGAGGGCATCAAGGATGAAAAGCTGTGCTACCGCTGTAGGGAGAGCCTTGGTGGCAATATTGACGTGGTGACAGGCATCAATGCCTTGGAGGTGAAGGGGCTAATAGCTTCGGCATATGCGGTCATCACCTCGCGATTTCACGGTCTGGCCTCTGCACTCAACAGCTGTGTGCCCTCATTGGCCACCAGCTGGAGCCATAAGTACGAAGAGCTGTTCCGTGACTACGGTATCACCGACAGTGTGCTGCCACTCGACAACCTCAATAAGGCACTGGAGAAGGTGGACAGACTGCTCGACACGCATAACAACGCTGAGATAAGGACAAAATTAAACGGGTCTGTGCCCCAGATAAAGGCACAGACTCGTGAGATGTGGAAGGTGGTATGGAGTCTTACCTGACCGGTCGCAAGTCCCAGTACTCGCAGACGGCGTCGAAGCAGGGGCTCTTCTTGCTGAGATTGAGATCGAGATGGCCCGGGATGACGGTATCAGGGAAGTAGGCGTGGAAACACTCAACGAGTTGGCGAAGAACTCGAACCTGTTCGGGTGTACGAGTGTCTTCGACTCACCCATCGAAATGCTTCGTCGGACACTAATAGTTTTGAACATAATTTATTAAGGAATGAATTTTTCTGATAAGATGATTTCTCGAGTCTTTGGTTCCGAGACCCATGTAATCGGAATACTGTATCGTTAGTCGAAGAACTCTGCTCGATTATTCCCGCAAGAGGTTTTGAAAACGTTTTTTTAGATTTTTAATAGGTTTAATTAAAAACTAAATAAATGTAGATAATAATATGGAAAAAGTTATGGTTAGTATTATAATGCCCAATTATAATGGTGCGAAATATATTAAGGAATCTATAGAATCAGTATTAGATCAGTCTAACCCAGAATTTGAACTTATCATTGTAGATGATGGCTCAACAGATAATAGTTTAGACATTGCCCGGCAATTTCAGGATAATCGGATTTCTGTAGTTTGCAGGTCAGACGATTGGCCAAAGGGTGCCAATGCCTGTAGAAATATTGGAATTGAAAAAGCAAAAGGAGAGTATCTGTTGTTCCTTGATTCAGATGATTTATTAGACAAAGATTGTGTCAAGAACAGAAAGGCATATATGAAAAACCATCCATCTCTACACTTTGCAGTGTTCAATACGGTTAAATTTGTTGATAAAGTTGATGATGGTTTCGTCTTTACAAGACTTTCGGGGAATGACCCAATCATCCATATTATTTGTACTGATAATCTTTGGCAAACTTCTTCTGTATTGTGGCGTAGGGATTTCGTAAATGATATAAATGGATATAATTTAAAGTATCAAAGGCTCCAAGATCCAGAAATGACATTGCGAGCGTTGCTTGCATCTAAAGGAAACTACAAGCTTGTATCAGAAAGTCAGGCAGATACATATTACCGAAGGCCTCCAAAATTGAGTAATAAGAAAATGGAAACAAGTTATCACTCAATGCTCCTTTTTATTAAAGACTTTTATGTAGAAGAAAACCGTGAATATATTATAAAAGAAAACTCTTTTTTAATGTTTCTGATGATCTTGACACATCATATTAATTATTGTAAAAATGATAATGATAAGAAAGCGTATGTAAATTGTGTTGAGCAAATAAGCAAGTTTAACCCTTCGGTTAAAAATAATATTTTTTATAAGATATGCAAAAATACATTGCTTTTCCCAATGATTAGAAATAGATTCATCACAGTTTTAATTGGTGGCTATAAAAGATTTTATATAAATTATATATTAAGCAAAATATAATATAATGCAGCAAACCAAACCAAGAATAATAGCAGGTCCTTGTGTGATAGAATCACAGAAGTGCCTAAATGAAGTAGCAGAAGAAATAGTTCGTATTAACAAGAAATACGGAGTAGAGATTATCTTTAAATCCTCTTTCGACAAAGCTAACCGTACTTCAATATCTTCTTATCGTGGTCCAGGTCTTGATAAAGGACTAACAATGCTGAATGATATTCGTGAGAAATATGGTTTAAAACTTCTTACGGATATTCATGAGACTTATCAGGCAAAGCCTGTAGGAGAAGTGGTTGATGTGCTTCAGATTCCTGCTTTTCTTTGTCGCCAGACTGATTTGTTAGTGGCAGCTGCAAAGACTGGTAAGATAGTGAATATCAAAAAAGCTCAGTTCCTTTCAGGTGAAGATATGAAGTATCCTGTTCAAAAGGTTCGAGAGTCTGGTAATGAGAACGTATGGTTGACAGAGCGGGGTAACATCTATGGGTATAACAATCTTGTGGTAGATTTTCGTAATATCCCATTAATGAAACAGATTACTCCGACAATTATTATGGATTGTACTCACTCTGTTCAGCGCCCTGGAGCTGCTGGTGGAAAAACTGGAGGTAATAGAGAATTTGTACCTGCTATGGCTTTGGCAGCCAAAGCATTTGGCGCTACGGGTTACTTCTTTGAAATTCATCCAGATCCAGACAAGGCTTTGAGTGATGGACCAAATATGGTGGCACTGAAGGACTTTGAAATGATTGTAAAATCTCTGTTAGACTGATATTTCAATGATTGATGTAAATAAGTATGCCGTTAAATGCTTCCAAGACGAGGCAGAGGCAATCTTGGACTTAATTCCACAGTTGAATGATGATTTTTCGAAAGCAGTAGAACTCATCTATGGATGTAAAGGTCGGTTTATCATTACAGGTGTAGGAAAATCTGGTCATATAGGTGCTAAGATTGCGGCAACACTGGCCAGCACAGGAACACCATCTTTTTTTGTTAATCCCTTGGATGCTTTTCATGGTGATTTAGGAATGTTTACCTCTAATGATGTAGTCATGGCAATCAGCAACTCTGGTAATACAGACGAGTTGCTTCGATTTATCCCTCTACTACAAGAGAGAAATATTCCAATTATTGGTATGACGGGTAATTCAGATTCATTGTTAGCGCAATATTCTACATGTCATTTGAGTATAAAAGTGAAGCGAGAGGCGGACCCGCTGAATCTTGCTCCAACATCATCAACCACTGCTACATTAGCAATGGGTGATGCTTTAGCTTGTGCATTGATAGAAGTACGTCATTTCCGCCCAGAGGACTTTGCGCAGTTCCATCCAGGTGGAAGTCTCGGAAAACGGTTGTTGACAAGAGTGAAGGATGCCATGGTATCAACCAATTTACCTATTGTTACACTTGAGCAAAAGATTTCAGAAACGATTATTGAAATCAGTAAGACTAAACAGGGTATTGCTGTTGCCATTGATAATGGTAAGATAGCAGGTGTAGTGACTGATGGTGATGTTCGTCGAGCTATGCAGAGCAAACAGGATGTATTCTTTGATTTGAAAGTCAAAGAAGTTATGTCAATTAATCCAAAAGTAATCAATGAGAATGCGAAGTTATCTGAAGCAGAGAAAATGATGCGTAAACACAATATTCATTCATTGATAGTAGTCAATGATGTTAACGATTTTGTTGGTATCATAGATGCATTTAGTTGTATGTAATAAATAGGAATCGATATGAAAACAGTTGCATTTGTTCCCATTCGTTTGAATAGCAAACGAGTGGTTGGAAAAAATTTAAAGATGTTGGGTGATAAACCCTTGATGTGTTATGTTCTCGAAACACTCGTTAAAGCAAAGGGTGTTGATGAGGTTTATTGCTATTGTAGTAATGAGGACGTTATCAAATACCTTCCAGAAGGTGTGAAGTTCTTAAAACGACCAGAGTTTTTAGATAGGGATGAAACTTTAGGTAAGGAAATATATGAGGAGTTTACTAAGACTGTGGATGCTGATGTATATATATTGGCACATACAACATCTCCTTTCATGAAAGTTGAAACATTCGAGAATGCGCTTAGCAAGATAATCAATGAAGATTATGATTCGGCATTTAGTGCAGAGAAAATACAAACCTTTACTTGGTTCAAGGGAAAGACTCTTAATTATGATTTGAAGGAAATACCACGTACTCAGACTATTGAGCCAGTATTTGTTGAGACGAGTGCTTTCTTTATGTTTAAGCGTGATGTGTGGAAGGTTCATAAACAGCGTATTGGTTTTAAGCCTTATATGGCACTCGTCGATAAAATTGAAGGTGTGGATATTGACTGGCCTGAGGATTTTGAGTTTGCAGAAAAGATACTTGAAACTTATAAGTAATAAACATGTTTGAGAATCTTGTACGATTGACACAATCGAGGAAAGAGGATATTTATTTTGAGCGGATTTGGAAAGCAGTCTTGAGGCGAATAAAGCTAATTCCTCATATCTTCTGTTTTTATTTACCATTTGGTTTCTATGCATGTAATAGAAAGAAACTGGCCTTATATCGAGATAAATATAAAGGTAAGCGATGTTTTATCATTGCAAATGGGCCAAGTCTGAAAAAGATAGATTTTAATCTGCTAAAAGATGAATTTACATTAGGCATGAACCGTATCTATCTGATGAAAGAGGAGAATGGTTTCCTGCCCAACTTTGTTGCATGTACTGATGTTGAAGAACAGCTTATACCATTTCACAAAGATCTAGATAAGTTGGATATTCCTTGTTTCTTTAATTTTGTAGCACGGAAGTATTATTCACATAAGGATAATCAACTTTTTTATTTGGAAAGATATAATCCAGCATTTCGTGCGGATTTTACGAAACGAGTAGGTAGTGGCAAGTCTGTAACCTATGAGGCAATGGAACTCGCTTATTATTTAGGATTCTCAGAGGTATATTTGATAGGTAAGGATCACTCCTTTAATATAAACAAGGCAGTGGGAAAAGGTAATGTTTCGGATGGCAATGATGAGAACCATTTTACAAAAAACTATTTCAGACCAGGTGATAAATGGAGCGCTCCAGACTTCAAGGGTGAGGAATATGCATATAGTCTTGCAAGAAAAGCATTTGAGAAGGATGGTAGGATTATAAAAGATGCTACTATAGGTGGTAAATTGCAAGTTTTTGAAAAGGTTGATTTCTTCTCGCTATTCAAATAAAATACAATGGGAAAAAGAATTTGTTTAGTGGCCTCCGGTGGAGGTCATCTAATGGAGTTAATGAAGCTTGTTCCTGCGGTGGAAGAACATGACTTCTATATAGTCACAGAAAAGAATCCTGCATCAGAGGGTACCATAAAAAAGTACCGGCATCACTATGTATTACAACAAGAAAGAAGGACATGGGACTTTATGTTTAGGTTTGCCTACAATATCATAGCTTCTTTATTCTACCTGATAAAAGAGAAACCAGATTGTATCATCTCCACTGGAGCCGGAGCTGCATATCCTACCTGCAAACTTGGAAAGATGTTGGGCAAAAAGGTGATCTTTGTAGAATCGTTCTGTAGGATAAAGACTCCTACGAAAACGGCAAAGATGGTCTATCCTTTTGCAGATTATTTCCTGATACAATGGGAGGATTTAAAAAAGTATTTCCCAAAAGCTGAATATCATGGCAAAGTCTATTAAGTTGTTCGTCCCGTTGGGGACTCAGAAATTTCCTTTCGGAAGGTTGATAACCGCCTTGAATGGTTTGGTGGATGATGGTACTTATCTGCCTGACGAAATCATTATGCAGTCGGCTGTATATCCTGTGGAGCCCAAATTCAAACATTTCACGATGATTGAGACGGAGGAATTTAACCGCATGATAGATGAGGCTGAACTAGTGATGACACATAGTGGGGAGAATACGATTATAGTCACTATGGAGAAGAAGAAGCCCTTCTTGATTGTTCCGCGTTTCCACGAGTATGGCGAACATGTGGATAACCATCAGTTGGAGATAGCTGAAGTGATGGAAGACAAATATGACGTGGTGGTGTGTAGGGACATGGCGTATCTTAGAGAGGCTATTGAGAAGGCAAAGACACACCAATATAAGCCATGGGTTTCAGGTTCGGCGGATCTGATAGAATACATAAAGGGAATAATCAACAACGGTTAGTGGCATGACAAACAATAATCAAACAAACCTTCTTATTAAATGGTGTATCATCATCAGTGATTTTGTAATACTGAATGCCTTGATAGCGGCTTTCATATTTTGGCAACCTAAGATGCATGCATGGTCCAAGGATAGCTTGAATATCTTTGTCCTAACCTGTAATCTGGCGATGATGGTCAGCCAAGCTTATTTCCATACGGTGATTCACAGACATCTAATTTCTGGAGGAGAGATCCTGCGCAGGCTGGTATGGCTGACTTTATTGCAGACGGCGCTATCATATATGTTTATGAAGATGGCGATATACAACCTGTCGGTTGGATGGATTTTGGTGATGATGGGAACAGCACTATTTGTCTGTCTACTGACAGCACGTTTTATTGAACGCCATTTGGTCAGAATGAACCGCAAAAGGGGAAAGAATGTCCGAAAAGTCGTACTTGTAGGGACTGACAGGGAGTTGCTTAATGTGTATGACAGACTGGTGAAGGATCCGACGAGGGGATATTTGGTACTCGGCTATTATGGCGATGAGGTCATAAAAGGTGTAGAGGGCCAGATTAAAAAACTCGGAACCATTGATGAACTCCTTGCCATGGGGCATAATCCTGTGGTTCAGGCTGAGTTTGACGATATGTATGTCTGTGTCTCCCGTCGTAAGCCGGAACTTGTAAGGGATCTGTCGAGATTCTGCGAGAAGAATGTAATTCGTTTTTATTATGTACCGGTTTCTGTTGAATCGATGGGGATTCCCATGAAAAGAGCTTTTTTAGATGATATCGAGGTTTATGCGACCTATACCAATCCCTTGCAGAATCCTGTCAACATGGCGATGAAGCGGGTGTTTGACATCGTCTTCTCAACGGCAATGCTGTTGTGTATCCTGCCGTTCTTTCCTATTATCGCCTTGATTATCAAGATCCAGAGCTCGAAAGGCGGCATCTTCTTCAAACAGCCAAGAACAGGTATTGACGGTAAGACGTTCTATTGTTATAAGTTCCGTTCGATGCATCCAAATAAGGATGAATCGGGATTGGTGCAGGCCAAGAAAGATGATCCGAGAAAATTCCCCTTTGGCAATTTTATGCGTAAGACCAGCATTGACGAACTGCCGCAGTTCTTGAACGTCCTTAAGGGGGACATGTCTGTCATCGGGCCGCGCCCTCATCCAGTGGCTTTGAATGAGGAGTATGTCAAGTTGATTGACAAATATATGGCCCGCCACTATGTGAAGCCAGGTGTGACAGGCTGGGCACAGGTGACAGGATTCCGTGGTGAAACGGAGGAGCTGTGGCAGATGGAAGGTCGTGTGAAGAGAGACATCTGGTATATGGAGAACTGGTCGTTCTGGCTGGATATCAGGATTATCTGGATGACGGTGAAACAAGTCGTCATGAAAGATGAGCAAGCATATTAAGATGATGAAGAAGCTCGTCACATTATTATGCTTGTGCGCTTCGTTATCTGCTTCTTCACAGGAGAAGGATACGTTGATGACGAATGGGTTTTGGGATAATTGGTATGTCCAGTTTGGTATGGATATGTCACTGCAGAATCCGTATGGGTATGATTTCTCAAAGGTTTTTCCTAATGGAAAGACGTTTGGTTTAGACGCGGCGGCAGGAAAATGGTTTACGCCCTTGTTGGGAACCAAGGTAAAACTGAAATGGGAGAACGGAATCCCTCTGTTTGAAAACCATCATGCCAACTGGTTAGCTCCGTTTGATCAGCCAGGGGTTAATATGGACAAAGGAGGCTATATCGCATTATATGGCGACCTGCAGTTCAATCTACATAACCTTTTGGGTGAATATAAACCCGAAAGGACATGGAATGCCATCTTGCATCCAAGGGCTGGAGCTGTGTATAATTTTGGAGCCACGGATGGCTCTCCACTGCTTGGATTGGGTATTGAAAATACATACAGGTTGAGTGATAGGTGGAGTTTGTATTTGGATCTGGCCTATAATATGACATCAAGTGCTGTGGCTCCTCAGGCATACACTGGAGTCGGCAATGGAAGCAATGGCTATTTTGATATCGAGATCGGTGCTCAGGTGGATTTGGGTAAGAAGGATGAGTTAAGGGCTGAGAGGGAAGAACTTCGAAAAATGGACAAACCCTTTTGGAGTGGTTGGTTTCTTCAGGCTGGTATAGATATGACGTTGCAGAATCCCTACGGATCCAATTTTTTTGCTCACGTGTTTCCTGACGGCAAGAGCTTTGGATTGGATGTAGCTGTAGGAAAATGGTTTGCTCCAGAGGTGGCTGTCCGTGGCAAATTGAATTGGGAGAACGGGCTGATTGAAAACAAGAGTATTAAATGGGTACCGCCAGTAGACAATCCCCGTGATAACTATAAAAAACATGGTTATTTGGTGGCTACGCTGGACGTGCTGTTTAATCTGCATAATCTTATTGCTGGTTATAATGATAACCGCAAATGGAATATGTGCATCTATCCACGGGTAGGAGTCATTGATCAGTTTGCCATAAAGGCGACCTCTCCTGTACTTGGTCTAGGTATTGAGAATAGCTATCGTCTGAGTAGAACGATGAGTTTGTATGCTGATGTTAATTATCAAGTGACCACCAGCGAAGCCAGTGCAGGACGTACTGGTGCCAATTCAGGAAGCAACGGATTCTTCAGAATAGAAATGGGTGTCACGTATGAGATAGGAAAATAGTTTACGGTTTATAATTTTGAATTTAGTTTGTAAAATGGCATTAGAATTATTTGTACCAGGTCGGTTGTGCTTGTTTGGTGAGCATACGGACTGGGCAGGAAAGTACCGCACGATGAATGCGGATATCATGCCTGGCGCATCGATTGTGACAGGTATTGAACAAGGTATCTATGCAGAGGTGGAGAAGAGCTCCATCTTCGAGATGTATAGTGAGGCTCCTGAAATATCCGATATCTGGCAGGATTTTGCCTGTAGGATGAGCGAGACGGAACTGAAGAATGTAGCGAAAAGTGGTTCTTTCTTTTCTTATTGCGCCGGTGTAGCCTCATATATGTTGGAGTGGTATCAGGTCAGCGGTGTGAAGATTACGTTGAAACGCATGACACTACCGATGAAGTCGGGTTTGTCGTCGTCAGCAGCCATCTGCGTACTGGTGGCAAGGGCCTTCAACAAACTCTACAATCTGAATCTGAATACGATGGGCGAGATGAACATCGCCTATCTGGGTGAATTAAGAACATCTTCACGTTGTGGACGTCTGGACCAGGCCTGTGCCTTCGGTGTGAAACCGAACCTGATGACTTTCGATGGTGACGAGGTGGAGGTGAAGACGCTGAATGTGAAGAAACATCTTTATTGGGTGTTTGCAGATCTCTGTGCGGAAAAGAACACCATAAAGATATTGCGTGACTTGAACAAGGGCTTCCCGTTCGCATCAAATGAGATGGAAGAAAGGGAACAGAAGGCCCTGGGCGAGGATAACCTGCGTATCATCAATCTGGCTATTGAGTATATGGCCAATGGAGATGCTGAGGCTTTGGGAAAGTTGATGGTGGGTGCTCAGACGTTGTTTGACCAGGCTGTAGCACCTATGTGTCCCGAGGAACTGACTTCACCGAAACTGCATGAGGTGCTGGCGGACCCAATTATCAAGCAATGGACGTATGGTGGTAAGGGCGTCGGCTCTCAGGGCGACGGATCAATACAGTTTTTGGCAAAAGATAAGGAATGCCAGCAAAAGGTAATAGACTATCTGAACAGTCAAGGCATGAAGGCTTATCCGCTGACGCTAAAGCCTGTTCATGCTGTCAGAAAGGCCATCATCCCAGTAGCAGGTTTTGGTACGAGGCTCTATCCTGCCACGAGAGCATTGAAGAAGGATTTCTTCCCGATACCAGATAAGGACGGAGTCGTCAAGCCTGTTATTCTGATATTGCTCGAAGAACTCATCATGAGTGGTATCGAGGAGATTTGTTTGGTGTTAGGTTCGGAAGAAGAGCGGTTGCAGTATCGTGACTTCTTTGAGAATCCGCTGTCTGAGGAGCACCTGAGGAAGCTGAATCCGGAGATGCAGGAGTATGAGAACCGTATCCTTGCTATCGGAAAGAAACTTCGCTATGTCTACCAGAAAGAGAAGCGCGGCTTTGGTCATGCTGTTTATCAGGCGGTGGATTTTGCCAACAATGAGCCCGTGCTGCTGATGTTGGGCGATACGCTCTATCGGAGTGAAACGGGTAAGCCCTGTGCTCTGCAGTTGATAGAGAAATACGAACAGTTTAACAAACTGACGGTGTCTATCCACTCCATACCACTGGCTGATGTGTCTCATTATGGTATCCTGACTGGTACTTGGGAGGACAAGAATGAGACGGAGTTGAACATCTCGCAGATGACAGAGAAACCCAAGGCAAGCTATGCCGAGGAGTTCTTGGGCGTGAAATGTAAGGATGGACAACGGAAATACATGAGCGTGTTTGGGCAGTATATCCTTACACCGGAGGTGTTCGCCCAGCTGCATCAGGACATCATGCAGAAAGAGATAGATGGCGATCATGTCACAGAGATCGAACTCACTTCTGCCCTCGACAAGGTGCGTGAGCGGGATGGTATGATCGGTGTCCAACTCCAAGGCCGTATGTACGACATGGGCAACTATAATGCCTTCCGTCAATGCGTCACAGAATATGCAAAATAAGGGAAACTAGATTGATATAACCAAAACAAAGATGAAAAGAATTTTAGTAACTGGCGGTGCGGGCTTCATAGGTTCGCATCTTTGTGAGAGACTGGTCAATGAAGGCCATGACGTGATTTGCCTGGATAATTTCTACACGGGCTCGAAAGAAAACGTGTGGCATTTGCTGGGCAAGCCTAATTTCGAGATTGTACGCCATGACGTGTGTCAGCCTTATTGGGCAGAGGTAGATGAGATCTACAACCTCGCCTGTCCGGCCTCTCCGATCTATTATCAGAACGACCCTATTCAGACCACGAAGACGTCGGTGTTCGGGGCCTATCACATGTTGGGACTGGCCCGTAGGACGAAGTGTAAGATCCTGCAGACATCGACCAGCGAGGTGTATGGCGACCCGAATGTGCATCCGCAGCCTGAGAGCTATTGGGGCAATGTTAACACTATCGGCATCCGCTCGTGCTATGATGAGGGTAAGCGCTGTGCAGAAACGTTGTTCTTCGATTACCATCGTCTACATGGGGTGAGAATCAAGGTGATCCGTATCTTCAATACCTACGGCCCTCGTATGGCACAGCATGACGGTCGCGTGGTGTCGAACTTCATCATGCAGGCCCTGCGCGGTGAGGATATCACCATCTATGGAGATGGCACACAGACACGCTCGTTCCAGTATGTGACCGACTTGATTGAGGGCATGGTTAGGATGATGGAGAGCGGTGATGACTTCACTGGCCCTGTGAACATCGGTAACCCAGGAGAGTTCACTATGCTGGAGCTGGCTGAGAAGGTCATCGAGTTTACCGGCTCGAAGTCGAAGATCGTCTTCCAGCACCTCCCGCAGGACGATCCGAAAATGCGACGCCCCGACATCACACTCGCCAAACAGAAGCTCGACTGGCATCCCATAGTCCCTTTGGACGAAGGCCTCAAAAAGACCATAGAGTACTTCAAAACCACGCTGGGGTGAGTTCTTTTTTTATGGCAAGTTCATTACGAGTATCCCGGAGAGAATCAGAAGAAGGTCGTGGACGTTGAGATATTTCCTGACTTTTCAAAAATCCCTGGCAGGTCTTACGACGGGCCAGGGATGATGCTATGATGCAAATTCCAATAAGACTATATCAATAAGTCGTCACGGGGAAGATGCTCCGATGTGAGACGGAAGATGTAAGATGGAAGACGTTTCATTTACAAATGGCGTTGAGGTGTTTGAAATAGTCACGATATTGACTTCGTCGATATCGCTACATCTCGGCAATGCTCAAGCGAGTTTGGCATTGCTCTCGAAATAATCGCGATATTCCTGGCAACTGAATGAGGGACAGTCTTTGTGGACACCTTCGAGTTCACAGTGTCCCACGATCTCGGCTTCTGGGTAATCAATCTTCAGAGATCGAAGCAGGGCGATGAGAGCAGCACGCTGCGCAGGAGTACGGGTGTCGGCAGATCGTCCTTTCTCGTCGAGCCCGCCTTCGTAACAGACACCGATCGAGTGAGCGTTATAATGTCTGGCATGAGCACCGACCATCTCTTCAGGACGCCCGATGTGGAGTTGTCCGTCACGGGTAATATAGTAGTGGTAGCCACATCCGTTCCAACCTTTGGCACGGTGCATCTTGTCGAGCTGCTCGAACGTTATACTCTGGTTCGGCCGAGAAGCCGTACAATGAATTACAATCAAATCAATTCGTCTCATATTCTAAGATGTTCTTAATGTAATCATCTGTAAACTGTAAACCGTAAACAGTAAACTAGTTCATGCAGCTCTGCATGAGGAAGGTTGACACGAAGGCGGTAATGACCGTCAGGACAAAATTTGCAATTTTATTAATCGTTTCTCGTTTCATATAATTGAAATTTTAAGAGTTAAAAAAATAATATTTATGCAGGGCGCTGCCCTGCTGGATAATATTTCTTACTTTCTTCGGCGCGAAGAAAAAAGCATTGTTCTCTTACTTTCTTCGGCGCGAAGAAAGAAGCAAAGAAGCATCCACCCTAACCAAGCCTTCCCCTATATGGGAAGGATGTAACTGCCTCCGGGGGCAAGCCACCCTACGTCAGGGTTTTGGTATGGCTCACAAAGCCTGTGCCCCTACGGGGTGAGCCATGGGTGTTTATCGGCTGCGCAGAGAGAAGCCGGGACACGGCTTGATATTATTATCGGCTGGCGCATGGAGGGGCACACGATGAGTTTACCTGGCTGGCGCATGGAGGGCCACACGATGACTTTTTATCCGCTAGCCCAATGATATAGCGCTTTTTCTGCCTCAATGTGAGCCCCTTTCCAAGGGGCGGCGCAAGCGGGGATGTAGAAGATCATGGCTCGCCCGAAGGGCACAGGCTCTGCGAGCCATACAAGAATCCTGACGGAGGGCGGCTTGCCCCCGGAGTCAGTTACGCCCGCCCCATATAGGGGGCGGCTCGGTGGGGGTGGATGTCTCTTTTAGTTCTTTTCTCTGCGCCAGAGAAAAGGACAAGAGGGTAAGCAGGGCCGAAGCCCTGCTAAAGGTTACCCGTTGCCACCTTCACCGCCACCGGCGTCGGAGCCTGAGGAGCCCTCGGGCTTGAGCGAGGTGTCATACGTCTCCTCGAAGACGACATCCTTCACGAGCGTCTTGACGATGACGAACTTCTGACGGATCTTACCCTGCTTGTTCGTGGTCTGACCGACAACCACACGCTGGCTCTCCGGCTGGAACAGCACTCGTCGGGTCGTGATGTTCTGCGCACCGCAGTCCACCTTGTCGTTGACACCGATGCTGGAGAAACCTACCTTGAAGATACCGATGCCATCGAGACGTACCTTCTGACCCAGTTCGAAGAAGTGCTTCATCGCACTGCCAAGTTCGTCGAGCACGGCCTTGATGTCGGACTTCTTGACGGATGCCTGGGTCTGGATGAACTCGGCCAGTTCCTCGGTGCTGATGAAATGCTGGTCATAGACCGCCGTGGCGAACCACTTGCCATAGGCGGTAGAGTCGTCGTTGGAGTTTTGGAGTTTTTTGAATTTCTGGGACATAATTTAAGAAGTTAAAGAAGTTCTTTTAGTCGGCTGTCGCCTTTGTAAAAGCGGCAAAGCCGAGCGAAAGAAGTTAAAGATACTTTTTTGTCTTGAACACGGATTTTACGGATTATACGGATTTTGCAGCTGTGCTGCACCTGCGCAGGTTAAATCTGTGATGATCTGTGAAGATCTGTGTGACTTTTGACATTGCAAAGGTACAACATTGGGAAAGGGTGGTTTGGAGTTACGTTGAGATAAGGGAGATAGTGAGAGATAAAGTGAAATAAAGTGTAGGGGACCTGTTTATTGTGTTAGTAATAGGGGTTTATGGTGTCAGAGATAGGGAGTTACGCAGTAAACAGGCATTACTTATAGGGGTAAAGTCCTATTAGCGACTGCATAAACTGGCATAGATTACCGCATAAAGTCCTATTCCCGACAGAGTTAAAACGAACACGAATAACACGAATGACACGAATTGAACGAATGCTGCGACTCATTATTCGTGAGATTTGTGAGATTCGTGTTCAAAAAGTATTCAGAGGTCTATGCAGAATCGCTCTGCGATGTACTTGACGACGACGGGCGGAAGCATCCTGGCACCGGGGATCATGCCGAGCTGCAGGAGGTCTTTCTGGATGGGCTTGCACCATTTGTTGAGCGTGTTAAGGCTTACGCCGGCCTTATCGGCCAGCTGTTGTTTAGACATTGCTTTCATTTAAAGACAGAATAAAAGTTAAAGACATAGTAACAGAATAACCTTTTTAGACAGAAGGACATAAGTACAGATTTTTATGTTTCTTTTGTTCTTATGTCTGAAATAGGAAATCGACGAGGTCGATGCAGCGGGATTTTTGGTCGGGAGTGGCCCGTTTTTCCAACGTGTCATCCACACTGATGTCTATCTCATACTCCTGTCGCACGATAGCTGCAAGATCCTTGAAGAAAAGAAAATTAGACAGAGTCGGATCTGTACGCGGAAAGAGAACAACTTTATGCCCCAGTAAGGGAGCGAAAAGCTCCGGCCGGAGATGCGCTGTCGTGACGTAGGCCATCCACACATACTCCGGGAAGAGCTCACTCAGAATCACAGCAGATCTCTCAGACTCCACCACGCAGACAGTTTTCTTATGGCACACAGATTTCCGCTCGGCTTTGCCGCTTGCTACCGCAGGGACGCAAGACTGTCTCACAGATAATGGCGTTAGTACGGGCTGCGTTTGGTATGAGTGAAGTAAAAAATCTGTGTTATCTGTGATATCTGTGTGACAAAAACAACTCTCTGCGAAAAGATGAAGGCCGAAGAGGCAGTGGGTGACCTGCCAGGAGGCGATGAGAGGCTCACGGGTCTTGAGGAGGGAGGATATCCAGACGGAGGAGCCGATGTGGGCATCGAGGGGCGTGAGCATGTCATCCATCATCCAGAAGACAGGCAGGCCGCTCCTGGTCTTACCGAGATAATACCGCTGACACGCATGTTGCATCTGCTTGACGGTCAGATCTCCGGCAGCGATAAAGGGCGCAAAGAAATCGAAATCGTCTGCACGACAGGCCTCGACCATCGGCATCGAGGGAATCGAGAAATCGACGCTCTTCCTGACATCGGGAGAGATGGTCTTCCGGATGGCCTTGAAGGTGTGCTGAAACAGAAATTCTATTTTCATGTTTTGAACAAATTTCGACCACGAATTTCACGAATTACACGAATTTTAAGCTGCGCACAATAACTATATTTATGACGAATTACACTAATGGAATCGTCAGCGATTCTTGATGCGCCAGCCAATTCGTGAAATTCGTGTAATTCGTTGTCGTTTTAAATTAAATAATTAAATAAATTAAATTTAAATTAGCCCCCTTTAAGGGGGGCTTAATTAATTAAATAATTAAAATTAAAAGGGCAGCACGGAATCGTCATTGAGTTCCACCCACGACTCCTTGGTGTCGGGATGGATGACCTTGCGGATGATACCCTGCTCTTCGGCCTCTTTCACGAGGCCATAGTAAGTCTGGGCATCGGCCACGCCGCACTTCTTCAGGGCAACAGCCATCAGTTCGTTGAATTTCCGCTGTGTACGGCCTTCCATCGCCTCGTTGAAGAGTTTCACGAGTGCTTCTGACTTCGACTTGACGCTCATCCAACGCCCTAACTCGTCACGAGGCTGCTCCTGTGGTTCATCACAGATCTCAGGCAGTCCCTCCTTGGAGAGGGCATAGCAGAGTCGGCGGTTCATCCGCTGTCTGCGTGAGAGTGTCTGCGTCACACGGAACACCTTATGGCGTTCCAGATACTCACACTCGTACACCTCGAAGGCCTTGTTGGTCAGTTCGGTTCCGATGGAGCCTCGCATATTGCGGTCGGCTTCGCTCTTGTTCTGATGAAGAACATTGACAATACAGCAGTTGTAGCGCTGTGCCAGAGCCATGAGGTGCTCCATGATATGCGTCGCCTGAACGGCATCGTTGATGTCGGTGATGAGGTCTTTGATGCCGTCGATGATCACGATATCCGGCTGGACGGTCCTGACGGCCGCTTCCACTACCGCCCGCCGCTTCTCAAACCCCAGCCCTCGCAGATTAAATGCGAAGAACGTGGAGTCTAAATCGCACACAGATCTCACAGATCTCACAGATTTTTTTTCGCACACAGAAATCTCAGAAATCTCAGAAAGTGCCTTCGGCACGGGCTGCGCTTGGCATGAGTGAGTAGAATCTGTGTCATCTGTGGAATCTGTGTGACAATTCTCTATGAGCGGAATGATCCTGTTTACAATGATATCCTGTGTGCTCTGCTGACTCTGCTCAGTATCCACCCACAAAACCCGTAAGGGTTTCTTATCTGTGTTATCTGTGCTATCTGTGTGACTTACATTCTCTGTGTGCCTTTCCAAAGCCATCACTTTCTCCGTGAGACATGCCGCCATGATGACCGACAGAAACAGCGTCTTGCCGCTCTTGGCCTTGCCACACGCCGCCACCAGTTCACCCCGATAGAAACACGGCGTATCGAACATCTTAAACAGGGGCTGCATGGGAGGCAGCCTGGTCTTAGTGGTGATGCGATAAGCCATGAGCATCCGCTCGTCGTCTGTCATCGCCGCCTCGCTGAGAACCTCCCTGATCAAATCAAATCTCTCCTGGTTCATCATCATTCTTGATTAATTCATGACCATTCACGGTAATTCGTGTTGATCTCATCTTCTTCATCATAATCCGTGTCCTCTCTCCGACCTTTAGGTCCTTTCCGTGCTTTCCGTGCTTTCCGTGTGACTTCAATAATCTGTGTCATCTGTGAAATCTGTGTGACAAAACTCATCTTCGTACTCATTCTCCGCATCAAAGATCCGGATCCCCATATCGAACCAGAAGTCCTGCCACTCCCCGAACGTCATGTCCCACGCGATATCATACAACGATAGTATAAAACCGACAGACCGTTCGTGAACGTCCTTCATCAGATGTTGTCTGACCAGCGAATCGAAGTCCTCGTCGCCAGTAGGTCTGTACTCACTAATGTTCTTGAGCAAGATCTTCTCAATGTTCGCCTGCTCCTGAAAGATACGTGTTGCTTTTTTTGCCATAATTTTAAGTTTTAAGTTTATATATATCACCGTCATCTCTATGATGACAATATTCTCTTATTTCCGTGATTTCCGTGATTTCCGTGTGACCAGAAAAATCCGTGCTATCTGTGCCATCTGTGTGCCCCCTCTCCGACTTTTAGGTCTTTCCGTCCTTTCTGTGATTTCTTGCGTCCCTTTGGTAGCAAGCGAGCAGAGCTCGAGCGCCGTGATTTCTGTGTGACAAAATTAAAAACAAATATTTCTGTGTGCAAATTCCGTTACCCCCATGTCGGTAACCCTATTTCAATATTTTAACAAAATTCATTAACAAATGGCATCAAAACAGTATGTGAACCCAGTCAAGACAAAACTTCTGGGTCTGGCCGTATCCCGCTTCATAGCAGATACCGGCCTGAAGACGGCGTACATGCGCCAGCAATTTCAGATCGGCTCCACCCGTCTGAACAGTCTTAAAAAGGCGAACTGAAATCCATCGAGTTCGAGATGGTCGCCAGGATCCTCTGCGTTTTCCATCGCGAACGTCCCGACCAGTTCCCCAAGTTCTTCAGACAATTCACTCATATCATACTGGATGAACCGCCATGATGATTTCCCATTCAATAGCCTGTATGAATAATGACGAGCTGAAGGCCATGTACATCGCCTGGATGTGTACGGCCCCACAGAATAATCCCCAGATGAATGTGAAAATTAACTAAAACTATTGATATGAAGAAATATGAATTGATGGCATTGCCATATGCACCGGAGGCATTGGAGCCAGTGATTAGTAAAGAGACGATAGGTTTCCATCATGGGAAACATCTTCAGGCGTATGTGGATAATCTCAACAAACTGCTTCCAGGCAGTGAGTATGAGAATATGGCTCTGGAGGAAATTGTGCGAAAGGCTCCGGCTGGGGCGGTATTTAACAATGCAGGACAGATACTGAACCACGAGTTGTATTTCTTGCAGTTTAAACCTGTCGGAGAGGCCGCTCAAGGTCCTAAGGGGGCACTTGCTGCACAGATTGAGAAACAGTGGGGTAGTGTGGAGGCCTTCAAGGCTGAGTTCGAAGCAAAAGGCGTAGGACTGTTCGGCTCTGGCTGGGTATGGCTGTCGGCTGATGCTGATGGCAACTTGGTAATCACGCAGGAGCAAGGGGCATCCAATCCGGTGGTGAAGGGCTTGAAGCCGCTGCTGACCTTCGACGTCTGGGAACATGCCTATTACTTGGACTATCAGAACCGCCGCGCTGCTCATCTCGCTGTCCTCTGGCAGATTATCGACTGGGAGGTTATTGAGAAACGCAATAATTATTAGGATAGAGAACTGTAAGTCTTTGGGGACACGATGAAAGAATACCAATATCATATTTTTAGCCCATATAGGGTTTGCCCGCTGGGGGCACACGTTGACCACCAGCACGGACTGGTGACAGGTTTTGCGATTGACAAGGGCGTTGACCTATACTTCGATGTAAGAGGTCAGATGGAAGATGGAAGATGTGACCCGCATGTGCATCTGGAGTCGAGGACGTTCGAGGGAACGGTGGACTTTGACATCGATGCTCCGAGTCAGGTGAAGGAGCATCATTGGGGCGACTATGCACGGGGTGCCAAGTATGCGCTGCGGAAGCGGTTTGAGTTGAAGCGGGGTATCACTGGCGTCATTCAGGGGTCGCTGCCTGTGGGTGGCCTGTCATCGTCGGCAGCAGTGCTCATTGCCTACGTAATGGCGTTTGCAAAGGCGAATGATATAACCCTCCAGCCGTTTGAAGTGGTGAAGATTGCATCGGAGGCAGAACGAGAGTACATTGGGTTGAATAATGGCTTGTTGGATCAGGCTTGTATCGCACTGTCGAAGAAGAACCAGCTGATGTTCTTGGATTGTGACTCGAATGAATACAGATTGATTCCTTTTGGTGGAGTTAAAACGAACACGGATAAAACGGATGAAACGGATAATAAAACATCCGTTCAATCTGAGAAATCCGTGGTCAAATTAAAAACTAATTTGTGTTCAGACCTCCCCTTTGAGATTGGAATCTTCTTCTCAGGACTGACACGTTCGCTGGTTAACTCAGATTATAACCTGAGGGTGTATGAGTGTAAGACTGCGGCGTGGAATATGCTGGCGTACACTGATCAGCCATTGAAGACGTTTGATAAGACATTCCTTCGCGATATTCCCAAAACCACATTTGAGAAAACGAAGATTGCGATGCCTGCAAGGTTCGCTCGTCGTGCGGAGCACTTTTACTCAGAATACCGTCGTGTGCGTCAGGGCGTGACGGCATGGGAAACGGGGAATCTGAAACTGTTTGGTAAGTTGAGCTTTGACTCGTGTGAGAGTAGCATCCATAATTATGAGTGCGGTAGTCCTGAGCTGATTGCTATCTATGAGATTATGCGGCAGTTGCCGGGAGTCTATGGAGGCAGGTTCAGTGGAGCAGGATTCAAGGGGGCTTGTATTGCCCTTGTTGATCCAGCCTATAAGGAGGAGATACAGAAGGTGCTCACAGAGAAATATCTGGAGCAGTTCCCCGAATATGAAAAGACATTCCAAGTATTCTGGGTGAAGCCAGATGATGGAGCGAGATTTATAAACGAACACGAATAACACGAATCAACCGAATAACAAATTGATATTATGTAGATGATATGTTGTTATTTACAAGGAGCACTTCTGAAAACAAATTTTCCAAGATGCTTCATGAAATATCAACCTTTATTGGTCAATAAAGCAGTTCTACTCAGAACTGTCATCTACATTAAAAGATTCGTACAATTTGAGTAATTCGTGTTCAAAAACAAATCGAATATGATAGTTTATAAGGAAGAGGCGTATAAGATAATGGGAGCAGCGTTCAAAGTATATAATGGCCTTGGGCACGGTTTCCTAGAAGCAGTCTATCAAGAGGCTTTGGAAATCGAATTCCAGAAACAAGGTATTCCTTATGAACGAGAGAAAGAACTGAAGATTCAGTATGATGGCATTGAACTTAAGCAAACCTACAAAGCAGACTTTGTCTGTTTTGGGAAGATTATTGTAGAACTGAAGGCGGTAAGCGCGTTAGAGGATGCTCACCGGTCTCAGGTTTACAATTATCTTCATGCCACCAACTATAAGTTGGGACTTTTGCTTAATTTCGGATGTCCCGACGAATTAGAGTACGAAAGGAAAGTGTTATAAACGAACACGAATCTCACAAATCTAACGAATATTCGTGCAATTCGAGTAATTCGTGTTCCAGAAAAAAAAGAAAAATATGAAATGTGTTGTAATAGCGGCGGGGTATGCCACGAGACTTGGGGAGCTGACAAAGAATTTCCCGAAGTCATTGTTGAAGATAGGAGAGAATACCATTTTGGGAAGGATGCTGGACGATATCGACAGGATTCCTGAGATTGATGAGCATATCATCATCACGAATCATAAGTTTGCTCCGATCTCGACCCATCAAAGGGTCGGGATGATATTATAAAATTGCGAGGCGAGCGATGATTTATTTTTAAAAATTTATCTAAAAACTTATTATACAATGAAAATTGCAGTAGCAGGAACCGGCTATGTCGGTATGAGTATCGCCACATTGTTGGCACAGAAGAATCACGTAACAGCTGTTGACGTGATACCTGAGAAGGTGGAGAAAATCAACAAAAAGATCTCGCCTATTCAGGATGAGTATATTGAAAAGTATTTGGCGGACCCCTCCATCCTCCCCTGTGTAGGGGAGACTAATACGCAGGGAGAGAGTTCGCTTTATGCAACTCTTGATGGCGCCTCTGCATATAAGGATGCGGACTTCGTGGTTATTGCGGCTCCGACGAATTATGATCCGCAGAAGAATTTCTTTGATACGCATCATATCGAGGATGTGATTGACCTCGTGCTGAGTGTGAATCCCGATGCAGTGATGGTGATTAAGAGTACTATCCCTGTCGGGTATTGCCGTTCGCTGTATGTAAAGTACGCCCTGAAGTTCTTGACTGATCCTGCGTTGAAGGGGAAGAAGTTTAACCTGCTGTTCTCGCCGGAGTTCCTTCGTGAGAGTAAGGCGTTGTATGACAACCTCTATCCCTCTCGTATTATTGTAGGCTATCCAAAGATATTGCCTGCCGATAGAAACAGAAAGTGGGACGAGGAGAATGCTGCCATTACGGCTATCGGTAATCCGAAGGCAGAGGAGAAGGCTAAGACGTTCGCCTCCCTCCTTCTCGAAGGTGCCATCGGTCCCTCAAAAGACTCACATGATGCGGTAGCAAATGTTCAATGTTCAATGATCAATGTTCAATGTGAAAAGAACATTCCTTGTCTCCTCATGGGTATGACGGAGGCAGAGGCTGTGAAATTGTTTGCCAATACCTATTTGGCTTTGCGTGTATCATACTTTAATGAGTTGGATACTTATGCAGAGGTGAAAGGATTGGATAGTCAGGCTATCATTTCGGGTGTAGGTCTTGATCCTCGTATCGGTACACATTATAACAATCCTTCATTTGGTTATGGTGGTTACTGTCTGCCCAAGGACACCAAGCAGTTGTTGGCCAACTATGCGGATGTGCCTCAGAATATGATGACGGCCATCGTGGAGAGTAACCGTACTCGTAAGGACTTTATTGCTGATGAAGTGCTGCGTAAGGCTGGTTACTATACGGCTAATAGTGACTGGAGTGAGAGTGCAGAGAAGGATGTGACCATTGGTGTATTCCGACTCACGATGAAGTCTAATTCTGATAACTTCCGCCAAAGTGCCATCCAAGGCATTATGAAGCGTGTGAAGGCCAAGGGTGCTAATATCATCATCTATGAGCCTACGCTGAAGGATGGTGAAACGTTCTTCGGGTCTCGTGTCGTGAATAACTTGGAAGAATTTAAGAAACAGAGTGATGCCATTATTGCCAATCGCTATGACGAGGCATTGAATGATGTTCAGGAGAAGGTATATACTCGCGATATTTTCAAGAGAGATTAACGAACACGAATCTCACGAATAACACGAATCTATGAAGACAATATTAGTGACCGGCAGTGCCGGATTTATAGGATCGAACCTTGTATTGCGTCTTTTTAAAGAGATGCAGGAAGGAACTATTGTTGGACTGGATAATCTGAATGATTATTATGATCCTTCGCTGAAGGATTATCGCCTCAGTGTCATTTCGAGCGAAGCCGAGAAATCCCATGTCAAGTACCACTTTGTGAAAGGTGACTTGGCTGACAAGGCGCTGATTGATGGACTGTTCGAGAAGTACCACTTTGATGTGGTGGTGAATCTGGCAGCACAGGCTGGTGTGCGCTATAGCATCACCAATCCTGATGCCTATATTCAGAGTAACATGATAGGCTTCTATAATATCCTGGAGGCTTGCAGACACGCCAATAGAAAAACTGCCGCTTCGCGGGAAATTTTGCAAAATTCTGATCAAAATTTGAATCATTTCCAGACGAAGTCTGCTCATGAATACCAAGGAGTAGAACATTTGGTGTATGCGAGCAGTTCGAGCGTGTATGGTGGCAACAAGAAGGTTCCATTCTCGACCGACGATCGTGTGGATAATCCTGTGTCGCTATATGCTGCTACCAAGAAGAGCAATGAGTTGTTTGCCCACTGTTATTCAAAACTGTACGACATCCCCACCACGGGCTTACGCTTCTTTACAGTATATGGTCCTGCTGGTCGCCCTGATATGGCATACTTCGGTTTTACCAACAAGTTACTGAAGGGTGAAACCATCCAGATATTCAACTATGGCAACTGCCGTCGTGACTTCACTTACGTCGATGACATCGTTGAGGGTGTGTATCGTGTCATGCAGAAGGCTCCAGAGCGCAAGAAGGGTGAAGATGGCTTGCCCATCCCTCCCTATGCAGTATATAATATCGGTGGTGGCCAGCCAGAGAACTTACTGGACTTTGTGAATATCCTGCAAGAGGAGTTGGTAAGGGCTGGAGTTCTTCCCGCTGACTTCGATTTTGAGGCACATAAAAAGCTTGTCCCTATGCAGCCAGGTGACGTACCCACCACCTATGCCGATGCCACAGCCCTTGAACGTGACTTCGGGTTTACGCCCAAGATAACGTTGAGGGAGGGACTGAGAGCTTTTGCCCAATGGTATAAATCATTTTATTGCAAATGAATCCCTGCATAAAAGCCGTCCCTTCACTGGAGGGACTCTACAGGTATAAAGAGTTCTATAGCCACAAATGATGGTAATCGAACGAATTTAGCAAGTAGCAAGATACAGACAAGTCGGTCATGGAACTATTGGTTTGAGAGCAACTTCCAATAGTGATATGGCCGCTTGTCGGTTTTTAGAAATGGCATAAGGATGCAAGAGGCGAATATCAACCTGGAAGTGTTCAACCGCGAAACCGATTTCTTCGGTGATCTGCACTACGATTCACGCTGGACTGACATGCTCTGTGATGCCCAAGCCCAATACGGGGACTATTCAGAGTTGGATGAGTGCCCCATGTGGGGGATGTGGGAGAAGGAAGGGGAAAAGCCCTACGGAAAACCGTAGAAGGGATTGGTTGTAAGCACCTTTGAAAATCAAATATGAGAAAAATTACATCGATAAAACGTATAAGACTTAAGCTGGCTTCTGAGATGCGTAGGCGTCGCAGATGGAATGATTATGTCATTAAACGAAATGTTATCAGGTGTAATCGACCAAAACCAAATAAAGGCAGGAAGAAAAGTCAGCATCTGAATTTCGGTTGGGAAATGACAAATCTCCCTGCTATATTCACTTTTGACCATTTGGAATCAGTTCTGAGATATATTAACAGCACGTACCAACTAAGCAGAAAAGATGGTGTAAGAAGAATTTGGATGGGTATGAGAGGTGTTACAAATATTGACATCTTTACTATCTGCCTTCTGCTTGCACAAATAAATAAACTTGGTTCTCATGGCGTTAACTGTTATGGTAATTATCCCGATGATCCAATAAAACGCCGTTTTGTTATGGAGTCAGGATTTTTGAAGGTAATGAAATCGAACGTCAAAATCTCAAATGATGTGAGATATGAGAACCAGATGTACATGGTAGGTAAAGACGAGGTGGAGTCTGACAGAATAAGCAATTCTGTAAAGAGGTGCATGAAGCAGTTGTTGGGACATGAGGAATACTATCCTCCTGTCTATGAGAATATGGTCGAAATCTGTGCGAATTCTGTAGAACATGCTAATCGTGTTGATTTGGATAAGAACTGGTTAATATCAATCTCACTCGAAAAACCTGGCATTATGCGTTTCATCCTTACAGACACAGGAGAAGGTATTCTAAAAACCCTACTGAAGAAAAAAAGAGAAATGTTTTCGGATGTTGTAAATGCGAGAAAAGACCATGAGGTGCTAAAGAGAGTTTTTGAAAGAGAGTATCAATCAAGAACTGGAGAAATCAATCGTCACAAAGGACTGCCAGAAGTCTATGAAAGCTATAAAGATGGTTTTATATCAAACCTGAAGATTTTGACAAATGGCGTTGTTTATGATTTCGATACGGATATGAATATAAAACTGACAAACGAGTTCATGGGTGTTATGATTACATGGACTTTGTCGAAAGATAATTATGAGATATGGAAAAAATCACTATTAGAGTACTAGACTTTACCGAGGCTCCTGGCCCAAGATTTATTAGTCAAGGAGAACATTCCGGCGAACAGTTTTATGTGGATGTTCTCAATAAGAAAATGGCTCAGTGCATCAAAGAAGATAAAGAACTGGATGTTCTGCTTGATGGAACAGCTGGTTATCCGTCTTCATTTCTTGATCAAGCGTTTGGGGAATTGGTATATGATTTTAGCCGGGCAATTGTAGAGAAACGTGTGCATATTGTCACTATCATAAATCGTAGAAGAAAAGTGAAACTAGAAAGTGAGACATACCCCCAATGGGAGGAGAAAAGGAATATGATACCAGATTTGCGGCATGAGACACAGGAATTTGAACTGTATTTTATCGATAAGGAGGGTAAACTGAATAAAAGAAAACGCTAATGAGTTTTTCTGATATTCTGACCATTTCGGAGATTCTGATCTCCGTTGTTGTCGGCTTTTATTTAGCGCACTGGTATAGTGTCCGTGACACTCAGCACAGAGCTGTCAAGGACTACTATATCACGATGCTTTCAAATCTACAAGCGGATTGTGAATTCATCTTCCATGGAGTTTTAAATTCATCTATTTCAGGGGCCGAACTACTGTCGGCGATAGATGATTTGGACAGTGCATTGGAAGGATTTGATGAGGATTTAAGGAGAGCACTTCCCATCAAGCTAAAGAAATTACAAGACCTTATAGGGGATGTTACGGATAAACTTACAGATCTTAATGACATCAATGTACAGCTCTACCAACAACAGTTCAATCTTGGTATTAATGATAGGATAACTGTTAGGCAGCTAAGTAAAGAAGCACATCGCCATTTTGGAGTTTATATCAATCAAATCAATATCAACCCAGGACATCATGTATGGCATGAACTATGGAGTAACATTCGTAATACTTTTAGTTTCTTCAAAGCTCGCCATTCAACATTCCCGATATTGAGAACTCTCTGGAGTCTGTTGTGTGCATTCTGGACTAGGTTGTTGATGCTCTTTATACTTTTGCTTTTGATATTTGGCGTGTGGAAATCGTATCGGAATCAGTCTTTGAATGAAGAGGACGAAAAGAAATCTTTGCAAGAATGGCGTAATAGTGTGATACGAGAAATGAAGATGCATAATGCAATATTGGAACAAATTGGTGATTCATTACCAGTTAGGAACGAGGACGTAAAGAATTATCATGATTGTATCTTCCACCGATATGACACTTGTGATAGTACGATATACAAGAGGGTGAAATGAACAGAAGAGATGCTGCCGAAACTGATGAAGATGGTGGATAACGAAGTCTGAAGTATGAGGGCAGAGGTCTGATGTATCTTAAGAAGTCAGAAGGCTGAGGTCTGAATGCTGATGATTGAAAGGATAGAGGTATGAGTGAAATTAGTGATAAGATACAGGAGAAATGCTTAGCGTTTGGTGATAGAATTGTGAGGTTGAACGACTATCTTCTTAAAGAAGCTGCAAACAAGAAACCGACATTTAAAATGGTTAATGGTAAGCGGGTGTACGATAAGCCAGTGCCGGTGTATCTCCAGTCAGTAGCGAATATCTGTAATCAGTTACTCAGAGCCGGAACTAGCATTGGTGCTAATAATGCAGAAGCAACAAATGCGGTAAGCCGACAGGACTTTAGGGCTAAAAGCTATATTGCACTCAAAGAGGCTAGAGAAAGCCTCTATTGGATAAAACTGCTGCATCGTAACAAGTATTTGGACGATAAGCAATACGTAGGTCTTCATTCAGATTGTGAAGAACTGGTGAAGATACTTGTGGCTAGGTGTAAGAAACTTGATGAGGATAAATGAGAGATAGGATAACAGCTGCTGCCGGAAGGTTGTGGCTATTTTCGTATTAAATAATATAGCAATAAACGATGTCATTTAGAATAGCTGCTATAAAGATACTTGACGGATGTGAACCATACGTTAGGAAAAAGCTGAAAGAGGGGAAAGTGTACTTATTCTCATCCAGATATAAAGAGGATAAGCATAACGAACTGACGCTTGGCCTGAATAGGGAAGTGACAGGGAACTTTTTCGCTCAGACAATGTATAACATAGATAGAGAAGCGGGCGCTCTGGAGGTATCGGTAAATGCTATTGTGGGACAGAATGGTGATGGCAAAAGTTCTTTGCTAGAGGTGATGCTTCGCATACTGAATAACTTTGCTTATACCCGCGGGTTCTTGGAAGATCAGCCGACTTTGAAGTATGTTGAGGGGGTGAAAGCTATTCTTTATTATGAGATAGACGGCACCATATATGCGATTAAATGCGATGGGAAAACAGTATCGTGGTATGAAAATGGGCATGAGATATTGATACTTGTAGGGGATGATAAACAGAAAAAGCGTTTCTTGCAGGAAAACTTTGTTCCAGACCTGTTTTATACCATGGTTATCAACTATTCGCTTTATGCATATACGGCCGCATCCTTGGGGGGCGGGAATAGCGATGACGGCTATTGGATAGATGGCTTGTTTCACAAGAACGATTCCTATCAAACACCAGTTGTCCTGAATCCGATGAGAACAAAAGGTGTTATTGATATCAACAAAGAAGAGTATTTGTCGAAACAAAGGCTGATGTCGATTTTTGTGAGCAGCGACGGCCAAGATGAGGTGAGAATGGTAAGCAGCATTGAGAAAGCTGTGGGATATGCGTTCTCTCTGGAGAAAGAAAGCAAGTTTCTGAAGACTACAATTAGGAAGTACCTCAATGATACATTTCTGGATGAACTGATATGGGAGGATATGAAGCCATACGAATTCTCTAATGAAAAGATACCTGGTGACATAACTGGAAGATTCAGGGACTTTTGGGGCTCTTTTCAATTTGAATTGGCAGAAAATCCGAAATTGATAAAAGAGTGTAGTATAATACTCTCAAACCGAAGGAGGTCAAGGAAAACAGATTTGCGGAAGTACTTGACCCTAATCAATAATACAGTATATCCTGTCGGTAATAAAGCATCCCGGAAAAGACAAGGTGGATTTGGAAGAGAGTTCGGGATGTTGGTAAACAGCAGGAATGGTGAACTCTATATGTTGAATTATAGACAGTTCTACCGCTTGATGCTTATTTTCCTTATATGGCGCGCGCTTACTGAAACAGATAGGTACGCAATGAGAGGTGCGCGATTGAACGATGTGCTTAGTGACACAAGTAACCCCAGGAATGCAGCAATGCTGTACTTGGTATATAAGTTTATTTCTATAGCTGAAACCTACCAAGGATTCTGTAATGCCTATTATTTGACGGAGGAGAAATATACACCACTGATTAGAGAGTGGCCTAACCTAGATGCTCTTGGCACCATCAAACAGGACCTGGAACTAATTATGCGAACTAATGACTACCGCACCTTGAAGTTCAAGCAGACAGTTCGCTACTTGAAGCAAGGGGAAGAGTATTATGGTGCAGAACTATGTGACTTCCCTCATATCTCATACGATTATTTCATATCGTTTGATGATATGAACCGCCAAATGGTGGGGATTCCCCTCAAAGAGATTCAATGGCGTTTGCCATGTCCTGTGTTTGTGGGAGATATTGTGCTCTACGATGGAAAGGATTATTACCCTTTGGATACTCTCAGTTCGGGTATGATTCAGCGACTGAACACTGTTGGCTCTTTGATTTATCATCTAAGGAATTTGGATGATAATCAAGAGGGGGATGGAATGATTGCTTACGACCAAGTGTGTATCGTGATGGAGGAGGTTGAACTATACTACCATCCAGAATACCAGAAGAGTTATTTGAACTATTTGCTGGAGCAGATATCCAGAGCCGGACTTAGCAGATTAAAGAGTTTGAATTTAGTGTTCGTGACGCACTCACCTTTTATTCTGTCAGATATAACGAGAAATGATATACTATGTCTGGAAAACGGCGTACAGGTAGATTTGAAGTTCCAAACGTTTGGGGCGAACATTCATGATTTGTTGCGTCATCCGTTTTTTATGAAGAACGGTACGATAGGTGATTATGCTCAGAAGGTAATCAATGAAATCATCGTAACGCTATCTGTTTACGATGCAATGAAAAAGACAGGAAATGAGGCGTTTGATTTGGTGCAGTTTAAGCGTGAGAACCCTGAACTAGTAAAACACATGGACTTCTTGCCTACAGAGGATGACGGCAGTTTGAATGAGCAAGACTTCGGAATACTTTATTCAATGCGCAGTCTGAGAGAGGCCATAGGTTTGCTGGATGAACCCATTATGAGGGATGCTTTGAAACGGGAGTACGAAAGAATCTTTAATTGAGCATGTGGCATTTGAAATCACCTTCGGAGGAAACCTTAACGTGGTATAAGGATAATTTCCTTGATGACATCGCCGATTCACTTAAAGTGGCTAAGCTGAATGGCGAGGTACTTGAGGTAATTATGCCCCAAGGGGGTAAGGATGTGATTGAAAAGCTGCTAATAGCACCTCCGCAAGAACTATATCCACTTAACATGGAATTGGAGAAGAAAATTGAAGAGAAAGATGTAGCTGGCGATTCAAATGACAAAATATTCAAAGCTTTTGACTATCAAGGGCGAATCTCAAGTAATAAAGAGGTTGCATACGAACTGGCCAAACGTATAGGCACCAGGACTTGCGTTTATTGTAACCGAATATACTCTTTCACAGTAGAGACTGAAGATGGTGCGACAGTAGCAAGACCTGATTTTGATCATTGGCTACCTAAAGACCAGCATCCATTGCTGTCGATGAGTCTTTATAACCTGATTCCTTCATGCCCCATTTGTAACCGGAGCATTAAGTTACGGAACGACTTTGAATATGGCAAACACGTACATCCATATCAATCGGATGAAGAGCGGCAGTTCCGATTCCAATATGAACCAGCCATGGAAGGTCAGTGGAAACTGAAGCTGGTCAATTGTTCACCAGAAGAAAAAGAAACGGCAAAGATGCTGAAGACGGAAGAGGTGTATAAACCGTACGCAAATAGCGAAGTGAAAGACATTTTGGATTTTGCTTATAAGAATACGCCAGAGTATCTGCTTGATCTGAGAGACAAGGTGATGAAGGCTTATGGAGGCAGCATTTCAAAGGAACATGCCTACCGAATGGTGTTTGGTACAGAGATGAATGCATCTTTATATAACGACAGACCGTTGAGTAAAATGAAAAAAGATGTGCTGATGCAGTTGCAGGAGGCATTAGGGATTAAATTGATTGATTTTTGAGAATATGAAAGCAGTAGCGTATTTGGATTTGTTGGGATTCTCGAATGCTGTATTGAGAAACGCGGAAGAGGCATTAGCGATGCTTAATTCCTATAACAGCATCCTGCATTTTGGTATCGTAGAATCGGAACTGCACCCTTCGAGCGGATATCCACCAGAGTTGCAAAAACTGGCAAAAAGGAGTTCAACGGAATCATTCAAGGATTTCCTTCCTTTTTCAGATTCGATATTCATCACATCGGATGATTGCAGCGATTTCCTGCTGCAATTAGGTGAATTTCTATATAAGTCATTCCACCTGACTGCCCATTTCTATGCTCATCCTGAGAATGAGAAAGACCCGATAGAAACACGTAATATCGGATTGGGGGATGACGGAAATGGCGGCTTGACCGTGGTAGAAGCGCCATGCAGAATACCACCGGCTTTGTTTCGCGGAGGAGTTGCTTTTGGGGATGTGAACCATGTGAAACCGACAGCTCTTATTGATGGTAATAGGACAGAAGGGTATATTCTGGTAGGGGATGCCGTGGTAAAAGCTGTTGGAATGGAAAAGGCCGTTAAGGGGCCACGAATAGTATTTGGAAATGAAGTATTTGAGCAGCTGAATGACGATGCTCGATTATATACACGCAGCCTGCCAGAGGATTCAAATTTGTTTGAATTGCTTTGGCCAGGAATGCCATATATTTTAGAGAACCCTATGGAAAATGAGTTCAGTCATTTTTGCGATATGTTTATACCGGTGTATAACCTTTGGAGTTACTACAAGAATGATAGGGTGGTGAGCGTACAATATGAGAGGTTCATTGAACTGGTTGTTGCTTCTGCGCTAAGATTATACAGTCATGTGGGAATGAATGACTTCGCATTAGAACAGATTGGGAAGGTGATTGACGGGAAGTTCAGTGGTGCTGAGATGACTAAGATATTTGGGTATCTGAATGTGTTTGGGAGGAATTGATGTGATATGGCGCAGGAAGAGCGGTAAATGAATATCATACAAAAGGAGCATATTACTAAAGATGAGAAAACAAAAAAGAATTATTCCATACATATTAGCATTATTGTGTGCAGGGTTTGCTTGTACACAAGATATCTTTTCGGACGTTCTTCAGTGGATGGGCGGACTCTCTATGGAGTTGAACTATGGATGGTTCACGGTATTAACTATCATTCTTTTTGCTGCATGGTGTGGCTATCAGTTATGGAATAAATGGCGTAAATTTAAATATAGTGACACTCTTACAGCTACACTTGTTTTCTTTGTGATAACAACGCTTTATTACCGTTTCTTTGATAACTATTATGATTTTGTGCCGCTAATTTGGGAAATAACATACGTGGATGTCTTGTGGATTATAGCTGTAGCATTTATTATAGAGGCCATTGTAAATAAGTTCAATAAAAAGCCTGCCTCTACCGAAAAAGAATGCTCGTTCCTTTTAGACACGCCAATAGAAACACCTGAAGAAGACAAATTTGATTATTACGATGAAGCACTACATATTGCTAATAGGTTATCTCAATTACCTCAAAATAAGGCAGTAAGCGTAGCGGTGCTGTCACCATGGGGCAATGGAAAGACATCGTTTGTAAACCTCATAAAGTATGCCATTAGACGCGGGAATGAGGGTAGTCCTATGTTTGAGCATATCATCATTGATTTTAACCCTAGACAGAGTAAAAACGTATCATCAATACAGGAAGATTTCTTTAAAACGTTTACTGAATCAATCCCTGATGATGCGCAGATACGAAACAAAATAGGCAACTATCTGGAAAATATTGGAATCCAAGATATCCATCCCATTGCCAAGATATTCACAAGAGTATTGAAGGGTTCTAAAAAAGATGCAATAGATGATATTAATTATGCACTGGACAATCTGAATAAAAGGCTAATAGTATTCATTGATGATTTTGACAGACTTACTGACGTTGAAATCATTGAGGTCTTGAAGCTGATTGATAAGAATGCTGCATTCCGGCATACAATCTTTATCACAGCGTATGACGAAAAGGCAGTTTCTAATGCTTTGAGAAAATACGAGGGAGCTAACGAAATTGCATATATTGACAAGTTCTTTACCCTAAGATTCCATCTGCCACTGCGTTCTGTACATAGCATTGTAAACATGATGTATCAGCAGCTAAGCAAAAAGATAGACGGTGATATTGACTTGTTGCCCATCATGAATAAACGGTATTGGATTGTTGCAGAATGCGTAAGGAATTTGCGGGATGTGAAGAGTTTCTGCAATATGTTCCAGATTGACTATACATTTAATTCGAAGCATAAGATAAACTTTGAAGAATACTTTCTGCTGGAACTAATGAAGTTCAGATATTATGATGATTATTGCAACCTGTATAAAAAGGTATATATTAATAACCAGAGTTTATTCAATGCTCAAAATGCAGATGCAAGATATACACTAAGAGAAGAATATAGCACTGATAAAAAAGGAAATGAATCGAAAGTAGAACAGCCAAGATCGATTAATATCCTGAGGAGTGTTTTTGCTGATTACAAATCATTTGATGACTATGGCTACAGCAAAGAGAAACCGACATACCGCTCCGTACAATACGTAAGGTACTTCGATATGTATTTTACCAATCGGGGGTATGGGCATATACAAGCAGAAAGGCTAGAATCGCTTTATACCATTCAATCGGATGATGAAATAGATAAGTTTTATAGACAATGTATCCAGCAAAATGCACAGAGTGATATTGTTGATTTTCTGCGATATCAAGACTGGCAAAATTTTTCTCCTAAGGGTTCGTTGTCAAAAGAGGATACCTTCAAGAAATTTGTGAAATTGGTGTTTCTATACTCTGCTATCACAGATGATGATGATACATATATCCATGCTTTACAATTGCAACTCATCTATAAGGAAAATTTTGAGGAAAAAGGCTATAATAACTTAAATGAACAATCTTATTATGATTATCTGTTGGATGTCATATATAACCATGCCCTTATTGACCATATTCCATTGGCTTTCTTGATGAGAATTACTCATACGCTCATAGCCCCTGATGAGGACGGAGTGAAAGGAGTGGAGAATTTCCTGCTTAAAAGTGATGATGTGAAGCAGAAAAATTTGGATCTTTTCAAAAGGTATATAGAGAATCAGCAGCAATATACACCTACAGTTTCCTCTATTTATAGATTGTGCATGGAGCGAGCTGATAATAGTCGGACAATTATAATGGAGGAAGCTAATGAACTTATGCGGGAGTTTCTTTTCAAGGATAAGAGTAATGAGTATTTGAACGGATTCCTAGTCATTAACAAAGAGAATGCCCAATATTTCTACATTGCTTTTAAAGATCCCTTCTTTAAACAAATATTCCCCGTAAATGACGAGGGAGATTTGTTTGAGAAGTATGTGAAAGAATCTTTGCCAGAAGGTGATGCGAATAGATCTGAGATTCTTGCATATCTAAAAAGATTTAGGGATGCCGGTTCAGACCATTCCGGATATTTTTATGTAAAGAATGAGACCCCCAATCCAAGTAATATGGAGATTATTGAGGGACTGCAGTTTTAAGCTTTTTGCTAAAGATGATTGCTTTCAAATACAGAGCCTGTAAAGAAGAAAAGGGCCAGTGTAGAGATATAGACATGTTGCTGGCTAATCAATTGTATGCATCGCCATTAAAACAGTTGAATGACTGTTTTGAAGGGTCATATTCTGATAGTATTAATAATCAGTTGGATGAGATAGCCACGACCTATCATTATGATGTGACTGTTTTAAAGAGACAATGGAAGGAACTGAAAAAAACTGTGGAAGGTGTGGGCGTTTATTCTTTGTCTTTACCCGAGGAAGACTACCCTAATAATAAGTTGCTTTGGTCTCAGTATGCCGCTGAATATACAGGATTCTGTATTGCATACGACGTTGATAAGCTTGTTCAAAATAAACAATTTCCATGGCTTGTTAATAGGTTGAAGGTTGATTATCAGAATAATGTACCAAAGATTGATGTGACTGATTTCTCATCGGAAACACAGTTGTTACAGAAGATGCTTGGCACTAAGGGACTGGATTGGGAACGTGAAAAAGAATTCAGACTAGTGTATGACAAACCAGGAGTTAAGTTGTATAACATGACTGCATTGAAGGCCGTTTATATGGGCTTTAGAATGCCAGAGGCTCATAAGCAAAGGATTGTTAACGGCCTGCAAGGGAGAAATGTTGACATCTATGAAATGACTCCAATGATTGGTTCATACAATTTTAAAGCAGATTTGCGGTTTTCTATAAGACGTAAGATAGATAACCCGTTGAAAAACGATTTGTATGAGATTATTGATACAAACCATCAAGCCAAAGTTGAGAATTTCTATGTACTTTACAAGGACGCAGATCGAAGTGAAGAAAGACTGACGGCATTTGTTAATAAATTCAGGGAGATGCATGCAACAATGGCTGCCAACGTTGAATTGTATGATTCCATGGTGGTTAAACCTTTCTTGAAGAAGATGTCTCTCAATGATGCTGAATTAAAGATTATGAAAGAGCATTCCTTAGGGATGTCCACATTTGATGCACCGGATTTCTTTTGGAAAGATGTTTTTGATTAATCTTGCATTTTGCATAACGATAGTACTATAAAGCTAAATTAGGTTAATGGTGAAGATGGTTGAGAGAATAGATTTTGGCGATGGTCACAAAGAGGTGAAGCCCTTTGACCAAAGAGAATCTATTGCCTTCCTCCTTGGAGCAGGTTTCTCTATACCTATGGGTTATCCGACAGGTGGTGCTGTTAATAATGGTATTCTCAAATTCGATGATCAACCAGTGTCTTTTTCTCCTTCTGGCGAAATGGCATCAAGAACAGATGGAACTAAGCCGGATTTTGGTTACACGAACAACTATGATAGAGAATTCAGCCTATGCAAAGATTTGATTGCTGCATATAGCAATAAAGTTGATGAGTTTGACTATGAACGTTTTATGGATGTATTGCGCTCGAAAGAAATATATACAGAATATGCAGCTATTATTGATAAATATATAGATGAATACAATACACCATACGGTTTGATAGGTAGTCTGCCTGATGTTTATAGCCAGATGGTTGCACACCTACTGAAAGACGCAGACAATAAGTCTTGGTATGAGGGTATTCCAACGCATATTGGGCCTTATCATGATGAGCCAAGATCTTCTTATAACAGTTTTTTACAGTATATCTCCAAATTAAAAGAAGATTATCTGGTCAATATACATACATTGAATCATGATTTGTTCTTGGAATCATTCAATCGGTCTGAGTATTTAAATGGCGATATGTCAGATGGATTTGATGATTATGGTTCAAGGTATTATGGTAGTCTCCATATAAACGGACGTGATGCTTATCGCTGTCGTTTGGAAAGATATACAGGTAGGTATTATGGTGCGCCTATACGACTTTACAAACTACACGGTAGTTTGAATTACGTAATGATGCATAGAGAGACGGGTTATGGCTTGGTAGATGATTGTGAGGTGAAGTTCAGGTATGGAATGGGGCTGATGGATTTGGAAAGAGAACGTACCAGGAAGAATGGTTATGATAACGACTTCTTATCCTATCATTCAGACTTCTTGACGGGAGCAACTACTAAGCCAGTTTATTATAAACGTTCTCGGTTCTATAAGAAATTGTTCCGCAAATTTAAGAATAACCTTATTCATGCAAAGAGTTTGATTGTGATTGGGTATGGTGGTAAGGATGAAGGTATTAATGATTATCTTCTGAATTATTTCGATTACCAAAACAAGTCGTGCTATTTTATAGATCCCGGAATTAATAATAATCCACAACTGATGGCATTAGCGGATAAAATGCATGCTGTGAAGATAGAGAAAAGCATAAGCGACTTTGATTCTCGCTTAATAAAATGGTAAGGGGATGATATGACACAAGATGAACGGTGGCTAACAAGGTTTAATGAGGTAATGACGTTTATTGAGACGAATCATCGTAATCCTTCCAAATACTTTCCTGAAGAAAGGCTGATGGTTCACTTCCAGAAACGCTGTCGAAAACTCATGAACGCTGGAGAACTATTAGAGCCAAGGTTGGAGAGGTTCAAAGAACTGATGGAGCTGAGTGAGAAGTATAAGAGGAAAAATCAATACCAATGATACGAGTCTGTTAATTGTGAGGGCATTTCTATATGAGCGAAGATAAGAAAGATAAGCTGGTACAATATGATGAGGATGGAGTGATATCCTCCATCTCGTCATTGGCTAATATTGGCATTACTACTAAGGATAATCCAATTACGTCAGTGCTGAACTTCTCTGCACTATCGACGAAAATGAGTGAGATATGCAAAAGGAAGTATGTTCCAGACAGCATCTCCACTATAACATCTTTGGCCAATAGTACCATATTGGGTAATATCGTAAAGCCACAGGATACAATAATAGGGGCCGTGTTGGGGAAAGGACTGGTAAACGCTAAGGTCGTTGAGCCAACTAAACTATCCGTGAGTCCGTTAAGCTCTGCTATATCTGTGCTGCCAACAATTCCCAAGGATCTATTCGAACCAAAGATTTCTGTTCTGTCCGCTTTAGAGATGCAAACGAGTATTATTGCTCATGACATGGGAATCCCCAAGATAACGAGTGTTGCCTCACAGATATCATCAATTACTGGGATGCTCTCAGCCCAGACAAAAAGTATTCAAGAATTGATTGCACCGTCTCTGATGTTATCAGACTTGCAGAAGATAGCCATTGATACGCATCAGACCATTATCAGCACTGGCATACCGTCTGAGTGGAAACTAGGGGTAGTTGATAGTGCCTCTTTCATGGTTGACCGGCAAGTGGACTGGGCTTCGCAATTCTGTTCGTCGGTCTATGGTGAAAGACCACTAGTAGAGATAGGAGACCTTGATGACATAGCTCCCAAGGTTAATTTCCTTTCATTCCTTGAAACAGAACTGGATGGTGAGAAGAAAAAGAAAGAGGACATCAGGACGGAAGATGCTTTAGCTGAAACAAGCGTCTATAAGTTAACAGAAAAAGGGAAAAGACTAATAAACAAAGTTGTTAATATCAACAAACTCTGTGAAAGAACAGGCAAAAGGCCACTGTTTAAATATACTGGTGCTACCACGAAAGCTGCGGCATCGATGGGAGGAACGCTTTGTTCGACACAAGATGAATTTGAAATCATCATCGATGGTCTATACGATTTCTTCTATGAAAATCTTAGTCGTATCAAAGAAGTGGTACCAGAAGAAGTTGTCAGAAATGATGCAGTGTTCCAATGCATATTCCACGTGAAGAATATGCGGACTGACTTACGCCATGATTATGAGCACGGGTCGGATGGCGATATAAGGAAAGCAAATAGAAAGATAGGTGATAGCTATTCGCATTATGCAGGAAGGCCAGTTTTGCTTTCAAGTTCTGATTTCATGAAGGTCCAGGATGGACTTTACAATGAGTTTGATATACTGGTAGACTATTTGACTGGGATTGTAATAAACAATGGCGAGGCATAAACATAAGAATCCGAGGGTAAAGGTGTTCTTCCGATATAGAGGTAGATGTTTTAGATTGCTGGAGGCTATAAACTTTGGAACAAAAACTGCACCTGAACTTAAAATCAAAGGACTTGCAGAAACCTATATGCAGACAAAGGATGACCAGCATCGGTTTGATGGACATTTTCATGTTGGCCAGCTGATAAGGTTCATTGATTGTAAAAATGTGGAATTTACTTATCATAAGGACGGATCAATTCTTTCTGAGGTGGTCATGTCGCCAGAGCATAAGGAATATTTTAACCCATACGGGAAAAATGAGAAGTGGACACCCTTATCGGAAATCGACTCGTATCAGCCGGTAATGGTTCTTCAAATATTATCTTTGGCAGACTATAGGCCTGCGTTTATTGAGAATAAATACGGACTGAAAAACTATATCGTCAAGAATGAGAGACTATTTGAGTTTCAGAGAGGGCAAGGAATGATGGTGCTGATATATTTGAAGCACAAAGACTTTCCCTTGGCAAAATACTGCTTTGATGACATGAACTATTCTGATGTGCTGATGAAGTTTGGTGAGAATCTTGAATTGTGTATTTTCATTCAAAAGCAACTGACTCCAGATAACGCTGGCTCTTTGAGGAACAATTTTACGTTTGTGGATAGGCTGGATGGGTATGATTATATGAGTAATATTCTGCTTAAGCATATCTTTGACAAAAACTTTGCGGGTTTTATGGATGTGGTTCAGAAAGGTGACCGATACTTTGATATATCGGAGAAAATGATGCAGGTGATAGAGTCTGTTGATCCTTTGTATAATAGTTTGTTAGCAGAAAAAATACCTATTCAGATTCATAAGCCTGAGTTGATTAGAATGCTATTGGATAAACTTGATGGGAAATATGATGGATATTTGAAGATGTCGGAGGAAGATAGGCTGAAAATAGTTTTGGTGCTATATTTTGGTGGCATCTTGATGGCTAATAATAAGGACCGGTAACAGCAATTATTCCCCACTAAGATGGCCAATTCTCACGGGCAGAGATTTGGGGAGGAACACTTGATGGGTACTGTGTCGGGTCGAAATATAAGGGTAGTATTACTAATCGCATGAAGGCTGTTATAGAGCCAAAAAGTACGACGGTTGGTTATCTGCTGTGTGCTTTCTGATTTGGGATTGGATAATACCTTTATTGATTCTATATTCAAAAATGGTAATAGTATATATATTAAAGGTTAGAATAACTACTTATAAAATATGGCATACACTAAGTAAAAGAATGAATATATGAGAGTATTGTCTGTTATCAATGATGGTCTTCTACATGCAGAAAATGCGCTGGTGGAAATGACCATTAGGGAGTATCTCGATATCGGTATAAGAATTTTACGCAACAACCAATATCAAAGAAAGAGAGTTAATAGGTCGAGTTCTATCTACTCCCTTCTACATGAAGACCTGAAACGCTTGTGTACAATTCCAACAATTGTACTTGCCTTTACTGATAATGGTAACGGTGTAAGACTTCATGTGGGTATGAATAGTGACGATCTGGAGTTGTGTTTAAGGGGAAAAAATCTTATTATTCTTGATGGACTACAGCGTACATATACACTACGCGATGTAGAGATGGACCTTCTATTCCCTCAAGAAGAGAAGGCACGTTTTATGAATCATATTATTCGCGTAGAAATATATAGTGGATTATCCAATACAGGAATATTATATCGCATGCTCACTCTTAACACCGGACAAACTCCGATGTCGAAAAAGCATGAGATAGAAATACTATATTCCAGTTATATTGATCAAGAGATTGAAGGCATTAGGTTTATTAAGCAGTCTTCAAATGATAGAAGAGAAGGACTTGACTGTTATAATTTCTATGATGCCATCGATGGATTTAATTCTTTTCTTGATTCAGATGAGTCAGCTATTGACAGATTTGAGGTTCTGACTGTAGTACAAAAGATGGAGAAGATAGTGAATAATGACTATCAGCAGGATTTGTTTAGGAAATTTATAAAACTATATAATGCGTTTGTTCATAGAGTTGATGAATTATCGGGGCAATGGAGTATAAGAGAAGAACAAAAGAGAGGACTGAACAGTGTATATGGCAAAGATGTTCAGGAAATATTCAGTAAAGCCCAAACCATTTCTGCTTTCGGAGCAGCAGTCGGTAAAGTGTTGTGGGACGGCACCGATCGAGGTTTCAACAATATAGAGGGTAGAATATTAGGTATCCAGATGGGAGGAGAACCTGATGATGTGTTTATGAAATTGCTCCGAGTGCTGGCAGATGTCAGGGAAAGAGCCAAGAAGATTGGTGTCGCCCAGCGTCTTCTCCTCAAAATGTTCTTTATTCGTCTGTTTGATGTCAATTCTGATTCTTATATGAATTTCAGCCATTCAATTGATAACGCTATCAATCAATACGATAATGGAAACGATTTACGACCAAGGCAAGAAAGCCTTTTTGATTAAGGATGGTGATGATGAACTGGCTTCAGTGCCATTCCCATTTTCAGACAAAGATCATCTGGGGCAAGATCTGCAAATGGCAGATGCGGCAGATTACTTGTTTTATACATATTATAAAAAGGATGTACGTGAACTTGATTACTGCAAAGCAAATGTAAATACAGGAATTGGTGGGGGTGCCCCACAAAGAGTCGGGTGGATGATTCCTCTTTCTGTACTTACAACAGAGGATCCTGCTATTCAAGGAGAACAACATATGAATCAGTATGCATTCTATGCATATTGTCATCTACTCGGAAAGGAAGAGATTATGGCACAGCTTGTTGATGATAATGAGTTGGGAGATATATTAGAAAGACTCTATCTCGATGGTTGTTTGTTGATAATCTGTAATGCACGGATGCCAGCAAACGTAACAGTTAAACATCTGGAGCTGTCGTTGGCGAGAAACGGATATTTCAGTACCTCCACAGGATATTGTAATCCTCAGATTTCTTCAAATCAAGAACTCAATTTAATACCTGCTTCAGAGATTCTAAAGCCTGACGGAACCTATGTACATGATTATATAGAGGACTTTCTGCAACATCATGTGTATGATGCCAATTCTTTCATCAGGTTCTTGTATCTATATCAAATAGAAGAGGTGTTGATGGATATGGAGATGGTTGAACTACTAAAAGATTATCTGTATCTGTTGGAGCACAACCAACCCAATTATCGGAAGGCAGAGAGTGCCTTTAAAGATGCAACTGAGTTGAAAAGACTGGAACATGTTGTGGAAAACGCAAGGCTGAATAGTGGGATGGCAACGGAACTAGACAGGAAATGTAATGCATTTCTCAATTCTGACCCCAATTCTCTTTTGGAGCAGCCTGAGAGTATCTATCAGGTGCGAAATCATATTGTACACAGATTCAGGAAGGCATCTGGCGATGAGCCTGCTGTGAAAGAGATATGCGACAGCCTGGAACTTTATCTCTATGATTTGTTGATTTGTTATAAGTTACCAAAGGTGAATAGGCCTAATCCATAATAGGGTAATATAGAGATGACACAGGATGAACGGTGGCAGAAACGATATGAGGAGGTTGTTGGCTTTATTGAGGCCAATCACAGGAATCCATCGAAGTATGTAACCTGTTCCTTTCTTTGGCACAAAGAAAGAAGCTTTATTCCTTACTTTCTTTGGCGCAAAGAAAGAAGCAAAGAAACATCCACCTATCCTAAATCCTTCCCTATATGGAAGGACTTAACCGAAGAATGGCAGAGACCACTCATTCTTCGACTGTTTTGGTATCGCGGGACGCGCGATGAGTTATTTATTGGCTGCGCCATGAGAGATGATGCGGGACACGCGATGGGTTTTTATCGGTTGCGCTGGAGACTTGACTCCTGACTCCTTTACCTCCTTACTCCTTTGTTGTTTGTTAAAATGACTAAATAATGCTATTGGATATGCGTAAATTGGCAAAATTTGATTATTTTTGCAGATGAAATAGCAAAGACATGGAAAAAGTAAGGAGCATAACAGACTGGATTTCATCCAAACCACCACGTGGAAAATATACGTTTTCTCGCGAGGAACTATTGTCTTCATTCCCAGAAATGAGGCCAGAGGTCGTTTCAAATACTCTTTCTCGTGAAGTGAAAAAGGGTAGAATCATGATTCCTATACAGGGCTTTTATGTTATTATCCCTGATGAATACGCTTTAAGGGGATTCGCTCCGCAATCATTCTATCTTGATGATATGATGACGCACATGGGACGAAAATACTATGTCGCCCTGATGAGTGCAGGAAGCTACTACGGGGCTAGCCATCAGGCGCCCATGACGTTCTCTGTAATGTTGGAACATCCAACAATTCGCGATAAAAAGACCAATAAATATTCTACACGCTTTTTCTATCGGACAAGTATACCGATGGAATTTGTGGAGCGTCGACAAACGAGAACAGGGTATATCAACGTCTCGTGTCCGGAACTGACAGCTATCGACTTGGTGACATATCAGGCGCGATCGGGAAGTGTGACCAGAGCTGCCACAGTGCTTGCGGAGCTCGTAGAGAAGACTGATTTCCGAAAGTATGGTACGACCTTTCTTAAGGTGGCACCAACAGCATGTTTCCAGCGATTGGGCTACATCTTGGATGTGATATTGGAGGATAGCGAAGCTGCGGATGCAGTATATGGCTTACTGAAAGAGGCTTCAGTAAGGTTGCAGCCTGCTGCACTGAAACCGGGAAAGGCAACTGATGGTTGTGAATTGGATCCGCGATGGAAAATCTTCGTTAATGAATCAATTGAAATAGACGAGTTATGATACCTCAATCATATATTACAGAGTGGAGCGAGAAGGCTCCATGGGGATTGAACCAGCAAGTGGAACAAGACTTGATTATCTGTCGTGCGCTGGTAGCAATATATAGCGATGACTTCTTGGCCGAGCATCTGGCATTCAGGGGAGGAACGGCTTTGGGCAAACTGTATCTACAACCACAGCCTAGGTATTCAGAGGATATAGATCTTGTTCAAGTCTCTGCGGAGCCTATCAAGGAAACCATCGATCACCTGAGAGATGTATTAGCCTTTCTTGGTAATCCTGCAGGCTGCATATCAAATAGTGCATGACCAATTGATCGTCAGGTTGATGAAAGCAGATGAGTAAGCGTGTTTGATGTGAATGACTTGTTCAATAATGCCCTAGGTGCCGTGATTGGAGGTTTCATCGCGGTGGGGGTGATTAATGGAACACAGAGACACAAAGACACAAAGGATAAGGTTAACCACAGATGACACAGATGGTACTCTTTATAGTTCCGCTGCGCAGGCCATAAAGCAGATCCCCAAGGATGTGCCTTATGGCCTTTTGCGTTTTCAAAACGCAGAAAGTTAACATCGGGTTACGTATCGACGGAAGGTCAATTGACTGACCTTACTTCGTAAGGTTTTTCCCAACTACCTAATCCTCCTTCATAAGGAGGACTTCGAACCACTCTCCAGCCTCCCGCCAATCGTTGGCGGAAGACTCAATTGACTTCGGGCAGAAACCGCCCTACATCAAAGTTTTGGTATGTTTCACAAAGCTCTCGCCCTTCGGGTGAAACATGAAGTTAAAATAAGGGAAGTGCGCCAGTTCCTGACTATCGTTCTTGGCTCATGCTGTCTGAGTCAGGCGCGATAGTCAGAACGGTTCGTGGTCAGTAAAAGAGTTATATAAGGACAAAATGACGTGGTGGCAAAAAAAGTCACCACATTCTTGCTTCTTTCAGAAATAATTCGTATCTTTGCCCCGTGGTTATGAATTAAAAATGAAATTCAATGAAAATGGTAGCCATACCAAATACATCTCTTTACCAAATAATTAAATGGGATATGAAAAAAATAGAAACATGTTTAATAGTACTTTTTGCTTTATTTACTGTACAAAAGTCTTTTGCTTGGGGTGAAGAAACAGAAGGCACAGTTGATGGGTCTTTCTATATATTTGATAATGTCAATAATACTGCAGAATTAGCGGTGGCCAATACTGAATATGGCGCTTTTAGAATACCCAAGTATGTAAAGGATTCTGGGAAAGAATATCTTGTGACTAAAATTAGTGGTGGCGCCTTTGATAATACGATGAGAGATTATAGCAATTTGGTTTCGGTGGTAATACCAGAAGGAGTTAAAGTAATAGGACCTCGGGCTTTTTATGGCTGCCAAAACCTGACATATGTGGAAGGAGGCAAAAATGTAGAAATCATTGGAGATTATGCCTTCAAAAACTGTAAAAGTATAGAATATTTAAATACATTTGAAAAATTAGAGTATATTTCAGGTAATGCATTCGAGAGCTGTAGTGACCTCGCTTCAATCACAATTCCTGCTAGCACAACTTACATTGGCAATGGAGCTTTTATGAGCTGCATTAGTCTTGAATCAATCATCATTCCAAATCAAGTTACCCGTATTTATGGTCTGACATTTTATGGTTGTAGCAGTCTGGCTACTGTTACTATCGGCAGAAATGTAGAGTCTATTGCTAACGGAGCATTCAATGGTTGCACTAATCTTGAATCTGTAGAGTTCCATTGTAAAAATATTGGCAGTTGGTTCAACAGTAAGAATATCAAAACAATCATAATGGGTGATGAAGTTGAAGTCTTAGATGAATCTGCTTTCAGCTACTGTAAAGGACTGACTGAAGTCAAAATAGGTAATAGTGTGACAGAAATAGGCAAAAAAGCGTTTGAAAGATGTACAAATCTAACATCTGTAAGGATAGGTCCCAAAGTAAGCACGATAGGAGAAAATGCTTTTTATGGCTGCTCTAGTTTGTCTTCGTTAAAATATGATGATATTAGCAGCGTGGAGGAAATTGGAAATCAGGCATTCTATGAATGCACCAGCATGACATCGTTTACAGTTCCAGACAATGTGACATCTGTGTTAGAAGCGACTTTCTATAACTGCACAGGATTAGTATCTGTAAAATTTCCAGGGGGGCTACGTTGTATAGGTAAGGAAGCGTTTTATGGGTGTTCCGCCTTAGTTTCTCTCTTGATTCCCGGTTCTGTAAATAGCATTGAAGAATATGCTTTCAAAAATTGCAAGAGCCTAAATTCCTTGATGATAGAGGATGGAGATACTCCTATGGAAATCGGGACGCATGCTTTTGAGTCGTGTAAAGAATTTACTTCTTTGACAATACCACAGCGCGTAGTAACTATCGGTTCGAGTGCATTCTATGATTGTGACGGGTTGGTCTATTTAGAGTTTGAAAAAGGAGGTGACATGAAGACAATAGAATATGCTGCTTTTATGGATTGTTCTAATCTTAAGTCTTTAAGAATTGGCAAAGGGGTGACAGAAATAGGTGAAGGTGCTTTTTCTCAATGCGGAAACTTAGACTATATCTATCTCCCGAAAGGCCTTACGGCTATTGGTAAAAGAGCTTTTTATGGCTGTTTAAAATTGAAATACATCACTATTCCTGAAACTGTGACAAGTTTAGGTCGGGGTTCTTTTTGGAATTGCGACAACTTGGTCTATGTAAGATCGTTAATTAAAGATCCGAAAGATACAGAGATGTGGCTTGAGCCCCAGGCTTATATGCAACATGTTACACTAACAATCCCTTGGGATACTTGGGAGGAATATGAGTCACACGCAATTTGGAAGGATTTCCATAAAATTGAGGTATCGTATTTCGATGAAAAACTTTATGATGTCACAGGCGACGGTGACCTGGATATGGATGATGTCAGAGGATTGAGTAATGCTATTCTTGAAAAGCCTATTATAGAAATTGACATGAAAAAGGCCAACATAAACAATGACTTCAACGTGAACTCTGTAGACCTGATAATTATGATCAACCTCTTAAATTTTGGTAGTCCTACACCCCCAATAGAGTTGAAAGACTAAATTTCGAATGACCCTTGCGCATTTTTCAGGATTAAGAGGGCCGACAGCATATTACAACTGTCAGTCCTCTCTTCTCTTAATTCCAAATTCTCAATCAGAACGGCCCGTACCCCATACAGCTCGTCGTTCCCAGTGCCGTGAGGAATGCCGTGAGCGCGGCTACTACGATCTTCACCGCAATCTCAATCATCCGCTGCTTCTTCATCGTAAGCATTCGATAAACTACAGGTAGTAATACCTATATACCATTGCAAAAGCAGTTACAATCACATTCGACTGTAGCTGCTATTGTATTTTGTAGTACCTATATCATGTAGTCTTAGTCATGACAGGTTCCGGATGTTTAAGTTTCCACTTGAATAGGAGAAAAAATGGGGAACTATGATGTCGAACAAATGCTTTTTGGGCGGGAGTACCACCAAAAATATATTGATAGCACTACGGTAACCCATAAAAAAAGTGCTTGGTAAGCGTGAATTCAGTAAGTATTCAGTGCCTGTATTGTTATGACCAGACAGAAGCTGTCCAATATTTTTATGTTCATTTCTTCTGACAGCAGAAGAAAAAGAACCAAAGAAGACTGCTACCCCCAAACCCCTACATAGGGGCTTTAATTGACTCCGGGCAGAGACCGCCCTGCATCAAAGATTTAGTATGGCTCGCGAAGCCTGTGCCCTGCGGGCGAGCCATGGTCTTTTTATCGGCTGGCGCACAGATGTTAATAATCTAAGGCCATGGTTAAACACCGAGGGGTAAAGGGGGCGATGAGTCACAAGGGGCGTGACACGAACCTGTCCCCTGTCACCTTCGAGTCTAGGAGGTCACTCTTGGTAGAAATAGTCTCTCGACATACTCTTTCTGCTTCTCAAAGGGCATCTTGATGCCACCATTTTCCATGATGTTGGGGTACTCCTTGGACTTCTTAGCGAAAGTAGCCCTGAAGGGTGTACCATTTAGCTCAGCTTCAAGACGCATGGCACCATTGCCCATTTCTGTCCAATGAAGGTTCTTGACGGTAATGCCCTTTCCTTCGATGATGTAGTCGAAGAAGAGTGGCTTATAGCCATTGAGCATTGATAGAATCTTTGGCGACATTTCTGCAAAGTGTGCTTCGATTTTATCAATCCAATAACTATCTACTCCAACTTCCTGGGCTACACTGCGGAATTGTGCTACACACTCTGCTGTACTTTGGATAATCTCATTCGGATTGGAGATGCTAAACTTCCTTCCAAATTCAACCAAGTCTTCGTATCCGATATCGACGGTCTTTCCTCCAATTCTCAGATAGTGGGCTGGATCGAACTTGTTTCCAGGATTGAAACACGAGAATGTCAGGTCGTATGCCGGTGTTATATGCCAAGATCCACTTTCCTCCATCATAAAGGAGAAGTTGCGGATATGGGCATCGACATTAGTAGCGAGGATATTGAATACAGTACGTCTAAAAGTTTCTTCTTTTTCCTTATATGGGATATTGAGTTTGTCTATGACGGTCATCAAATCCTCATAGTTTCTGGCATTAGGATTCATGGCTGCAAGCGTTTGTGTGTGAATTTTCTTGCCATTCTTCCTGTCATATCGCTCGGTAAGGAAATGCTCATCGCCATCAATTGAGATCAATTCCGATGGCATCATGGTAATGCCCACCATTGTTGCGAGTCGATAGTATACCATCTCGACCTTTGTGAGAGGGTAATAGTCTTTCTCGGCGAATTTAAGCAGATAATAGGTATAATCAGGAGGTAGCATGATTTGGCCGGAACGAATTTCGCCAGTTTTGTTGTTCCGTGCAATGACGGCTTTGGTATGCTGACCTCCTGCTGATGTTCCTACTTCATATAGACTTTCAAGTGTGATGTCTTTGCCTGCAATAACAGTTTCCTCCTTTTGCTCCAGGATTTCTTGCGCTTTACGATACAGCTGATCGAGTTCAAGACTCATTTCGCCTGTTCCAATTTTCTGAGAAGGCTCGAATTCTAAGGCTCCCATCCCTCGTTTACCAATGAAGGATAACTTGTCGACGGCAGTCAGACGATCTTCGTCGAGATTGTTTGCAGAGGCCCAGGCAGAGAAAACGGTATCTCCCCATTTCCCGGGAAGACTGTCGCTGATGAAAGCAGGAAGGCCATAAAACACCCCATTGTTTGCTTCTCCGTAAAAGGGAAGTCTGCTTCTGCGGTCATAAATTGATGCAGTCAAAGGGGCAATGTCGAGTTCTCCTTTGAGGAAGGTCGGAGCATACTCAAAGATGGAACGCTTTCTGCTAGTGTCCCATGTGAGGCGGCCAACCTCTTTGCCCCATATAGTTACTTTAATGTTGTTGTCCATGTCTTACTCTTTTTGGTTTGTTTGCATCTTGTCTGGCCAGTGCATACGGCGAGACAGGAAATTCAGGGAGAATATCAGCGATGCCATCAGCAAAGTCTATAGCCTTCAAAAGTGCTATGAGATTACCTAGTTTGATGTCATATGAATAACCTTGTTCAAACCGTCTGATAGTCAGAAGGCTTACTCCAGATTGTTCAGCGACTTCTTTTTGTGTCATTCTTGCTGCAATCCGATACTCCCTGAATCTCTTGCCTAATGTCTGTATTATTTGCACTGTAGGCATTGATTTTATATCCATTATCTCTTCCATATAGCTGCAAAGGTACATAAACTTTCTCTAAGAGCCAAATATTTTGATTAAAAATTAGTTTGCGAACGCTTAAATTCTCAAATTTCTACTAAAAATGAACTCTTTATAGGTTGTTAAGGGACGGATACCCTCAGTCGGTTTTTCCGCTTTCCCCCGAAGGGACGAAAGTAAAAAACTCCTATAAAGTTTTGAAGATTCAAATTTAATTTGTAAATTTGCCCCGCAAAAGGAGATTAACAATGAATACTGGGTGTTTGACAAGCCCCTGCTGGCGCATCCTGATATAAATTATTCAATTAACTTATAACTTTATTTTATGGCAAACAAAGAGAAACTCTTTACCGAGTTCACCGCACCTACCACTCAGGAGTGGCTCGACAAGATCGAGGTAGACCTGAAAGGTGCCGACTTCCAGAAGCGCTTGGTATGGAGAACAAATGAAGGTTTTAATGTGCAGCCCTTCTATCGCCGCGAAGACCTGGCGAACCTGAAGACGCCCGACGCTCTCCCCGGAGAGTTCCCGTTCGTGCGTGGTAACAAGAAGGACTCAAATGTGTGGTATGTTCGTCAGAACATCGAAGTGACTGATGCTAAGGAGGCCAACAAGAAGGCGCTCGACATCCTGAACAAGGGTATCGACTCGCTGGGTTTCAAGTTGAAGGGCAACATGGTCTCGAAGGAGACGGTGGAGAGCCTTCTCGACGGTATCTACTGTGACTGTATCGAGGTCAACTTCGCCACCTGTCCGCGTCATTCCTTAGAACTGGCTGAGATTCTCGTGGCTTATTTCGCAGAGAAGGGTTACGATAAGGAGAAGGTGGTTGGCTCTATCGAGTTCGACCCGATGGCGAAGATGGTGATGAAGGGTAAGGATGTCACGCCGATACTGGAGATTGCTCCGAAACTCGTGGAGGCACTGAAGGACTATCCCAACTTCCGTTGTATTGCCGTCAGCAGTGATGCCCTGAACAATGCCGGTGCCTACATCGTGCAGGAACTGGGTTATGCGCTGGCTTGGGGTAATGAGTATCTGCAGCAGTTGACGGATGCCGGTGTCGATGTAGACCTTGCTGCCAAGAGCATCAAGTTCAACATGGGCGTTTCCGAGAACTATTTCATGGAGTTGGCAAAATTCCGTGCCGCCCGTCTGCTCTGGGCTCAGATCGTGAAACAGTACGAGCCGAAGTGCGACTGTGCTTGTAAGATGATTGTCAACGCCACGACATCTACCTATAATCAGACACTGTTCGACAGTTATGTCAATCTGCTCCGCTCACAGACAGAGGCTATGAGTGCAGCCCTTGGTAGTGTTCACTCGATGGTTGTGACCCCGTTTGATGCACCCTACGAGCAGGCTACGGACTTCTCAGAGCGTATCGCCCGCAACCAACAGTTGATCATCAAGGAAGAGAGTCATTTCGACCGTATTGTTGACCCAGGTGCTGGCTCTTATTATATCGAACACCTGACAGACGCCCTGGCTCAGGAGGCTTGGAAAATCTTCCTGAAGGTGGAAGAGGAGGGTGGCTTCCTCGCTGCTGTCAAGGCTGGTACTGTTCAGGATGATATCAATGCCACGAACGTGAAGCGTCATGGCGATGCCGCCAAGCGCAAGGAGTTCCTGCTGGGTACGAACCAGTTCCCGAACTTCACCGAGAAGAGCGAAGGCAAGAAGGCCGTTTCTGCTTGTTGCTGCGGAAAGGACCACGAGGATTGCGAACATCCGTTCAAGGCTATCGAGAGCACTCGTCTTGCTGCCGACTTCGAGGATCTGCGTATCCACACCGAGGAGACGAAGGTGCCTACCGCCTTTATGCTGACCATCGGTAATCTCGCCATGCGCCAGGCCCGTGCTCAGTTCTCGTGCAACTTCTTGGCTTGTGCCGGTTATAAGGTGATTGACAACCTCGGATTCAAGACTGTCGAGGAGGGTGTGGATGCTGCGCTGGAGGCGAAGGCTGATATCGTAGTCATCTGTTCTAGCGACGATGAATATGCCGAGTATGCTATCCCGGCCTTCAAGTATCTGGACGGCCGTGCGATGTTCGTCGTAGCCGGTGCTCCTGCTTGCATGGAGGATCTGAAGGCTGCCGGCATCGAGAACTACATCCACGTAAAGTGCAACGTGCTTGAGACTTTGAAAGAATATAATCAGAAACTTGGTATTTAAAGAATAGGAGACTTGAATTATGCGTAAACAGTTTAAAGATATTGATATCTATGCAGGCATCAAGGCTCAGGATGGTGCCAAGTGGATTAAAGACAATGGTATTGTAGAAAACTGGAAGACCCCCGAGCACATCGATGTTCGTCCTGTCTACACGAAAGAAGACCTCGAAGGTATGGAGCACCTCGACTTCACAGCCGGTATCCCTCCCTATTTGCGTGGTCCGTACAGTATGATGTATCCGTTCCGCCCGTGGACTATCCGTCAGTATGCCGGATTCTCTACTGCCGAGGAGTCGAATGCATTCTATCGCCGTAACCTCGCTTCTGGTCAGAAGGGCCTTTCTGTAGCCTTCGACCTGCCGACGCACCGTGGTTACGACCCCGACAACCCCCGTGTGGTGGGCGATGTAGGTAAGGCAGGTGTGAGTATCTGTAACGAGGAGAACATGAAGGTGCTCTTCAGCGGTATCCCCTTGAATAAGATGTCTGTGTCGATGACCATGAACGGTGCCGTGCTGCCTATCCTGGCATTCTACATCGTGGCAGGTCTGGAGCAGGGCGCTCAGCTCGAGGAGATGGCTGGAACCATCCAGAACGATATCCTGAAGGAGTTCATGGTGCGTAACACCTATATCTATCCCCCTGCATTCTCAATGAAGATCATCGCTGATATCTTCGAGTACACTTCGCAGAAGATGCCTAAGTTCAACAGCATCTCCATCTCAGGCTATCACATGCAGGAGGCTGGTGCAACGGCTGACATCGAGTTGGCTTACACCCTTGCCGACGGTATGGACTACCTGCGTACAGGTGTGAATGCCGGTATTGATGTGGATGCTTTTGCTCCGCGTCTGTCGTTCTTCTGGGCTATCGGTATGAACCACTTCATGGAGATTGCCAAGATGCGTGCAGGTCGTCTGCTGTGGGCTAAGATCGTGAAGAGCTTCGGTGCCAAGAACCCGAAGTCTCTGGCTCTACGTACCCACTCACAGACCTCTGGTTGGTCATTGACAGAGCAGGATCCTTTCAACAATGTAGGCCGTACCTGTATCGAGGCTATGGCAGCCGTGCTAGGTCATACGCAGTCGCTGCACACCAACGCCCTTGATGAGGCCATCGCCCTGCCTACCGACTTCTCGGCCCGTATTGCCCGTAATACCCAGATCTACATCCAGAATGAGACGAAGGTGTGCAAGCAGATCGACCCGTGGGCTGGTTCCTACTATGTGGAGACACTGACCAACGAACTGGTTCACAAGGCTTGGGAGCACATCCAGGAGATTGAGAAACTGGGCGGTATGGCCAAGGCCATCGAGACCGGTCTGCCGAAGATGCGTATCGAGGAGGCTGCTGCCCGTACTCAGGCCCGTATCGACTCTGGTACACAGACGATTGTCGGTATCAACAAGTATCGTCTGGAGCACGAGGATCCCATCGACATCCTCGAGGTGGACAACACCGCTGTGCGCAAGCAGCAGGAGGAGAGTCTGAAGGAGGTGCGCGCTTCTCGCGACGAGGCTGCCTGCCAGGCTGCCTTGAAGGCGATTACCGATTGTGTGCGTGACTTCAACGAAGGCCGTAAGAGTGAGAACAACCTGCTCGACCTGGCCGTGAAGGCTGCTCAGTTGCGTTGTACGCTGGGTGAGATTTCAGATGCCTGCGAAGAGATCGTAGGCCGTTATAAAGCAGTAATCAGAACAATTTCAGGCGTGTATAGTTCAGAATCAAAGAACGACAAAGACTTCGAGGAGGCCAAGCGCCTTACCGACGAGTTTGCTCAGAAGGAGGGTCGCCGTCCGCGTATCTTCGTTGCCAAGATGGGTCAGGACGGTCACGACCGTGGTGCAAAGGTAGTGGCAACAGGCTATGCCGACTGTGGCTTCGACGTGGATATGGGACCGCTGTTCCAGACCCCGGAGGAGGCTGCCCGTCAGGCTGTGGAGAACGATGTGCACATCGTCGGTGCATCGTCTCTGGCTGCCGGTCACAAGACACTCATCCCGCAACTCATCGAGGAGTTGAAGAAACTGGGTCGTGAGGACATCATGGTGACTGCCGGTGGTGTGATTCCCGCACAGGACTATGACTTCCTCTATAAGGCTGGTGTGGCTTGCATCTTCGGACCTGGTACCCCGATTCCGTATTCGGCCATTCAGATGATGAAGATCCTGCTTGGCAAAGAATAAGCCGAATGGTAAAAGATGTCTTGATAGTAGGTGGTGGCCCGGCAGGCTCCATGTGCGGCTTTCTCCTGAAGAAGGCTGGCGTGGACTGCCTGGTCATCGACCATGCTACCTTCCCTCGTGACAAGATCTGTGGCGGCGGGCTGACACCGAAGTGCTGGCGCCTGCTGGACAAACTGATGCCGGGCTTCCGTTATGAGTACAATGGTGTGAGGCACCTGCGCATTCTCATTGATGGAGAGCCAGGCTGTGAGTTTGATGCAGAGGACGAGTTGCGCATCGTCCGCCGCAAGGATTTCGACCATCAGCTGCTGGAGCATTATCGGCAAGCCGGTGGTGAGTTCCGGCAGGACTCCCCGAAGCAGATTGAAGAGCGTCCCGACGGGCGGATCATAGTAAGCCTTAGTTCTGGAGAGACCGTCGATTGCCGTTATCTTATCGGTGCCGACGGAACCAACAGCTTTGTGCGCCGTTATCTCACCGGGGGGCGTCGCGATTTAGGGATACTGGCCATGGAGGAGTATCTCGAGAAAGGCATCTATGACCAATCGAACCATGTCGTAGTGGGATTAACCCGTATTTACGACAAGGGAGGTTATTTCTATAAGTTCCCCAATACTGCATGCGATGTCGTGGGCTATGGCGACTGGAGTACAACCCCCGAACGGTTCCGTACCGTGATCAAGAACTATGGGGTGCCTGAACGGAAGTTCCGTGGTGCCTACATCTGCCAGACTACAGATTATCCCAGGCACGACCACATCATCCTCATCGGTGATGCCGGCGGCTTCGCCAACCGTCTGACCTGCGAGGGCATCTATGACGCCTTTAAGACGGCTTACAATGCCAAGGAGGCCATCGTCGGGGGACGTTCCTTCAGTGAGGTTAACAGCGCCGTGTTTGCCAAGATGAGCCGTCAGGAGCGCCTTGCGCATCGATTCTTCAGCAAGTCGGGGTTCGCGCTGCTCCGCCTGCTCTGTCGGTTCCCGTCGACAGTCAAGTGGTGTTATGATGTAAAGATGAAACGCGAGACATTCCTCAAGTTATGAAGCAGTATGATGTAGTCATCGTAGGAGCCGGACCGGCCGGTTCCGTATGTAGCCTGTTGTTACAACGGGCGGGTCTGTCATGTCTGTTGATAGACCATGCCACCTTTCCACGCGACAAGATTTGCGGCGGTGGTCTCACGCCAAAGGGTTGGAAACTGCTCGACGAACTCATTCCTGACCTCCGTTACGACTATAACCCCATCCGGCGTATCAGGCTGGAGGTAGACGACAGTCGTCGGTCCTGCGAGTTTGAAACCGACATCGAACTGCGCCTCGTCAGGCGTAAGGAGTTCGACAGCCTGCTGCTTGACACCTACAAGACGGCCGGTGGCTGTTTTCAGCAGGTAGGATTCCTGCGGTACGAGGAGACGGCTACGGGGGTGGTTGTGACTTTGAAGTCGGGCGAGCAGGTGGCCTGCCGATACCTTGTCGGTGCCGACGGGTCTGCCAGTGCCGTCCGTCGCCAACTCTCCGGCCGTCGTGACAACGGCATCCTCATCATGGAACAGTATGTCGAGAAATCCCCGCGCAACGCCATTGAGATAGGTATGTCGACGAAGTACCCCCTAAACGGCTACTATTACCGTTTCCCAAATGGTGCTTTCGACGCCGTAGGCTATGGAGATGTGTGCAATACACCGGCCAAGTTCCGCCAGATACTCTCCGACAAGCGGATTGCAGAGACGAAACTCCGTGGCTGTTATTGTTATCTCAGCAACGACTATCCGCTCAACGACCGTATCATCCTGATTGGCGATGCCGGCGGCTTTGCCAACCGTGTCACCTGTGAAGGCATCAGGCCCGCCTTCGAGACCGCCCGCAATGCTGCCGAGGCGATCATCAGCGGCCGTCCGTTCCGCGAGGTGAATGCCCGCACCTTTGAGAAGATGAAGAAGCAGGACCGTTTCTGCCGGTTCTTCTACAAGCCGTCCACCGTATGGCTCTTAGGGCAGTTGTGCCGCTGGCCCTCGGTGGTGAAGTGGTGCTTCGACCGTGCCATACGGCCAAAGGCATAAAATACGGGGCGCCTTCATGGGCGCCCCGTATTTTCTTCGGTGACCGTGCTTACGACTGGAAGGAGTCGCGCTCGTTCATCTTATAGGCCTTGTTGTCTTCCTTCAGATACACCTGCAGGTCGCTGAAGTAGCCTGTCTCCTGAATCTCCTGGAGGTTCTGCTGGGCATCCTCTTCGAGAAGATACTCCTTGGCGCTGGCCAGGTGGTTGGTAAACTCGAGTTTCTTCTTCTCAGTGTCCAAGACTGAAATCCACTCATCCTTCAAACGGTCTCCGATTACAAATTTCTTACTCATAGCTGTTACTTTTTAAGTTTTTACCTTTTATTTTTGTTTGATGATGCAAAGGTACGAACTTCTTTCTTACGTTGTACCGCTAATACCCGAAAATCTCATGAAAACGTTTGAGTATAACTACCAAGATAAAACAAATAAACACCAAATCTCTGGCCATCACGTAGTGGCTCTTTTATCCGTATTGTAGGTATGTTATGCTACTTTATTGCTTCAGCAGGTTGAGGGTCTGCTGGGGAGCGAGGGCATTGGTGGTCTTCTCGGTGTATTCCTTCAGGGCGAGGGGGAGCGAGGCCTTGATGTCGCGGCTGGAGAATCCAATGCGGAAGGTGTAGGTACCGGCCTCGGTAAGCCACTGAGAACCAGCCTCGTCGAACGAAGCGAGGTCGCGAACGGGGATGGTCATCGTCAGCGTCTGACTCTCACCGGGCTGTAACTCACGGGTCTTGGCGAAGGCCTTCAATTCCTGTGCGGGCTTCTCCAGACGACCCTTTGGAGCGGTGACATAGACCTGAGCGACCTCCTTGCCTGCCACAGCCCCCGTGTTCTTAACGGTGACTGAGACCTCAACGGCGGAGTTACCATTGGCCTTGACCGCGGGCTTTGACATCTCGAAGGTGGTATAACTGAGACCGAAGCCGAAGGGATAGGCTACCTCGCGATTGAAGGTGTCGAAATAGCGATAGCCCACGTAGATGTCTTCCTCATGGTTGGTGTAGGCGTGACCGGGAATGGGCATCTTGTTGCCGACCATCATCTGGAAGGAGTAGTCATCGATATTGCCGGGGAAGTTCTTCGTTGAGGCGTGGTCGGTGGCAGCGATGGGCCATGTCATCGTGAGTTTGCCAGAAGGGTTCACCTTGCCTGTGAGCAGGTCAGCGATGCTGTTTCCGCCCTCCATACCAGGCTGCCAAGCACAGAGAATGGCGTCGGGATAACCACTCCATGAGGCAGTCTCGATGACGGAGCCGGAGTTGATGATGACGATGACGGGCTTGCCTGCGGCGTGGAAAGCGTTGCAGACGTCAACGATCAGTGAGCGCTCCTCAGGGATGAGGTTGAACTCGGTGTCGATGTCGCGGTCGATGCCCTCACCAGCCTGACGGCCGATGGTGATGATGGCAGCATCGGCAGCCTTCACTTCCTTGTCGATGGCGATGGGGGAGAGGCTGATCTCGGGATATTTCTGCTGTCCCATATACTCGGTCTGGAACCACTTGGCGGGATGACGCTCGGCCTGGAACTTGATTCTCGCATAGTCGATGTACTTGCGGTAGATGTCCGTGAGGGTAGCACTCGACTTGATGCCAGCGTTCTCGAGGCCCTGAAGCATATCCACCACGTAAGGAGGATGAACACAGCCGGAACCCGTACCGCCGCTTAGGAAATCGTAGGAGTTCTCACCGAAGAGGGCGACGGTTTTGATGAGAGGTGAGTGGTGAGAGGTAAGAGGTGAGAGATTACCTTCTGTGCGGAAAGGCAGGACGCCGTTGTTCTTGAGGAGGACGATGCCCTCGGCAGCACTCTGACGGGTGATGGCGGCATGGGCCTTGAAATCAGGAGCGTTAGAAGCGGGATATTGGTGGAAACTCGGGGTCTTCACGATGTATTCGAGCATCCGGCGAACATTACGATCGACGTCGGCAATATCGAGTTTGCCTTCCTTCACACCCTTGATGATCTCCTCTACCTGTGCGGGCTGTCCAGGCTCCATGAGATCGTTGCCGGCATGTACCTCGCTGATGGTTTCCAGCCCCTCACGGATACCAATCCAGTCGGTCATCACGATACCCTTATAGCCCCAGTCGTCGCGCAGGATCTTCGTGAGCAGGTCGTGGTTGCCCATCGAGTACTGACCATTGACCTGATTGTAGGAGGCCATGATGGTCCAGGGATCACTCTCACGGACGGCAATCTCAAAACCACGGAGGTAGAGTTCGCGGGCTGCTCGTTGAGATACTCGTTCATCGACAGCCGTACGGTCTGTCTCCTGAGAGTTCACGGCGAAGTGCTTGGCCGAAACGCCAGCCCCCTGGCTCTGCACACCCTGGATATAGGCTGCCGCAATCTTTCCCGTCAGCAGGGGATCCTCTGAGTAGTATTCGAAGTTTCGTCCGCAGAGGGGATTGCGATGCAGGTTCATACCTGGACCGAGGATCACGTCACAGCGGTATTCCTTGGTCTCGTTGCCGATAGCCTCGCCTACCTTGCTGACGAGTTCGGTGTTCCACGTAGAGGCGAGACAGGAGCCGATGGGGAAGGCTGTGGCATAGTAAGTCTTGTCGGTACCCTTACGGGTGGGGTCGATGCGTACGCCGGCAGGGCCGTCGGTAAGGACGGTGGCTGGGATGCCAAGGCGCGGAATCGCTGGAGAGGTACCTGCGGCACCGGCTACGAGGTCGGCTTCACCGCCTACGACGGCGCCTGTGCCGAAGAAGTTGTTTGCACCGCCGACGAGTAGTTTGGCTTTCTCTTCAAGGGTCATGGCCTTGAGCACTTCGTCGATGTTATCGGCACGAAGTTGGGGTTGAGCATTTGTTGTCATTGTAAAAGTGGCTGTGAATAAGCCGATTGTTAGTAATTTTTTCATTTTATAATATATTAGGGGTTTTAGGGATATTAGGGGGATTAGGGGAAGATTTTGAAAGAGTAGCCCTGGTCTTGCAGCCACTGGAGCGAGGCGGGCAGGGCTGTACGTAGTTTGTCGATACTCTTCAGGGAGTCATGGAAGGTGATGATGGAACCATTACGCGTGTACCTCTTTATATTATTAAGAACGTCGTCCGCCGTCATCCATTTCGAGTAGTCGCGGGTGACGAGATCCCACATGACGATCTTGTACTTCCTACTGAGCCAGGCATACTGTGCCAGTCGCATCCAACCGTGGGGCGGACGGACGTAGCGGCTGTGGATATAGGCATTGGCCTTTTCCACGTTGTAACTGTATTCCTTGATGGTGTGAGTAAGGCCGACGATGTGGTTGTGGGTATGGTTGCCCACCTGATGGCCTTCGTCGACGATGCGCTGGTAGAGTTCAGGGTGTTTGCGTACGTTGTCACCCACCATGAAGAACGTGGCCTTGACACCGAACTTTTTAAGAGTGTCGAGGATGAAAGGAGTCGCCTCGGGGATGGGACCGTCGTCGAAGGTCAGATAGACGGCCTTCTCGTGACGGTCCATTCTCCAGTAGGCTTTCGGATAAAGCCACCTCAAGTATATGGCAGGTTGCTCTATGAACACCTTATATTACTATTTATTCCAAGTCTCCGCCTTTGGATTGGTAAATGCTCATCATTTGGCGCAACTGTTCTTCCTTCTTGTCTGCCTGCTCCTTGCTGATGGTATCCTGTACGTTGAGCAGTTGCTCAAGGATATAGAAGTGGATGAGGCAGTCGTGTTGTGAACTTGAGAAACGAACGCCGTCGAAAGAGAGGTAGAAAACCAGATACTGGCTTGACTTCAGCCAAAGCATGTTGATAAGATCCTGAGCCTTCTGGGGCTGGTCCGTGCTAACATAGCAGCGAGCCAAGTCAACGGAACCACTCTGATAATCGTGCGGAACATTGTAGTCAGGCAGTTCCTTCTCACATTTGTCGAGCACCTTCTTGGCCTTATCAATCTGTCCCTCGGAGATGAGATTCATTGCCAGTGAGGCGAAGAGGCGACGATGGGTGTAGCACATACGCATGACTGTCTCGTCGAGGTAGATCCCCTTCTTATCGACGCCACCGAACTTGAACTTGTTCATGACGTTGTCGTAGGTCTTCTGCGTATCGAAGTTCTTGGCTCCGCCTCCTTTCGTGGTGAACGGGGTGATGCGGTTTGCCAGTCCTTCTTGTACGAAGTTGTCGCCGAGGTTCATGTAGTTCTCCGAACCGACGGTCAAGGCTACATAGATGGGGCGTGTCCAGTTGGCATTGGCAATCATCTCCAGCATCATCAGGTCGCCCTTATAGAGGGCACTCTTGCCTTTGAGCGAGATGACCATGCGGTCGGGGATGGAGTCGGCGGCCATCATCATGCCACTCTGACGGACAGCCTCCTTGTCGATGGTGACATAGACGGTGTCTGTGGGTATGACATGGAAATCCTTCACGGTAGAGCGTACCCAGTATTTCAGAATATTCTTCAATTCGAAGGGCTCGTCGCCAAATTGTTTGGAGGAGTCCTCAGGATGCTCCTGATAGAGTTGGATGACTTGTTCTTTCAGCGAGGGATCGACCTGCACATACTCATTCGTACCGGCACAGTATTCCAGACGTTTCCAGGTAATGGGCAGCGACGGGGAGTCGTAAGCAGGACGAACCATCTGGTCGATGTACCAGTCGGTCTGTAGATAAGAGAGGTTACAGACTCGGGCATCGGTACGCACACCTTCCGTATCCTGATTATACCAGAGAGGGAAGGTATCATTGTCGCCATTGGTGAAGATAATGGGGTTGCCTTTCTCCTGAAGCGTCATCAGATAGTTCTGTCCGAAATCACGGCAGCAATAACGGCCGGAGCGGTCATGATCGTCCCAGGTCTGCGAAGCCATCTGGATGGGGATGAGCAGACATGCAGCACCTACAACGGCAGCCATGGCGGTAGCAAATTTTTCACTATTCACTTTTGCCTTTTCCCTTAAAAATTCTATGATGGCTGCCACGCCCATGCCACACCAAATGGCGAAGGCATAGAAGGAGCCGGCATAAGCGTAGTCGCGTTCACGGGGCTGCATAGGTGTCTGGTTCAGATAGATGACGATGGCCAAACCTGTCATGAAGAAAAGGAAGAATACGACCCAGAACTGGCGGATGCCAATGGGATCGTCAATCGTGTTCTCAGAGCCGTTGACCACGACCTTCTTCTTTCGGGTGTACCAGGCTTGCCAGAAGAGACCTAACAATCCAAGAATCAGCGGCAGGCAGTAGAAGACATTATGTCCTTTGTTCTCCTTCAGTTCATCGGGGAGCAGATCCTGATTGCCTAAACGGGCGTCGTCGATGAATGGGATACCTGTAATCCAGTTGCCATGCTCCATCTCACCATTGCCCTGGATGTCGTTCTGACGACCGGCAAAGTTCCACATGAAGTAGCGCCAGTACATGAAATTACACTGGTAGGAGAGGAAGAACCGGATATTCTCCAACTGCGAGGGTACTTTGACGGTCATGGGTTCTCCACAACGGTCGTAAGGTACCTCCGTTCCGTCGACACCACCCATCCACGATTCGTAGGCGGCAGCGTGACCAGCATCATACATTCGAGGGAAAAGCATGTTCTGTGCATACTTGTACTCATCCTTCGTACGGACTACGAAGTAAGAATCCTTCTCGTCGGCAGAGGCTTTCTCCTTGCGCTGATAGACGGGCTTGCCCTTGGTCATCACAGGACGACAGTACTTCCCGTCGCTCTCGAGAGCCACCTGCGAAGTGTAGGCCTGTCCGTAGAACAGCGGGCGCTGACCATACTGCTCACGTCCGAGATAGTCGCCCAGGGTGAAGATATCCTCTGGCGAGTTCTGGTCCATCGGCGGGTTGGCTGATGAGCGGATCACAATGACGGCGTAGGTCGAATAACCCACCATCAACATCAGCATGCAAAGCAGGATGGTGTTCTTGGCACGGGCTGTGACGAACAGTTTCTTCTCCTGACGATTGGTCCTCACCATCGTCTTATAATTCAGGCCGAACCAGACGGCTGCCAACACGATAATGCCGATGAAGAATGCTGACCATCCCCAGCCGTAGAAGGGGACACCCAACATGCCGAGCGAGAGAATGAACGCAATGTTCTGCACCTTCACGCTGTGCTTCTGAGTCTGAGTCTCATAAACAGCCCAGATAACGATGGCGATGAGCAGGAAGATATAGATGATCTCACCCGTGTTGAACGGACAGCCGAGGGTGTTGACGAAGAACAACTCAAACCAACCACCGACGGTGATGATACCGGGCACGACACCATAGAGCACCGCTCCTAGGATCACGACAGAGAGTCCTAAGGCCACCAGCGAGCCTTTTAGGTTGGCATCGGGGAATCGGCGATAGTAGTACACCAGACCGATGGCCGGCACGCAAAGCAGATTCAGCAGGTGGACGCCGATAGACAGTCCGGTGATATACATGATGAGCACGAGCCAGCGGTCGCTGTGCGGTTCGTCGGCCACATCCTCCCATTTCAGGATGAGCCAGAACACGATGGCCGTCAGCGCCGAAGAGTAGGCATAGACCTCACCCTCGACGGCAGAGAACCAGAAGGTATCACTGAAAGTATAGATCAACGCTCCCACCAGGCCGGAAGCCTCGATGGTGATGAGTTTCGGCAATGTCAACTCACCCCAGTCGGAAATGAGCAGACGGCGCGTGAGATGGGTGATACTCCAGAACAGAAACAGGATACACGTTGCCGACAGCAGGGCGCTCATGATGTTCACCATCTTCGCCACCTGCGTCGGGTCGCTGGCAAACTGTGAGAAGAGATTAGCCGTCAACATGAAGAAAGGAGCCCCCGGCGGGTGGCCGATTTCCATCTTGTAACCAGTAGTGATAAATTCCGGACAGTCCCAGAATGAGGCTGTTGGCTCAATTGTGGAGCAATAGACGAAGGCGGCAATCAGAAATGAGAGCCATCCGAGGACATTGTCCACCAGTTTGAATTGTTTCATTGAATCGATATGCTTTATTAACGTTAAATGCTTAAATGTGGTGCAAAGGTACGAAAAAAAGTGAAGAGTGAAGAGTGTAGTGTAAAGAATTTGCTATCGCTCTACATTTATTAACGTTACATGAATAGTCCTGCGCCGTAGATGAGTATCAGATAACGGAATATTTTGCCGAGGGTGATGGCGATGAAGGTGATGACGATGTTTGAACGCATCAGGCCGAGTGCGATGGTGATGGCACTGCCGAGGACGGGGAGAAAAGCGAAGAATCCCATCCATGAGCCACGACCAGCCATGAAGCGATGGGCTTTATCGAGGTCTTCTTTCTTTACATGTAGGTACTTTTCGATCCATTCCATCCGACCCATCCGTCCGAGACAGTAGTTGACGATACTGCCCAAGACATTGCCGATGGTGCCATAGACCATTAATAGCCATGGATCGAGGCCGGTGGCCATGAGCCCAATCATAACTGCCTCGCTGGAGAACGGGAAGATGCTGCCAGCCAGGAAGGCGGCCACCAGCATACCCCAGTAGCCGTATTGTGTCAGGAAAGTAATGATGGCATCCATAGGTTGGCGGCAGTGAGGATGAGGAGTGCGACAGTCAGGATGCAGAAAATCACGTTTGAGAAACGGGAGTTAGTCAATGCCCAGTAATGGCCTATCAGCGGGCTAGTGGCGAAGATGAGCATACGATAGGCTAACTCGTTCTGTGGCTGAAGGATGAGGAGTGCTAACGAGAACAGTCCCAGAGTCATAAAACCGTAGTAAATCTGCCGTACGCGGATCTTATCGCGGAAACTGCTTTGTATGAAATGGAAACTGCCGATAATCATCAGCAAGCATGTGAATGCGATGAAAAGTTGGTTAGACAGTGGAACTGCGTCGTAACCAAAGGGGAATTGCAGGATGTTCTGCACGGCAAACATGTGGACAATTGCTTGAAAGTCTCCGTTTCTCTGCCATAACAACCATCCACACAAGAACCAGTAAGGTGTAAGCAGACCTAATAATGAGGCTAGAAATGTACGCCAGGAGAGGGCATACACGATGACCTTCATGATGAGCCATAATAAGGGAAGGTAGAAGATGACGTTGGCGTCGAATAGCGTGCCAATGCCTAACAGTAGGAAGGCGTAGAAAGATTTTCCGACACAGGTGTCATCCTGGTAACATTCAAACAGAAGTGTCAAGGCGGCGATGCAGCATAATTGGACGACGCTGCCTGTCCACGATGGAAACAGAAAAACAGCAGCACATGACAGGAAAATGAAGGACACGGAAACCGAACGGCTATAGATGCGAATCAGCAGATTCTCGCTGTTAATCCGTATCACTAGCAGTGCAGACAGAATGAAGCATGCGAACTGCACCCACCATGCCTGTTGGAAAAGACCTGCCACTGCCCATACGGCCATGCCATATAACATGGCTACGGGAAGTGTGCGGCGGCTTTCGGCTGTTTTATTCTGAATTCGTTTCACCTTTTTTCTTTCACCTTCCTACCTTCTCCTTAAAGGTCTGCGCCGATGTCGCGACGGAAGTATTTGTCGGTGAACTGGATCTTCTGAGCCTCCTCGAAGGATTTCTGCAAGGCCTCGGCCTTATCCTTGCCATAGGAAGAGACGGCGATGACTCGTCCGCCGGCTGTGACCACCTCTCCGTCTTTCAGGGCTGTACCGCTGTGGAATACGATGGAGCCCTCGACGTCGTTGATGCCGCTGATGGGATAGCCTTTCTTGTAAGCCTGTGGATAACCACCGCTGACGAGCATCACACAGACGGCTGCACGGGGATCGAACTCGATGGTGCGCTTGTCGAGGTCACCGGCTGCCACACCTTCAAAGAGTTCTACGATGTCACTCTTCAGGCGCAGCATGACGCTCTCTGTCTCCGGGTCGCCCATACGGCAGTTATATTCAATCACATAGGGTTCTGGCTCATGGCTTGGCGTGTTGGTGCGATTGATGAGTCCGAAGAAGATAAAGCCCTTATAGTCAATGCCTTCGGCAGCAAGGCCCTCTACCGTAGGACGGATAATACGATTCTCCACCTTCTGCATCCATTCTTTGGTGGCGAAGGGTACAGGAGTGACGCTGCCCATACCGCCGGTATTCAGACCCGTGTCATGCTCTCCGATACGCTTGTAGTCCTTGGCCTCGGGCAGAATCTTATAGTGCCGGCCGTCGGTGAGGACGAAGACGGAACACTCGATGCCGCTCATAAATTCCTCAATGACCACCTGTGAAGAAGCGTTGCCGAACATGCCGCCCAGCATCTCTTTCAGTTCTTTCTTGGCCTCGTCGAGGGTGGGGAGGATCAGCACACCCTTACCGGCGCAGAGGCCGTCGGCCTTCAGCACGTAGGGAGCCTCGAGGGTCTCAAGGAACTTCAGTCCTTCCTCCAGATGTTCGCCGTCGAAGGTCTGGTAACGGGCTGTGGGGATGTTGTGACGCTGCATGAAGCCCTTGGCGAAGTCCTTCGAGCCTTCAAGCACGGCACCGGCCTTTGAAGGACCGATCACAGGCACATCCTTCGTGCGGGGATCTGCTTTCAGATTGTCGTAGATGCCCTTCACCAACGGGTCTTCGGGGCCTACAACCACCATACCGATGCCTTTCTCAACCACGAAGTCTTTGATGGCGTCGAAGTCGTCGGCCTTCATGGCCACGTTCTCGCCACAGTTGCTGGTCCCGGCATTGCCTGGGGCGATAAAGAGTTTCTCACATTTGCTGCTCTGAGCGATTTTCCATGCTAAGGCGTGCTCTCGTCCGCCGCTGCCTAATAACAATATCTTCATCTTTGAAATTTGAACTTTAAACTTTGCATTTATGCTTGAGTTTACGAAAAACTTTATGATTACTTTAAGTAGTCTTCGAAGTATTGGGTGATGCGTTCATGCAGATGGACGCTGGCATGACCTCTCATGTTGTGCTCCTCGCCAGGGTAGGCGAAGAAATCAGGCTGTGTGCCGGCTTTGATACAGGCATCGAGGAACGACAGGCAATGCTGAGGCACAACGGTATTGTCGTTGTAACCCGTGATAATCTGCAGTTTGCCTTTCAAGTCCTTCGCCTTGTCGATGAGGCTGGTCTTGGCATAGCCTTCGGGATTCGTCTCTGGGGTTCCCATATAGCGCTCGCCGTACATCACCTCATACCATTTCCAATCGATGACGGGGCCTCCGGCCACACCAACCTTAAACACATCGGGATAGTTGGTCATCAGCGAGATGGTCATAAAGCCTCCGAACGACCAGCCGTGGACACCCAGACGCTCCATATCTATATAGGATAAGGTACGCAGGTATTCCACACCCTTCATCTGATCTTGCATCTCAATTTGTCCGAGTTGGTGGAAGGTGGCCTGCTCAAAGTCGCGGCCCCGGTACTGGCTGCCACGATTGTCGAGGATGAAGACGATGTAGCCTTTCTGTGCCATATAGGTCTCCCAACTGCGTGAAGCCCAGTGCCAGGAGGCCTGGACATTGTTGGCGTGGGGACCGCCATAGACATAAATCACCGTCGGATATTTTTGGTCGGGGTTGAAGTCTGCGGGCTTCACCATTCTGTAATAGAGGTCGGTCACCCCATCCGCTGCCTTGATGCTGCCGCACTCAAAGATGGGATATTGGTAACCAGTCCAGGGGTCTTCTGCATCCAGCAGGTTCGTGTGGCGTGGGGTCTTCTGGTTGATATCCACGACGTCGATGACTCGTGGCCTCGTAGGCGTAGAGAACCTGTCAATCAAGAAGTTGCCCGAAGAAGACAGTATTGCGTTATGAACACCGTCTACCGTCTCCAGTTGTTTGATGTCTCCCTTCATGCTGACGCTGTAAAGCCGGTGGTGCAGGGGATGTTCCTTGTTGGCTTTGAAGATGATGGTCTTCTGCTTCTTGTTGAAACCCAGCACCTCCATGACCACCCATTCGCCTTTGGTGATCTGCTTCAGTTCCTTGCCGGCGGCATCGAAGAGGTAAAGATGGTTGTAGCCGTCTTTCTGACTCTGCATAATGAATTTGGTAGCATCCCAGGGCAGGAACAGGATGGGATGCAGAGGCTCTACGTATTTGTCGCTGGTCTCACGGTAAAGTTCTGCAAGTTTCTCTCCCGTCGCGGCATCGTAGGAAACCAGCCGACAGTCGTTCTGGGCTCTGTTCAGTTCAAACATATAAATGGTCTTGCCGTCAGGGTTCCATGAAATGTTCGTGAAATAACGGTCGGTGGGGTCGCCAGCCTGCAGATAGACGGTCTTGTCGGTCTGCAAGTCATAGATGCCCACAGTCACCTTGTGGCTCGTCATCCCAGCCATAGGATATTTGTCTGGCTCATACGTGGCCTCTCGGGGGAAAATGTCCACCTGCGGATAATCGGCAACCATGCTCTGGTCCATACGATAGAATGCCAGGCGCTGGCCATCGGGGCTCCAGAACGTGCCTTTCTCGATGCCGAACTCATTGCGGTGTACGGACTGTCCATAGACGATTTCTCGTGAACCGTCGGTGGAGATCTGGTGCTTCTGCCCATTGGCATCCACCACGAAGAGTTGGTGGTCTTCCACATAGGCTGTGGCCCGTGATGTCGCATTCCAGTCGTTGGCCGTCTGTCCAGCGATACTGTCCTGCCAGACGATCTTCTTCTGCTTGAAATCCACCAGTATGACGGCATGGCGGTTACCGACCTGGACGATGGGCTTGTCGGGATAGGGGAACGTGGCGTTTATCAGGTGGCGTACATAGCGCTCATCATCGCTCTTTGCCCATTCGTTGACCTCTTCAAGTGTGAAGAGGGTGGCCTTCTTGCCGGTTTTGGCATCAATAGTGCAGCATGTCTCCACATCGGTCTGAATCAGTTGGTCTCCCCACCATGTCAGCCACATGTTCTTGGGCTGCATGTTGTGGTAATTCGTACCGCCGAAGTTCAAGTCTTCGAGGGTGAAGAGTTTGTCTTGTGCAGACAGGGAGGTGGAGAGGGCTGCCATCATCAGAAAAGCAAATAAGGACTTAATCTTCTTCATCGTCAAACCTCCTGTTCTTCTTATCAAATCCTTTTCCTTTGCCCGATTTTGGATTTTTGTCACTTCTGTCGAAACGGTCTTTACGGTCTCTCTTGAATTTCCGGTCATCGCGGTCCTTGCGATCCTTCCAGTCTTTCCTGTCTTCGCGGTCTTCATGGTCTCTCCGGTCGTCGCGCATCTTCCGTTCTCCCAACTCATGGTGGTGGAAGGTGAAACTGCGGATGTCGCCTTCCTCGTTCTGCTCGGTCTCTTCAAGTCGCTGTTTAAACTCGCGCTCTTTCTTAAAGCGGTGTTTCTGAGCCATCTGCCGCTTTTCCTCGTCGGTCTTCACGATACCACCGTCGTGACGGAAGTCCTTTAGTTTGCCGTCGAACATCTGGTATCTGCGGAATTCACATTCCAGGCTGCCGTTATAGAGAGGAATCTTGATGCTGGGCTTGAGACCAATCTGCTCGAAGCACTCCTCACGGTAGGAGAGGATCCAGGCATCGTTGCCTTTGAACTCATGTTTGAGTCGTTCACCAATCATCTTATAAGTGCCTAGAAGGTCAGGTGTGGAGATGCGCTCTCCGTAAGGGGGATTGGTGATTATGATGCTCTTGTGGGATGGCTGGGTGAAGTCCTTGAAGTCCTGTTGCCTGACGGTGATGTCGTTGCTCAGACCAGCGGCCTTCACGTTAAGGAGGGCCGTGTTGACGGCTTTGACATCGACGTCGTAGCCGTATATATGATGCTGAAACTCACGCTCTTGGCTCTCGTCGTTATAGATTTCGTCGAACAGGTCGGCATCGAAGTCTGGCCATTTCTCAAAAGCATATTCTTTGCGGAACAACCCCGGGGCCATGTTCTTGGCGATAAGGGCTGCTTCGATGAGAATGGTGCCAGAACCGCACATGGGATCGATGAAGTCCGTGTCACCTTTCCACCCCGAAAGAAGAATCATACCGGCTGCGAGCACTTCATTGAGAGGTGCCTCGACACTCTCCTGGCGATATCCGCGACGGTGTAGGGACTCACCGCTGGAGTCAAGGCTCAGGGTGCAGTCATCTTCTGCGATGTGAATGTTCAGACGGAGATCCGGGTTCGCCACCGAGATGTTCGGCCGTTTGCCGGTCTTCTCTCTGAACTGGTCGACGATGGCATCCTTCACTTTATAGGATACAAACTTCGAGTGGCGGAACTCCTCAGAGAACACTACAGAGTCGACGGCAAAGGTCTTGTCGTCATCGAGATATGCAGTCCAGTCTATTTTCTTGATTTCTTCGTAGACATCATCCGCACATTTTGCCTTGAAGTGCCGGATGGGTTTCAGGATTCTGATGGCAGTGTGCGACTGAAAGTTGGCACGGTACATCAATTCCTTGTTACCTGTAAACGAAACCATTCGTCTACCAATCTTTACATCATTAGCCCCCAGTTGGGTCAGTTCTTTCGCCAGTACAGGTTCCAGTCCCATAAACGTTTTGGCGATCAATTCAAAATTCTGTTCCATTAATAGTATTTCTTGCATGCCCGTATTCAGACCGGACAATGTGTGGAATTCTGTGTGCAAAGATACTATAAGTTGGCCAAATAACAGCGTTTTGGACTGTTAATCAAATAAAAATCATTGCATTTTACTAAAATTCGTCATGATATGATGAAGTATTTCAAATTAATTTCGTACTTTTGTAGCCAATAAATCGGTTATGACTAGTCTGTTGATATATGCTCACACGGAAAGTACATGGGTAATCATCCTCCAATGGGGTGCCGGTGTGCTACTGTTGGTCTTTCTGCTTATTTTGATCTTTGTTCAGCGACGTTCTGGAAAGCGGCTTCAGGGCGAATTGGAGGCGCTCGATAAAATCAGGAAAGGAAACGTAGAGTATGACTTTGTCCTTAAGGCCATGAAAATTGCCGTGTGGCGATATGACTCAGAGACCATGTCTTTTCTCTATGAGAAGGATTATCGGGACGGTTCTAATAATTATGTGCCAGCCCCCAATGAGAATTATCAAGATGCATTGGGCTTTATTGCTCCTACTGATGTGGATCATGTGAGCAAGGCTTTCAATGATATCTGTGAGGGACGGACCGATTTCTATCATCAAGAGTATCAAGTTGTAGACAAGGCGTCTGGTATTTCCTATTGGGAGGAAAGTTATGCTACGATTGTAGACCGCGATGCAGATGGCAGGCCGACCAAGATTGTCGGTACCTCACAACGGATAGATGAGCGTAAAGAATTGATGGCGTCTCTTGTGGCTGCCAGAAACAAGGCTGAAGAGAGTGACCGTCTGAAGACGGCCTTCCTGGCTAATATGGGTCATGAAATCCGCACGCCGCTGAATGCTATTGTTGGTTTTGCAGACCTGTTGCCTGTTGTACAGGACGAAGAGGAACGTAGCCAACTCATCACAGAGATCCAGAACAATAACCAAAAACTGCTGCACATCATCGACGGTTTGGTGAGTATGTCGAAGATAGAGGCTGGTGCCAAGAGTCTGTTGTTGGCCCGTGTCGACCTAAACCAACTGCTCCAGCAGATGATAGACACCTATCAACCGACCACTAATATACCAATTACGCTTCATTGTGCCCTGAAGCAGTTAATGATTGAGAGCGACCGTGACAAACTTTATGAAGTGATTGACAATCTGATGCAGAATGCCGTGAAGTTCACTACAGAAGGTAGTATTCGTATTGGCTATGACTTGATGGATAATAACCGAGTACACCTTTGGGTGACCGACACAGGCAAGGGTATTTCGGCGTCAGATCAGCAGCGTATTTTTGAACGTTTTGTCAAACTGGATGAATATATCCCAGGTACGGGTCTCGGACTGTCTGTGGCGAAGTCTCATGTGCAGAGTCTGGGGGGCAATATGGGCGTGGAGTCTGAGATAGGCAAGGGCTCCACTTTCTGGGTGGATCTTCCGTTGGCATAGTTTTTTTTCTGTATCCTTGCAACTTTTCTCCTGTTGGTTACGTCTAACGGACAGAAAGGTTTAAAAAAAGCAGAAAATGAAAAAGATGAATGTAAAGAGTTTGTTGTTGGCCAATACGGTCGTACTGGCTATGTCATTGGGATTGACTTCTTGTATGGGTGAGTGGAAATCGCAGAGAATCCTATCCAACGGCCCTAAGGTGACAGAAACCAGACCTCTGAAAGGTTTCGAGGAAATAGAGATCAGTGGCAGTCCCCGTGTCTGTTATACACAGGCCGATAGTTTCTCGGTTCAAGTCAGGGGTCCCCAAGAAGCAGTAGATAACATCCTTACTGATGTGGAAGGCAAGACGCTGACCATCCGTAATCGTGGGAAGATCCATCTGGTCAACATCTCTTTTGATGAGGATGACGGTCTGACGGTCTATGTGACCTCGCCAGATCTGACGAGTATCCGTCTGAACGGCTCGGGTGACTTCGAGGCTAAGGATCAGATAGACACTGACCGTATGGATGTCATTCTTCGCGGTTCAGGTGACATTGATATGAAGAGCATTATTTGTGACCATTGTGACGTGGAACTGATTGGCTCTGGTGATATCTCCCTGAGTCATCTGGATGCCCTGGAGGCTTCTGTCACTCTGGTCGGCTCGGGTGATATCAGTCTGGGACTGCATCGGGCAAGGAAAGCACAACTGTCATTAAAGGGCTCTGGCGATATCAATGCAGACTTCAGGGAAGACTGTGAGGCCGTCGAATGTGAGTTGCGTGGCTCGGGTGATATCTCCCTGAAAGGCACCGTCAGAAAGTTCAACCAGCACAAGTCCGGTTCAGGCGATATAGACTTTGAACGGCTGGCTGTGAAATAATAATCGATAAAATATATTAAAATGTTTCGGTTTCTCATAATAAATGATTACTTTTGCCGAATTATTGTGGCAAAGCATTAGGGAAACCGGATGAAATATGCAGTGATTGCCGCGGGCGAAGGCTCCCGGCTGACAAAAGAAGGCAATACGACACCCAAGCCTCTGATAGAGGTTCACGGTGAGAGGCTGGTCGACAGGCTGCTTAGAATCTTCGAGGCTCAAGGTGCTTCTGAGGTGGCTATCATCTGTAATGAACAGATGACCCAGGTGAGGGAGCATCTTTTGGCCGTACAGCAGACCTACAGACTGCCGCTGAGACTGGTCGTGAAGTCCACCCTTAGTTCCATGCACAGCATGTGGGAACTGAGTCCGTGGCTTGATGATGAGCCTTTTGTGTTGACTACTGTCGACACCGTTTTCCGCGAGGAAGAGTTTGATGCATTCGTACAGTCCTTTACAGGTCTGATGAGTACAGGTGAGGCAGATGGTCTTATGGGTGTCACTGACTATATTGATGATGAAAAACCACTCTATGTCAGTACCGATGATGACCTGTGGATTACGGCTTTCCTCGATCAGTGCGACCATCCGCGTTATGTCAGTGGCGGAATCTATGGACTGTCGCCACGGGCGCTGACCACCCTCGGTCACTGTGTGGCGCGAGGTGAGCAGCGCATGCGGAACTACCAGAGAGCACTCCTGCTTGATGGATGTAGGTTGAAGGCGTGGCCTTTCTCTAAGGTGCTTGATGTGGATCACGTCAGTGATATCCAGAAAGCAGAGACGTTCTTACAAGGATGAGGGTACTGGCAGTCAGCAGGGCAGAGCGGTTCTCGCCTAACGCCGTAGAGCGGGACAAAGCGATCTTTGAGGCAGTTGTTGAGAGACTGCAAAGGCAGGGTGATAAGGTATTCCTTGTCGGTGAGGACAGCCTGAGACACCAGGACATCCGGAATCAAATAGAGTCTTCGGGCTCTCCGGATTGCATTCTTACAATGGCGCGCCAGCCTGAGACCTTGACATGGCTGAAGTCTTTTGGTGTCACTTGCATCAATTCACCAGAGGGTATTGAACGATGTGCCAGGAGTCGTTTGGTCAGCATCATGAAGCGCATTGGCACTCCGATTCCTCCAGAGGAGGGTGCTGACGGCTATTGGCTGAAACGGGGTGATGCTGCAGCGCAAACGAAGGAAGATGTGGTCTATGTGCCAGACCGTGGACGACTGACGGAGGCCATAGAGTTGATGCGTCAACGTGGAATCACTGACTACACGGTGAGTGCTCATGTGCAGGGAGATCTGCTGAAATTCTATGGGGTGGGACAGGGAGATTTCTTCCGTTGGTACTATCCTACGGATGACGGTCAGACGAAGTTCGGTGACGAACGCCGCAATGGCGTGGCGAGTCACTATCCGTTTCAGACTGTGGCCTTGCAGCATGAGGTGCTGCGTCTGGCAGCGGCTCTCGGTGTCAGTGTCTATGGTGGTGATGCCATCGTCAGGGCTGATGGGTCTTTCTGCCTGATCGACTTCAACGACTGGCCCAGTTTCTCACGCTGTCGGGAAGAGGCCGCTGATGCGATTGCCTCATTGGTATTAAATAGTAAATTCGTAAATAGTAAATAGTAGTTGTGGCAACATTTAAGGAGTTATTAAAGGTTTCATTCAAGTCTGATGACACAGAGGAATGGCTCGATGTGTGGTTCACACGTCCCATTGGCCTGGTATTTGCCTTGTTATGGAATAAACTGGGCATCCATCCGAATGTCATCACGATTGTGTCGTTCTTCTTCGGAGCGGCGGCTGGTTGGATGTTCCATTATACTGATCTTCTGCATAATCTCTATGGGGTAGCCCTGCTGATGCTTGCCAACTTCTGTGACTCTACCGATGGACAAATGGCTCGTCTCTCAGGAAAGAAGACCCTCCTAGGTCGTGTACTCGACGGATTCTCCGGTGATGTGTGGTTCTTCTGTATCTATGTGGGCATCGTGGTGCGGCTGTGGCCTCAGACGATTCCTGGCACTTCGATGCAGTGGGGCGTCTGGGGGTTCATTCTGGCTGCCGTGGCGGGCTTCCTCTGTCATGCTCCTCAGAGTTCTTTGGCCGACTATTACCGTCAGATACATCTTTACTTCCTGTTGGGGAAGGAGGGTAGTGAACTTGACAGTAGTGCTCAACAACAGCAGATCTACGATAACCTGCCGAAGTCGAAGTGGTTTGAGCGATTGTTCCGTTATAATTACGCCAGTTACTGTCAAGGGCAGGAGCATCGCACGCCTCGGTTCCAGGCCTTCTTCCGTGAGGTGAAGTCGCGTTGGCCGGATGCTTCAGACATGCCACAGAACCTGCGGGATGCTTTCAGGGCCGGTAGTCTGCCGCTGATGAAATACACCAACATGCTGACGTTCAATGTCCGCGCCATCACTATCTATGTGACGTGCCTGCTTGACTGTCCTTGGGTCTATCTGTTGGTTGAGGTTATTATATTAAATATAATGTACGCGTATATGCACCGCACTCATGAACGGCTGTGCGATAACTTATACCGTCAATTCCTGAGTGTATGACAGCGGGCTATATCTTTGACTACGGAGGAACCCTCGATACGGGTGGGCAGCACTGGGGACAGGCGCTGTGGCATGCCTATGAGCGCCATCAGGTACCTGTCACAGAGGCACAGTTCCGTGAGGCATACGTCCAGGCGGAACGAACCTTGGGAAGCCAGCACATCATTCTGTCTACTGATACCTTCCGTACAACATTGGAAACGAAGATACGTCTGCAGTTGGATTATTTGGGTAGACTCTCACCTCTTACCTCTTACCTCTCACCTCTCCTCGAAGACCTCTATGACAGGACCAAAGCCGAGACAAGCCGGAGCCGTGAGGTCCTGCGGCAACTGAAGGCGCAGACGCCATTGGTGCTGGTTAGCAACTTCTATGGTAATATCTCTGTTGTACTTCGGGAGTTCGGGCTAGACCAGATGTTCCAGTCTGTCATCGAGTCTGCTGTGGTGGGTGTCCGAAAGCCAGATCCCCGTATCTTCCTGATGGGGGCGGAGGCATTGCAACTTGACCCTTCGCAGGTGACAGTCGTCGGCGACAGCCTTTCGAAGGATATACTGCCAGCCCGTCGTGCCGGATGCCAGACAGTGTGGCTGAAAGGGGAGGGCTGGACTAAAGATGAAGAAACGATGGCTTCAGAGGCCGACCGTATTATCCGGAGCCTCGACGAATTGTTAGTGAATAAAGAAATAAAGACTATATAGAAATGAATCAAACAAACGTAAAGCCAGCAGAAGGTAGGCTGGGCATTTTGGTAGTTGGCAACGGAGCAGTTGCTACGACATTCATGACGGGTGTGCTGATGACTCGCAAGGGACTGACGAAACCTATAGGCTCTATGACACAGTATGACAAGATTCGTGTCGGACGGGGTGCGTCGAAGCGGTATCTGAAATACGGCGACATCGTTCCACTGGCCAGTCTGGATGATATTGTGTTCGGCTGTTGGGATGTTTATCCGCAGAATGCCTATCAGTCTGCCATCTATGCAGAGGTGTTGAAAGAGAAGGATATTGAACCGGTTCGTGACGAACTGGAGCAGATTGTGCCGATGAAGGCCGCTTTTGACCATAACTATGCGAAACGGCTCAACGGCGACAATGTAAAATGCTCAAAGCTCAACGCTCAAAGCTCAATACCAACGAGGTGGGAGATGGTTGAGGCGCTGCGTGAGGACATCCGCCGCTTCCGTTCAGAGAAGGGATGCAATCGTATTGTTGTGCTCTGGGCCGCTTCCACAGAGATCTATGTACCTGTCGAGAAGAGTGTACACTATCGCCTGGCTGATCTCGAAGCAGCCATGAAGGCCGATGACCGCCAGCATGTCGCCCCATCGATGTGCTATGCCTATGCTGCCCTGTCCGAAGGGGGCCCCTTTATCATGGGTGCTCCTAATACGACGGTCGATATCCCCGCCATGTGGGAACTGGCAGAGAAGATGCATCAGCCCATTGCCGGCAAGGACTTCAAAACAGGACAGACGCTTGTCAAGTCTGGTTTCGCACCGATTATCGGCACGCGCTGCCTTGGACTCTCCGGCTGGTTCTCTACCAATATCCTGGGCAATCGTGACGGTCTTGTGCTCGACGAGCCGGAGAACTTCCGTACCAAGGAGGTGTCGAAACTCTCTACGCTGGAGACGATTCTCAAGCCCGACGTACAGCCCGACCTCTATGGTCACGGTAACGACGAGGACAATCAGTACTATCATAAGGTACGTATCAACTACTATCCGCCTCGTAACGACAACAAGGAGGGCTGGGACAATATCGATATCTTCGGCTGGATGGGCTATCCGATGCAGGTGAAGATCAACTTCCTCTGCCGCGACTCCATCCTGGCTGCCCCCTTGTGTCTTGACCTCTGCCTGCTCTCCGACCTGGCTGCCCGGGCAGGGCGCTATGGCATTCAGCGCTTCCTCAGTTTCTTCCTCAAGTCGCCGATGTACGACTATACCCAGGGCGAGGAGGCTGTCAACAACCTCTATCAGCAGTACACGATGCTGAAGAACGCCATCCGTGAGATGGGTGGCTATGAGGCTGACGAGGAAATCGACTGATCTTGTTTACAGTTTACGGTTTACAGTTTACAGATGATATGACAGAAGGTCGTTCTGCCGCTGATGTGATTTTGGCAGATAATCAAGATATAACGAGGGTAGGGATGATGCATGTCTGTGACAAATTCTGTGAACAGACTTACCGTCAGGTGGCCGACAAGACTGAACTGATAGAGCAACTGAAGCAGAATGGCGAGGCTGTGGTGGTGCTCGACTATACGCTTTTCGATATCAACGACATCGAGGAGTTGGAAATCCTGCACGAGCGCTTCCCTCTGGCCAAGTGGATACTCTTCAGTTTTGACTTGTCGTCCGATTTCGTGCGCAGGGCCATTGCCTTGACCCCTCTGTTCAGTGTGCTGCTCAAGGACTCGTCGCTCTCCGAGATCTGCGACTGTCTCCGCTATGCTGCCCGTGGCCAGCGGTTCATCTGCCAGCGGATGGCGGAGATCCTGCTGGCACCGGCACAGGATCGTATGGCCGAGGATGCCCGTCTGACCCGTACGGAGATGGAGATCCTGAAAGACATTGCCTTAGGCATGACCACCCGTGAGATAGCCGAGAAACGCTTCTCCAGTTTCCATACTGTCAACACACATCGGAAGAACATCTTCAGGAAGTTGGGGGTGAACACCGTCCACGAGGCTACTAAGTATGCGCTTAGGGCCGGACTGGTCGACTCGGCAGAGTATTACATATAAAAAAAACCAAGAGTGTCATCACGACAGTCTTGGCTTTACTTCTAACTAACTTATTATCAACTATTCATTACTCATTCTGTTTTCATGGTGCAAAATTACAGAAAATAAGTGAAAGAGAAGGCGTAAAATGAGGGAAAAGTGCAAAAAAACAACGTAATCGTTTGCGTTAGTGGAATTATTTTCGTACCTTTGTCGCCTAAGAACAACTTATTACGACTGACATGGCAAACGGAAAACATCGGATATCCTTGAAAGACCTCGCTCAGGAACTGGGCGTGAGTATCGCAACTGTCAGCAGAGCCCTGCGCAGTTCACCTGAGATAGGACAAGAAATGCAGCAGCGCGTGAAGGAACTGGCACGCCGTCTGAACTACCGCCCCAACCCCTTTGCACAGAGTCTTCGCAAAGAGGCTCCTCGGGTGATTGGAGTCGTCGTGCCCAATCTCGTCACCCATTACTATGCTGCCGTGCTCGATGGTATCGAGGAGGAGGCTGCCAAGAGCGGATATAGCGTCATCAGTGCCAACACCCATGAGCAGAGTGATGCCGAAGTGCGTGTCATCGACAACTTCATCAGTCTGCACGTCGAGGGTATCGTCGCCTGTCTGGCGCAGAGCACCACCGACTACAGTCATTTCGAGGAAATCTCAAAGATGGATATCCCCTTGGTGTTTTTCGGACGCACTTGCCTGCCGGAGAAGTTCTCCTGCGTCACAGCCAACGGCGACATCGCAGCCCAGGAGGCTACCCAGCACCTGATAGATACGGGCAGCCGCCGTATCGCCTTCATCGGCGGGCCAAACCATCTCGACATGGTACGTCGCCGCAAGCATGGCTATCTGGAGGCCCTGCGGGAGAACCGTATCCCCATCGACCGTGACCTTGTCGTCTGCGAGCGCATCGACTACGAGTGGGCTCTCAACGTCACCATCCGGCTCTTGCAGAGCGAAAACCGTCCTGACGCCATCCTCGCCTTCAATGACATCATCACCTTCGCCGCCTTCACGGCCATCAAGCAGTTAGGGCTGCGGATACCTGAAGACGTGGCGCTCATCGGCTTCACCGATGATGTGCATGCACAGTATGTCACGCCGAAACTCTCTGCCATCGAGGATCAGTCGCGCCTGATGGGACAGACGGCCTGCCGCCTCTTGCTGAAGAACATCGGCGGCGACAGCAAGATCTATCGTGAGATCGTGCCTCAGAAACTCGTGATCCGTGAGTCCTCAGCCCGCCGCTGAACAGATACGGACTATCCCATAAGCGTTAAAGTATCTTAAAAGATAGCAAAATCCGTCAAGAATTAAGAAAAAAGATATATATAGCAGCAGTTTTTTCTTGATTTTTATCCCCCTTTTCCTGATTTTTGTGTATCTTTGCAATCGCTATCTATTCGTTCCAGGTGGACTTATATAATAATGTATAACAAAATTAAACTAACGCGAAGATGAAACAAATCATGAAGCTGTGGATGCCC
>Ga0256404_1000845_pt1 | contig 78508 bp, 75 predicted proteins | sample RumenRJG_01DNA_FD_185990 | JGI IMG/M metagenome (GOLD analysis project Ga0256404, IMG submission 185990) | Bovine rumen microbial communities from Lethbridge, Alberta, Canada - RJG_01 | ecosystem: Host-associated > Mammals > Digestive system > Stomach > Rumen | place: Canada: Alberta | collected...
TAAACCCTTTCTTCAAGGGCCCACACAGATTGTCCGTACTGATTTTTAAAGAACTTTTTAAACGCTTGGTTTATTTACGTTGTCTTGCGTGACAACGGAGACACATTTTAATGATTTTTTAATCTATGTCAAATAATTTTTTAATTTTTTTTACACTTTTTTTTCTAAATGGCTTTTTTATGCGATTTTTTTTAGTTTAGGAGTTCGAATTTTTCCAATTGCCTAAAGCCAAATGTCCTTACCATAGTTAATCTATCATCTATGTTTTTTAGATTTCCTGTATAAAACACTCTATCTTGCTTTTCATTGGTATATATAAAAGATGCATCTTTAATTACATCTTTTACTCTTCTGCCTATTGCCTCACCTGAGTCTACTAATCTTACATTTGGTAGAAGGTTAGTTAGAATATCCTTTACAAATGGGTAGTGGGTACAGCCTAAAACAACAGTATCAGGTCTTTTTGTTTCATCTTTATTTAAGAAGGGCTCTACAATTTTTAGAATTTCTTTAGTATCTACTATTCCAGTGGATAACCTTTTTTCTGCAATGACAGCAAGATTTGCATTCCCTACCTTTATGATTTGACAATCTGAGGCAAAATTATCTATTAAATCTTGGGTGTACTTTCTTGATATAGTTCCAGGGGTAGCTAAAAGTCCAACAATCTTATTTTTAGATAATTTTGCTGCAGGCTTAATTGCAGGAACTACACCTACAATTGGAATTTTTATATTGTCTCTAAGTTCTGGTAAAGCCACTGTACTTGCAGTATTGCAAGCGACCACAATGGCGCTTAAATCGAACTTGTGACAGGCACTTTCTATTAATGAGTCTACTCTATCAACAATAAATTGTTCACTTTTATCACCGTAAGGAAAGCACTCATTATCAAATAGATAATAGGACTCAATGCTAGGATTGATCTGTCTTACAGCATTTAATACAGATAACCCGCCGACACCTGAATCAAAAAAAAGTACTCTTTTTACTTTTACTTTAGACTCTGACAATTTATGATCTCTAACAAAATATTTATGGAATTATTTATATGCTAAAAACACTTATTGGAACAACTGATCCACAAAACTACACTAAATATCTTAATGAAAAAATAGGCAAGGTTGTTAATTTATTAAAAGAACACAACCTCGATTTACCTTCATTTGAAGTTTTTGAATCACCTGCTGAATACTACAGAATGAGAACCGAATTTAGCATATTCTTTAATGAAGATCATACTGATTTTTCATTCTGTATGTTTGAACCTAAAACAAAACCTAAAAAACGAATTGAATTACAAACCTTTCCTGTAGGCTCAAAAGCAATCAATAAGGCTATGAGTTTACTTAAAAAGTATTTAATGAATTACCCTATTTTAAATCAAAAGCTTTTTGAAATAGATTTTTTATCAAATCAAATCGGTGAATTAATTATCGCCTTAAATTTTCACAAAAAAATTGATGAGAAAGAATTCATTGAAAACGCTAAAGCTTTAAAGCAGGATTTTTCAAACGAAGGCTTATCAGCAAACTTCATTGGCAGAGCTAAAAAGCAGTCTATTTTAGTAGATACTGATACTATTCTTGAAACCATTCACACTAAGGATAAAGACTTTTATCTATATCAAGTTGAAGGTAATTTTAGTCAACCTAATATTTACGCTTGCCAAAACATGGTTCAATTTGCCCGAGACTGTTGTAAAGACTGTGGTGATACAGATTTAATAGAGCTTTATTGTGGTAGTGGTACTTTTACTGTTTGTTTAGCTGATCTTTTTAGAAAAGTTTTTTCTACTGAAGTTTCTAGAGTTCCTACTCTAACAGCACTTAAAAACATTGAAAAAAATCATATTACTAACACAAAAATTGCAAGATTATCTGCTGTTGAAGTAGCTCAAGCCTTACAAGGGGTAAGAGAATTTAACCGTCTAAAACAAATAGATGTAGACATTCATGACTACAATCTAAATACTTTGCTAATCGATCCTCCAAGATCTGGCTTAGAGCATAAAGAAGCTTTAGATTTCACAGCAAGTTTCAAACGCGTGATTTACATATCCTGTGGTCCTCAGTCACTAGCCTCAGATCTTGAGTACTTATCTAGGACACACAAAATTCAAAAACTAGCTTTCTTTGATCAGTTCCCTTATACAGATCATTTAGAAACAGGGGTGCTACTAGTTAAAAAATAATAATAAATAAGGCCTTAAATTATTTACGTTTAAGGCCTTTGATTTACGACTTTTACAAACTAAATTTTGTAGCAATCTGGCAATGGAATTTTAGCCACACCAGAAGCAACTGCTGCTCTTGCTACAGCGCCTGATAACTTATTGCGTAGACGTGCATCCATTGGTTTTGGAATTAAGTAGTCACGACCATACTCTAAATGATCAACTTGGGCTGCCTTTACTACCTCAGCAGGAACAGGCTCTTTAGCTAATTCACGCAAAGCATTCATTGCAGCTTTCATCATTTCAGTATTGATAGTAGTTGCTCTTACATCCAAAGCTCCTCTGAATAAATATGGGAAGCACAATACATTATTAATTTGGTTTGGATAATCAGAACGACCTGTACCCATAATAATATCAGGACGTAGCTTTGAAACTACCTCAGGATCTACTTCAGGATCTGGATTTGAACATGCAAAAATTACAGCATTTTTAGACATATGCTGAACTTCAGCTTCAGTAACTAAGCCAGGACCTGATACACCAAGCATTACATCAGCATCTTTTAGAGCATCTTCTAAAGTCTTAGGACCGCTATCATTGATAAAACGAGGCTTTTCACCATTGTTATACTGAGGTCTGTCGGATCTAATAACACCGTGTCTATCAACCATGAAGAAGTTTTCTTTTCTTGCGCCGCACTCAATTAAGAAGTCAGAGCAAGCAACACCTGCAGCACCAGCACCTACACAGACAACTTTACAATCTTCAATTTTTTTACCTTGAAGTTCTACTGCGTTTAAGATACCAGCTGTTGTAACAATAGCTGTACCATGTTGATCGTCATGGAAAATAGGTACATGGCAACGCTTTACTAATTCTCTTTCGATCTCAAAACACTCAGGAGCTTTGATATCTTCTAGATTGATGCCACCAAAAGTATCTGCAATACACTCAACAGTAGTAATAAAATCTTCTACTGACTTGTTATTAACCTCAATATCAATAGCATCGATACCAGCAAAACGATTAAATAATAAAGCTTTACCTTCCATTACAGGCTTAGAAGCTAGAGGACCTAGAGCACCTAAACCTAAAATAGCTGTACCGTTAGAGATAATGGCAACAGAATTTCCTTTTCCAGTGTATCTATAAGCATCTTCAGGATTTTCTGCAATTGCTCTTACAGGCTCTGCTACACCAGGGCTATAAGCTAAAGTTAAGTCATCAGCTGTTTCAGCAGGTTTGGTGATTACAATTTTGATCTTTCCAGGAACTGGGTTCTCATGATAGGCAAGGGCTCTTTCATGAAGTAATTTAGCATCATGTGACACGATCTGCTCCTTATTAAAATTTCATTTCTTTTCATTAAATATAGGTTATGGGATAAAAAGTGCTAAATAGGCAATCTTAGAATTTAGATAAACTCCTCAAAATCAAACTTTTTTACAATTTATTTCGATTTATCAAATAATAGTCTAACATGTCAGAATTGATTTTGATAATTATTTAATACAAATTTATCAATATTTTGAGTTTGGTTGAGTTTGTTAACTTTTGAAGTTCTTTTGAAAAGTGTTTTAAAGGGAGGTGAATGGTTTCCACAAAATTAAAAAAGCAGATCATCATAACGATAGATCTGCTTTTTTGCTTATTTACGCTAACTTTGGATTAGTGCTTAACAGCAAATGCTGAAATACCACCAAAACGCTTCTTAAATGCCTCAACACGTCCGCCAGTATCAACAATCTTTTGCTTACCGGTGAAGAATGGGTGGCACTTAGAGCATACGTCTAAGCTTAAATCGTGACCAGCTGTAGTACGAATAGTAAAGGTGTTACCGCATGAGCAACGTACGTTTACTTCCTTGTACTCTGGATGAATATTCTCTTTCATGTAAACCTCAATGCGTATCGCTCTTTCAGCCACATTATTGCGCCAAATACCATACGCTTAAAATAGAAACGGTGGCTTATATTAGATGATCTTTGATTAATATGCAATAATTTATTAATTATTTTTTCAAACTAATAGTGCTTTATAGAAGCTAGAAAATCATAGTCCTTTACTTATGATTTAGACAATATATAAGGTGAGACTAAAGATCAAAGTAGGTTTTTAGCTTTAATAATACTAAGTAATAGAGCGTACTTACTGTCTAAATGAGATATTTAAGCTATAATACAGCCCGTTATCATTCACTATTTAAGAAAAAATACATTTCCAAAGCTATCTGTTCTAAAACTAACTATGCAAGCTATTAACTATCAGTTCGTATACGTTGCTATCAATAGACCTTTATTCAAAGAGTTTATTTATAAAGTCGTTGCTGATAGCAGTGATGTATTAGTTGGCAAGAGAGTTTTAGTTAATTTTGCAAACTCAAAGCAAGTTGGTTTAATTACAAGAACAGAACCTAACATTGACACAAGCCTTGATTTATCTCAAATCAAAGTCGCTCAATTACTCGATAATAGACCTATTATTCCAAGTGAAGTAATGAAAGTACTTGAATTTGGAAGTAATTATTATCATTACCCTTTAGGTCAATGTATTAATGTTGCTCTTCCAAAAATTCTACGAGATGGTGGTACTTTTGCCTATGAGAACATTCCTGCTTTAAGGCTCACAGGAACTGTAGGTGCAGATGTCTTAAACAAAATCAAATCCAAAGAGCAAAAGCAAATTCTTGAAATCTTAAAAGCTGGAGGCGTAAGACGTAAAGAACTTCGTGAAAGAGGTATTAGTAGCAACAGTGAAAATGCCCTAGTAAAAAAAGGATTAGTTGAACTCTACAATTTTAATGATGCACAAGTTAAAGATTGTGAGACTCAATACACTGAAGTTTTAAAAGAGGAGCCTCCTAAACCAAATATCGAGCAGCTTAATGCCATTACCACCATTAGCGCGTGTAACCATTTTGATACCTTTTTATTAAATGGAATTACAGGATCTGGCAAAACAGAAGTTTATTTACAAATTATTCAAAAGATCCTTGAACAAGGAAAAGCAGTTCTAATTTTGGTTCCTGAAATTTCCTTAACTCCTCAAACTTTTGACAGATTTTATAGACGCTTTAAAGTTCCTGTATCCTCTATGCACTCGGCTCTTTCTGACAGAGAAAGACTAGACTCATATATGGATATGTCCTTAGGAAAATCAAGAATTCTAATTGGAACTAGAACCGCTTTATTTACACCTATTCCTAATCTTGGCTTGATTGTACTAGATGAAGAGCATGACAGCTCTTTTAAGCAATCAGACAGCTTTAGATATCATGCTAGAAATCTGGCTATCATCAGAGCAAAAATCAATAACTGCCCTATTGTATTAGGCTCTGCAACCCCAAGTTTAGAATCTATATATAATGTCCAAATTGGTCTATATAAAAAACTTGATTTAACTATTCGAGCTAAAGGAGCTACTTTACCTAAAATAGAACTTATTGATCTTAGAAATGAACCTCTAACTGACGGATTAAAAACAGGTATTTGTCAAAGTCTTGAAAACGAAATTGGCGAAGAAACAGCAAAGGGAAATCAAGTATTACTATTTTTAAATCGTCGTGGTTATTCTCACCACTTAGTATGTCATCAATGTGGTCATGTTTTTGTTTGTCCTAACTGTGACAATTTACTAACCGTGCATAAACAAAACCATAGATTACAGTGTCACGTTTGCGAAAATGTTTTTTCAATACCAGATAAATGCTACGTCTGTGGTAACACTGAGCTTATTGAAGAAGGTTTTGGTACTGAACAAGTATATGAATTTTTGAAAACAAGATACCCTGATGTAGGTATTGAAAGAATAGATAGAGATTCTGTTACCACCAAAACACAGTTAGAAACTAAGCTTTCAAGGATCAGAGAAGGTAAAAGTCAAATTATGCTAGGCACTCAAATGCTAGCTAAAGGACATGATTTTCCAAATGTTACCTTAGTTGGTATTTTAGATGTTGACTCCTCTTTATTTAATGACGATTACCGTTCCCTAGAAAACTCAGCTCAACTTATTACCCAAGTTGCAGGCAGAGCAGGTCGTGGCAACAAAGTTGGCAGAGTTATCATCCAAACTCATCATCCTGATAATAAACTCATCAATCAACTTGCTAATCCAAACTGTAGTTATCTAACTATTGCCAATGATCTGTTAGATACTAGAAAAAAGCTAAATTTGCCCCCATATACTAGTCAAGCTTTCCTTCTTTGTAACAGTGCCAACAGATTTAAAGCCTTTAATTTTATAAAAGATATATACGAAAAAATAAACATAGAAGTAAGCAATTTTGGAAATTTATCAATTAGTTCAGTAACATCTGATAAAATGGAGAAAGTTCAAAATCGCTACCACTTTCATGTGTTAATAAACAGCTATAGTCGTAAAACACTTAGTCAGTTTTTATTAGTAGTACAACAGATTGTTATACAAAGCAAAATACCAAATGATGTACGTTTTGCAATCGAAGTTGATCCGATTAATATGTACTAGTTGGTCTTGCAAATTTTCAAAACCTTAGGTGCGTTAATAAAATTTATGAAACAATTAATTGAAAATTTAATCAAAAAAAGCATTGAAACTATCAATCCAGACAACACTGTCAATGTAGATAACATTCGTATTGATAGAACCAAAGACAGAGCTCATGGTGATTTTGCTACTAACATCGCTATGTTACTAGCTAAACCATTAAAGCAAGCTCCAAGACAAATCGCACAGAGCATTATCGATAATCTTCCTAAAGATGAGCATATCAGCAAGGTAGAAATTGCAGGTCCAGGTTTTATCAATTTCTTTATCAATAAGAGCTCAATAGCTGATGCTTTAGAGCAGATGAATAGCGATCCAAGATTAGGTATTGCAAAAGTTGCAGAGCCTAAGACTATCGTGGTTGACTACTCTGCTCCTAACGTAGCAAAAGAAATGGCAGTACACCACATTAGATCAACTGTTATTGGTGATGCTGTTGTTAGAGTTTTAGAATTTTTAGGTAATAAAGTTATTAGAGCTAACCATATCGGTGATTGGGGTACTCAGTTTGGTATGCTTATCGCCTACCTTGAAAAGAAAGAAAATGAGTCTGGTCAAGGTATGGATCTTAGCGATTTTGAAGCCTTCTATCGCGAAGCTAAAGAATGTTACGACACCGATGAAGAATTTGCAGTTAAAGCAAGACACTATGTGGTATTACTACAGGGTGGTGATGAATACTGCAGATCTATGTGGAAAAAACTTGTTAACATGACTATGGTTCAAAATCAGAAACTATATGATCGTTTAGACGTTACTCTTTCTGATAAAGATATCATGGGCGAGAGCTTATACAACGACATGCTTCCTGTAGTTGTTCAAGATTTAATCGACAAAAAGATTGCCGTTGAAGATCAAGGTGCTATCGTTGTTTACTTACCTCAATTCAAAAATAAGGAAGGTAATCCTCTTGGTAACATTATCCGTAAAAAGGATGGTGGCTACCTATATACCACCACTGATATTGCTTGCGCAAAATACAGAGCTGAAAAACTAAAAGCAGACAGAATTTTATACTTTACTGATTCAAGACAGAGTCAGCACCTTGAAACTGTATGGGCTATCTGTAGAAAGGCTGGTTACGTAGGTGAAAACGTTTCTTTAGAGCACTGTCCATTTGGCATGATGCTAGGTAAGGATGGTAAACCATTTAAGACTCGCTCAGGTGGCACTGTAAAATTAAGAGATGTGCTTGATGAGGCTGAAGCAAGAGTAACTACCTTACTAGAGCAAAGACATTCCACCTTAAATGATGAAGATAAGCAAAAGGTAATCCACAATATTGCTATTGGTGCTGTTAAATACGCTGATTTAAGCAAGAACCGCACCACCGATTACATCTTCGACTGGGATCAAATGCTTTCTTTTGAAGGTAATACTGCCCCATATCTTCAATACGCTTATAGCCGTATTAGAGCAATCTTCAGAAAGGCAAATAGCTTATCTGCAGGTAAGATTGTAATTACCAATGAAGCAGAAGAAGATTTAGCAAACAAGCTATTAGCTTTTAGTGAAGCTGTAAATAGCGTAGGTGCAAAGACCTTACCTAACTTGCTATGTAACTATATCTTTGAGCTTTCAAATATCTTTATGCATTTTTACGAGGCATGCCCAATTCTTAAAGAGGGCGTTGAAGAAGATATTGCTAAGAGCCGCTTAGCTCTATGTGAGCTTACAGCTAAAGTTCTAAAACAAGGACTTGAGTTACTAGGCATTAACGTAATGGAGCAAATGTAAAGTGAATAACCTAAAGCTAGCAATAAGTGACTTAATTAATTCCTTTAAAGCTTATATCTTAAAAAAAGATGAGAATTCTGCAATTAAGTATAAAAACTTAATTGTGGTAACAGTTGCAATACTAGCTTTAGTAATAGCACTATGTTTTGCATTTTCCTCAAGTTCAAATGAAAAACTAGTGCTACATCCTAATGATAATAATTCCTCTGACACTATATCTTTTGAGGATAATAATGCTGTAGCAACAGATCCTTTAGATATTGAAGCTAATGTAAACGCTCAAAATGATTTGATAAATCAAAATAGCGATGCTCAAAATCTGCAAATTCAGCCTAATGCACAGCCAGCAGCTCAAGAATCTTCAAGTCAAACCCCAAAAGAACAAGAAACTGAAATTTCTGTAGCTAACATCCAAGATACCAACTCAAAAGATGAAGTCGCAACTCAAGAAAACACTGAACAAGGAAATATTTCTTTATACTGCGATAAATTCTCAAGTAAGAAATTTGCTGAAGAGGCAAAGGCTAATATAGCCATGAGCAGTGGCTTAATATCTAATGTTGTGCAACAAGATAAAGTGTACAAACTATTGTTAGGACCTTTTAAGACAAGAGAAGAAGCCATTGAAACCTTTAACAAGCTTGATAAGCTTCAGTTAATCAATCAATGCACCTTAGAAACAAGGAATAACTAATGACTACTATCGTATCAGTAAGACGAAATGGTGTTGTAGCTGTTGGTGGCGATGGCCAAGTTACCATGGGTCAAAGCACCATATTAAAAGGCAATGCTAGAAAAGTACGTAAAATCTTTCATGATAAAGTAATTGCAGGTTTTGCAGGCTCTACAGCAGATGCTTTTACCTTACTTGATCTATTTGAAAAGAAACTTGAAGAACACCAAGGTATCTTAGAGAGAGCTTCCATAGAATTAGCTAAGCTTTGGCGTTCTGATAGAGCTTTAAGAAAACTAGAAGCAATTTTAATTGTGGCAGATGCTAATGACTCTTTGATGATCACTGGTACTGGTGACGTAGTAAAAATGCAAGATGATGTCTTAGCTACTGGCTCTGGTGGTAATTACGCTTTAGCTGCAGCTAGAGCTTTAATGGACAATACCGATCTTAGCGCTGTTGAGATTGTAAAGAAATCTTTAGATATTGCTTGCAATATCTGTGTATTTACTAATTCAAATCATATTATTGAAACTATTGAGAAATAACATGTCTGAACTTACCCCTCGCGAAATTGTAAGCGAATTAGATAAATTTATTATTGGTCAGAAAGAAGCAAAAAAAGCAGTTGCTATCGCACTTAGAAACAGATGGCGCAGAATGCAAATCACTAAAGATTTACGTAGTGAAATTGTGCCAAAGAATATCTTAATGATTGGACCTACCGGTGTAGGTAAAACTGAAATTGCTCGTCGTTTAGCTAAACTTGCTAACGCTCCTTTTGTAAAGGTAGAAGCTACTAAATACACCGAAGTTGGCTACGTAGGTAAGGATGTAGAATCAATCATCAGAGAATTAGCTGAAGTATCCATGAAAATGGTTAAAGATGAAGCTTTTAAACATAACAAAACTAAAGCTGAAGATGCAGCTGAAGAAAGAATTCTCGATGTATTACTACCTGCTCCAAGTGCAACTGAGGATGAAAAAAATTCTTCTTCAGCAAGACAATTGTTCAGAAAGAAATTACGTGAACATGAGTTAGATGAGAAGGAAATTGAAATTAGCGTTGAAGATACAGGACCTACAGTCAATGTAATCGGTGGTGCTCCTGGAATGGATGAAATCAACGATCAACTTCAGTCCATTTTCAATTCAATGACTCAAGGCAAGAAAACTACTAAGAAGATGAAGATTAAGGATGCTTTCAAAGTTATTGTTGAAGAGGAAGCAGCTAAACTTACTAAAAATGACGATCTTCGTACTCAAGCAATTGAACTTGCTGAAAATAACGGCATTGTATTTATTGACGAAATTGACAAAATCTGTCAAGAAAGTGCAGATAGAGGCGCTGTATCAAGACAAGGTGTTCAAAGAGATCTGTTACCACTTATTGAAGGCTCCTCTGTAAACACCAAATATGGCATGCTAAAAACCGATCATGTGTTATTTATTGCCTCAGGTGCTTTCCAGATGTCAAAACCATCTGACTTAATCCCTGAGCTTCAAGGTAGATTGCCTATTCGTGTAGAACTACAAGCTCTTACAACTGAAGATTTTGAAAGAATTCTAAAAGAGCCACATAATAGCTTAACTAAGCAGTATGAGCTTTTAATGTCTACTGAAAATGTTACTGTTAAATTTGAAGATAGTGCAATTACCCGCATTGCAGAAGATGCTTTCAAAGTAAATCAGAAAACAGAGAATATCGGTGCTAGACGTTTACATACTTTAATGGAAAAGATCCTTGAGGACATTTCGTTTACAGCCCCAGATAATCCTGGTACTACCATTACTATTGATGATAAGTATGTAGATGAGCACTTAGGCTCTCTAGTTGAGAACGAGGATGTAAGCAGATACATTCTTTAGTTATGGATAAATTAACTCTTTCTCCTCGTGAGAAGCAACTGCTAAAAGAATTAAACGAAATTTACGAAGGTTGCAAGCAACTTAGTGATAGGTTAATTAGCACTGAAGCTCAATTAGAGAACAAAGAGAAAGAGTTATCTTCCCTGCAAAGAGAGTTTTCTAAATTAAAAGAAGAAAACCAACATCAAAAAGAGCTTATTCAAACTTGGAAAAATAGACTTGAAAGTGCTATTTGTAACCTACCTGAAATAGATGAATAAGCTATTTTAAATCCTTTCTATTTAATCTTAGATAAGCAAATAAGAACGCACCGAATAGTGTTGCTATAGCTAAGGACAACAAATAATAAGGTAAGTTTTCTGCTAAAGGTATGACAAAAATACCACCATGTGGCGCGCAGATTGAACAACCAAAATACAAGGATAAAGCACCACCTACTGCCGAAGATAAGATACAAGCAATCTTCATTTTGACAGGTGAAAAATCAAGGAAAGGAATTACACCTTCAGTGATAAAAGCTAAACCTTTTCCTAAGGCTGCTAAAGCATGTTTCTTTTCTTTATCAGAATAAACTTGAGGAATTAAGTATGCACTTACACCTGCTGCTAAAGGAGGGATCATACCACCTAGCATAACCGCGCCCATAAGTTTACTGCCAACGCCCATCTCTGGGAGTGAATCAGCTAAAAATAACACGCCTATAGCATAGCCTGTTTTGTTTAATGGTCCACCCATATCTGCAGACATCATACCAGCAAGGACACCACCTATGAGTAAAAGCAACCAAGGACTTGCTTCTTCAACTACAGACTTTATACCTTCATTTAAAAATTGAGCTGGAATATTAGTAAAGAACAAGGCAATAAGAGAAGTTCCTAAAGCTCCTACAATTGGATATAGCAAAAGGGCAACTATAGCGTCATGCCCTCGTAAAAACTTTGAGGCAAAAGAAGTGATAATAAGGGCAACAGCGCCACCAACAAAGCCATTTACAGTAGCACCAATCACACCAGATCCATCTAAGTCTGCCATTACACCACCTGTAAACCCGGCTACAAGTGCTGTTCTCCCCTTAATGGAAAAGGCAATAAATGCTGATAAGATAGGGAATAACAGTGTACCTATAGAATAACCTATTCTATCTAGGAAGAAACCTACTTGAGTTCCCTGTAAGATATCAAGTTTTGCTAAAGCTGACAAAATACCTGCAGTAGCTGCAATTGGCATTAAATAGGTCATACCGGACATTAAATGACGGTACAATCTCATGAAGGCAGAAGATGCGCTAGTTACAACACCAGATTGATAGACTGGACACTTAGGATCTAAAACTTTTTCTATTAGTTCTTGAGGTTTTCTAATACCGTCTACAACACCAACACGAATGAGTTTTTTACCGATGAAACGGTCCATTTCAACTATTCTGTCGGCCGCAACAATAACGCCTTTAGCTTTAGCGATTTCCTCAGGTAAGAGTCGATTTCTGTTGCCTGCAGCGCCATCAGTTTCTACCTTAATCTTAATACCTAGCTCTTTAGCTTTGTTTTCTAAAGCTTCTGCAGCCATGTAGGTATGAGATAAACCAGCAGGACAGGCTGTTACTGCAACAATATCGTAAGTATCATCAATTTTAGAAGACTCTTGAGCAAGATCTTCTTCTTTTTTGATTTGTTGTTTTTCTTTTTTAATTTCACGAGAATCTGCTTGGTTGATTAAATTTAAAAATTCATCAACGCTCTTTGCATTAAGCAAATTCTCTCTAAATTCATCCGATACTAATAAAGTAGATAATCTTGCTAAAACATCTAGGTGCGCATCGGAGGCTTGATGAGGTGATGCAATCAAAAAGAATAATTTAGCAGGTTGTCCGTCTAAACTATCAAATTCCACGCCCTGTGGAACTACCATAGCAGCAAGTCCTGGCTTTTTTACACCAGCACTTTTGGCATGAGGAATTGCAACACTAGCACCTAAACCTGTAGAACCTTTTTCCTCGCGCTCAAAAACAGCAGCTCTATATCTATCAGGATCTGATAGACAATCGGTATTAGAGATTAAATCAACTAATTGATTGATAGCTTGCTCTTTTGAAGAAGCAGTGGCATTTAGTTGAATTGCTCGAGGATCTAAAAGATCACATATACGCATATCAAAAACCTTATTTGTGCTGTTTTATTTGATTACTAGGGCTAATTTTACACTTTATTATTATACTTGTTTTATTTTTATAGTAGGTACTGCAGGACACTGATCAACTGTAATAGTAGGTTGATTGCAACCACTTAAAGTCTGATCCATATCCAAAGAAGGCATCTCCATTTGAGGTCTACCCACAACTCTAGCAGGCACACCTACAACGGTGGTATGAGCAGGAACATCTCTTAAAACTACCGAACCTGCGCCCACAATAGCACCTTCTCCAATTCTAATATTACCTAGAATTTTAGCTCCAGCTCCTATCATTACACCGCGTCCTACCTTAGGATGTCTGTCACCTTGCTCTTTACCAGTACCACCTAAAGTAACATCGTGCAACATTGAAACTGTATCTGCAATTACAGCAGTCTCACCGATAACAATATTAGTAGCATGATCTAGCATTAGACCTTTACCAATTTTAGCCGCAGGATGAATATCCACTGAAAATACATCAGAGATCCTACTTTGTAAGAAACTAGCAAAATCTTTTCTATCTTTTTCCCACAACCAATGAGAAACACGCCAAGACTCTAAAACATGAGGACCTTTTAAAAATAAAAGCACTCTTACTATAGAGCTAGAGGCAGGATCACGATTTACTACTGCATACACGTCCGCTATAGCATCGCAAAGCAAATTAGGATTGTCAGCATAAGCTTGCATGCAAATTTGGAAGAGCTGTTGTCTATCAACTTCATAACTTGCAAGTTTTGAGCTAATAATTCTTGCTAAACATTGATCAAAAGATCTGCAAGTTAACACTAACTTATTCATTAGAGCCTCTAAAGCCGGCTCTTTTTTGACGATTTGTAAAGATAAAGACACAAGATCATTCCAAAAATCGTCTATCATTTTTTGATCTTGTGGCGACATATTATTATTCAAAGAAAAGTATTCCAAACAAGTTATCTTTGTACAGTAGTCAGTTTTTCCTCACCGTTTTCATTCAAATGAGGCTTATCTTCAAATTGAACTGACTCGTAAGTTGATGCTAGATCTGGCTCCATATGGAAAGAAAATTCCACATCCTGAAAATCTTGTCTTATAAGTGATTCAACTTCATTGACTATATCATGGGCCTTTTTCAAACTTAAATTCTCATCCATAACAATATGACCTTGAATAAATACCATTGGTCCTGCTCTATGAGTTTTTAAGTCATGAATAGATTTTACACCATGAACGCTATTTATTTGATTTAATATTTTAGTTAATGACTTTTGACTTAATGATTTATCTAGTAAAGTTTGTATAGCCCTAAATCCAATGCTATAAGCACCTTTCAAAATATAAACACCAATTAAAGAAGCAAACAAACCATCTGCCCACTTATAACCATATCTATCTAAGATTAAGGCTGCAATTACACCTATATTCAAACTTACGTCTGAAAGATAGTGAAGTCTGTCAGCTCCTATAGCTTCGCTTTGTGTTCTGTTATATACATAAGTTTGGAATAGAACTAATAATATAGTGAACACTATGCTTACTATGGATACTAGAATAGCTAAATCAACGTGAACTAAATTCTGAGGGGTTATACAACGCTCTACACCATGAATAACTAGCAATACAGAAGAACCACCGATAAAAGCCGCTTGAGCTAAAGAAGCTAAAGCTTGAGATTTAAAATGGCCAAAACGATGCTCTTTATCAGGAGGAGTCAAAGAAAATCTTAGTGCTAGCAAATTAACTAGAGATGCTAGTAAATCAAAAATAGAATCCGTTAAGGATGCAAAAATAACTGTGGAGGAGCTAATTAACCATACCACAACCTTTATCACAATAAAGATAACTGCAACACTTACAGAAGCGATACCTGCAAGCATCACTAACTTTTTATATTTTTGCAATGAGGTATTCTCGTTGCAAGAACAAGCTTTTTGCTGAGCCTCATTTACCATTTTTCTTTGTCCAAAAAAAATTTTAAAACTACCCTTTAGGAAGCATTATACAACTTAGAAAACACTTTTTTTGAAAGGTGAGATATTTCACTACTTCTAAAATATTATCAAAAAATTTACAAGCAAATGTGAATATTATGATTACTATACACTAAACTATAAATAAGACTTAAAATGTAATAAATAGATTGTTTGGGGCAAAGCTTTTGACGCTTTGAAAAGGTATGTTGCTAAATAAAATTCTAAGACTAATTTTTTACTGGCCATTTAGATTGACCACTAAGTGCGACACTATCCCTTTTGAGCCACTAAAACAAATCAATATTGATAAGAACAAGATCATTGTTTATGTAACAGTTTCCTCTTCTCTTGGTAATCTATTATGTATAGAAAGAGCAACTAATCGCCTAGGATTACCATCCCCATTTGAAGACATAAATATTTTTGGCAATAAAACCCCAAGAGTTTGTTACCTAAGAAGTCCTGGCTTTTTTAGAGCTAAAGGCACAACCTACCATGATATTGAAACAACCTTTAGACGTTGGTACGATTTAGCAACAACCACAGGAAAAGAAGTTCAAGTTATTCCTATTACTGTATTGTGGTCAAGAAACCCAGGCTACGACAGATTGGTACTAACAGGTCTAGGTACAGCAACCCCCGCAATTAAAAAGTTTTTTAACTTAATCTTTGCTGGTCGTGATAATTGCACCATATTTTGTGGATCTTTTGATATTACTAAATCTAAAGACCGCTTTGATAATTCTAGATTTTCAACAGATTTAAACAGAACCTTTAGACTTATCTTTATGAATAAGGCGCGCTCTGTTGTTGGAAAACCTTTGCCTAATAGAGAAAAGGTAATTGAAGATATTTTAAGCAAGCCTGCAGTTCAAGATGCCATAAATGTAGAATCCCATAATAATGGTCTTGGGTATGATGAGAACTTAAAAAGAGCAAAAAATATTCTTGAGGTAATGGTTGCAGATACTCGTTACCCACTACTGCGTTTTTTAAATGGTATTATCTCCCACATTTGGAAAAAAATTTATCAAGGGCAAACCATCACAGGTGCAGACAAAGTAAGACAACTTGTGCAAACTGGGCATGAAATTATTTATATTCCATGCCACCGTTCCCACATGGATTACATATTATTAACCTTTGTTTTATTCCATGAAGGCTTACCATTACCACAAATAGCTTCTGGTGATAACCTTAACTTTTTCCCTGTAGGACCTTTGATTAGACGCTGTGGCTCCTACTTTATTAGAAGAAAAATGAAGGGGGATGAATTCTACATTACCATTTTTAGAGAATACCTAAATCACCTTTTTGAAAATGGTCATGCTACAGAATTCTTTATCGAAGGTGGTCGTTCAAGAACAGGAAGAACTCTACCACCAAGAACAGGCATGGTTGCTATGACTGTTCAATCGCAATTAAGAGGTATTAAGCGTCCTATTGCCTTTATTCCTACCTACCTAGGTTATGAGCATGTTTCTGAAATTGGTAATTACATGCGTGAACTTAATGGTGAGAGCAAAAAGAAAGAAAGTGCTATGGCACTTTTAGGAATTTTTAAACGCTTTAGAAATTATGGTCGTGGTTACGTTACTTTTGGTGAACCGGTTATCGTACCAAAATTTCTATCACAAAACGTTCCTAATTGGAAAGATGATATAGATCCTACAGGTACAGCTAGACCTGAATGGCTTAATGATACTGTAAATCAATTAGCTCATAGAATCATTATAAACTTAAACGATTCTGCTACTATCAATGGCATAAATCTCTGTGCATTGGCAATTATGAATACCCCAGATCATGCCATCAGCATAAGACAACTACAAAAGTGCATTGATATGTACCTAAAGCTGTTACACGTAGATCCAAAAAGAAGAGCTTCTATTCCAACAGCTACAACTTTAACCTTAATTAAACAGGCTATTGAATTAAAGAAATTCCATATCTACGATGTTGGTGAAGATATGAAATTTGTAAGACCTAGCTATGGTCAAACTTTACAGCTAACCTACTTCCAAAATAACATTGTGCACTTATTTGCATTACCTGCACTTTTGGCAAATATCATTTTAAGAAATGGACATATTCTAAGAGAAGATATTCGCTCTCATGCCCGTTCGTTGTTCTATTTTCTACGTCACGAATTATTTGCACCTGTAGACGAGGAAGATCTTGATAACTTAATAGATAAATACTTAGATACTTTCTTGGTTGAAGGCTATATCACAAGAGATGCTGATATGATTTTTGTATCTGGTGATGGCTATCAAGAATTCTTTATTTTATCTCGTTGCATCTATCATAATTTGATCCGTTATCTAGTAGCTGCTACGGCATTGAAAAATACTAAAGACGGAACCATCAACGTACAAACTTTTGTGGATAAATGTATTGCTTATTCTAAGAGATTACCTATAGAAGTCACAAATAATTCACCAGAATTTGCAGATCCTATCTTATTTAAGATTATGTGTGATACATTTATAAGACATAAATATTTCTTTATCAAAGAAGATAACAAAATTTACGTTAATAAAGAAAAGGTTCAAAAATTAAATAAAGCAGCTTCTCCACTTCTTGGAGCAAGAGATGTAAGGATCTTAAATGGTAGAGTATTAGCAAGAAAGAACGATACTACCCATTTAGAAGGTTCTGTTAATGAAAACTAAGGTATCAGCATGATAAAAAGATTTTTTTGTTTTTTATTTGCAATTATTGTTCTTCCTGTATCCTTTAGTGCTTACGCTGGTCACGGAGCTAAAGAAGAAGCTCCTGCTGCACCTACTGAGCCAGAGATAGGTTATTACACCTTCTCTCCAGATATCACTACTAATGTTGCTACCTTAAATCCAAGAGACAAAATTCATTATGTAAGATTAAAGCTTGCACTTATGCTTGAAGATAGTAATGATGCAGCGATTATTGCTGATGTTGAACCATTGCTCAAAGATGCTGTAATAGATATTTTAGGTGCAAAAGAGTATGGTCAAGTAGCAACTAATGAAGCTAGAGAAAGAATAAGAATTGAATGTAGAGAAAAGATTATTGATATTCTAAAAGATAAGTTTGGAAAACCAATTGTAATGGATGTGCTTTTCTTAAGCTACATGTATCAATAACCAAAAGGTGGCAAAAGCCACCTTTTTACTTTTTACAGACCTGAAACAGTTAAATTTGGAATTAACACTGATCCTGTTTTGATCTTCATACGCTCATCAATATCTGTGGCCATCGCGCTCATATTCATAAACATATCTTTGATATTTCCTGCAATAGTAATTCCATCTACTGCATGCTCAAATTTACCATTCTTAAAATAGTAACCTTCAGCACCACGGGAATAATTACCACTGACCATATCAATACCTTGTCCCATAAGATCTGTAATAACTAAACCTTCATTGACACTAGATAGCAAGTCGTCAAATTGATAAGTATGTGCTTTATCAAAAGATACAAACCAATTGTGAATACCACTTGCATGACCATTAGAGGTTAATTTTAATTTTTTTGCAGAATAGCAACCTAGTAGGTAAGCCCTTAAAATACCTTCACTTACAAGATCTGACTTGGTTACAAAAACACCATCACCATCAAAGTTTCTTGAGGCTAGACCTTTTACTACAAAAGGATCTTCATGCACAGTTACAAAGTTTGGAAAAATCTGCTCACCTAACTTGTCACATAAGAATGAACTTCTTCTGTAAATAGCACCACCACTAATGGCACTTGCTAACATTCCCCATAAAGAAGCTACGGCTGATCTTGAGAAAATTACGTTGTATTTTCCAGTAGGTACTGATTTTGAATCAAGTTTAGAGGTAGTTCTATCAATTGCTTCCTTGACTACCTTATTTGGCTCATACAAATCCTCTAAGCTTCTTGCAACGCTATAGCCACTACCACGTTGCATCTTTCCTTGATGTTCACCTAGCAAAACTAAAGAAGAGCTTACACAACTTGAGGATTTTGCTTGGCAAAAACCATTAGAATTAGCAAGTACACTTGTATATAAATTACTATCAAAACTTGCGCCATCTGAGTTTTTAATAAGTTTATTGCCTTGAGCTAAGGCTAACTGTTCAAGTTCAATGGCTTGCTTTACAGCAAAGTCAGCATCCACCTGATTGTCAAAAACCAAACCTAAATCTTTAAAAGAGGTACAAAGAAGCTCACTAGGAGCAATACCAGCACACTCATCTTCATCTGAGTAATTTGCTATATTAAGTGCACTCTCAATACACTCTTCAATAGCTTTTTTTGACAAATCAGTAGTTGAAGCACTGCCTCTTTTCTTATTTTTATAAACGGTAATATCCATACCGTTGTCTCGATTAAAGACGATGTTTTCTACTTCACAATTACGACTAGTGACAGATAAACCTTTTACACCACCAATACTAACCTCACATTCACTAGCCCCCTTTTGAACTGCACTTTTAACAGCCTCAGAAGCTATCTGTTTAAGCTTGTCTTGATTAGTATTTAATTTTTCTTCAAATTGATTCATTTCTTTACCTTTAAGCATCACTTGCTAAAGTACATTTGTAGTATAGTGATAAGTAACTTGTATATCTTTTTAATAAGCAAATGTTTCCATGAAAATTAGTCTACTGTTAAAGAAATTAAGACCTTATACTTTGCTAATTTCAATCTTTTTAGGATTAGTTACTTTTATTTGCTTTCATAATATTAGCTATCTTGCACCGATAAAACCAGTAGCTAACAGTGTATACAATACGTTGCCATATTTGCTATTTTTTATTTTATTTTTTGCTTTTTCAAAGATCAATTTTAAGCAAATGAAACCTAAAAGATGGCATTTTTATCTTGCGTTATTACAACTAGTTGTAAGTTCAATAATAGTTTTAATTGCTGTAACTTCTAATCTAGAAAACAATATCTATCTGTGCGGTGCATTAGTTTGTATTATTACTCCTACAGCCGCATCTGCATCAGTGATAGCTAGCAAACTAGGTGGATGTCAATCCTCATTAACTACCTACATCATTATAAGTAATATTGCTGCAGCCATTGAAATTCCAATTCTTTTTCCAATAATAAGACACGTGGAACATACCCACATTTTATTAGACTTTTTTACTATTTTACTCAAGGTATTTCCTTTAATTATCCTTCCCCTAATAGCTTCAATTGTAGTTAGATTTACTTTCAAAAAACTACAACTGTTGATAATTGATCATACAAAGGATCTTGGCTACTACCTTTGGGCTTTTGTGCTTGTTGTCCTTTCAGCTAAAACTACTGCAAACATTGTTAAAGAAGCGTGCTCTTTAAATTCTTTAATATGGATGGGAGGCGTTGGCTTGCTATGTGCTATTTTGCAACTTGTAATTGGCAAAATCATCGGACAATTCGACGGTCAAAGAGTTAGCGCAGGTCAAGGCTTAGGTCAAAAGAATACCTTATTCGCAATTTGGATTGCTATGGCTTATCTTGGATCTACAGTTGCGATAATTCCTGGCACCTATGTATTGTGGCAAAACCTTATTAACGCTTTTCAAATGTACTTAAGGGAGAAGCAAGTAATGAAGTGCCAAAAAGAAGGGATTGAGCCCTATCAAGAATAATAGGGCCAATTTTAAATTTGATTACAATGGTTGTGGATCGTCCACTGCGAAGTCTTTATCTTTTACAATCATAAAACCGATTAAGACATTCTCTTGCTCTTGCAACTTTGGAACCCATTGATTATTCCAAGCATCAAGAGTTACAAATTGTGGTTTCATTGACTCATGACCGTTATCTTTAGCATACTCAGAGGCTAATTTCTCATGAGACCATACAGGAAGAATGCTATATAAGTTATTATCCTCATCGCACTCGGTATCATTTAAAACCAAAGGACCATCCTTGTCTACTAACAAATAAAATCCGCCTTGTTCTGCAACCACACGCTTAAACATTGCATGTCTATAATCTGCATTTAAAGCTAAAATGGCTTCAAATTCCTTTTCGGTTAATTCACTCATTACTCATATACTCCTTTATCTAGCATTGGTTTTAAAAATTGACCAGTAAATGACTCTTTACACTCACAAACCTGTTCAGGACTTCCTGTAACTAAAATTTGTCCACCGCCATCACCGCCTTCAGGACCTAAATCAATAAGATAATCCGCGCTCTTGATAACATCTAAATTATGCTCAATTACTACAACAGTATTACCTTGCTCTCTAAGTCTAATTAGAACTTCAAGTAATAACTTGACATCCTCAAAATGCAAACCTGTAGTTGGCTCATCTAAAACATATAAGGTTTTGCCAGTAGCCTTTTTGGATAATTCTTTTGAAAGCTTAATTCTTTGAGCTTCACCACCTGAGAAGGTGGTAGCTGATTGACCTAAAGTAATATACGATAGACCTACTTGCATTAGAGTTTCTAACTTATTAGCAATTGAAGGAACTGCCTTAAAGAACTCATAAGCTTCCTCGATGTTCATATCTAGAACATCAGAAATAGATTTTCCTTTATATAATACTTCTAGGGTTTCCCTATTATATCTTTTACCATCACACTGTTCGCATTTAACGTAAACATCTGGTAAAAAATTCATCGAAACTTTAATCGTACCATCACCTTGGCAGGCTTCACAACGTCCACCTTTAACATTAAAGGAGAAACGACCTGCACTGTAACCACGAGCTCTAGCTTCTGGAGTTTTAGCAAATAATTCTCTGATTTCTGAAAATAGACCAACGTAAGTTGCAGGATTTGAACGAGGTGTTCTACCAATAGGACTTTGATCAATACAAATGATTTTATCAAAGTTCTCTAGCCCTTCTATGCTATCAAAAGGAGCAGGATCGTCATTTGCGGTAACACCATTTAGTTTTCTTTCAGCAATTCTAACTAAGGTGTCATTAACTAAAGTAGATTTTCCAGAGCCTGAAACACCAGTTACAACAATAAAGCAACCTACAGGAAACTTAGCAGTGATATTTTTAAGATTATTGCCTTTACAACCTTTTAGAGTTAAGAATTTTCCTTTTTTAGGTTTAACTCTTTTTTTAGGTACAGGAATATATTTTCTGCCAGCTAAATAATCACCTGTGATAGAGTCTTTGGCATTCTCAATATCCTCAACACTGCCACAAGCTACCACCTTACCACCATTAACACCAGCACCAGGTCCAATATCGACGATAAAATCAGCTTCTCTCATGGTATCTTCATCATGCTCTACCACAATTACTGAATTGCCGATATTTCTAAGATTCTTAAGTGCAGATAGTAATTTTGAGTTATCTCTTTGATGCAAACCTATACTTGGCTCATCAAGCACATACATCACACCTGTTAAACCAGCACCAATTTGACTTGCTAGTCTAATTCTTTGAGATTCACCACCAGATAAGGTTTCAGCAGAACGAGACAAGGTTAAATAACCTAAACCTACATTGATTAAAAAGCCTAAACGATTTCTAATCTCTTTTAATACTCTGCTTGCAATAGCAGCATCTTGTTCTGAAAGTTGTATGTTATTAAAGAAATCTGCGCACTCTCGTATTGACATATCATTAACCTCAGGTAATGACTTGCCAGCTACGAATACATGACAATATTCTTTTTTAAGTCTAGTTCCATGGCATTCAGGACAAGGTAGTGGACGCATTAATTTGGAAATATATATGCGCACATACTCTGATTCTGTTTCTCTTAATCTTCTTTCAAAGTTATGCATTACACCTTCAAAAGGCTCGAAACTAGAACGAGATTTTTTACCACCTGCATACACAATTTCCATTGGAATTGCTTCTTTGCCAGTACCATATAAAATGATTTGTCTTTCCTTTTCAGACAATTGCTCAAAAGGTTTTTCTAGATCAATTTTAAAGTAATTAGATACTGCTTGTAGTAACCTGAAGAAAAATGGATTTTGTTTATCCCAGCCAATAATTGCACCTTGCGCAAGGGATTTTTTTCTATCAACGACAACTTTATCCTCATCTAAAATCATCATTGATCCTAGACCTTCACATTTTGGACAAGATCCGTGAGGATTATTAAAAGAAAAATCTCTTGGCTCTAATTCAGGAATTGAGTAACCACAGATAGGACAAGAATACTGGGATGAAAAAATTACTTCATCTTCTATTTTATGATCTTCCATTGGACATACAACAGCTAAGCCTTGAGAATACTTTAAAGCCGTTTCAAAAGAATCCGCCAAACGTTGTTTGATGTCAGCTCTTACTTTTACTCTGTCCACAATCAAATCAATATTGTGTTTTTCTCTCAAAGCTAAAGTTGGAGGATCAGACAAGTCACATACTTCCCCATCGATTCTTGCACGTAAGAAACCATCCTTTAATAGATCTAAAAATAACTGCTTATATTCACCTTTTCTGCTTCTTACAATAGGTGACAAAATCATAATTTTGCTACCTTCAGGCATCTGCAGTACAGAATCTACCATTTGGCTTACAGTTTGTGCTTTTAAGATGGTTCCATGCTCTGGACATTTTGCAACACCGATTCTTGCCCACATTAAACGCAAGTAATCATGGATTTCTGTAATAGTACCTACAGTAGATCTTGGATTATGAGAGGTAGCTTTTTGCTCAATGGAAATAGCTGGAGATAAACCATCAATAGAATCTACATCAGGCTTATCCATTAAAGATAAGAATTGTCTTGCGTAAGAAGATAAGGATTCAACATATCTTCTTTGACCTTCTGCATATAAGGTATCAAAAGCTAAGGAAGATTTGCCAGATCCTGAACGACCTGTAATCACACATAACTTATTTTTAGGAATACTTAAGGTAATGTTTTTTAAATTGTGGGTTCTAGCACCACGAACAGTAATTTTATCCATGATTTACAATCAAAATTTCCATTATTTTCTTTGTCAATACCATTTTAACAATTAAAGATCGAGTTAAATGACATTTTTTGCGATTTAAGGAGATTTTTTTATTCAAAAAAATTCTATCTTTTTTTAACTTTAATGTATGATGAACATGAAGTTTTTTTGAAGTTTGAATAAGGCTCTTGAAAAGATTTTTCACAAAATTTCGCTTTTTGCCATAACGTACATATATGCAAAAAACATCAACCTTATCATAAAGAAAAACATCGATTCACAATTTTATTTTTTTACTGAACTTTAAAGGAAATTTTATGGCTCGCGGAGTTAATAAAGTAATTTTAATTGGTAATTTAGGAGACGAACCATCTTTTAGAACTACCAATTCTGGTACTGCAGTGGTTAACATTTCAATGGTAACCAATGAAATGCGTCGCAACATTGAAACTGGTCAGCAAACAGAACTTGCTGAGTGGCACCGTGTAGTAATGTGGGGCAAACTAGCTGAAATTGCTCACCAGTGGTTACACAAAGGTTCTCAAATCTATATCGAAGGTAAGTTAAGAACTCGCTCTTACACTGACAAACAGAACATTAAGAGAACTATTACTGAGATTGTTGCTGACGAAATGCAAATGTTAGGCAGTAAGAATTCTGCAGCTCAAGCTAGCGATAGCTATGATCAAAGCTCTAACAACATCATGCAAAATTCAAACAATCAGTATCAAGCAAATGCATACCAACCAAGTGAACCAAATGCATATGGTAGCTCAAGACCAGTGTATGGTTCTGAAGGTCAAACTGGCTATGCTTCAAATAGCAATCAAGGCACTGATATTTATGGTGGTCAAGCAGCTTATAACAATCAGAATCCTTACCAAAACCAAGGTGCAATGCAAGAACCTAACAGTTTTGCAAACACTACCACTGTAGATGGCGAATTAAACGACGATTTACCATTCTAATTAGTGCAAGGCTCCTCAAAAGAGGAGCCTTAAACTTATTTAAGTCTAAAATTCTTTTCAAACTGTAAAGCATCTTTTTCTAAAGTAGCTTCAGTCTATTTCTCTAAACCTTTACTCAAACCTTCTTTTTCCTTTGATTTTGTAAAAATTTGCCAATTTTTAACTCAAATTTTTTAAATTCTAAGTTTGCTCTAAGGCTAAAATAAATTTGTGTGATAAACATATGACTTTTTTATTAGATCGTGCATTAGATAAGCCAAACAGCTCAATTACTGTGTTATACTTTTGCGTAAAATGATCATATATGATTGTTTAAAATTAATTTATGAATAACTTCGGCTTTGGACCTTAGTAAATGTTTAAAAAAATTCGCAGTATGTTCTCTAATGATCTTTCTATTGATCTAGGAACAGCAAATACTTTAGTTTATGTAAAAAACAAAGGCATCGTTTTAAATGAGCCTTCTGTTGTAGCAGTACGATTAGATAGAAATGGTGGCTCTCAACGCAAAGTTGACGCTGTAGGTAAAGCTGCAAAGACCATGTTAGGTCGTAGCCCTGATAATCTAGAAGTTATCAGACCTATGAAAGATGGTGTGATTGCAGATTTTGAATATACAGAAAAAATGCTGCAGTATTTCATCTCTAAGGTTTTACAAAGTTCTCACTTTGTTCCTTTTAAACCTAGCCCAAGAGTTTTAGTTTGCGTTCCTTGTGGTGCAACCCAAGTTGAAAGAAGAGCAATTAGAGAATCTGTAGAAGGCGCTGGAGCAAGTGAAGTATTCTTAATCACTGAGCCTATGGCAGCTGCAATTGGTGCAGGTTTACCAGTTTCTGAAGCTAAAGGTTCTATGATTGTAGATATCGGTGGTGGTACCACTGAAGTTGCTATCATTTCCTTAAATGGTATTGTTTACTCAAGTTCAGTAAGAATCGGTGGTAATAGATTTGACCAAGCTATCATCGATTATGTACGTAACACTAAGAGATACGAAATTGGTGAATCTACAGCTGAGCAGGTAAAGATTGAAATCGGCTCAGCTTATGCAGAACAAGAAATGCATGAGAAAGAAGTTCGCGGTAGATCAGTAGTTGAAGGTGTTCCTCGTTCTTTCACTCTAAACTCTAACGAAATTCTAGAAGCTTTATCTGATCCTATTAAAGGCATTGTTGCTGCTGTAAGAACTGCTCTTGAGAAATCACCTCCAGAGCTTGCAGCTGATATCGCTGAGCACGGTATGATGCTTTCAGGTGGTGGTGCATTATTGCACAATTTAGATAAATTGCTTCGTGAAGAAACAGGTATTCCTGTTACTATCGCTGATGATCCACTAACCTGCGTTGCACGTGGTGGTGGTAAAGCACTTGAGTTATACGATACTCAAGATAACGAAATCTTTGATTAAATCATCTAGGATCTCCTATTTTGGAGATCCTATTAGTTTCTTTAGGACTTGATTTGAAAAACTCAGATCAACAAAACTCTTATATTCATTATCGTTTTGCCATTATTATTGTATTAGCAGTTAGTTTAATGGCATTAGATGTTCGCTCTAAAGTACTATCCAATTTTAGATACTACGTTGAGTCTGCACTTTACCCTGTGCTTGTCTTTGCAGATTCTCCTCACTATGTAAGTAAATTAGTATCTAGCCAATTTAAAAGTCACAGTGAATTACTAAAAGAGAATGAGCAACTCTCTACAGAGAACTTCATGCAAAGAGCAGATATTCTAAGATTAAAAGATCTTGAATCTGAGAATGCGGCTTTACGTAGACTATTAAATTCACCTGTAAGAAAAGATACTCAAAGATTATTTGCTGAAGTTATCGATGTGGATGTCGATCCATTTTTACGCAGAGTAATTGTAAACAGAGGTACTGAATCCTCCGTTCATGAAGGTATGCCGGTTATTACTGATGTAGGTCTAGTAGGACAAGTAATGAACGTTAACTACAACTACTCAAGAGTGCTTTTGTTAACTGATCCAAGTTGTTCCATTCCTGTAATTGATGCAAGATCTAATGTAAGAGCAATTGCTACAGGAACAGGCTCTCAAGCTGAAATTGAAATCAACAATGTAGCGCGCTCTGCTGATATCAAAAAAGGAGATTTATTGCTAACATCTGGTATCGGTGGTGTATATCCTAGAGGATATCCTGTAGCTACAGTTACCTCCGTTGGTATTTCAGATTCACAACCTTTTGCTTCTATTAAAGCCAAACCACTAGTAGATACAGATAAGATGAGATTTGTGCTAATGTTTTGGAATAATGATAGTAGCTACAACGACAACTTTGACGAAAAAGCTAAACCTTTGACTGACAATAAAGTGATATTACATCAGCAAAAGGTAAAAGATTTAATTAAAACCCTATCTGTAAAAGAAAGGAAAGAAGCTCATGATTAACAAGGAGAAAAATTCTTCTGCTCTAATTGTGCTAATACCAAGCTTATTAGTTGCACTAATTTTACAGATTGTACATTTACCAACTTTTTTATCTGACAATAGACCAGATCTGTTAACTTTAATCATTTTGTACTTTTCAATGACAAATAGAATAAAGTTATCTTTAGAATTAGCCTTTTTTGTTGGTCTAACTGTAGATTTAATTACAGGCTCTCCATTAGGTATTCACGTATTTACCATAGCTTTGCAAGTTTACCTAATTAGTTCCCAATTTAACTTTGCAAAATATAAAATCTATCAACAAGTCTTGATTGTAGCTATTGTTAATTTGGTAACTAACTGCATTGGTTATTGGCTTGAACACCTCATTGGACAGAGATACTATGAAATCAACTTCTTGTATCCTGCTTTAATCACTGCTTTATGTTGGCCTTTGATTTATTTAGTCTTACAAATTCTCTGCGCCACTTTTTCTGTGGTTACTGAAAAAGATAATATTGACTAATCATGGCAAAGTTAATTCTTGCATCTGCATCTCCTAGAAGAAAAAATTACTTATCCTTTCTAGGTTTACCCTTTGAAATCTGTGTTCCTAATGTTGATGAAAGTCATCTTGATGGAGAATCACCTGAAGAGCTTGTTTTAAGATTATCTAAATTAAAAGCTCATGCTGTGGCTAATAGTCAATCAGATTGCGTAGTTATAGCAGCCGATACTGTAGTTGCTATCGACAATTTAATTTTAGGAAAACCTAAAGATGATCATGATGCTTTTTTAATGCTTAAACGATTACAAGGTAAAACTCACACGGTATTAACTGGCACTACTATTGAAAGTAAGACTAAATGCAAAACTTTCTTAAGCAAAACTCTGGTTACCTTTGCTAGTATGTCTGATGAACTAATAAAGACTTATATAGCCTCAGGGGAATGCAAGGATAAAGCTGGTAGCTATGCCCTTCAAGGAATAGCAGCCATGTTTATTAAAAAAGTAGAAGGCTCTGTAAGTACCGTAGTAGGACTTCCTATTTGTGAGGTTAGAATAGCACTAGAAGAGTTTGGCATTACCCCTATGCCTTTGGAAGAATAATATGAACACATTCGAAAAAGCAAAAAATATCTTTTGGTCTAACAATGATATAAATGAGCAAACTATAACTGAGGCTCTAAACCTACTTACTAAAAGAAACATTGACTTTGGTGATATCTTTTTTGAAAGAGTTGTAAGCGAAGGCTTTAGCTTAGAAGAAGGTATTGTAAAAGGTGGTTCTTTTAATATTTCACAAGGTGTGGGTGTAAGAGCAGTTACAGGTGCAAAAATAGGCTTTGCTTACTCTGATGTGCTTGATAAAAAATCACTACTTGAGTCTTGCAGTGCAGCTCATTCCATAAGCCAAGGACACAACTGTAATTGTGTTTGTATCAATAATAATGTAAAGAGCGTACCTCCTCTTTATGTTGAAGATAATCCTATTGATTCTTTAAGTAGAGAACAAAAGGTAGCTATTCTTGAAACTTTAGATAAGTGCGCAAGAAGTTTAGATCCTAGAATTGTACAAGTAATAGCAAACTTATCCTGCGCTCACCGTACTACCCTTATCCTACCTACTGATGACGATTTTAGCGCTGATATTAAACCTATCGTACATATCTCCATATCTGTTGTAATGGAAAAAGATGGTAGAAGAGAAATTGGAAGTGCTAGCGCTGGTGGTGCCATCCTCTTTGATACCTTATTAAAAAACAACGATTTAAAAAATCTTGCTAAAGAAGCGGTTAGAGTTGCAGCTGTAAATATGGAAGCTATTCACGCACCTGCTGGTAACATGTGTGTGGTATTAGGATCTGGTTGGCCTGGAGTACTAGTTCACGAAGCAGTAGGTCATGGTCTTGAAGGAGATTTTAATCGTACAGGATCTTCAGCTTTTACAGGTAAAATTGGTCAAAAAGTAGCCTCTGAGCATTGTACTATTATCGATGACGGTACAATAAAGGATAGACGTGGCTCAATGACTGTAGATGACGAAGGTACAAAATCTCAATGTAACGTTTTAATTGAAAAAGGTATCTTAAAAGGTTACATGCAAGATAAGCAAAATGCTCGTCTAATGAAAATGAAGGTAACTGGTAACGGTCGTAGAGAAAGCTATAACTGCCTTCCAATGCCAAGAATGACTAATACTTACTTACAACAAGGCGAGTATGACAAGGAGGAAATTATCTCCTCTGTAAAGAATGGTATTTATGCAGTTAACTTCAAAGGTGGTCAAGTAGATATCACCTCTGGTCAATTTGTATTCTCCACTTCAGAAGCTTATTTAATCGAAAATGGAAAGGTAACCACCCCAATTAAGGGAGCTACACTAATTGGTAATGGACCACAAACCATGCAACAAGTATCTATGGTTGGAAACGATCTTGAGTTTGATGCTGGTATTGGAACTTGTGGTAAAGCAGGACAATCAGTCCCAGTTGGAATTGGACAACCAACTGTAAAAATTGATGCTATTACAGTTGGTGGTACTGAAGCTTAATTTTATTTTAGAAGCTCACTAGGTATTTCTATCTTAGCTCTGTTAATTTCTTGCTTTAAGAACTTAAAGAGAGCACGAGAATTTGGCTTAGGAGCTTCAGTATCAGTTGTAGCTTCAGCCTCAACCTTAGCCTTTTTAACCAAATTTCTAAGCTTATTTCTGTCAGTATCTAAAATCAGTGAACAAAAGGCATTTACTACCTCTACTCCGCCACAAATCATATTCTCTCTTAACTTCTCAAGTTTCATGACATTAGGATCTTCTTTTGAAGAAGCACCTAACATATTAACTTGATTTTCAAGATCGCTGTCATCATAAGCACGCTGTAACTTAGCTACGTATTGTAGTTGTCTTCTGCGCTCATCGCTCTTTGGTTTTAGCTTTCTAGCTATCAACAAAGCTTCTTTTACATCTTGAGGTAAAACTAAAGATTTAAAGCTTTGTTCGCCCAAATTAGCTATTTTCTCAACTAATTTTCTAATAGCTTGAGCTTCACGCTTATGTGCACTTCTACTCTCCTCATCAGGAGCAACATCAAAGCCTTCGAAATGTTCTTGTACTGCCATACTATCTATTACTCGGTCTCAAATAACTCGGTTAATCGGTAGGTTTTAATTAAATTTATTGCATTGTCAGGTGCATTCTTAATTTTAAGCTTTTGTCCATTCAAAGCTTTTGACCATTGAACTAAAAATGCAATACCTGCACTATCGATTCTGGTATCTAATAAATCGATTTCATTGCTTTTGAAGATACCGCTTCTTTGCTTCCAAAGCGCAGGTACTGTCTGAAAGCTTAATTCTTGATAATGATTCATATTACTTATTAGAAATCTCTTGTAACTTCTTAATAGCTGCATCAATGCCTGAATTTTTGATTACAGGAGATAATTCAGAAATTTTTGCATCTAACATAGAAATATTTTCACCGATTAAATCAAAAGCTTTCCATTCACCAGTTTTACTATTCTTTCTTAATTTTAAGATTAACTCTAAGTCTTTCTTTCCTTCTTCACGAATTAACATCTTAACGGAAACTAACTTAGTATTAGCATCAACTTCTTGTACTTTTGCAGGAACGATTTGCTGATTGGTATATTTTGACAATACACTAGCAAAGTTCTCTTGCATGTATACAGCAAAAGCCTCTGTAAACTTTTCTCTATCCTCAGGAGAAGTAGTCTTTAATGATGTACCTATTACTTTGTAGGCTGCATACTTTACATCAACATAAGGCATTAAATCATTATTTATAATGCTTAAAGCTACCTTTTTATCTGCTAATCTATCTTTATTTGCTTTAATATCATCAATTACCTTTGAGGCAACGCTGTTTGCTAACTCATAAGGATTTACAACATTCTCTGCATTAGCAACACCAAACACCATGGCGGCAACACATAACAAACTTAAAACAATCTTCTTAAACATCTTTTTATTCCTTATCTTGCTCATCAGCTACTTTCTGATCTTCTTTTTTGTCTTGACTTGAGTTAAACACAAATTTTGAGATTAAATCTTCTAATACTAAAGCTGAACCAGTATCAGTGAAGTAATCGCCATCTTTGAAATACTCAGATCCCATATCCTCATCATAAAAACCTGGAGTAATACTGATATATTGCTCACCGATAATACCAGAAGTCTGGATGGCAGCTTTTGATTCTGAAGAAATCTGATTGTATTGTTGCTCAATGCTTAATTCCACAACTGGAGTTAAACTTTGTTTATCTAAAGAGATATTGCTTACACGACCAATTAACACACCACCAATGCGTACTGGGGCACGTAAACGTAAAGAGCCAATATTCTCAAATTTAGCGTATAACTTGTAGGATTGAGTATCACTATCTAATACTAAACCAGCTACTTTAAGTGCTAAAACTACTGAAGCAATAATGCCTAGTAATACGAATAAACCAACTAAAATCTCAGCTTTTATATACTTCATTACAAATACCTATTAAAACATTAAAGCGGTTAACACAAAATCTAAACCTAATACAGCTAATGAAGATTGAACCACTGTAGCTGTGGTTGCTCTACTAATACCTTCAGAAGTAGGTTTACAGTCATATCCATTAAATAAAGCAATCCAAGTGCAAACAAAACCAAAAACTAAAGCTTTTATCACCATTGGACCTAAATCCTTTAGTGCATCAACACTTGCTTGCATGCTAGACCAGTAAATACCATCATCTAAGCCTAACCAATCAACACCTACTAATTTGCCACCGTAGATACCTACTAAACAAAATAGAATAGATAAAATTGGCATACTTATCATGCCCGCCCAAAATCTTGGGGCGATAACACGCCTTAGCGGATCAACTGCCATCATTTCCATAGCAGATAACTGCTCTGAAGCCTTTAATTGTCCTATTTCAGCTGTTAAAGCTGAACCTGCTCTACCGGCAAATAACAAGGCAGTAACTACTGGTCCTAACTCTCTAATGATAGCTAAAGATACTAAGCTACCTAAAGAGCCTGTAGCCATAAAATCCTTTAGAATGTTAAAACCTTGTAGGCCTAAAACCATGCCGATAAATAGACCTGAAACAATAATAATGATTACAGATTGAACACCTACAAAGTAAACTTGACTTATCAATAAAGGAAAAGTCTTTACGATGTTTGGTATTACAAAAATCGAATGAAAAAAGATCAAGGTAGATCTGCCTAAAGAAGACAATTTAAATAATGAATATCTACCTAATGAACCTAGAAAACTAAGCATTATAGTTCCTCAATATAATTCTCAGATCCTTTAAGCTTAAAGGCATATGGACCATCAAAATCACCTTGAATAAATTGAATTACTCTAGGATCTTGACTATGTATAATCTCACTTGGGGTTCCTTGACCTAATACCTTGCCCTCTGCAAGGATATACACGTAATGGGCAATCTCTAAGATTTCTTTAACATCGTGAGTTACCACTACAGAAGTCTTACCTAAAGAAAGATTGATATCTGCTATTAGTTTTACTAAAACGCCTTTAGTAATAGGATCTTGACCTACAAAAGGCTCATCATACATAACTAAATCAGGATCTAAAGCAATCGCTCTTGCAAGGGCAGCTCTTCTTGCCATACCACCAGACAACTCTGATGGATATAAATTAGCAGCAGCTCTCATACCCACAGCTTCAAGATTCATCATTACGATATCAAAGATAAGCTTTTCAGGTAGATCTGTATGCTCTCGAATAGGGAAAGCTACATTATCAAACACTGTCATATCAGTGAATAGAGCGCCACTTTGGAACAGCATACTCATTCTTTGACGTAACTTGTATAAAGCATTTCTAGACAAAGAATGTACATTGATACCGTCAAATTCAATAGTTCCTTTATCAGGGGTTAATTGAGCACCAATTAGGCGAAGAATTGTAGTCTTACCAGTACCTGAAGGACCTAAAATTGCGGTGATCTTACCCTTTGGAATATCCAAAGTAAGATCCTTATAAATTTGTTTTCTTTGATATGAGAAAGATACATCCTTTACTCTAATCAAATAATTATCAGTCATTACAAAAATTCCACATGTAGAGTATATACTTCCTATTTTATCAATAATTGTTAAAAAAATTTAGATGCGTTTTCTCAGTTTTTGTTACATGTGTTAACTAAAATCTCTTCCCTAAAATAATTAATGGCATAATTGTTGCTATAATAGAAAAAATTCTCTAGGAGAGCTCAATGCTAAAAATTAACACCTGTTATGGAAAGATAGACTCTGATTTATTAACAAGATTATCTAGCATAAAGCTAGTTGCTTTTGACATTGATGGCTCTTTAACTGACGGTGGAATTTACTATGACAACCATGACATTGAATTAAAAGCTTTCAATGTTAAAGATGGTTTTGGTGTAGTAACTTTGATTAAAGAAGGCATCGAATGTGCTGTTATCACAGGAAGAAATGCCAAATTAACCGAAAGACGCATGCAAGATCTTAAGGTTTCTCATATTATTCAAGGGGAAGCTGATAAAGGCAAAGCTCTTACAAACCTTTGTCAAAGTTTATCTATAGAGCCTGAAGATGCAGTTTGTTTTGGTGATGATCTAAACGACATGCCTATGTTCAGAATTGCAGGCGTAGTTGTTTGCCCTCAGGATGCACATCCATTTATTAAAAATCATGCCGATTACATTACCACTTTACCAGGTGGACATGGTGCATTTAGAGAGTTATGCGATTTAATTCTGATTGCAAAAGGTATCATGACAGCAGACGGTGGATTTGTAGATGAACGTTACTAAAAAATCTATATGGCTAGCGTTCATATTTTTAGTTTTATCCCTACTAATTTATATTTACGCAAAATCTTTAGTACAACCAACAGTGGTAGATAAAAGCTCCTTACCTACTTTCATTGCCACTGATACAGATATGACTATCTATAATTTAGAAGGAAAGATAGATAAAACTATGGTGGCAACTAAAACCACCTACTATGATTCAAAGAATAAATATTTCTTTGATAATCCTTTGATTTCTAGATATGTGTATGACAAATCTAATATTAATTTGTGGCATTTAAAAGGTAATAAAGGAGATATGGTAGTCAATAAAAACGCTACTATCTTTGGTAATGTCATTCTATATCCAGGTTTTGAAGATGCAACCTTACAAAAGGTTGAAGCTACAGAATTATTTTACGATTTTAAGGACAATCTTGTTACTTCAGACAAACTAGTAACAATTTATGGAAAAGGTTTCAAAACACAAGGTACTATCTTTTCAGTAGATCTAAATACCAATGTTATTAAATATAAAGGTCAACCTAATGCAATATTCTACCCAAAAGTTAAGTAAATTACTTTTAGTAGGTTTGTTACTTGTTTCTAGTAACGCTTACTCATTAAAAAATGATACAGAACAACCTTTAAATGTAGTTTCTAAAGAACAAGTAGCTGATTTTAATAGTAATAAAGCAATTTTTTTAGGTAATGTTGTTGCTACTCAAGGTTCTATGGAACTAAAAGCTGATAAAGCAGAATTACTTCGTAATGAACAAGGTGAATTACAAGAAGTTATTGCCTATGGTAAACCTGCTACCTTTAAGCAGCTACAAGACAATGGCAAAGTTGTAAATTCACAATCTGCAATTATTCATTATTTACCAGAGAAGAATTTACTTATACTGATTGGTAGAGCAACCATTTGGCAAGATAACTCTCATGTTAATGGTGAAAAGATTGAATATAACACTGTGACCAAGCAGTTAAAAGCAACTAATGATAATAGCCAAGGTGGCAGAGTTCAAAGTATATTTATACCTCAAGAATTCCAAAACGATAAAAACAAAAAATAACTTTGAAAAGAATTTAATTACTTTATAAAAGAAAGAAAACATGAGTGTATTACAAGCTTTCCATTTAAAGAAAACCTATAAAAAAAGAACCGTTGTATCAGATGTCAGCATCAGCGTAGAAAGTGGTTCAATTGTAGGATTACTAGGTCCTAATGGTGCCGGTAAAACTACTTCCTTCTACATGATAGTTGGTATCGTAAGTTCTGAAGATGGACAAGTTCTAATTGATGATAAAGATATCACCTCTCTACCTATGCACGCTCGTGCAAGAGCTGGTCTTGGCTATTTGCCACAGGAAAATTCTATTTTTAGAAAGTTAACTGTTTATGAAAATTTAATGGGAGTTGTAGAGCTTTTACCAAATCTTTTGAAAAAAGAAAAAGAGCAAATAGTTAACGATCTGCTTGATGAATTTAATATTGCAAAACTTAGAAACAATTTAGGTATGTCTTTATCAGGTGGTGAAAGACGAAGAGTTGAAATTGCTCGCGCTCTTGCTGCCTCACCAAAGTTTATTTTATTAGATGAACCATTTGCTGGTGTTGATCCAATTTCTGTAGGTGAAATTAAAGAAATTATTCTTCATTTACGCAATAGAGGGATCGGTATCTTAATTACAGATCATAATGTAAGAGAAACTTTGGATGTTTGTGAAAAGTCATATATAGTTAATGAAGGAAAAATTATTGCTCACGGTACTGCTGAGGAAGTACTTCGCAATGATAAAGTTAAATCTGTTTACTTAGGAAAAAACTTTTCTTTATAGTAGGTAAATAAAATGGCTGGGTTAAAAAATGTCTTGCAGATACGCGCAACGCAATCTCAATCTCAAATTTTAACACCACAAATGCAACAAGCCATTAAATTGTTGCAGCTATCCTCCATTGAATTACAACAACAAATCAGACAAACAGTAGAATCTAATCCAATGCTTGAAATAGATGATTCTTCCCTTTCCTCTATGGAAGAATCTTTAGATGCTATGTCTGAAAATGATAATTCTGATAATGATGATTATGATCCTTTCGATAATGACAATTTAGATACTGATTTTAGTAATTACGAAGGTCAATCATCAGATCTTAATAATCTTGAGCATGTTGCTACAGCAGATCATGAAATTGAAAGTACACAACTTGCTGAAGACAATAAAACTCAAGATCAACTCTCCGATTCACTATCTAATTTAACCTCAGGTATAAGACAATCAAAAGGTTTGTCTATAGACGATGATAGTGTATACGAAGGTGAGACTACTGAAACTTTACATGATCACTTAACCTGGCAACTAGAATTGTCTCCACTAGAAGGCGCAGACAAATTCATAGCTCAAATTATCATTGATGCAATTGATGAGTCAGGCTATCTTACTGATACTACAGAAAACATCCTTACAAGTGTTCAAGAAAGCTTTCCTGAGACCACTCACGAAGATGTATTAGCCATCTTAAAGCTTATTCAACACTACGATCCTTTAGGGGTTGGCTCTAGAAATATTCAAGAATGTTTAAGACTTCAATTAGAAAATCTACCAGAAGATACTAAATATAAAAAAGAAGCTTTAACTGTAGTTAATGATCATCTTAACCTATTATCTAATAGAGATTTTAGGTCACTTTGCCAAAAACTAAGTGTTAAAGAAGATACCTTAAAAGAGATTATTGCGCTAATAACCTCTTTAAATCCAAGACCTGGTAATTACACAGTTTCTAAAAGAAACGACTTTATAGTTCCTGATGTAGTTGTAGTAAAAGATGCAAACGGTGAATATACAGCAGAGCTAAACCCTACCTCTAATATCATCGTGCGCATAAATGACAGTTACAGACAACTTGCTAACCAAGCAAGAACCAAAGAAGAAAAAAGCTTCTTTAAAAACAATTTACAAGAGGCAAACTGGTTTATTCAAAGTCTTGAGAAAAGAAATGAAACTCTGTTAAAAGTAGCTAGATGTATCGTTAAACATCAAAAAGCTTTCATGGAAGAAGGTGCTAGTGCCATGATCCCTATGGTACTAAATGATGTAGCTACTGAGATTCAAATGCATGAATCAAGCATCTCAAGAATTACTACTGAAAAGTATATCTATACCCCTAAAGGAACTTTTGAGTTGAAATATTTCTTCTCCTCAAGTGTAAGTACCGACGATGGTGGTGCAGCCTCCTCTACAGCAATCAAATCTTTAATAAAAGAATACATATCTAATGAAAATAGACGTAAACCTCTATCTGACAGTAAGATTGCTCAAATGCTAAATGATAAAGGTTTAAATGTAGCTAGAAGAACGGTAGCTAAATACCGTGAAGCTTTAGGTATTGCGTCTTCATCTCAAAGAAAACAACTTGTATAGATTAACTATCGAAAATTTCAATAAAAATTTTCAATATTGATCAATAATGTGACATATTCCTATCATTTACGAAACAATTAATTAAATTATGAATTAATTGTGAACTTACGCCTTTAATTTACGAATATTTCTACTATTATTAGTAATGTAGTTACAAACTTGTATTCGCTTAATCAGTACCTGACAAGAAGATCAGGTTAAGGAAGTAAATATGCAAATTAATATTCATGGCGTAGGCGTTAAGGTAACAGACTCTTTAAGGGATTACGTCAACGACAAGTTTAAGCGTCTTGAGCGTAAAGGTGATATCATCACCTCTATATCCGTAACTCTTACTGTTGAAAAGTTATCACAAATTGCTAAAGCTGATTTAGCTGTTGCTGGTGGTAATCTTCATGCTGAACATGAAGCTGAGAGCATGTATCCTGCAATTGATGGTCTTATCGACAAGGTTGATGGTCAATTGGTAAAATATAAAGAAAAGCTTAAGTCATAACAGGTTTTCTTTTGTAAGTTAGTAAGAATAGGCCTCATTATGAGGCCTTATTTTTTATAAGGCATAATTAATTGATTGTATTACCAGAAGTTCAAATTTTGTCTCCTCTTTTCTGCTTTAGTAAAAAAAGACTATTTGAAGAGATTGCAAAATATTCATCCTACATCTTAGAAAAAGATCCTAAAGAAATCATTCGCGCTCTAAATGAAAGAGAACAATTAGGTACTACTGTATTCTTTGATGGTATAGCTATGCCACATGCTGTGATTGATTCTAAAGTACCAACCTTTTCTATCCTTAGTATTTTAGATAAACCTATCACCTTCAATTCTATCGATGCAGATGAACAATTAATTGATATTGCTTTTTCCATCTTCATTAACAAAAAAGATGATATTCAAAAGGTTGAGTCTTTATTAAAAAATCTTACAATAGTGTTATCAAATGTTGATTTGCTAAATTCTTTAAGATTAGCAAAAACTGAAAAACCTAAATTGAATGTTATCTTAAATCAAATTGATTGCTTACTAGAGCAATCAAAATTAGAGCAAGAGTCTTAGGCTTACATATGTCATCAAGAGTTGATTTGGTTGTAATTTCAGGTAGATCTGGATCGGGAAAAACAGTTGCACTACATGCACTTGAAGATCTTGGATTTTACTGTATTGATAACTTACCAATTGTTTTTTTAGAAGATCTAATTAAACTTGCCAAGCAGAATTACCCAAAGCTAGCTGTTTCACTAGATGTAAGAAATATGCCTTTAGGTGATGACTATGAAGAGCTTAATAATATTTATTCAAAAGCAATTCATGATCCTGATATCAACCCTACTATCATCTTCATTGATGCTGATGATCAAGTTTTAATCAAAAGATATTCTGAGACTAGAAGATTACATCCTTTATCTTTAAAAAACCTGTCCTTAAATGAAGCTATTGCTAAAGAAGCTGAAGTACTAAAGGTAATCTCATCTATTGCAGATTTAAGAATAGATACTACTAATTTATCAATCCACGAATTGTGTCAGCAGGTTATAACTTGCGTCCAAGGTAAACCTCATAAAAAAATCGTTATTATCTTTGAGTCTTTTGGTTACAAAGATGGTATTACCAAAGATGCTGATTTTGTGTTTGACGCAAGATTTTTACCAAATCCTTATTGGGATAAAAGTATTCGTCAATACTGTGGCTTAGACGAGCCTATTAAGAAATTCTTTAGTAAATATCCTGAAGTTGAAAATTATATAGATAAGATTGACGATCTTTTATTTGGAATTTTAAAGGCAATTGAGCAAAGTGATAGAAGTTATCTTACTGTTGCTATAGGTTGTACAGGTGGATATCACCGCTCAGTTTACATAGCCCAAAGCCTAGCAGATAAATTCCAACAAAGAGGAATTTGCGTTAAAGTAAGACACCGCTCTTTAATTAAGTCACGCCAAAACAGTCAAAAATGCTAGTCTTTTTTGACTTCTAGTTGTTTACTTTCAGTGTTGTTACTTTTGAGAATATACTCTTTAATCTTCTTTAAAGAGGCATTCTCGATTTGCCTTACTCTTTCTACAGAGATCTTTAATTCTGAAGACAAGTCTTGAAGGGTAGACTTATCTTCATCTAACCATCTACGTTTGATGATGTATTTAGCTCTCTCATCTAGCATAGCTAAAGCCTGAGACAGTCTTTCTAGCTCAAAGGTTTTGTAATCTCGATTCTCAAAGGTTTTAGCAAAATTTGAATTCTCATCTTCTAAATAAGAAGCTGGTGCTAACAATGGTAGTGAAGCATTATCAGAAGTATCTTCAGCGGTTAAATCATAGCCTATATCCTGTCCAGATAATCTAGTTTCCATTTCTGCTACATCATCTGTGGTTACACCTAAATCCTCGGCAACATCTTCTCTTTCTTTTTCAGTAAACCAACCTAAATGCTTCTTATTTTGTCTTAATTTAAAGAATAACTTTCTTTGGGCTTTAGTAGTAGCAATCTTTACTACACGCCAATTCTTAATGACGTAATCGTGGATCTCAGATTTAATCCAATGGACTGCAAAGGCAGCAAGTCTTGCACCTGCATCAGGATTGTAATGCTTAACAGCTTTCATTAATCCAATATTACCTTCTTGAATTAAATCAGCTATTGGTAAACCGTATCCTGAGTAACCTCTTGCTATACTTACTACTAATCTTAAGTGAGACAACACTAGTTTTCTAGCAGCTTCAATATCACCATAATCCCTTAATCTAATAGCTAAAGATCTCTCATCATCTTGTTCAAGCATAGGAACACTGTTGATAGCTTTCATATAGCTATCAATATTTCCAACAGGGGCTAACATTCCCCCTTTGCTTTCTTCAATATTATCTTCTGCCATTTATAACTACAAATTAAGGATAAAGTAAAATTATTATATAGCTTTATCTTAAGCTATATTTGAGATTATTATTCACCAAATAAAGCATCCACAAAATTATCTTTATCAAAGATGCGTAAATCTTCTGTTTTTTCACCAATACCAATAAATCTTACTGGTACACCAAACTTATCAGCTAATGAAAATACAATACCACCTTTTGCAGTACCATCAAGTTTTGTTAGACATAGCCCTGTAACTTTTACAGCTTCATTAAATAAGGTCATTTGAGATATAGCATTTTGACCAGTACTTGCATCTAGAACAAGTAAAACTTCATGTGGTACATTTTCATCAATTTTTTTCATCACTCTAACAATCTTTTTTAACTCTTCCATAAGATTGTCTTTGTTTTGTAATCTACCTGCTGTATCACAGATTAAAACATCTGCGTGGTGAGCTTTAGCTGAATTTAAGGCATCATAGATAACTGAAGCGCTATCAGCTCCAGTTTGTTGAGCGATTACAGTTGTATTTGTTCTCTCTCCCCAACTTTTTAATTGTTCAACAGCTGCAGCTCTAAATGTATCACCAGCTGCTAACATTACTTTTTTACCTTGAGCTTTAAACTTATTAGCTAATTTACCAATGGTAGTAGTCTTTCCAGCACCATTTACACCTACCATTAGGATTACATAAGGTAAATCATCTGCTTTTTTAGTTATATCTAAAGGAACTTCACAAGGAGCTAAGATTTCTTTAAGGATCCTTTTTAAATTTTCTTTTAACGCACCTGCATCATGCAATTCACGTAATTTTGATTCTTCTTTTAATTTGTTAATAATTGATTGTGTTGTTTCAACACCTAGATCTGCTGTTAACAAGGCAGTCTCAAGATCTTCATATAAATCTTCGTCAATCTTTCTACCAACAACTAAAGCACTTAATCCATAAGCTAAATTTTCTCTAGTTCTCTTTAATCTTTCCATGAAGGTTAACTTAACCTTCATTGGTGAACTTTCTACCTCTTTCTGAGCAATTGCAGTAACTTCTGATGTATCTGCAGTTGAAACTTCTTGTGACTGTGCTTCTAAGGTTGAATGTTCCTTATTTTCTACTTTTTCTGTACTATTTTGAGTTGCAACATCGTGATCATTACTTTTTTTAGAAAATATAGAAAAAATACCCATCAAATTCCTCAACTTAATATAAATTGCTTTTGCTGATATTATACAATGTTTTTATAATATCTTTTGTCTTTGCTTTAGTGCTAGGCAGATTACTAAAGTGCTGTTCAATCAATTGTAGGCTAATTATTTATGCAAGATCATGAAATTAGAATGATTGGTGGTAAATATAAAGGAAAATTATTAAAGATATTAGATGAAAAAGATCTTAGACCTACCACTAATCGCGTAAGAGAAACTATTTTCTCTTGGTTAAATAATATCGAAAATTCTAATGTACTTGATCTATTTGCAGGATCTGGTGCCCTAGGTTTTGAAGCCTACTCTCGTGGAGCAAAAAAGGTAACTCTAGTTGAACTTAATAAGAATACTTCAAAACAATTGCAGGCTGTAGCTGAAAGTATTAATCCTAAAGATTTAACAGTGGTCAACAGCGATGCTCTAGAATTTTTAAATAATTGCAATCAACAATTTGATATTGTCTTCATTGATCCTCCTTATAAATTAAATATTTATAAAGATGTTTTAACTTCATTATTAAAAAGAAATTTAATCAATGAAAACAGTATTGTTTACGTAGAAATGCAAAACGGATCTTCTCAATCTGTACCTGGATATGAGATTTTTAGAGAACATTCAGCTGGAAACGCAAAATATTCTTTGTGGAGAAAGAGTAATTTTCTATTTTGAATAAATTAGATAGGTGGTAGCTTTGAGTACCACCTAAGTGGTTAGATTCTTCTATTTCTAGAGATTTGAACAACCTTAATACGAGCCATAGCATCGGCTAACTTAGCTAAAGCATGAGCGTAGTCATTATCACCGCTTGAATGATTTTCCAATGCAGTCTTAGCGGATTTAATAGCTTCTTGAGCCTTTGCTTCATCAATATCATCAGCTCTTAAAGCAGTATCAGCCAAAATAGTAACATTATCAGGCTGAACTTCTAATACACCACCAGCTAGAAAGATTTGGTCATTTTTATCTTGAAGATCAATAAAAGTAACCATACCTGACTTAATGGTAGTTAGCAATGGTGTATGACCATATCTAATGCCTAATTCACCTTCAGATCCTGTAACTCTGACAGACTTAACAGGACCTGAATATAAACTACCGACGCTACTAATTACGTCTAGATGGAATGATATAGAATCCATTTTCCACCCCTACATTATAAGTTCTTAGCTTTTTCTACAGCTTCGTCAATTGTACCTACCATGTAGAAGGCTTGCTCTGGTAAATTATCATAATCACCATCAATAATTCCCTTAAAGCCACGAATAGTTTCTTTAAGTGGTACGTACTTGCCTGGAGTTCCTGTAAATACTTCAGCTACGCTAAATGGCTGAGATAAGAAACGCTCAACCTTACGAGCTCTAGCTACAACTAACTTATCCTCTTCAGATAGTTCATCCATACCTAAAATAGCGATAATGTCTTTTAATTCCTTGTAGCGTTGAAGCACAGTTTGAACACCACGAGCTACCTCATAGTGATCTTTACCAACTACATATGGATCTAATTGACGTGATGTAGAAGCTAAAGGATCTACAGCTGGGTAAATACCTAATGAAGCAATCTGACGTGAAAGCACGATAGTTGCATCTAAGTGAGCGAAGGTTGTAGCAGGGCTAGGATCTGTTAAATCGTCAGCAGGAACATAAACTGCTTGTACAGAAGTAATAGAACCCTTCTTAGTAGAAGCAATACGCTCTTGTAAAACACCCATTTCCTCAGCTAAGGTTGGCTGATAACCCACAGCTGAAGGCATACGACCTAATAGAGCTGATACCTCAGTACCTGCTAAGGTATAACGATAAATATTGTCGATGAATAACAATACATCTAAGCCTTCATCACGGAACTTCTCAGCTACAGTTAAACCGGTTAGAGCAACACGTAGACGGTTTCCAGGTGGTTCGTTCATCTGACCATAAATCATTGATACTTTATCAATAACTTTTGATTCTTGCATTTCGTGATAGAAGTCGTTACCTTCACGAGTTCTTTCACCTACACCGGTAAACACTGACAAACCAGAGTGAGCTTTAGCAATGTTATTGATAAGCTCCATCATGTTAACAGTTTTACCTACACCAGCACCACCGAATAGACCTACTTTACCGCCCTTAGCAAAAGGACAAATTAGATCCATAACCTTAATACCTGTTTCTAGGATTTCGGTAGTTGATGACTGCTCTGCATAGGTAGGAGCTGCTCTGTGAATAACCCACTTGTCTTTTTCACCAATAGGGCCCTTCTCATCAACAGGCTCACCTAAAACATTCATAATTCTACCTAAGGTCTCTCTGCCTACAGGAACTTTTACACCATCACCTGTATTAACAGCTTCAATACCTCTGCATAGACCATCAGAAGATCCCATTGCAATACAACGAACTACACCACCACCAATTTGTTGCTGTACCTCAAGGATAAGGTCTTTACGGTGTACTCCATCGCCTTTTACTTCCAAAGCATCATATAACTCTGGAATATGACCTTCAGGAAATTCAACATCAACAACTGCGCCGATGATCTGTACAATAGTACCCTTTTCACCAGCACGATTTGAAGTTTCTGCCATTTTTTATTCCTCTTTAATTTATACTGCTGATGCACCAGAAACGATGTCATTTAGCTCCATAGTAATACCAGCTTGTCTTGCCTTGTTGTATTCAAGTTGCAAATCACTTACAAGAGCTTCAGCATTATCTGTAGCAGCTTTCATAGCAACCATTCTTGCAGCTTGTTCAGAAGCTAAGTTTTCTAGGACAGCTTGATAAACCATTTGCATAATGTAGCGATCTAGCACTACCTTAAGAATTGATTCAGGCTCTGGTTCATATAAGTAATCCCAGTGACGTTTAGAGCTTTCATTTTCTTTATTTGGCTCTAAAGGTAATAACTTACCAACTAATGGTGTTTGAACCATGGTATTCTTGAAAGAGTTGCATGAAAGATAAATTTCATCAACCTCTCCATTCAAAAATGCATCGGTCATCACCTTAATCGCACCTACTAACTTATCAGGTTGAGGATCATCACCAAAACCTGCATGTTGAGCCATCACTTGTATATTGCTGTGATTAAAATAGCCAGCTGCTTTAGAGCCTAATAAAACTACTTTAATACCTATACCTTGTTCAGAGAATTCCTTCATCTTTAAAAGAACTGTTCTAAACAAGTTAATATTCAAGCCACCGCACAAGCCTCTGTCGGTAGATACAACAATAAAACCAACATTCTTTACATCACGCTTAATCATAAACGGATGATGAAACTCAGAGTGACTTGAAGCAATATGATCAATAATATTTCGCAAACCTTTTGAATAAGGACGCGATTGACTCATTTTTTCTTGAGCTTTACGCATCTTAGAGGCGGCTACCATCTGCATAGCACTAGTTATCTTCTGTGTATTTTTCACAGAAGCTATCTTAGTACGTATTTCCTTTGCACCTGCCATTTAAGAGCTCCTAGTAAGTTTGTGTTGACTTAAAGTCTTTAACCAATTCAGTAAGCTTATTAACAATCTCATCTGAATAGTCTGGCTTTGCATCAATGTCCTTTAATAAGGATTCATATTTGGTATGAGCGAACTCTAAAATTGCTTTTTCAAAAGGCAATACTTTAGATAACTCAACATCCTCTAAAAATCCTCTTTCAGCAGCAAAAATTACTAAGGCTTGCTCAGCAACAGTAAGTGGTTGGTACTGGTTTTGCTTCATAAGTTCTGTAACTTTTTGACCATGATCCAACTGTTTTCTTGTTGCTTCATCAAGATCAGATGAGAATTGAGCGAAAGCTGCTAACTCTCTATATTGAGCTAAAGCTGTTCTAATACCACCTGATAACTTCTTAATTATCTTAGTCTGAGCTGCACCACCAACACGAGATACTGAAATACCAGGATCTACAGCTGGGCGGACACCAGAGTTAAACAAACTAGTGGTCAAGAAAATCTGACCATCGGTAATAGAAATAACATTTGTTGGAATAAATGCAGATACGTCACCAGCTTGAGTTTCAATAATAGGTAAAGCTGTTAAAGAACCTGTTTTACCAACAATCTTGCCACCACTTAGCTTTTCTAGGTACTCAGCATTTACTCTAGATGCTCTTTCTAACAAACGTGAATGTAAGTAGAAAACATCACCTGGGAAAGCTTCACGCCCTGGAGGACGACGTAGTAATAGAGAAATTTGACGGTATGCTACAGCGTGTTTTGATAAATCATCATAGATAATCAAAGCATCTTCGCCTTGATCCATGAAATATTCACCCATAGCACAACCAGAGTAAGGAGCAATATACTGTAAAGCTGCAGTATCTGATGCAGATGCTACAACCACAATAGTATTTGAAAGAGCACCTTCCTCATCTAGTTTTCTAACCACTGAAGCAATTGTTGATGCCTTTTGGCCAATTGCAACATAAATACAACGAACGCCGTATTTTACTTGGTTAATAATAGTATCAATTGCAAGAGCAGTCTTACCTGTTTGACGGTCACCAATGATTAACTCACGTTGACCACGTCCAATTGGAACCATTGAGTCAACTGCTTTATAACCAGTTTGAATTGGTTGAGAAACGCTTTGACGAGCAATAACGCCTGGAGCAATCTTTTCTACTGGATAGAACTTATCACAATTTACAGGACCATTACCATCAATAGGATCACCTAAGGCATTAACAACTCTGCCTAATAAGTTATTTCCTACAGGAACTTCCAAAATACGACCAGTGCTTTTTACTGTCATACCTTCTGATAGCTTACTGTATGGACCTAAAACAATTGCACCTACAGAATCACGCTCTAGATTTAAAGCAAGACCAAACAAGTCATCGCCAAAATCGAGCATTTCGCCTTGCATCACGTTGGACAAGCCGTGAATTCTTACAATACCGTCGTTAACAGAAACGATAGTACCTTCATCACGAGCTTCAGTCACAACTTTAAATTGCTTAATTCTTTCTTTAATTAAATCAGCAATTTCAGTTGAATTTAGTTGCATTATGAATCACCTTAACTATCTTAGGGCTGTAGCCAAGTTTTCTAAACTTGTCTTTACACTTGCATCAATAACACTATCGCCTATTTTCAAAATTGCACCACCTACAATAGTTGGATCAATCTTTACTTCTAGGTTAATTTTACAGTTGTGTTTGATAGAAAGTTTATCCTTTAATGAATCAATTTCAGTTTTAGAAAAAGGTCTTGCACAAATTAGCTGACAACTTAAAACTTTATCGTGTTGTTGTCTTAATTCAACAAACTCTTCATAAATCTGAGGAACTACATCAAATCTGTTATTTTCACCAATTAGATTGATGAAATTGATTTGATTTTCATCTACAAGATCTTTTAATAAAGAAATTAGACTGTTAGCAGCTAACTTAGAATTTGACTCTAACTTTAAATGATCTAAATAGTAGCGATCAGAACAAGCTATAGACATAGCCTCTAAAAAGTTCTGCCACTTATCTAGATTATTTTGTTCCACAGCAAAATCAAAAGCAGCTTTTGCATAAGGTCTTGCAACAGTCAAATTTTCTGCCATTACAACTCCTAGCCTATAAAGAATCAGCTATTTTCTTTAACATTTGAGAATCAGTAGTCTCATCAATCTTTTGATCAATGATCTTCTGAGCACCATCAACTGCTAAAGCAATAACTTCAGATCTTAAACTCTCTCTAGCTCTATTCTTTTCAGCTTCGATTTCACTCTTTGCTAAATCAAGAATCTTCTTACGCTCTTCTTGAGCTTCAGTAGATGCTTTATCAATAATTTGAGATCTAGTCTTATTAGCTTCATCAATGATTTTTTGAGCTTCTGCTCTTGCCTTACGAATAGTTTCTTTAGCATTTTCGTTAGCAAGTTCTAAACTCTTCTTTGCTTTTTCAGCAGAATCAAGACCATCAGCAATTTCTTTTTGCCTTTTTTCGATGGCTCCTAATAAAGGTGGCCATACGTATTTCATGCAAATTACAGCAAAAATAAGAAATGCTACAGCTTGACCTAAAAATGTTGCATTAATTTCCAACCTAGATACCTCTAATTTGGTTACAACTTGTTAATAACTAACCTGCTACTGCAAACATTAAATACATGCCAAGACCAACACCAATCATAGGAATAGCATCAACTAGACCCATAACGATGAAGAACTGAGTTCTTAGTAAAGGTAATAAATCAGGCTGTCTTGCTGAACCTTCTAAGAATTTTCCACCAAGAATACCAATACCAATTGCAGCACCAATGGCGGCTAAGCCCATCATAAGACCTGCAGCAAGGTAAATTAATTCCATTTTTTTATCTCCTATCAATAATATAAATTAATCTTCTTCACTGGCCATAGATAGATAAACTATCGTCAAAACCATAAAAATAAATGCTTGAAGTGTAACAATTAAAATATGGAACAAAGCCCAAGGAACATTTAATGTCCACTGTATGTACCAAAGTGGTAATAAAGCGATCAAAATAAAGATCATCTCACCTGCATACATATTTCCAAACAGACGTAAACCTAATGAAATTGGCTTAGAAAGTAAGGAAACACCTTCTAAAAGGAAGTTTACAGGTATAAACAACCAATGATTGAATGGGTGTAAAGTGATGCTCTTTAAAAAGCCTAATACTCCGATATTTTTGAAAGAAAATAGGAATATTAAAAGGAAAATGCAAACTGCCATGGACAAGGTAACATTAACATCGGCAGATGGAACCACTCTAAAGTATGGAATACCTAATGATTTAGCTAATTCAGGAATTAAATCAATTGGTAACAAATCCATCAAATTCATGAAGAAAATCCACATGAATACAGTTAATGAAAGTGGTGCAATTAATTTACTTTTTTGTTTAAAGATACTAGTAACAGTACCTTGAACAAACTCAAAAATCATTTCAAGAAAACATTGAAGTTTGGTTGGAACTCCACTTGTAGTTTTCTTTGAAGCATATTTGAATAAGATTAAAAACAAAAAGCCAAGAATAACAGTTAATCCAAGTGAATCTAGGTTTAAAGTATAAGGATTTACAATCTGACTTTCTTTAGCTTCTGTATGGCTTGCGTAACAAACACCACTACCAAGATCTGTTATTTTGCATTTTTCAGTTTTAACGGTAGTTAAACATTGATTTAGGTTAGAAGTTTGATTTACACAAAGTTCTAGATCTTCTTTTGAAACAGGTTTAACACTGTCTACTACAGACATATCCCTTAAATCAATCTGCAAAAAGTGCAAGTGGTGGGATATATAACTTTGAGAATTATTCTCTGACATAAAAACACCAAAATTTAATGTTATTAAACCAAAGTAACTAATAGAACAACAAAGAAAATACGACTATTAGACTACTTTGTCAAAAACAAAAATAACATAAGTGTTTCTATTCTAAAATAATTTAATTATCTTTGCATATGGCAAATGTCACTAAATTCTTAAAAAGTGTCAGTAGAATAAAACAAATTAAAATAATTAAGTTATTTAAAGAAAGGTATTTAAAGGCAATGACTAATAAAAATATCAATATCAAATACTTAATTAAAGTTGAAATAATGCCTTTAAATAAAATTAATGAAGGATTATTACTTTTAAAAAACGAGGTAGATACAAAGTAATAGACATCAACTGTAAAATAAATTAAAAATCCGCATAAGACAGATAAAGAATTTAATAGATAATTTTTATCAAAAAAGTATGATGCACTATTTATAATCAAAAGCAAAAGGCAAAGCTCATACAAATTATATTGAAGATACTTCTTTACCTTTTGCATTCATTATTCCTGTTTTAAAAAGGCTAGTAAATTATCAAGCTGTTCTTTTGAGGAATAAGAAAGTGTAATTTTTCCTTTTTCTTCTGAAGTTGCTTTAAATTTAAACTTAATGCCAGAAAACTTCTGATTAAGCTCTTCTTCTAGACCACCAAAATTATTTTCTACTTTTTCTTTGGTTGAAGTAGGTTCAAGTTCTTCAGTATTGTTTAACTTGATATTTTTAACTAGTTGTTCTGTCTGTCTTACAGATAAGGATTTCTTTATTACATAAAGAGCAGCTTTTAACTGTAAGTTTGGATCATCAAGAGAAAGTAAAACTTTAGCATGTCCTAAATCAATTTGATTTGCCAAAATCATCTTCTTAACATCTTCTTGAAGATTATTAAGTCTTACAATATTAGCTATACTACTTCTTGATTTTCCTAAAGTTTTAGCTAAATCTTCCTGGCTTAATTTGCATTCTTCTAACATTAGATTAAAAGCTTGAGCCATTTCTAATGGATTTAAATCTTCACGCTGAATATTTTCAATTAAAGCCACAGCGTAACCATTATCACCAAGATCATCCCTAATTAAACAAGGTACATTTTCAAGATTAGCTAATTTACAGGCTCTGTATCTTCTTTCACCGCAAATTATTTCATACTTATCTTCATCTGATTTTTTTACAAGCAAAGGCTCTAAAAGACCGTGCTCTTTAATAGACAAAGACAATTCCTCTAGACTTTCTTTATCGAAATTCTTTCTAGGTTGATAAATTGAAGGTTTTAAAATAGAGATTGGTAGTTCAACTATTTTATTTTTTTCAGAAGTTAAAATATCTTGCGAAATAGTATTTAGAGGCTGAGAAACTTCATTTTCTCTTACTTTTTCTTCACGATTTTTTTTAGATTCACTTAATAATGAATCTAAACCACGTCCTAAGCCTGCCATTTTTTTATTCCTTATTTAGATTTATCAATAACTTCAGCTGCTAATGATAAATATGCTTTTGATCCAGCAGAAGACTTATCATAATACATGGCTGGTTTACCATAACTTGGAGCTTCAGCAAGTCTTACATTTCTTGGAATAATTGTTTCGTAAACCAAGTCTCCAAAGTTATTTTTTAATTCATTAGAAACATCAATAGATAATCTATTACGATTATCGTACATAGTACGTAAGATGCCTTCTATTTTTAATTTTGAATTAACAGCATTAGCTAATTGATCAACAGTTTCAATTAACAAAGTTAAACCTTCTAGTGCAAAGTATTCACATTGCAAAGGTACTAAAATTGAATCTGCAGCACATAGTGCATTTACAGTTAAAATGTTTAATGAAGGTGGACAATCAATCAACACAAAGTCATATTGATTTTTAATATTATCTAAAGCTTTTCTTAAAAAGTTTTCTCTACCAAACTTATCTAATAAGTTAACTTCAGCTGCAGTTAAATCTTCATTTGCTGGAATTAAGTGATAATCACCTTCTGTTTTAGTTACAACAGATTCTCTAATATCTAATCCATCGATTAAAACATTAGTAATTGACTTGTCCAAACCAAACTTCATTACACCTGAAGCCATTGTTGCGTTACCTTGAGGATCGCAATCAATAACTAAAACTTTTTTTTGCATAGCAGCAAGGGATGCTGCTAAATTAACACAAGTTGTAGTTTTTCCTACACCACCTTTTTGGTTGGCTATTGCAATTACTTTACTCAATTTATTTTCCTTATGAATTTTGTAATTTTATAATTACAGCTTGTCTTTTTGCATCTAATGTAGGTACATGAAGCTCAATATTTTCAACTAATTGAGCATTTGAAGGAATTTCACTTATTTCCTTCTCATCTAAATTAGCTTTCATAGCTATAAATATACCATTGTCTGAAATAAGATTTTTGCACCATTCGACAATTTTACATAAAGGTGCAAAAGCTCTACTTACAATACAGTCAAATTTATTTTCAATTTCTATGTTTTCACAACGATCATTGATAATATGAACGTTCTTTAAATTGAGTGAAACCATAGCTGTTCTTACAAAAGATAATTTTTTAGCTATTGAATCAATTAAAGTAAATTGAATTTCAGGGTTTAAGATAGCAAGAACTAATCCTGGAAAACCAGCACCAGTTCCTACATCCGCAATATTATTACCTTTATCTTTGATTAGAGGTGATAAAACTGCACTATCCAAAATATGTAGCACTACCATATCATTAGGATCTCTTATAGCAGTTAAATTCAAAGCATTATTCCACTTACATAAAAGAATTACTAAGGTAGCTAATTTATCAAATTGATCCTCTGTAGCATCAATATTAGCTTCACTCATTAATTTTTTTATTTTTAATAGAATTAATTCTTTGTCAGCTACATTATTTTTTTTCATAGATAAACCTAGTTTTTACCTAATAAATTCATCTTCTTTAAGTGAACTAATAGAATAGAAATTGCCGCTGGAGTAACACCAGAGATTCTAGAAGCCATACCAATAGTTTCTGGTTTATGCTCATTTAATTTCTGAGCAACCTCATTAGATAAAGCTCTGATAGTTTTATAATCAAAATCTAATGGTAATAGAGTATGCTCATTTACTTTATTCTTCTTGATATCTTCTAATTCTCTTTGTAAATATCCTTGATATTTAACTTGAATTTCTACCTGTTCTCTTGCTTGATCAGTATTAGCAATTCTATCTAAATTAGTAGTTTCTATTAAACTATTTAACTTAACTTCAGGTCTTCTTAGAATTTCTTCTAAGGTTTGTTCCTGAGATAGAGGAGCATTTAAAATCTTATTGATATCTTTACCCATTTGAGATGATGGTTTTACAGAAATTTCTCTTAATCGAGCCTTTTCTTTTTCAATTTGATTTTGTTTATCTTCGAAAATACGCCATCTTTCATCACTAATAATGCCAAGTTCTCTAGCTTTAGGAGTTAATCTTAAGTCAGCATTATCTTCTCTTAAAATCAATCTATATTCAGCTCTTGAAGTAAACATTCTGTATGGCTCTTTTGTACCTAAAGTACATAAGTCGTCCATTAACACACCAATGTATGCTTCATCTCTTCTTGGGAACCAAGCTTGTTGACCTTTAACATATAAACCAGCATTAATACCAGCTAGCATACCTTGAGCTGCTGCTTCTTCATAACCTGTAGTACCATTGATTTGTCCTGCCAAGAATAAACCTGATACCTTTTTAGATTGCATAGATACTGACAGTTCTCTTGGATCATAGAAATCATATTCAATTGCATAGCCAGGTCTTGCAATAATAGCATTCTCCAAACCTTTTATAGATCTAATAAAGTTTTCTTGAACATCAAAAGGTAAGGATGTAGAAATACCATTTGGATAAACAAGAGGTGATGTTAATCCTTCAGGCTCAATAAATACATGATGTGAAGTTCTATCTGGATATCTTACTATTTTATCTTCAATAGAAGGGCAATATCTTGGTCCAACAGAATGAATAACACCTGAATATAAAGGACTTCTATCTAATCCACCTCTGATAATGTCATGAGTCTTTTCATTAGTTTGAGTAATGTAACAAGGAACTTGATTTGGATGGATCTTTTCATCATTTAAGAAGGAGAAAGTAGGCTGAGGATATTCAGGATCCTGCTTAGTCATTTTAGAAAAATCAATTGAACTTGCAACAATACGTGCTGGAGTACCTGTTTTTAATCTACCTACTTTTAAACCTAAATCTTTTAAATTCTCAGCAAGCTTAATAGAAGCAGGATCACCTGCTCTGCCACCTGAATAGTGTTCTAGGCCAATGTGAATTAATCCATTTAAGAAAGTACCAGCACAAATAATCACAGCATTACAATAGAATTCAATTCCTGCAGCTGTTTTTACACCACTTATAGTGTTGTCTTTAAAGATGATTTCTGTAGCTGGTTGTTGGAAAATGGTTAAATTCTCATAGCTCCATAAATTTTTTCTCATCACTTCTTTATATAAGTGACGATCAGTTTGAGCTCTAGTGGCTCTTACTGCAGGACCTTTTGAGGAATTTAAGGTTCTAAATTGAATACCAGCTTTATCAATAGCATCAGGACAAACACCACCCATAGCATCAATTTCTTTGATTAGATGTCCTTTACCAATACCACCAAAAGCTGGATTACAAGACATCTCACCTACAGTTTCTAGATTGTGAGTTAAGAGCAGCGTTTTACATTTCATTCTTGCGCTTGCAGCTGCAGCTTCAATTCCAGCGTGACCTGCGCCAATAACGATGATATCGAAATTTCTAAAGTTATTCATTTAGCAAACCTGTAATTGTTTTTTTTGATATCGTAAATTTAAGTTTTCCACAAATCGTAAGTGAACTAATAATCATTAATAAAATATTAATTTATTAATTTATATATATCTTATTATGTTTATTATTAGTAAGAAAAAAACTGTAGATTATGAAAAATTTATTTATTTTTCAGATAGTTAATTAAAAATAAACTTATTGAAAAATTGTAGTTTAGTTGTGGAAAACTGTGGAAAACTTACTAGTTTTAAACAATATAAAAATTATATTATTTTATTAAAACTTTTTTCAAATTAATTTTCACAGATTTTTCCAATATTTTTCCACCGTTTTTCAACAGTGCATATTGTACAAAATAACTCATATTTTTATCAGTAATTTTTCTATTATTTTCTCTAAGTTAATATGCTTAAAAAATGCAGTAGGAGCTCTTGTTTATTTAAGTGATACTTATTTAATGACTTACTAAATTAAGATTGTGTAGAACTGGTAATTTAATGAACAGAGGTTGGATAAAAAGAATTTTATAAATCTATTTTGATCTATAAAATTTAGAGCATTTTAATGGTAAAAAAATACCCTACAGTGTAGGGCATTTTGAATGGTTAAATTGAATTAAACGCGCTTCTTGAATTCGTTAGTGCGTGTATCAATTTCAATCTTGTCACCGATGTTTACGAAATCAGGAACTGAGATTTCGTAGCCAGTGCCAGCTAGACGAGCAGGTTTTACAACTTTACCAGAGGTATCACCCTTAACAGCAGGCTCAGTGTATTCTACTTCACGAACGATAGTGATAGGTAATTCAACAGAAATTGCTTTACCGTTGTAGAAAGTTACCTGGCAAACATCTTCCATACCGTCAATTAGGTAATTTAAAACGTCACCCATGTTGTCTTTTTCGATTTCATATTGGTTGAATTCTTCATCCATGAAAACGTATAAAGGATCACCATAGTATGAGTATGTGCAATCTTTGTGCTCTAAGATAACATCATCTAGTCTATCATCAGCACGGAATACAGTTTCTGTACCACCGTTTGATAGAAGATTCTTTAACTTCATCTTAACAACAGCTGCGTTACGACCTGATTTGCTGTACTCAGCCTTTTGAACAACCATTGGGTTGCCGTTTAGCATGATTACGTTACCAGTACGGATTTCTTGAGCTAATTTCATTCTTAAATCCTTCATTGAGAAAAAATTACGGCTTGATTATATCGAGCCAATAAAAAAAATCTGCTATTGATGCAAAAGTTTTGTTATTTTACTTAAAAAATTAAGAATTTTTAAAATAAAAGCATCTATAGTTCTAATCAAAGAACAATATTTTTATAATTTTATCAGATTTAATGGCTTATTTCTCGTGTTAAATTTATTTTTTCTTTAAGAAAAGCTATCAAATTATCTGTAAGTGATCCAAGTGAAATTAAGTGATTAGACCATTCTTTACTTAAGTCTTTCCATTCCTTACAAAAATAACAAATATCAAACTGGTCAATATTAATATCAGCACCATTGTAAAATAATGTTATAGATCTTAATTTTTCTACAGCTTGTTTATTTGTACAATAAATTTTCATTAGATCAAAAAGAGCTTCTATCTTTGTTATATGGTAGTTGTCTTTTTGTGGATAGATATTCCATAAAAAAGGTTTTCCAATTAGCATAGCTCTAACTATAGAGTCTTCACCTCTTACTAAATTTAAATCTGAATTTAGAAGAATTGAATCATACTCATCTTGATTTACCATCTTTATGGCTTTATAAGTTAACTTATTATTTTTTAAAACTTTATTAACTTCTAAATTATGTTTAAATACTTTATTAAAGTTATCTAATGTTTTTCCTTCAAAAATTTGTACATCAAATTCTTTATCTAATTTGTCTAAAAGAGAGATTATTTTAGGTAATCGTTCGTTTTCGTATGAAAAAAGAGAAATTTTTGAGGTTTCTTTGCCTTTTTCTTCTTTTATTAACCTTAAGAGGTTATTTTCAATAATTAGGCCACCAGTTTTGTTCGTAAAACCTGGAAAGAAAAAATAACTTTGTATTCCATCTGCAAATGATGATAGTTTATGACAGTCTTCTGCAAATTTCTCAGCTGTTAAATAATCTAAATTTATAACTAGACTATTAGCTTCTTTTATCTTTTGATTTAATTGACTTGGAAGTCTTACAGAAAAAGCTTGAATAATAACTTTTGTAGGAGTGAAGTCTTCACTATTAGAAGGCCAAGTTTTAATTTCTAATAATGGGTTAGATTGATCTTCTTTTGTATAAATTTGTTTCAAGGTGTTTAAATTATTGCAAAAAAATCTTACTTGATATTTTTTATTACAAAGATCCCTGCAAAGCCTTAAACAAAAGCCTGCATCGCCATAATTATCAATAACATCACAAAAGACAGAAATCATTAGTTTTAAGTTAACCTATTAAAATAAAAAAAGAAATTTTTAGTCAATACCCAATATTTTATTATTTGATGATTTTGAGCTGTCAAGCAATATTCAAAAAAAATATGAATTATTCTATTTGAAATAACTTACCGTATTGTAGATAATATTAGCAGTTAAAATTCTAAGTTATTTAACTATTTGATTTATAAAGAAAAAATCTTAAGTTTTTATAATATATAATAATTATTGTTGGGCACTTGTAATGATTAGATTTATTGTTAAAAGAGACGGTCGTAAGGTATCTTTCAATGAAGATAAGATATCTAACGCAATAAGAAAAGCTTTAATTTCTTCACACCCAGATGATAAGTCTACCTCAGCTTCAGAAGAACAGTTAATTGAAAAATTAACAAGACAAGTAGTTTCTGAAATTGAGAAAGAAAATTTACAAGAGCCATCAGTAGAAAATACTCAAGATATTATTGAAAAAGTTTTGATTCAAAATGAAATGGCTCAAGAAGCTAAGAATTTCATTTTATATCGTCAAAACAGAACTAATGCCAGAATTTACAATACCGAATTAACCAAAATTTATAGAGATTTAACATCAAAAAGCACTGCTGACATGGATCTTAAGAGAGAAAATGCCAACATTGATGCTAATGCCCCTATGGGATTGATGCTTCGTTTTGGTTCTGAAGGTTCAAAAGATTACGTAAGAAGATATGTTTTAAGACCAGAACATTCAATTGCTCATTCTAGAGGTGATATTCATATTCACGATCTAGACTTCTACATGTTAACAATTAACTGCTGCCAAATTGGTCTTAAAGATCTATTTAAGAGAGGTTTTAGTACCGGTCACGGTTTCTTAAGAGAGCCTCAATCTATTCAATCAGCTGCTGCTTTATGCTGTATTGCTATTCAGTCAAATCAAAATGACATGCATGGTGGTCAGTCTATACCATTATTTGAGTACGATTTAGCTCCTTATGTGGCAATTTCTTATTCAAAGCACTTATGCAAAGTAGTATGCATTTGCTTAAGAAATGATGATGTAAAAGTTGATGACTTAAAAGCTTACTGTAAAGAGATTTATGCTAAGTTTAATACCTGTCTATCAGATGAGACTCAAGCACTTATTCGTAATAAAGTAATTGAAGTTTTCAAGAGAGAAGATCCTAATAAAGATCATCAAGCTGATGTTGATTACGTATTAAGTGAGGCAATTAAGCTTACAGAGCGAGAAACTTATCAAGCTATGGAAGCTTTAATTCACAATTTAAATTCTATGCAATCTAGAGCTGGTGCTCAGGTTCCATTCTCTTCAATCAACTATGGTACTGGTACTATGCCAGAGCATAGAATGATTATGAAGAATGTTTTATTAGCTACAGATGCTGGTTTAGGTGGTGGTGAAACCCCTATTTTCCCTGTTCAAATTTTCAAGGTAAAAGATGGTGTTAACACTAAGAAGGGTGATCCAAACTTTGATCTATTTGAATTAGCTTGCAAAGTATCTGCTAAGAGATTATTCCCTAACTTCTCTTTCCTAGATGCTCCTTATAATGCTATGTATTACAAGGAAGGTCATCCTGAGACTGAAGTTGCACTAATGGGTTGCCGTACTAGAGTTGTATCAAATTATTTTGATAAGACAAAGGAAGTAATTCCTGGTAGAGGTAATTTATCCTTTACTACCATCAATTTACCAAGATTAGCTATTGAAGCTCATGGTTCTATTAGTAAGTTCTATGAATCTTTAGATGAGCTAATTTACATGGTATTTGATCAATTGATGGATAGATTCAAGATCATTGCTAAAAAGCAGGTACTAAATTATCCATTCTTAATGGGTCAAGGTGTTTGGATTGATTCTGAGAGATTAAATCCAGAAGATACCATTGAAGACGTAATTAAAAATGGCACTATGTCAGTAGGCTTTATTGGTTTAGCTGAGTGTTTAGTAGCTTTAATTGGCAAACACCATGGTGAAAGCAAGGAAGCTTTTGATTTAGGTTATCAAATTCTAAAACACATGAGAGATATCTGTGACAAGCACACTGTTGATACAGGCTTGAATTTCTCATTATTCTCAACTCCTGCTGAAGGTTTATCAGGTAGATTCGTAAAAATTGATAAAAAGCTATATGGCATCATACCTGGTGTAACAGATAGAGAGTACTATACAAATAGTTTCCATGTTCCTGTTTACTATGAAATCTCTGCTGCAGAGAAGATTAGAATTGAGGGACCTTTCCACGAATTGTGTAATGCAGGCTCTATTTCTTATATAGAAATGGATGGTGATTTAACTAAGAACATTGAAGCCTTCGAAAAAGTTATTCTTTATATGAAGGAATGTGGTGTAGGCTATGGTTCTATCAACCACCCAGTAGATCGTTGTCCTGTATGTAATTACGTTGGAATTATTGGTGATGTTTGCCCTCGTTGTGGAAGACGCGATGGTGAAGGTGTAAGCATCGAAAGATTAAGAAAGTTGGGTGTAGGTTGCATCTGCACTGGTTAGTTGTTTATTGATATTACTTTGAGGTGTGTTATTTATGCAAACAAGATTACATGCTAGAAATGGAATCGTAGGCACTGGTGTTAAATTCGAAAGAATTAGAAGAGTTACCGGTTATTTAGTAGGTACTCTAGATCGCTTTAACGACGGTAAGCGTGCTGAAGAAAGAGATCGTGTTAAGCATTTAACTGTTTAATTTATGGAAGACGTAGATTATTCTTTATTAGATAAAACTACTGTTAGAATTGCTGGGGCTGTTGGCGAATCAATTGTTGATGGTCCTGGTATTAGATATGTAGTGTTTACTCAAGGTTGTCCTTTTCACTGTAAAGGTTGTCATAATGTACAATCACAATCTTTAACAGGTGGATTAGATGTTAATCTACGTGTTCTTTACGATGAAATAAAATCCAATCCTCTAGTTAGTGGCGTTACTTTCTCAGGTGGTGAACCTTTCATTCAACCAGAGCCATTAACAATTTTTGCTAAAATCTTAAAAGCAGAAGGCTATTCTATTTGGGCCTATACTGGTTTTACATACGATAAACTTATTACTGATCAAAAACGATTAAAATTACTAGAATATGTAGATGTTCTTGTTGACGGACCTTTTGTTTTGTCATTAAAATCACTTGATCTTGATTTTAGAGGTTCAAGTAATCAACGTTTAATTAACGTAAAAGAGACTCTTGCAAAAAATTCAGTAGTTTTAATGGAAGGTTATAAATAACCTAAAGTCTAGTTGGATAAAGTAACTGTATGTAGCTCATGTGACTTAGTAGTTAAACTTGATGAGCATGATCAATATTGTCCTCGTTGTGGAAAAAAATTACTTTCCACCAAAAATCCTGTAAATAGTGATATTGCAGTAGTCTCAGTTAGCGCCATAATTTTTCTTATTATTAGCATTGTAGAGCCTTACATGTCCATAAATTCCATGGGGTTAACAGCTAATATGTCTTTACTCTCTATTGTTGATATTTTAGAAAAACAATGGGGTGGACTGCTTTATTGCTTTTTATTTTTTACTTTTTTTGCACCTTTATACGTATTAGTTACTATCTTTTGTACTTGTGGTTTGAAATTTAAACCAAATGTATTAGTTGGAAAGATTTATTCCTTCAATCATAAGATGTGTATGGTTGATGTATTTATCTTAGGTATCATTGTAAGCTTAGTTAAGCTTACAAGTCTTGCTGAGGTAGAATTTTATACAGGCTTTTATACCTCTTTCATTTTCTCTATTTTGCTTTTATGGTGTTGTATTAACTATAAACCTGAGAAATTATGGAATGAAATCAAACCTCAAGAAAAAATTGATTTAAATGTAGGTGATAATGCAAAAGATCAGCAGGTTAAGTGCTGTCATGAGTGTGGCTACATATATAAATCAACTAATACTGTAGATACCTGTCCTAGATGTAAAGCTAAAAACGAATATAGGATTTCTAATAGTATTGTTAAAAGCTGTTGTTTACTAATAGCTGCATTAATTTTTTACTTACCTTCAAATTTATATCCTGTAATGTATACTGAATTTTTATTTAGAACTACAGGATCTAATATCATTGATGGTGTAGTAGCAATGTGGGAAATGAATTCTTACTTTGTTGCTATAGTAATTTTGGTAGCCTCCATATTTATTCCTGCGTTTAAGATTTTATCGCTAGGCTACATACTTTATGTAAGTTCAAAGGCAAATACTTACAACAAGCTTAAGTTATCAAAACTTTATCGTTGTGTGTTATTTATTGGAAGATGGTCATTGATTGACGTTTATGTAGTTATCATTATGTCTTCTATTGTTAGAATTGGTGGAATTTTAACTATTTATCCAGGTTTTGCGATTGTTTGCTTTTGTAGTGTAGTGTTGATAACTATATTTTCAGCAGAATCTTTTGACGAAAGGTTAATTTGGGACGATAAAAATGAAAAATAATTTAAATTTGAACAAAAAACATATTTCATTTTATTGGTTTGTACCTTTATTAGCTTTAATAATAACAGCAAGTTTAATTTGGCAAAATTCCTTTAATAAAGGTGAATTAGTAAAGTTACATATTGCAGAAGCTACTGGAATTGAAATGGGAAAAACTTTAGTTAAGTTTCATTCAGTTCCTGTTGGCTTAGTTGAGAATGTAGTATTAAATGATAGTTTAGATGGAGCTGTAGTCTCCATTAGAATGAATCCAAATACTGATAAATTACTAAATGAAGACACTAAATTTTGGGTAGTTAAACCTACCATTCAAACTAATAACATTTCTGGCCTAGAAACCATTTTATCTGGTGTTTATATTCAGTTGAGTAAAGGTAAATCTTCTCATTACTCAAGTGAGTTTTATGCTGTAGATAAAGCCCCTATTTTTTCTGACGAAAATACTGAGTATATTCAATTAAATCTTATTGGCTTAGGCAGTAAAGTTATAAAAAATGGTGTTCCTATCAATTATCACGGATTTCAAATTGGTGCTATCGAAAGTAACAACTTTGATGGTAAGTTAGGCAAGGTAGTTTATATAGCAAAAATTAAAAAGAAGTTCGCTTATTTAATTGATACCAACTCTGTTTTTTGGATTGATAATGGCATTAATATGACCTTTAATACCAATGGCTTTAACTTCAATATGCAAAATCTTGATAATTTGATTTTAGGTAGTATTAGTGTTGATAACCAATCTAAATTAAAAGGCAGAAAAATCCAAAATAATGACAAGTTTGATCTCTATGCAAACCAAGCTGAAGCAAGTCTCAATAAAGATAGTGATTCTCTTGAATATGTAGTGTTTTTAAAACACGGTATGCAGAATTTATCAGTAGGTAGCGAAGTAAATTTTAGAGGTATTAGTGCAGGTAGTGTATCAATAGTACCTTTCTTTGAAAAAGAAACAGATAAATTTGATGTAAATAAAGATATTCCAGCTCTTATTAGCATTAGAGTACCTTCTAAAGAAAAAAATGCTATTAAGTATAAATTTGATAAGTTACTAAAACAGGGGCTATTGTGTGCTAATGTAGATTCTAAATCATTTATTTCCCCAGGTAGCGTAATTAACTTAAATTCTGATACTAAGTCAAAATGCTTTGCAAAAAACACTAAATTTAGAGGAATAAGCGTCATTCCTGTAGTTGATTCTGTTTCTTTGACTCAAGAGTTAAATACCTTTTCTCGTAAGCTAAATAAGCTTGATTTAGATAAACTTTCAAACAATTTAAATACTTCCTTAGATTCTCTAAATAAGACTATCTTGTCAGTAAATGAGGTTGTGTTAGAGCTTAAGAATAAGGAAACCATTTCGAAACTAAATTCAACCATTGAAAGCTATGATGAGAATTCAAAGCTTTATAAGTCAATAACAGAGCTATTAGATAAACTAAATAACAATATGAATGAATTATCTCCAACTATTAAAAAGTTAGGACAAAAGAGTAATTCATTAGTATTTAGTGGTTCAGATGATAAAGACGTTGAACCTTCAGTTCGTTAGGAGTAATTATGGCAAAGTTTTCATTAATTTTATTAGCAAGTATGATATTTGCTCTTAATGGATGTTCTTCTCAAGTTGTTAATTATGATAGGTATTCTCTGATAGAAGATGTTAGTGCTATATCAATTCAAAGTAATTACAATGTTGAAGTAAGCCTTAATGAGAGCTTAAATCAACTTGGCATTGTTTTGAAAACTTCTGATGTCTCATTGCGTTCTGCTAATAAACACCTATGGTCTTCATCCCTAAGAAGTCAGCTTGAGTCAATTTTTAAAGATGTTTTGTATAAAAACAATTTTGCTAAAAATACTTCTTTTGCAATTTATGTAAATAAGTTCAACGGATCTATTGACGGTACTGTAGAAATAGACTTATCCGTTTCTGCTTTCAAAAATAATAAGCAAATTCTCTTTAAAAATTACGTAAGAAAGGGAAAACAAGATACTAGTGGATATGGTGCTTTGGTGATTAAATTAAAGGGGTTCTATAATGAAATATGTAAGGAAATAGTGGCTGATATTAGATAGTTTTGATTTGAAAAGAAGATCTACTTCAAATGTAAGTAGTATCTTCTAGTGAATTAAGATTTAGAAAATACTACTTTTAAAGATCTATTTGCCAATACAGAAAGTACTAAATATCTTACCTAGAATGTCATCTGAGGTAACTTTTCCTGTAATCATTCCAAGATAATCTTGAGCCTGTCTAATTTCTTGAGCACATAGCACAAGATCACCTGTTTGAAGGATCTCTTTAGCGTTAATGATATATTGATACGCTTTTTCTAGATTAGTTAGATGACGTCTTCTAGCAATAAATACACCTTCTACAGGCATAATTCCTAAGGCATCTGCTAATTCATTTCTTAATGAATTTAGACCATCTTCAGTTTTAGTTGAGGTAAAAACTTTCTTTAACTTAGAGAAAGGCTCTTGTTCTAAAAGCTTATTAACCTCTTTAGATACAGATTTATCTGCTTTAGAAATAATTAACAGAATTCGGTTTTCATCTTTTTCAAATTCTTTAATTTTTTCATAGTTATCAATAGCATCACTGCCATCTGATGAGCCATCTATCATAAATAGTACTAAATCAGCCTTCTTCAACTCCTCAATAGCTTTTTTGATACCAATAGCTTCGATTTCATCTGATGGAGTATCTCTTATACCTGCTGTGTCAGTTATAACTACTGGAACACCACTTATTTCAATTTGAGCTGTTAATACATCTCTAGTAGTACCAGGTATATTAGTTACAATAGCTTTATCAGTGCCTGATAAAGCATTTAGTAGGCTTGACTTACCAGCATTAGGGGCTCCAGATAGAACGATCTTAGCGCCTTCATTCAATTTAATACCTTGTTTAGCAATTTGAATGGTTTTGTCTGCTAATTGTTCTATAGAGTTTAATTCAAGATCTGTTTTTCCTGATTCATAAAAATCTTCATGTTCTTCAGGAAAATCTAAACAACCCTCTAATCTAACTCTAAAATTAGTAATCTTGTCAGATAATTCATTTAGGTTAGTTGCAAAGGTTCCTTCTAAGGAAGATAGTGCAGCTTTTGCAGCACTATCTGAACCTGCTGAAATAAGATCTTCAACAGCTTCTGCAGCTGTTAAATCCATCTTATTGTTTAAAAAAGCTCTTTTGGTAAATTCGCCAGGCTCAGCTTGTCTTATACCATCAATAGAGATTACTGCTTCAAGAACTCTTTTAGGTGCAAGATTTCCACCATGTCCTTGGAATTCAACTACATCTTCTCCAGTATAAGAATTTGGGGCATTAAAATATAAAACAAGACCTTCATCAATAGTCTCATTTTGTAATTTAAATTTTCTAAAATAAGCAATTCTAGGTTTTGGATCTACATCACCTAGGATTTTAGCTGCTTGCTTTGCAAGTGGACCTGAGACTCTAACTACAGCAATACCACCTCTTCCAGGTGGTGTTGCTATTGCAGCAATGGTATCTTCTATTGATGACATTGACTCTTTTCTCTATTAAGCTTTTTTCATGCTTAATCCACGCTTCTCAAGTGATCTAAAGATAATCACTTGTTGGAAGATTGTGAAGCAGTTTGAGATTAACCAATATAAGGTTAAGCCTGCTGGGAATGTACAGAACATAAAGGTAAAGATGAAAGGCATTGCCATAAATACTTTACGCTGAATTGGATCTGTAATAGGTGTAGGAGACATCTTCTGTAATAAGAACATGGATACACCGTATAAAATAGGTAGTACAAAGTATGGATCTTTTACAGAAAGATCAGTAATCCATAGAATGAAACTTGACTGACGTAATTCTGTTGATTCCATTAAGGTCCAATATAAAGCAATGAAAATTGGCATTTGAATTAACAATGGTAAACAACCGCCTAAAGGATTAACCTTTTCAGCTTTGTATAACTTCATTGTTTCAGCACCAATCTTTTGGCGGTCATCTTTAAATTTCTCTTTGATTTCCATTAATTTTGGCTGCAATAAACGCATCTTAGCCATAGATGTGTATTGTGCTTTGGTTAATGGGAACATCACGCCTCTAACTACTAAGGTTAATAAAATAATAGCAAAACCCCAGTTGTTTACGATGCTGTGGATAAAGTTAAGAATTTTAAATAATGGAATAGAAATAAACCATAACCAGCCGTAGTCTACAGTTAAGTCTAAGTTCTTAGCAACTTGAGATAGAGCATCTTGCTCTTTAGGACCTAACCATAGTTTTGAACCGATAGTTTTGTTTTCTCCTGCTTTAATTGAAATATTATTAGTTCTGATACCAATAATAGCAGCAGTATTCTTTTCAGCTGGTGACGAATAGATAACATTTCCACTATCATCGCCACTTCCAATCCAAGAAGAAACGAAATAGTGTTGGATCATTGCAACCCAGCCGTTTTTGGTTGCAACATTAAGTTTTAAATCATCATTGATATCGTCTAGTGTTGCTTTCTCATAACGAGTATCATCTGTTGAATAAGCAGTTCCACGGTATGCACTAGCTACCATACCAAAGCCTGTATCATTCTTTAAGTAGCTATCATCGCAGGTTTGTTTTAATTGACCGTAGAAGCAAAGATTTAAATCTTTTTCTGAATTATTTTGAATATCGTAGCTTACGTTAACTACGTAAGAATCTTTATCGATGGAATATTTTTTAGTGTAAGTAACGCCATCTTTTTCATATACTAAGTTAGCTACAACTGTATTTTCGCCGTCTTTTAATAAGAATTCCTTTTGAGCAACTGTAAATTCAGGTCTGAATTGATTGTCGATTCCATCTTTTCCTGCAAGACCACTTTGTGCTTGATATAGGAACTTATTGTTGGTCATTAACAAATGGAATGGATCGTCTTTGTCTTGATACTGCTTAATTTTTAATAATTTAGCATCAATAACATCGCCGCCCTTTAAGTTAACAGTTAACTCAAGATTATCACTTTTAATTGTTACTGTATTGCTAATATCAGACTTATCGTTAATCTCTTGATTTAGACTAGCCACAGCTGCATTTTCAGCTTCTTTTAAAGCGTTAGCCTTATCTGAGTTCCAATCCCAGAATAAGAACATAGCAGCGCAAAGTAAAAGGATAAATAATAAATTTCTTTGTTGTTCCATTTGAGTAACCTTACGGAAATTACTTAATGCTCTTTTTTAGGTACAGGATCATATCCACCTGGATTTAAAGGATGACATCTTGAGATCCTTTTTATTCCTAGGTATGTTCCTTTTATAAAACCCCATTCTTTTATTGCTTCAAGAGTATATTGTGAACAGCTAGGGTAAAAACGGCAGTGCTGCCCTAGAATAGGACTAATGAAGATTTGATAGAAACGAATCAAAGCGATTGCTAGTTTTCCAAACGGTGAGATATTTGTCTCCATAGGCGTATAAAAACTTCTCGTAGTTCAGAATTTGATTTTTCTTCTATCTTTGGTCTTGCCAAGATTACAAGATCTATATTAGGAAGAGAATGTTGGTTTTGCCTAAAGGTCTCTCTAGCTATGCGTTTAATACGATTTCGCCAAACAGCCCTTTTTAAAACTTTTTTAGGTACAATCAATCCGAGCCTTGAACGTTCCTTGTCATTTTTGCAAGCAAGAACTAACACACCAGGTTCGCTAGCGCGGACAGGTTTTTTAAATACCTTATCATATTCCTCGGTAGACAAGATCCTTGCAGACCGAGGAAATATATTACTAGCCATTAACGGTAGTTAAACGCTTACGGCCTTTAGCGCGACGGCGTGATAGTACTTTACGACCGTCTGCAGTACGCATACGAACACGGAAACCGTGGGTGCGCTTACGCTTTGTAACGTTTGGTTGGAAAGTGCGCTTCATTTGTATCTCCAATGACGGTTCACACCGTCAATTATTAATATATTAAAATCTCAAATTAATCAGCTATTAATTGCTAATTAATACAAAGTACGACATTTTACATTGTAAATACTACTAACGTCAACACTGTTATGATAAAATCACAAGACTATTAATTAGTTAATACTGTTCATTAATCTTAATTAATTTTCTTATTCCTAGTTTTCTCATTATTTAAGGCTGTTTTATGGATTTGCAACAAATTTGGAATGATGTTATTCAAAGTTTTGTTGAATCAGAAAAAGATGAAAGTAAAAAAGCTTTGATACAGCTTTTAAGTACTCAGTGTACCTTTACAATTAAAGATAATAATGTTTGCTTTTTATGCCAGAACGATATCGCTTATAAAGTAATTAAACTTTATGCCTTTGATTTTCATGATGCAATTAAGAGAATGCTTGGAAATAATTCACTAGCAATGAATATTATGATGGCTAGTGATTTTGTCGGGAATAATTCAACTAATCAAAATTATACTCAAGGAATCCAAGCTCAAATAAATCCTCAAAATTCTTTTACTACAACACCTGTAACCACACAGAATACAGGTGAGTTTAATAATCCTACTTATCCTGAAGCAAATACAGTTACTGTACAGAAGCAAGTTTCTTCTTTTAAGGATTATGGCAATATAAACCCTACTAAGACTTTTGAGAACTATGTTACCGATCCTGAAAATCAACTTGTATATGCTATAGCTCAATCTATTGCTAATAATCCAGGTACAGATTCTTATAATCCTTTCTATATTTATGGTGGATCTGGTCTAGGTAAAACCCATTTACTATGGGCAATTGCAAATAGAATTAAAGAAACTAAACCAAATGTTTCAGTAGCTTATATTAGAGCAGAAGAGTTTATTAGAAGCTATGTTGATTCAATGGCTAAGAAAAATGCTTTTGATCCTCAACAGGTTCACTTCCAAGATAGATTTACTCAATATAATGTTTTTATCATGGATGATATTCAGAGCTTAACTAAAGGTGAAAAGGCCAGAGATACTTTCTTTGACATTATTGCTGAGTTCTTAGATAAGCCTGGTAGACAACTTATTCTAGCTTCTGATGTTCCTCCTGGAAATTTAAAGAATTTCTCTCCAAGATTGGTTTCTAGATTCGGTTCTGGTGTATGTAGAGAAATCTATCCACCTAGCAATGAAACTCGCTTGGCAATTATAAAAAGCAAGTGCAGTGAATTAAAAATTGAATTCCCTGAATCAGTAGTTGATTACATTGCTAATAATATTAGATCAAGTGTTCGAGAGATAGAAGGTGCTATCAAGACCTTAAAATCACATGTTGATTTAACAGGTCAGATGATTTCTCTTGATGATGCTATTAAGAATCTATCTAATTTAGTTAACGTAACTAGTCAGGTTACTACCTTAGATTCAATTAAAGACAGAGTTGCAAAAGAGTTTGAAATAAGTGTTGCTTCAATGGAATCTGCACTTAGAAAAAAGGAGATTACCACAGCCCGTTCAATGGCTATGTTAATTGCTAATGAACTTATTCCTACTTTGTCACTTTCTGATATTGGAAGATCTTTTAATAAGGATCATTCATCAGTTCTGACTGCTATTAGAAGAACTAAAGCTAGAATTGAAGAAAGTCAGGAAATAGCAGCAATTCATCAAAAATTAGTTCTTTCTTTAAAGAAATAATAGTTGGAGTTTACTATATGAAATTCAGCATTACTTTATCATCAATAAGTAAACAATTAAGCGAAGTTGCAAGTATTGCATGTTCTGCTCCTAATAAAGAAGATATTACCCAGAATATTTTAATTAACGTTACTGGTAATGAGCTTACCTTCAAGGCTACAAATTACAATATTGAACTCCAAACTAAAATTCCTGTAATGGATGTGGTATCAGAGGGTGAAACTACTGTAAATGCAGTTAAGCTAAAAGATACTTTAGCTAATCTTGATATCAACTCAGATGTTGTTTTTGAATTAGCCAATGAAAAACTAATCATTTCAAACAGCAGTGTTTCGTTTGAAATTAGAGCTCGTTCCTCAAAAGATTTCCCTTCTTTTGAGATTGATAATATCGTTCAATCAATTGTTTTAAAGCAAAAACAATTAAAGAATATTATTGATTCTTCTTCTTTCTGTGTTTCAAATGAAGACTTTAGAGATTACTTAAAGGGTGTTCGTTTTGAGCTTAATGGCACCAAGTTAGAAATCTTTACTTCAGATGGTCATAGAATGGCAATCCTAGAGACTAATCTTGATAATCAAGAGCCTACTATTGCTCCATTTGGCGCTATTTTAACTAAGCGTTGTGCTACTCAATTATCAAAGATCTTAGATGATAATGGTGAGTCTGAAGTTACTTTGTCCTTTACTAAGAATGCAGTTTTAACTACTTGCAATAATTACAGTTTAGTTTCAAAGCAAATTATCTGTGGTTATCCAAATGTGCGTACAGTAATTCCAAGAACTATTGATACTCAGTTATCAATTCCAAGAGAGAGTTTCTCAAACTTAATTAAACAAGTATCAGTACTTTCTTCAAAGAGAATCAACGGCGTCACCTTTAATTTTGGTAATGGAAAAGTTGATTTAAGATGCGAAAACTCTGAGCATGAAGTTGCAACTGCTAGCTTAGATTTACCTGATGCACAGACACCAATTGAGATTTCTCTAAACTCACAGTATGTAAGAGAAGTTTTAAACGTTCTAAAGTCAGAGAATGTATTATTCTGCTTTAGTCAGCCTATGGCTCAAGTTATGATTAAGCCTGATACTGAAGAAAATGAGTTTGGAATCAAGTCCAGCTACATCATAAGTAAAGTAGTAGTTTAATCTTTCAGGTAGCCTTCAAAGGCTACCTTTGTTCCTATTCATGAAATTATCTCACATCGTTTTACAGAATTACCGCAATCTACAATATGTAGATCTTTCTCCTTCTGAAAGCATGAATGTGGTTTTTGGTAAAAACGGATCTGGAAAAACCTCTTTATTAGAAGCAATTTCTTACTTAGGTTTAGGTAGATCCTTTAGAACCCCTAAATATCAATATTTAATAAATAACGAACAAGAATTTTTCGCTATTGCTGCTGACGTCTTACGAGATGATTCATCCTTGCATGATACCTTAGGTATCTGTCGCTATAGAAATAAGAATATAGCTATTAAGGTTAATTCTCAAAACACCAATAGGTTAATGGATTTAATTGATAAATTCTGTGTACAAGTAATTCATCCTCAAGGTGTGGACTTAATTTTAGAAGGTCCAGAACTTAGACGTAATTTTATAGATTGGGGTATCTTTTATTCACAAACAGAATTCAAAAACTCTTGGTTAAATTATAGAAAGCTCTTATCTCAAAGAAATACTCTAATTAAACAGAAAGCTACTTTCTCAATGTTTTCTGTTTGGGATGAACTTTTAGCAGAATACGGAGAAAAAATCGATAATTTTAGGCAAAAATATTTAGAGGATTTAACCTCTATTTTGAAGGAAAATTTACGCTTGTTTTTGCCTAATTTTGAATTTGATTTTCACTATCAAAAAGGGTGGACAAATGGCTTACAGTTGCGAACTGTGCTTAACTCAAACCTTGAAAAAGATAGCGTTTTAGGGTATACTTTTTATGGTTGTCACAGAGCTGAAATTAAAATTAAATGTAACAATTTTTTAGCTAGCGAAATCCTGTCACGTGGTCAATTAAAATTGCTAGTTTGCGCAATGAGATTGTCCCAAGGACAGTTGCTTAAAGAACAGACAGGTAAAAATTGTGTTTATTTAATTGATGACTTAAGTTCGGAATTAGACAGTAATTCTCAACAGTTATTATTAAGCTTAATTCGAAAATTAGATAGCCAAGTATTTATAACAAACATAAATAAGCAATTAGAATTACCTAATTTTAAAGATGTTCTTTATATCAATATCGAAGATCTAACAAATAGTTAATTTTCAAAATAGAGGATCAAATGTCAGTAGAAGCTAATAACGATTATGATACTGGAAGTATTAAGGTGCTACATGGCCTTGAGGCTGTTAGAAAACGTCCTGGCATGTACATTGGTGATACTGATGATGGTTCTGGTTTACACCACATGGTGTTCGAAGCCGTTGATAATTCTATCGACGAAGCATTAGCTGGTTTCTGTACTCATATTGAAGTTACCATTCATGAAGACGGTTCTGTTTCATGTGCAGATAATGGTCGTGGTATTCCTGTTGCTATGCATCCAGAAGAGCATGTATCAGCAGCTGAAGTTGTAATGACAGTTTTACATGCTGGTGGTAAGTTTGATTCTAATTCTTATAAGGTTTCAGGTGGTTTGCACGGTGTAGGTATCTCCGTTGTAAATGCACTTTCAGATAAACTGGAATTAACTATTAAGCGTGAAGGTTTTATTTGGCAACAAATCTATTTAAATGGTGGTCATCCAGAAGCACCACTTCATAAGATTGGTGAATCACAAGAGACTGGTACTAAAGTAAGATTCTGGCCTTCACCTTCAATCTTCTCTGATGTTACTTTCGTATATGCAACCTTAGCAAAGCGTTTACGTGAGTTATCTTTCTTAAATTCAGGTATTAAGATTACTTTAACAGATCTAAGAGAAGAACCTAATAAGCAAGAAGTTTTCCATCATGAAGGTGGTATTGGTGAGTTTATCGCTTACTTAAATAGAGGCAAAAACGCTCTAAATGAAAAGGTAATTCACTTTACTAAAGCATGTGAAAACTACATTACTGTAGAAGTTGGTATGCAATGGACAGATGCTTATACAGAAAATGTTTATTGCTTTACTAACAATGTTCCTCAAAAGGATGGTGGTACTCACCTTGCCGGTTTCAAGCGTGCAATTACCACAACTTTAAATAATTACTTAGAAAAACAAGGTTATACTAAGAAGTTTAAGGTAACCACTTCTGGTGATGATGCTCGTGAAGGTTTAACTGCTGTTATTTCAGTTAAGATGCCTGATCCTAAGTTCTCATCACAAACTAAGGATAAACTTGTTTCCTCTGAAGCAGCAACAGCTGTTGCTAACTCTGTAACAGAAAATCTTGAGTATTTCTTACAAGAAAATCCTAAGGATGCTGAGACTATTTGTTCAAAGATTATTGAGACTGCTCGTGTTCGTGAAGCCATGAGAAAGGCTCGTGATATGTCTCGTAAGAAGGGTGGCATTGATTTAAATGTTGCTCCAGATAAGCTTGTAAAATGCCGCGAAAAAGATCCTGCATTATCAGAAATCTTCTTGGTAGAGGGTGATTCTGCAGGTGGTTCAGCAAAGGGCGGTAGAAATGCTCAATATCAAGCTGTTTTACCTTTGAGAGGTAAAATCCTTAACGTAGAAAAGGCTCGTTTTGACAGAATTATCGATTCTCAGCAGATTGGTACTCTAGTAAGTGCCTTTGAGTGTGGTATTGGTAAAGAAGAATATAATCCTGATAAGTTCAGATATCACAATGTTATCATCATGACTGATGCTGATGTTGACGGTGCTCATATTAGAATTCTTCTATTAACTTTCTTCTATAGACATATGCCAGAGCTTATTGAGCGAGGTTATGTTTATGTAGCTCAGCCACCTCTATATAAGTACGAAAAAGGAAAGCAGGTCGTTTATGTTTTAAATGACAAGGAAGCCTTACAGTACAAGACTAACATGGCTATTGAAGCTGGTTCTATTTTTGTTAACAGAAACGCTGCACCTTTATCAGGTGTTGCTTTAGAGTCATTATTTACCGATTATAATAAAGTACTATCTAGAATTTCAAAGTTATCTCAAAAGATAAATAGAGATATTCTAATCAATCTAATGTACTATAAATTCCTAAATAATGAGACATTAAGTTCTGAAAGTTCAGTAGCTCAATGGTGCGATGGCTTTATTAAATTATTACCTGCAAACATGTCAGAGGGTGTTTACTTTAAGTATGAAGTCAAATACGACTCTATCAATAATATCTACTATCCTATAATCATTCAGCACGTACATGGAATTGATTACAGATATGCGCTAGACAATCAATTCATGTCAACAACTGATTACCAGTTACTCAAGGATATGAATGCTAAAGTCTTTGATCTAATTGAAGATGGTGGATATGTACAAGTAGGAACTAAGGAAGTTCCAGTAACTAATTTCCATCAAGCATATGAGTTGTTAATGAAACAAGGTTTCTCTGGCGTAAAGATTCAGCGTTACAAAGGTCTAGGTGAAATGAATAAAGAGCAACTATCTGAGACCACTATGAATCCTGATACAAGATCCTTGCTAAGAGTAAGCATAACAGATGCAATGGAAGCAGATCGCCTATTTACCGAATTAATGGGTGAGGATGTTGAAAATAGAAAGGTATTCATTGCTGAAAATGCTTCAAAAGCAAATCTAGATATCTAGTCAAATTAAGCCCCAAGGAACTCTCTGAGGGGCTTTTCTTTCTTCCTACTTTTCTTCAATTCATTTTAAATGTTTTCCCACCAAGTAATCTATACTTTGTTAGTATTGCTACCATATTTACGTTTTAGAATTTTGTCACATATGTTCCACGTGGAACAATCGTCTTTACATAAAATTTTTGATTCTACTATTCTGATCATGTTCAATTTTCTTATACTATTTCACTTTTCTATTAAAGCTTCTATTTGAATCGAAAGAGAGAATATCTAATTTGAACTATCATGACAGTCAAGTTCTATGCTTATTTCGGTTATGTTGGACTAGCTGTTAAGCAAAACATTACAAACAAGACATTCTGAAAGTTAGGTTCAAACTCTGTGTAAATGTAATCGCTAAATATTAGGCTTGAAACGAAAAATGAAATTTAGATGTTCTACGTGGAACAATATGCGAAGATCTTAAGTTTAATACTATCGAGTTAGTAGAATTTTATATGTTATCAATTCTACTCATTTATTTACTGGTAGTTTAACACTAGTAATCTAACATATAGCTGATGTATGACCAAGTAGTCAAAAGGAATTGTCCAAAAATTTATTAGAAACTAATCTATATCTAAGCAATTTTTAATCTAATTCTGAGCCATAAATTCTTCTAAATATGATCCACTAATTCTTCCTAACCTGAGCCTCATTTTTGATTCTCAATCGATTCTTAAAGTAGATTATCGAAATTTTGGTGTGTTTAGAGCTTTTCTATTGGTTTTAGGCAGGATCAAAAAGCCAATGTTTCAAGTTTTAACCGACTTAACTATGGCCCTGATATTTATATATCTTGGCAATTGCATATCTAACTGTAAATAAATGAATGCGCAATAGTATGAGTAATATATAATTGTTCTACCTGGAAAAATAAGAATTCCCTGTAGATGATTTCTCAAGTTTGATTATTCAGATCAGGGTAGGAAATATTATCAATTAAATAAACATCCATTATATGTGTGATTTATATTAAGTGTTCCACGTGGAACAACACATTTAATGAAAAGTGGACCGATAATTTCTTTCATTTACACAATATTGAAATGCCTTTGAGTAATTTCAATAATATGTTTACTGAAAATCGTTGATCTCAACTTTGTGATTTTCAAAAATTTTTTGGATCAGCATTAGTTCTTGAAATTGTGCTAGCAAGGATATGCGCAAATTTTGAGTATGAAATCAAATGTTAATAAATGTTCCACGTGGAACAGTTACACAATTGAACATACCACAATGCCTTTTAGTTCTGTCCTAAAAATTCATTTAATAGTTCTTCTACTTACAAATCTACTGAAAAATAGATGACCTCTAATTGGAGAAATAATCGAAAGGCGTATTGTATTCTCTAAAAGAGCTTTTATACTTTCAAACAAATTCAGTTCAGACTATCTATATATACTGTTATGCGCATTGTAATGTTCCACGTAGAACAACACTCTATTGAAATAAATATATCAAAATTTCGTTTAGTCCCGTTCTAGAGACTCTTTGATATGTTCAGTATATATTGATTTACAAAACCGATGCTCATAAATAGATCTATACACGATACGAGTTTTGATCTCAGTTTGCTCAGTAGTTGCGTCTGGGATGATAAGTTTAGAATTTGAATACTACCGAAAGTGAATTGAATTGTTCCACGTGGAACATTTATTGTATGTATAACAGCAAGTTATGGAGATTGCTGAGAAGGTGAAATGTATTAGGGATAAAAAGGGGTGACGAATCACCCCCAATTCAATTGATTAGTATAGTACTGAAATATCGGCTGTTTGACCAATGATTAAGTGTAAATTTCTTAACAATGCAATTCTGTTAGTTTTAATTGCAGCGTCATCTGAATTTACCATTACATGCTCAAAGAATTGATCAACAGGATCTTTTAGCTCAGCTAGTTTTGCAAGTGCTTCAGCATAGTTAGCTTCGTCATAGTACTTGTTAATAACTGGAGTAATTTTCTGTATGATTTCGTACAATTTGATTTCGTACTGATCTGATAATAAGCTTTGATTTACAGAGGTTTCAGTAATATCTGATTTACTTAAAATATTATTGATTCTCTTGTATGCGGAAGCTAAATTCTCAGAAGCTGGGATTTCCTTGAAGGCCTTAACAGCCTTTACTCTTCTATCAAAATCTAATAAATCAGAAGGTTTAGTTGATAGAACAGCTAAGAAAATGTTTCCTTCGATGCCTTGATCCTGGTAGAAAGCCTTTAATCTGTTGAAGATATAGCTGATTACATTATCTTTAGTTTTTTTAGATAGTAGTTTGTCAGCTAAGATTGTGCAAGCCTTCTCAACAACATCAACTACATTTAGTTGAATTGAGTTCTCAAGGATAATTCTTACAATACCAATTGCAGCTCTTCTTAAACCGAAAGGATCTTTATCTCCCTTTGGCAATTGGTTGATACCAAAAATACCAACTAAGGTGATGAATTTTTCTGCAAGACTTACAGCGATTTGTACTGGCTTAGTAGGAACAGCGTCACCTGCAAAACGAGGTAAGTATTGTTGGAAAATAGCCTCACTAACATCAGCATCTTCACCGTCTAGTTCAGCATAATGCATACCCATTACACCTTGTGTATCGGTGAATTCTGTAACCATAGTTGAAGCAAGATCGCACTTAGCTAAGTGAGCTGCTCTTGCTGATTTTTTCTCATCAGCACCAATTAGGTTAGCGATATAAACAGCAAGTTGTTCTACACAATTAGAACGGAATGCAATAGTACCAATATCCTTTTGGTAAACAATATTCTCTAGTTTTGCAAAGAATGACTCTAAGGTGTGCTTTCTATCAGTGTTAAAGAAGAATTCAGCATCTGAAAGTCTTGGTCTTACAACTCTTTCATTACCTGAAATTAGAGAAGTTGGATCTTTAGGATTGATGTTTGAAGCAAAAGCAAATGAAGGTAGTAACTTATGATCCTTATCATAGATTGGGAAGTACTTTTGGTCCCCCTTCATAGTGTACACAAGAGCTTCAGCAGGTACCTTTAAGAATCTTTCCTCAAATGATGCCTTAAAGATATGAGGAGCTTCTACAATAGAAGTTACCTCTTCAACAAGAGAATCATCTAAATCTGCAATACCATTTACTGAATTAGCAATCTCAGTTACTTGGCTGATAATAGATGCTTTTCTCTTCTCGTAGTCAGCAACTACAGAGCCTTCTTTTAATAATTGCTCTTCATAAGTGTCTGCTGATTTGATTGTTACTTTTTGTGAACCTAGGAATCTGTGACCATTGATGGTTGCAGATGATTCAACACCAAGAATACTGCCAGCAATTAACTCATCACCGTACATCATGCATAGAGTGTGAACAGGACGAACGAATTCCTCTTTCTTGTCACCCCAGTGCATTAGTCTTGGAATAGGTAATGCTTTTAATGATGATTGAAACAATTCTGGAACGATAGCAGATGCAGCTTGACCCTTTTTGAAGGTCTTAATGAATAGCCATTCACCTTTATCGGTCTTTAATCTTTGAGCATCTTCAATCTTGATGCCGTTAGCGTTAGCCCAACCTAAAGCAGCTTTAGTTGGATTGCCGTTTGCATCGAATGCAGCTTTAATAGCAGGTCCTTTTACCTCTATTTCCTTGTCTGCTTGCTTATCAGCAAGATCAGTGATGAATAGAGCTAGTCTTCTAGGAGTTGCGTACCATTTTGAACTTGAAAAAGAAAGTGAATTCTCACCTAATAGTTTTACAAATGAGTCATGCAATGATTGTGCTAAGGTGCGTAGAGACTTTGGTGGTAACTCTTCTGTACCTAATTCTAATAATAAATTCTTAGTAACCATGACTGATTAGTCCTTTACTTGATTATTGTTTTTACACATAGGGAAACCAAGAGCTTCTCTAGACTTGTAATAAGCTTCAGCTACGGCCTTGGATAAAGTTCTGATTCTTAAGATGAATCTTTGTCTTTCTGTAACGGAAATAGCGTGTCTTGCATCTAGAAGATTAAAGCAGTGAGCTGCCTTTAAAATTCTTTCATATGCAGGAAGTGGTAGTGGCTTCTCTAGATTTAAAAGATAACTACTTTCTTTTTCCATCTGATCAAACATCTTAAATAAGAAATCAGTATCAGCGTACTCGAAGTTGTAGGTTGATTGCTCTACTTCGTTTTGATGGAAAACGTCACCGTAGGTAACAACACCATTAGCGGTATTAGCCCATACTAAGTCGTAAACTGTTTTCTTCTTTTGAATGTACATAGCAAGTCTTTCTAGACCATAGGTCAACTCACCAGTAACAGGGAAACACTCAAGACCACCTACTTGTTGGAAATAAGTAAATTGAGAAACTTCCATACCGTTAAGCCAAATTTCCCAACCTAAACCCCAAGCACCTAATGTTGGGTTTTCCCAATTATCTTCAACAAAACGAATATCGTTTTCAGTAGGGTCAAAACCAAGCTCTTTTAAAGAACCTAAATAAAGTTCCTGAATATTGTCAGGACTTGGCTTTAAGATTACTTGGAATTGGTAGTAATGTTGTAATCTGTTTGGATTCTCACCATAACGACCATCAGTAGGTCTTCTAGATGGTTGAACATATGCACATGAAATAGGCTCTGGTCCTAATGAACGTAAAAAAGTCATTGGGTGAGAGGTACCAGCACCAACTTCCATATCAAATGGTTCTGCAATCATGCAGCCATGACGCATCCAATAATCTTGAAGGGTTAAAATTAATCCTTGAAAAGTTTGTAGGTCATACTTGTTAGACATTTGATTTAAACCTTACAAAATAAAAAAGAACTTTACAGTTCACGTAACAATAAAAATAATTTGATATTTTACCATTAAAGCAGACTAAATTGCGTTGTTTATGGATATAAAGGACGATAAATTAAGAAAAAATTTGCTGATTAAACATATCAGCAAAGCAATATTGTTGAAATTTAAATTTAATGTTGAGTTTTCTGTTTGAAATGATCACGCTTGAGTGGATTAGAGATATCAATTAAGTCCTTTTTTAATTACAAAAAGATGAGGATTTGATTTGTCTGGCATAGACACTAAAGTATGTTTCATAAATTTACAAAAGGAAGGAATATCTCTTAAAGAAACAGGATCATCAGATAAAAGATGAAAGATTTGTCCTTCATTTGCTTTTCTAATTTGATTTCTCAAAAGAGTTAATGGTTCAGGACATCTTAAACCAATACAGTCTATTTGGATGATTTCCACATTTCATTCCTTTGTTAAGCTTAGTAAACAAGACAATTATAGATGTTCAGAAGAAAAAATTTAAAAAAAATTAAAAAAAACTTGTAAAGGTAAAAAAAGTCTGTATAATGTGCACACATCCTATTTTCGACAGTTGTTGTAATGTCTAATACCGCTAAGCCTTATCAGTAAACGGTTAGCGGTTATTTAGCTTTTTCATCCTCTTGATACATTTCAGGATCTTCTTTAATTTTTTTCAAAATATTTTTTAGGGTATCTTTCATAACCACCTGCTGTCCGAATTGCTCCATGCCAAACAGCTTAAGAAGCTCACTAATCAGTTCACTGTTATTATAGCTAGGCATGAAAGCCTGACCTTGAGATAAGCTCACTAGTTCAATTTCTTTTATAGCTTGTAATAACTCATCAACAGTGTACTTTCCATTAGGATATCTATCATGAGGTCCTGCTTGTAGAG
>Ga0256404_1000847_pt1 | contig 78106 bp, 75 predicted proteins | sample RumenRJG_01DNA_FD_185990 | JGI IMG/M metagenome (GOLD analysis project Ga0256404, IMG submission 185990) | Bovine rumen microbial communities from Lethbridge, Alberta, Canada - RJG_01 | ecosystem: Host-associated > Mammals > Digestive system > Stomach > Rumen | place: Canada: Alberta | collected...
TTTGCTACACCACTTCCTCCCCCGCCGCCATTGCTGACGCCGGCTTGTGGTTCGCTACACTTGGCGGTAAATACCCGTGACGGGACTTTCACCCGTTAGAACTGTGCCATGCCCGGCACACCGAAAAGCGCCCCGCTTGTTAGCGGAGCGCTTGTTTTTATGCTCGTTTACTGACCCAGGATATTGGAGATCATGACGCAGACCTCCGCTCTGGTGATGGTGTTCTCCGGACGGAACGTGCTGTCTTCGTAGCCGCCGATGACGCCGGCTTTATACAGCTCGTTGATGTCGCTGCGGAACGGCGTGCGGGAATTCACATCCGAGAACCTCGCTCTGCCGTACACTTCCTTGAGCACGCTGGAAGGCAGCGCGTTCGCGAAGATGTGGGCGACCTGCGCCCGCGTGGCAGGCGCGCTGTAATCCTCGAAATCGTCATCTTCGATGATGCCCTGCTTCGTGGCGTAGCTTACGTACATGCTGTACCAGGGCGTGCCGCCTGCGGGGAACGTGCCGTCGCCGCCGTTGTAGATGTCGCGCATGTTGGAGGCGATCACCAGGCACTCGGCCACCGTAATGCTGCCGCCGGGCTGGAACGTGCCGTTGCTGTAGCCGCCCATCAGGCCGTAGCTCGTGCATTTCGCCACGTATTCGTCGAACCAGTTGGTCATGTAATAGGGCATATCCAGGTACTGGCCCCGGATATAGGACCGCTTGACCTTAAACCGCGCCATGCCCGTCTCGGGCTTGCTGGGCTGGATCTCGTAGCGTGCGCTTTCGATGAGTTCCTTCAGACCGGGCCACTCGTAGCTGGAGACCTTCTCCAGACGGCCGTTCTCCAGGAAATACTCCAGCATCTCGTCGTTGAGCACCAGGATAAAGTTATAGCCCACCGGCAGGTAATCGAGCTCGATCTCTGCCGCTTCGGCTTCCCGTGCCGCCTGTTCGTAGGTGCGTTCATCGCCCGGATCCGCGGAGACAGGGATCGCCGCAACGCCGGTGTACAAGCCCGGACCTGCGGTAAAGTGCATCACCATCGTGTCGTTGTCGAAGCTGTACAGCCCGCCCTGCATATCCAGGAATCCGTAGGTGTACATATCCTTCCAGCCGATGACGAGGTCGCTTCCCGGCAGCACCGAGATGCCATATGGGGTCAGCCTCGCGCTTAATGCGCCGTAGAGGCAGTCGCCGTCCCATTTGTCGTCGGGCACGTACAGCACCATGACCTTGCTCTCGGCTTCCCCCAGCCGGGTGTTCAGCACGGCGTTTACCGTTCCCATGTAATAAGGCATCGACAGCGCAGCCGTAAGGCCTGCCGCCGCATTGCTCTTATCCGTATACTGGAGCGTCTGGGTCCTGTACCCGTAACGCACCTCCTCCGCTGCGTCGTCCGCATAGACGCCGGGCGGGACCGCCGCCAGCAGCAGCAAGACTGCCAGCAGCAACGCAATAGATCTCTTCATATATACCTCCTGAACCCTGTGTTACCCCAAATACAGGTTGTTCGTGCTGAATTCCGCCTCGCAGGTGGTATCGATGCGCAGGTCGTGGAAGATCTGCGCGTCCGCATCGGACAGGATAGCCGTGCAGTGCGCCCGGCAGCCCGCCAGCTGCGGCAGTTTTTCCACCGCTGTCTCCGCGACCGGATTGACCGTCGCCGAGATCGTGAGGGCGGAGAGGACTTCCTCCAGAGAAAGCGTGCTCTTTTCGCGCTTTAAGATATCGGTCTTCAGGTGCTGCAGCGTCGCCAGGACTTCCTCCGAGATGAGCATCATCTCCTCGGGGATGCCGCACAGATGGCGCACCGCGTTGAGGACCAGAGCTGCGCCCGCCACCATCAGATGCGAGCTCCTGCCGGTGATCATCGCGCCGTCCGGCAGTTCCATGGCAATGGCGACCACATTCTGGAAGCGCTCCGGATCGAGCTGGCGCTTCATCTCCACGTAATCCAGGGCAGGCTGCACGCATTTGCGGTCGGTCACCGTCTTGCCCACTTCGTCCATCAGCAGCTTCGCCCGCTCCAGGGAATCGGCCCCGATGAGGCCCTTTTTAAAGTCCACCCGGGCCATCAGATAGCGCCGGATGATCTCCTGGCAGGCGGCTTCGCGGCAGGCTTCGTCATCCGTGATGCAAAAACCCGCCCGGTTGACCCCCATATCCGTGGGGGAGTTGTATTCCGCTTCGGATCCGGTGATCTTCTCGATGATGCGCTTGACCACGGGGAACATCTCCAGATCCCGGTTATAGTTGACCGCCATCTGGCCGTACTTTTCCAGATGGAAGTTGTCGATCATGTTGACGTCCTTCAGATCCACCGTCGCCGCTTCGTACGCAATGTTAACGGGATGCTTCAGCGGCAGGTTCCAGATCGGGAACGTCTCGAATTTCGCGTACCGCGCGGATACGCCCCGTCTGTTCTCGTGGTAGAGCTGCGACAGACAGGTGGCCAGTTTGCCGGAGCCGGGCCCCGGTCCGTTGACCACCACCAACGGCTTCGTGACCTCGATGTAGGGATTGGCGCCGTAGCCTTCTTCCGATACGATCGTATCTACGTCCGTGGGATAGCCTTTCGTGTAGTAATGCTTATAGGTGCGGATGCCCCGGCGCTCCAGCTTCGTAATGAACTGGTTGACCGCGGGACTGTCCTCGTAGCGGGTGATGACCACGCTGTTGATGGACAGCTCGTATTTGCGGAAGGTGTCGATCAGGCGCATGACCTCGAGATCGTAGGTGATGCCGTAGTCTGCCCGGGTCTTGTTGGCGATGATGTCGCCGGCGAAGATCGGGATGATGATCTCGGCGTGATCCTTCATGCGGGCCAGCAGTTTGATCTTCGCGTTTTCATCGAATCCGGGCAGCACCCTGGCCGCGTGTTTATCCTGGACCAACTTGCCGCCGAACTCCAGGTACAGCCTTTCGCAGGCGTGCCCGTTGATCCGTTCCAGAATGTATTTGGACTGTTCCTCGAGATATTTTTCGGAGTCGAAACCGATCTTCATGTGTTGCCTTCCGTGTTTTTTGCAAAGAAAAATGTGGTACCTATACTTCTCTATAGTATACCACATTTCCTCTCTTCATGGCAGCATGTGTTCGATAATGTCGCCGATCCTGGCCGGATCCACGTCAATGCGGTTGAACATCGCAGCCATCTCTTCGACGAAGTTTTTATCCGTCGAGATGTCGTGGATGGTGCCGGAGCGGGTCAGCATTCCGTAGGAGCGATAAGGGCCCTCTTCACAGACCATGGTCTCGCAGATCACCCGGTAACAACGGTTTTTTCGCGGCATTTCGAACCTCCTTCCGTGCCTCCAACATCCGGTAGGTACCTATGAGGATAGCACGAAAGGAAAAGATTTACAACCATTTATTTGCAATTAATGTAAGTTTTTATCAACTCGCTACTCCTTTCACAGAATTCATTCCTCGGGTTCATACATACGCATGCTTTCCTGTAGTCATCAGGCTGTCAATGTCCTCATAGGCGTTTTCAATGCGCTCCTGATGATACTGGAAATAGCCGTCAAAAAACTCATCAGTAATGCCCAGCAAATCCCATTCATTCAGCACTTCTGCCGCTGTTTTTCCCTTGTGGCTGGAGTACATCTCCAGCAGATAGTTAAAAAACGAAATTCTTCACTCATTTGATCATCCTACACATACAGGGAATTGCGCGGATCACCCGTACGGACCTCGTTGTCCCACATGTCGTATACAGCAAGTGGGCTGAACCTCAGCATATCCAGTTCATCTTCGCAGAGCAAGGCATATGTCTGAGAGTTCAGAAAAAGACGAAGGCCTTCCATCGAATCGATTCCACGGCTCTGAACAATCAATGCCGCAACCTCTGCGTCGATATAATGTCTCGCATGTTCTCTAAGCCGTTTGTCCATCTTCTATCACCCCTTTAAACTGAAGCGCTGAAAGGTTACGATAAAGCAACGTTAAGGAAAACCCGGCTGCTGTGCCATGAGATTGACATAGCAGCCGGGTTTTTATGTTTGTGTTACATAGGCCGTACGCCCTACTCCACAGCGGTTCCAGAGAGTTGTCCGCCTCACAGCATGCGCAGCATTAGATGTTTTTATACGAGAAAACTGCTTTAAGAGACGATGCATATATGGTCAAATAATATATTTTTCATTAATTTGAATGCGACCATTCACCATTCGTAAAAAGCCTTCATTCTTTAAATCCGTTATGAGACGGCTCACAGAAACCCGGGTGATTCCAATGATCGCAGCGATATCATGATGTGTCCAGGATACATTAACAGGACACCAGATCCCATCGATCAATATCTCTGTGTCTGCGCAGGAAATCAAAAGTTGTTTAAGACGCTCCGCTGTGGTATCGAATGTGACGCTTTCAATTTCATGCCGAAGTAGCGTGCATTTTTCAACAGTACTGCATAGAAGCGCCTGGACAAACTCCAAGTTGCTTAAAAGGAACGTAAAATTTTCGCGGTTCATCAAATACAACACTGTTTCCGTTTCAGCAATGGCATACCGCGTAGCCAGCTCCGTAGGATAGGCATCTGCGTAGAATATCCCTTCGCTGAAAAACCACCCGGGGCCCAAACGATACATTACCTTTTCACGGCCATTTTCCCCAAACATATAATGGGAAGTAACGCCGGAGGCCATATATGCCACATTATAGATCGGATCGCCGGGCGACAGATATATTTCCCCTGCCTTCAGCCTTTTTTCAATGCAATGTTCCTTTATCAAACTTCTTAGGGATTCCGTATTGCACCTGCTCGGACCTTTCCAATTGAATTCGATATTATCCATCTGGCTTTCCTCCGCTAATACTATAAAATCCCGTTGGTATAATCATTATAGCATACCAACGGGATCCAGAGTGCGTCCAATTACGGCTGTCAGACCCCTCCAAAAGACGGAAAAGCTGTTCTAAAGTTTATATTTCTGGTACTTTCCTTCACAAGGAGGACCGGCACAAATCCATGCCTCATTGGCGTCAAAATCAATGATAAGCGATGCGACTGTCATGAAATCCTTAGACTCCTGACCAGGGATATTTGCGTTATGAGCGCAAATGGACTCGGGATAGTATTCGTGATCCCTCATACACTGCATGATAAACGGGATATCGATTTTGCCGTATTCCTGCCTCAACAACCAGTCGAGGCGCAGATCACGATTTTTGGGACCGACTCTGCTATCAATATGCTCATGAACAACAAAGTGATTGGCATGGGTGATAATTCCATTCTTAGGTGCCAGCATATTTGCGCCATTCGGATAGGCTTCTATATCGATCACTTCTCCCGAACCGCTTGCGAGCATCATGTTATTCGAAACACTCCGTTTCGAATGAACCAGTAAATCTCTTGCTTTTTCAAAAGTACGGCAGGATAGCACTTTTCTGCGAAGAAAAGTAACCGGGATTCCATTATCCCAGCGATCGTAGATCGACTGCAGACTGTTATTGACCAAGCCGATCCCATGAGAATTAAAACCTTCTCTTAGCATCTGTCCGGCCTCTGTCAAGCCAAGAATAACGGTCCCATCTGGCTGCTCGATGTGGAGGATCACAATATTAGGGATGATAGCCTGCTTATAGTCCCAATTCTTTACCAAATATGTACTGTTATCCCTCGTTGCCTGTGGGAGAATCGCGGCTGTGGTACACTCCGAAGCCTTTGGAAATTTCGTAATCTCATAACGACAATTGAGAACCATCAGATCCGCAAAATCCACTTTAGCTCCATCGGCAATACCATGAGCCTCTTCCAAAACCTCCGGTATTGCATTCTGTATAACGGGAACATAGGAAAGCGCGTATTCGCGAATCTCTTCCCAAGACAGATCCGATGTGTGGGCAAAGAATTCTCTATACACCTCTATGCCTGCCATAATTTTGCATTTTGCCTGCGTACCATATTGAAGCCCGCAGGAATAGGGCGTGTTGGCTTTAATGTTGATATACTGAAATGGTTCCAAGTAAATCCTCCTTCGAAAGTGACAGCGCATACCGCTCAAGGAAATGAGCGGTATGCAGAGCAATATAAGGTCTTATTCGACAGTCACATACTCGTAGCGGTATGCCGTGATCGGGCTAAGCCTGAACCCTTCCACATGAGAACCTAAACCAACAAGGTTCTGGTAGGCCCAAAGTGGGATATAGGGACGGTCGTCCGCCATGATCTTGCTGATCTCACTGTAAACGGCGGCACGTTCCGCATCATCCGTCATACTGCGGGCGTTCAGCAGCATACTCATAACGTTTTCATTGTTGTAATGGGACAAATTACTGGTGGACTCGGGAGAGATGTTGCTGTAAAGAACGTAGTCTGCATCGCCCATCAGGTTATAATACATGGAACTGCATGCGTCGAAGTCTCCGCCTTTCACGATGGTATCATCCATGACGCTGCCATCCATCGGTTCAACCGTAACAGTAATCCCAACTTCAGAGAGCATATCCTGCATAATCACGCAAGCTTCCTGTCTGGTCTGATCGGAAGACTGAACCCAAATCGTCATGTCAAAGCCATCGGGATATCCGGCCTCCGCAAGCAACTCCTTCGCCTTTTCCACATCATAAATGTTTGCCGGGATGCTGTCATCGTATCCGAAAACGCCAGGACCTACAAGGCTGTTAATCGGCGTGGCATAACTGTACATAACAGAAGAACACAGAGAATCTTTATCGATCGCATACTCGATCGCTTTTCTAACGCGAGCATCCGTAAGGGGTGTAGTTCCGCTATTCACGTTAACGGTAAGATAAAACACCTTGAATGACGCATCTTTAAGCATCTTAGTGTTCGTATTCGATTCGATACGGTTTACATCGGAGGCGAGAATGTCGTACGCGACATCCACTTCACCGGTTTCCAGAAGCGTCGCTCTCTGAGAGGCTTCTGGCACGACCCGCATTTCCAAATATTTGGTCTTGGGTGCACCGTTCCAGTAATCCTCATTCGCCTCCATCTTTACATATTCGCCTTCCTTGCGTTCGACGAACCGGTACGGACCTGTCCCCACAGGGTTTGCTGCCATCGCGTTATCGTCAGCAGAAAGAAGATGCTCGGGCATAATGCCGGTCAACGGACTGCAAAGTGCATTTAATACAGGCGTATACGCGCCTTTCGTGTTAATCACGATGGTGTAGTCATCCACGACATCAACACTCTCCAACCAAGAGAAATTGTTTCTAACGATGGTGCTGGCTAATGCTCTGTCATAGGTAAACTTTACATCAGAAGCCTTCATTTCAACGCCATCATGAAACAATACGCCCTTACGAAGATTCATCTGGAGAGAATCCTCATCAAGGAATTCCCAGGATTCTGCCAACCACGGAATAACATTATTCTGCTCATCCCAGGCCACAAGAGTGTCAAACATGTTGCAGGTTACGTCAAACGATGCAGGGTTCTTTCCCTGATGGAAATCTAATGATGTCACATCACTGGATTGAGCCCAAATGATCGAATCCTTTGCCACAGGAGTCGTAGCCGTTGTGTCAGAATCATTCGATCCGCCGTTTGTGCAAGCTGCCAGAGAACTGATCAGCAATAATGCGATCAGAACCAATGAGATTGCCTTCTTCATAGTTTTTCCTCCTTACTCACTTGAATACAATTTATCCTTCATTGTCGCCCGTAAGATGACAGGCAACCATATGACCAGGTTCAACTTCTACGCTGACAGGGTCTGTGCAGAAGCACTTCTCTGTAGCATAGACACACCTTTTAGCAAACCGGCACCCCGATCCCACATTGATGGGAGAGGTCAACTCTCCTTTAAGAACAACCCTGTGCATGGGGCTGTCCGGATCGGGAACAGGAATTGCTGAGAGCAAAGCTTTTGTATACGGATGAATAGGGTTACTGAACAAAACCGAAGGGGACGCTTTTTCAACCAATTGCCCCAAATACATCACCACGATCTGATCGGAAAGGTGCTTCACGACAGAAAGGTTATGGGTAATAAACAGATAGGTCAGACCCATTTGCTCCTGAAGGTCCTGCATCAAATTAAGGACCTGTGCCTGAATGGATACATCCAGCGCCGATACAGGTTCATCGCAGACGATCAGTTTAGGATTCAGGGAAAGGGCGCGGGCAATACCGATTCGCTGGCGGCGTCCTCCGTCCAACTCGTGAGGATAGGAATTGACCAGCCGAGGAGCAAGACCGACCAAATCCATCATTTCGGACACCTTTTTAGCGATTTTATCCTTTTCCCCTTTGTGATAGATCCCCTGGATCAGAAGCGGTGCCGCAATTGCCTGAGAGACAGTCATTCGAGGGTTTAAAGAAGCGTAAGGATCCTGGAAAATGATCTGCATTTCAGACCTAAGTTTCTTCATTTCCTCTTTACTGCACTTTAAAATATTCTTTCCCTTGTAGAACACTTCTCCGGAGGTAGGTTCATGCAAACGCAAAATGCATCGCCCGAGCGTAGACTTGCCGCAGCCGGATTCACCGACAACGCCAAGGGTTTCCCTCTCATTGATCGAAAACGAAACGTCCTCAACCGCACTCAAAATCCCTGCCGGGGTGTGAAAGTGTTTAACCAGGTTGTTTACTCGAAGCAATTCTGTGTTAGACATGATTCTCCCCCTCCCCCGCGGATTCATAACGGAAGCATCTGACTTTATGAATTCCTTCTTCCCCACCCATACAGTAGAGAGCTGGATGCGCTTCCTTACACCGATCCGTGGCATATTTGCATCGATCGCAGAAATAACAGCCCTTGGGTAAATTTGTGGGATCCGGCATCAACCCATTGATCGGGATCAACCTTGTTACCGTTTCATTGATATTTGGAATAGAAGTAAACAATCCTTCTGTATATGGATGATATTTATGTTTAAAAATATCCCGAACTGTACCGGTTTCGACAATTTCACCCGCATAGATAACGGAAACATATTCGCAATTCTGCGCAATTACGCCAAGATCATGCGTGATTAAGATCATGGATGTGTTCAGTTTTTCTCTTAAATCCCGAATTGTTTCCAAAATTTGCGCTTGTATCGTCACATCCAGAGCCGTAGTAGGTTCGTCTGCGATCAACACCCGCGGATTACACGCCAACGCGATCGCAATAACCACCCGTTGTTTCATCCCGCCGGAAAACTGATGCGGATACTCCGAAGCCCTACCTGCCGGAATTCCAACCAGTTCCAGAATCTCCTTCATTTTCACGGAGGCTTCCTGCCGAGAGCATTTATCATGCTCCCTTATGGATTCCATGATTTGATCCCCTACTGTCATAACGGGATTTAAACTCGTCATCGGATCCTGGAAGATCATCGAAATATGACTACCGCGAATCTTCTGGAGTTCCGGCTTAGAAATCTGCAAAAGATCGTTCCCTTCGTATAGGACCTCCCCATTTTTGATCTTCCCATACACTTTGGGAATGAGGCCGATAATCCCCTTTGCCATAGTGGTTTTCCCTGCGCCTGTCTCCCCGACCAACCCATGGCAAGTGCCTTCTTTGACAGCCAAATCAGCGCCATTCAGCGCTTTTACTATGCCTTCTCTCATCTCGTAATGGATTACGAGATTCTTTACTTCAAGAACATATTCACTCATATCCGCACATTCCTTTAGCGCTTTTGCTTGGGATCTAAAGCGTCACGAAGCCCGTCTCCAAGCAGGTTCAAAGACAAAATGCAAATGACGATCGCAAGTCCCGGAAAAACCGATATATGCCAAGATTCTCGCATATAAATCCGCGCAGAGCTGAGGATAGAACCCCACTCCGGCGTCGGGGGAGTAATCCCCAGGCCAAGGAAGGACATTCCCGCGACGTTCAGGATCGTAGTCGCAACGCCAAGCGTTCCCTGAACGATCACCGGAGACAACGCATTTGGAATAATATATTTAAGGATAATGAGAATATCCGATGCGCCAACGGCTCTGGCTGCTTCTACAAACTCGCTCCCCTTCACACCCATCACGGAAGAACGTACGATTCGCGCAAACTGAGGGATTTGGGAACAAGCAAGCGCAATCAGCAAATTAATCAAACTGGAACCCAATGCGGCATAAATCGCCATAGCAAGAACCAGACTTGGGACGGTCATCATCATGTCCATAAAGCGCATGATGACATTATCAAGCCGGCCTCCATAATATCCGGCAATCGAACCGAAAAAGCCGCCAATCAGGATCGCTGCTAAAATCGTCGATATGCCGGCAAATAAGGAGTACCTCGTTCCCCACAGAATACGGAACAGCATATCCCGGCCAAATTCATCACAACCCAGAATGTGTTCTGCAGAGGGACTTGCAAGTTTATTGACCAAGTTCTGCTTGGTCACCAGTTGCTTGTACAGTTCTCCTCCATCTAGCAAGTCGATGACCATTGTGGTGATGGAGATGACCAACAGTATCGAAATGACGATGAGTCCGCAGATGGCCAAACGATTGCTTTTGAATTGGATCCATGCTTCCTGAAACAAACTTCGCTGCAAGGGTGCATGGGTTGAATTAAGATCTTTCCCTTTCATCTTATGCCCTCCTGCGCGCTGACCCGTACAAAGCCTTTATCCGGGGATCCACAAATGCGTAAATGATATCGACCATCAAATTGATGGCGGTAACAATGATTGCCAGCATAACAACCGCGCCAAGGACGCACGGGGTATCCTTATTGGAGATGGACTCAACAATATACCGTCCGATCCCGGGCCAGGCGAAAATAGTTTCCGTTGTTACTGCGCCGCCCAGCAGATTCCCAAACTGAAGTCCCACGACAGTTATAATAGGAATCAACGCATTTCGAAGCATATGACGGACGACAACAGTCCTTTCGGAGATTCCCTTTGATCTTGCCGTATCGATATAATCCTGGTTCATTACATCCAACATAGCTGAGCGGGTCATTCGGGTGACAAGGGCAGTGGAATTCATGCCCAAAGTTAGCATCGGTAAAATGATACCCAAGGCAAGACTTCCGGAAGCAGAATATGCCGCCGGAAGTATCTTAAGTTTTACGGCAAAGAGGATAACGCCCATCAGTCCCAACCAAAAATGTGGAGCGGAGGCACCAATCAGCGTCAACACCATTGTTACATTATCGAAGATCGTATACTGACGCCGCGCAGAAATAATTCCGGCTGGAATCCCCACCACAATTGCGAAAAGCAATGCGGCGAACGACAATAAAAAGGTATAAGGCATCCGCTGCATAATCTGATCCATTACGTCCAAACCTGTCTTATATGACGTGCCCAGGTCTCCATGAACCAGATTAACCATGAATCGTCCATACCTTACCAGGAAAGGATCGTTCAAACCCATTTCATTGCGAAGATCTTCAATCTGTTCTATCGTCGCATCCACACCAAGTTTGGCAACCGCAGGGTCGCCGGGTGTCATATCCATTACCGAAAATACGATAAACGTCGCACCTATCAAAACCGGGATTAACAATAGTAATCTCTGGCCGATGTATTTCAGCAAGGACTTTCCCCTCCTTCCCGGACATTCCATTTCAAAAGTTGAAGGTCGATCATATCGCAAATTCTATCGAACTCACCGACCAATCTGTTTCTGCCGCGGATAAAATCCGTTACTATGAATTGATACATTTCTGAGGCGGTGTTATCCCGCGTAATATCCATCGCGGCTCTGAATTTCTGAAAATTAGAAGGCACATTCAGATCATCATATTCATAGGGAGAAGTATAAGTATATACCACTTGAATCAGCGATCCTGCGACCTTTTTTATGATCCCGTCTGTATCCTCCTGCCCTGAAATTTTCGAGCATAGAGTTTTTATCCTATCTTCAAGAATATCCAATTTGGGATAGATCGGTGTTAAATCAAACTCTGCAGAAAGGCCGCTATGGATTTCATCAAGAAATCTGCGCATTTCCGATATAAAACCAGGAAGATCCACTGGAATATGCCGGCTATTTGCGATTTCACAGATCATTTCTGCATTGATTTTCGCATCGCGCATCGCATTTTGCAGATCCACCTTATCGATCGTATCCTCTCGACTATGCCACCAATACCCTCCGCCAACGGGGCAAAGTTTTACCATCTCCGGTGCGGCTTCGTACTTTAACATAATCGTTATAGGGATCTCACGGCCCAAAAAACTTTGTTCGCCAAGATGCGGCAAAGGAATATATTCGGTCATCTCATAACCGGTATATTTTTGAATACGCTCCGCCGTAAAGGCATGTCCCTCCATGCGCGTCGTTCTGGGCCGAATTCGTTCAGCTCCCTTACTGCCGGCAATATCTATATTAATATGTGCGACACAATGTTCTTTCAGATCTTCGTAAAACGTGTCCGAATACCATGTAGATCCCGCATATTGTCCAAATTCATGACCCGCCCACCAGCAGACAACGATACTGCGATTTAATAGATCGCGATGTTCGTAAAACGATCTGGCAAGTTCCAAAATAATGGCATCTCCTGCGCCATTATCCGTCATTCCATAGCAGTGGCAGTCATAGTGACCATCCATCAGTACGAAATTTTCGCTTTTACCTTTGATGTAGGCAACAGGTATGGATGCTTCTTTGACTCTTGTGTCGACTTTTGCTGACAGACGAACATAAACTGTTCCTGCATGTAATTTCTCTAACAGAAATTCACCAGTAGCGTGCGTGCAGTCAATGCAAGGAAGTTTAGGCAGTAAATGACTATTTCCTGGAATGGGAGACCCATTATGATTAGATGCGCCAAAATAATGGGGGACCTCCTCAGGGGTCGGGTACATGCTTATGATCCCAAGCGCGCCAGCTTTTGCGGCATCATAAGCAATATCGCTGCAATAGGCCCGCGTTAATACGATTTTTCCAGAGAAAGATGCGAATCTTTTTTTATTTTCATTGTGGCTGAGTTTGCTTTTCTCAGACCAGTGATCATAGCATAACTGACCGACAAGATTCTCAACATTTTTCGAAAATCCACAAGGAACGACCTCAAAAGATCGTTCGCCTTCTCCCAGGTACTCTAAGGACGCAGAAACAGCACTGCTCATGTACGCTTTGAATTTTAAATCCTCGTGAGGAATTCCGTAAGTCTCCAGCTTTTCTATGATATAGGCTGCGGCTTTTTCTGCATCAGCAGACCCGCTGACACGGCACAATGTACTAAACGTTTTAACCGTTTCTTCTATGTTGTCCCTGTTGATTTCCCGCAGTATATGATCCGTTATTTGCGAAACAGCAAGTGAATGTTCCATCGTGTACCGCGCCTCCTATCATAAGTGTTGAGATAATGATATCAACTGAAGTGATTCAATTCAGTCGCACGATTTACACCTTTCGAAATTAACATTGTATCGTATGTTACTGCATTTTTCTTCTGGATCAGAAGTTGCACGCAAGGTGTTTCCAACACTAAAAAACAGGCTGCCGTGTCAATCTCATGGCACAGCAGCCTGTTTTACGTTTTGTTACTTAGACTGGACGGCCTATTCCAGCAGCAGTTCGAGCGCGTTCTCGACGATCTCGCGCTGGCGCTTTTCTTCCTTGTCGGGAGGCAGGTTCGGGTTGCCCGCCGGGTAAGGAATGGCCTGCGCGCCGGAGATACGGGCTGCGCCTACCGTCTTGGAGATGGGAGTGACTGTGCAGACGTGGGCGGCGGGGATGCCGGCCTTTTCGATCTGCTTGATGATCGTTGCACCGCAACGCGTGCAGGTCCCTCAGGTGGAGGTGAGGATGACGCCCTGAACGCCCGCGGCCTTCAGCTCCTCAGCGATCTCCTTTCCGAATCTGGTGGCGTCTGCCACGGAGGTGGAGTTGCCGGTCGTCGTGATCAGATAGGGATAGACCTCTCCGATCTCGCCTTCCTTCTCCATCTCTTTCAGTACGTTGTAGGGTGCGACGCGGTTGGGGTTCTCGTTGGCGTACACCGGGTCATAGCCCGCGTGCACCGACTCGAACTTGCCGGGCGTCAGTTCGTTCAGACCGTGAAGGTCGTATTTCTTCCAGAACTTGGCCGACGCTGCGGTCAGGTGGTCCGGGTTGCCCATGGGAACGATACCGCCGGAGGTGCACAGCGCGATCTTCGCGTGCTTTAAGTCGGGCAGCGGCGCTGCGGGGTCCACCTTCTCGTAGGTGGAGATCTCCAGCTCGGTCTCGTAGGGCTCACCGTTGAGCTTCTTGATGAGCATTTCCACCGCGCGGACCGCGCCGTTCTTCTCGTGGAAGACGTTGACGCGCTTGCCCATGGGGAAGTAGCCTTCTTCCTTGGGAAGACCCAGCTTTTCGCCGTTTAAGATCTTCTTCGCAAGAGACGCGATGGCGGGGATCGCCTGCCGCATGCCGGCCGCGGACTTCGCGGTCTGCACGATCTTGCAGTTCGCCTTGAACATGTCGACCGCCGGGTTTTCCTCGTACATGCCGGTGATGGCCGGAATGCCCAGTTCGTCCTGCACCAGCTTGCAGCTCTCGCCGCAGGCGATGCCGAAGCGACCTGCGTTAAAAGCCGGACCGGCGATAAACAGATCGGGCTGGTATTTTTCGACCTGCGCGCGGATAAAGTCCTTGCACTTGTCGATGTTCTCTGCAAAATAGTTGTCGCCGCAGATGATGGTGGCGACGATCTCCGCATCGGGGATCGCAGCCTTTAAGCCTACCGCGGGGCCCTTGGGGCCTTCTTCGACGAAAGGTTCGGTGTAGGCAAATTCCTCACCGCCGATCTGGCCGAAGAACTGATTCGTATAGAAAAGTATTTTCTTCATGCCAAACCTCCTTAGATCGTAACAGCGCCAACCAAGGTGTTGCCCTGCAGATTGTGACCGCCCATAATGCCGTGGATCTCGACGAGCAGTCTGCCGTCGGGCTGGATGGAGTTGACCGTGCCGCCGCAGACCCGCTCGATATCCTTCAGCACGCCGATGGTCTTGTCCATGGCGGGCAGCATCAGGGTCGCGTTGGAGTTGCCGGTGGTCACGATGGCGTTGGCCTCGGGCACGCTGTCGGGCAGCGATTCGCTCATGCCGTCGATGCCCGCGTCCTCATTGGTGATGATAACGGTCTTGATACCGTTTCTCTCCAGTTCCTGGCACACGATCATCAGGTCGGTCGTCGGATTGCCGAAGCCCTCCTGGGAGATGAGTGCACCGTCTGCACCCAGCATCTTCACCTGACGGACCGTCAGCATGCGGTTGCGGAACTTTTCCTTGAGGGTGGTCATCAACGGGCAGAGCACGATGCCGACGAAGTTGAAATCCTTGCCGTGATGCTTCAGCAGTTCCAGGATGCAGGCGTTGTTCTGGTGCATGTACGTCGTGGTCTTGGACCCCGGCGATACGCAGTTGCCGGAGACCAGGGCGCCGTCGAAGATCTCGAGGGGCGTAAGCATCGTCGGAACGATGATCTTGGAGTCGCGGCCATAGAGGTAAGAGTCGTGCAACAGGCCCTGCGACATGCAGTTATAGACGTAGACCACCTTCGGCAGGTCGGGATAGGCGTTATAGTTCTCGCCGATGTTGCCCCAGCTATAGAATTCGCTCTTGAAATCCTCCACCAGGAAGCCCAGCTCCGCCAGGTTCTGCGCCAGCTTAAGGCCGGCCAGGCGGACGACCTCTTCGTGTTCGTGGGGATCGACGTAATCCTGCTTCTCGATGATCATGCACAGGTGGCACAGCTTGGAATACACGTTGTACTCCGCAGCCGGGCCGCTCATGTCGATCAGGCCCTCCTGGAAGCCGACGATGGGGCCTGTGGTGGTCACCACGCAGCCCTCCAGACAATACGTAATACCCTCGCCGCCTTCCTGCATGTCCTCGTGGAAGGTTCCGGGGAAAGTCTCGCCGTCGGGCTTTGCTCTCGGCTCGATGACGTCTTTGACCGGAAGGATCCGCGTGGATGACCCGGGCAGCGCGATGTCGAACGAAACGTCCTTGATCCGGCTGTCTTCCAGGATCAGCTCGCGCATCTCATCGGGATCTGCGATGAGCGTATCCCCTTCGATGCGCGCGGGACTGCCGAACTCGATGTTCCGTATGGCGATCTTTCTGAGTTCCAGTTCCATGCATACCTCCTTTTCTCGTTAGTCTTGCTATGATTGCTTATAGAAAGTTGAAAGATCAACGTTCTACCGTACGCCGAGCTCCTGCAGGATGCCCGTAAACAGTTCGCAGCTGATGAACCGCAGATCGGGAAGAAGCGGCTCATCGTATTTTTTGCGCATATTTATGTATTTTTCCTCCTCCGCCAGGCAGTATTCGATAATCTCCAGGCTGGGAAGATCGATGGCCGGCTCCTTGGAACGGACCTCCGGGCCCGCATCCAGAACCACCGTCATGTAGGGCGTTTCGTTGGGCCGAAGGCGCCCCGCCATGGGGTGAGCCAGGAGCTTTGCGCCGAGATGGATGCGGTCACGCGCGGCGGTAAGCACCGCCTTGGCCGGTGACCCTTCCATCCCCGTAAACGAAAAGGATTTCGGCACCAGCGCTTCGATATCCGGATTATTGGAAATGATTACTGCCGTTGCGGCCATTTGCCGAAGCGCCTCCCCTCTCAGTTTGATTATAATATACGAATAGATCTGCCGCCACTATTACTTTTTTAAATAGAACAGAAAACTATCTATGGATCTATCCGCCCTTCCGATAAGACGAACCGACAGACACACCGGACGTCTTCTGCTATAATAGTTACGGAGCGATAAGATGAACAAACAGGAAATATACGACGAATTGAATAAAGCCGGCATTTCCTTCGAGATCACGGAGCATCCGGCGGTCTGGAACATGGAGGATGTGGCGCAGCTGGAAATGCCCCACCCGGAGGCGGACGCCAAGAATCTGTTCGTGCGGGAGGACAAGACCAGGAATTACTATCTGATCACCGTAAAGGGCGACAAGCGGGTGGATCTGAAGGCGCTGCGGAAAGAAGAAGGCCTGCGGCAGCTGAAATTTGCGTCTGCCGGGGAATTGGCGGAGGTGCTCGGGCTCTACGCCGGGGCCGTCACGCCCCTGGGGCTGCTGAATGACGAAAGCCGCACCGTGACCCTCATCATCGACTCGTATTTCCTGCAGCCGCCGGCCCTCATCGGCGCCCACCCCAACGACAATACCGCCACCGTCTGGCTGAAGACGGAGGACCTGCTGTGGTTTCTGCGTTCCCACGGAAACGAGGTGCTGGTCCGGGATCTCCCCTACGTGCCGGAGGAATAGAACGGCACATACGGCAACCCATTGTTTTCGAACAGAAAGGAGATCTCCCATGGGCACAAAAGATAAATATTCCCTCGATCCCAACGCCTGGTGCGGGCTCAACCGTCCGGACATGCCTCTGGAAGAGGCGGACACCGTACTGTTCGGCATTCCCTTCGACGGCGGCGCCAGCTACCGCGCGGGGGCAGCCCAGGCACCGGACATGCTGCGGGCCAACACCCTGCAGTCCACGCCCTGCACGGAGCGGCTGGAATGGTTCGATATCTTTAACGTCGTGGACGCCGGCCGCAAACTCATTACGGAAGCCTGGGGCAACTGGGCTAAGCAGATCGGAAAACTGCAGAGCAAATAGCAAAAACGCATACGCAAAGACCCTCAGGAAACTCCCTGCGGGTCTGCTGTTTTTCTCGCTATTCCTTTACGAGGAATTGGCTTCGTGTCTACTTCAGGCTTTCGTCGTAGACGGCACGGTTGCCGCCGATGAACTTCGGACGTACGCGGCAGGCGGTCAGATGGGCCTCGCCGATCTGCTTCATGGACAGGCGCACGGGCACGCAGACCTTGTCCATGTGCATGCCGATAAAGGTGTCACCGATGTCCAAGCCGGCTCTTGCGATATGCATCTCCTCAATGGCTACAGGCTTTTCGAAATTGGCGTAAGCCGCCGTCGCGAAGGAGCCGCCCGCCTTCTTCTGGGGCACCACGTTGACCCGGGGAAGGCCGTACTGCTTCGCGCAGGCAGCTTCCATGATGATGGCCCGGTTCAGATGCTCGCAGCACTGGGCCGCCAGCCAGACTTTATGCGCTTTCGCGGTCTCCCAGATGCCGGCGAATACAGCCCGCGCCACGTCTTCGTTGGAGTCGGAGCCGATCTTCTGCCCGCACACTTCGCTGGAGGAGCAGCCCACCACGAGCACGTCTCCTTCTTCCAGCTTCGCCACTGCAATGATCTCTTCCGCGGCCTGCGCCGCCTGGTTTTTCAGTTCTTCATACATCGTGTATCACCTCAATAATTCCAGCGCCTTCGCCAGCGCTGCATCTTCCGTTCCCGGATCGCACCAGGCATCGAACTTGTCCTTCACGATGCCCAGGGTGCAGAAGTCCAGCGCGCCGTAGGGGCAGACCCCCGCTTCGGTCTGGACGAGTTTTAACGCCGCGACCGTCTTCGCGTCCATCACGCCGCTCGCCTCTACGTCGTAGCCCATCTTAGCCAGACGCTGCTGCACGCCGTAGACATTTAAGCCGCTGTCGCCTGCGTAGTATTTCTTCGCCTCGTTGATGGGAGCGACGGATGCGCGGATCTGCGCGATCTCTTCAGCGGTCCGTTCGCCCTGCGCATAGACCGCAATGTCGGGCACGATGCCCACGCCGTCGATGTCGCTGCCCTTCGGAGACAGGAAATAGTAGACAGATAGTTTAAAGTAGTTGCCCTGGCCGCCGGACCCCACGAACTGGGCCACACCCTTGCCGTAGGTGGTCTCGCCCACGATGGTGGCCGCCTGGCGGTCCTTGAGGGCTGCCGTCAGCAGCTCGGAAGCGCTGGCGGTCTCGTGGTCCACGAGGCACACGACGGGCAGATCTGCAAAATCGTCCGCCGTCGAGCGCACGGTCTCGATCACTTCGCCCTGGCGCTTAAAGATGGAGATGACGCCATCCTTGTGGATGAGATGGTCCGCCATCGCCACGGCTTCGCCCACAGAGCCGCCGCCGTTGCCTCTCAGGTCGAGCACGATGGCCTTTGCGCCCTGGGCAGCCAGCGCGTCGTATTCTGCAGCGAAACGGTCTGCCGTGCCCGCCGCGAAGGAGCTCACCTGCACGTAGCCCGTGGTCTCATCCAGCATTTTGGAGGAGACGGTGTCTGTGCGGATCACCTGGCGCACCACCTCGAACACCCGGGTATCGCCCTGCCGGTCCACGGTGAGCGACACGGTGCTGCCGGAGCTGCCCCGGATGAGGAGAGACACCTCTTCGGAGGTCATCTGCGTTACGTCCTGGGCGCCGACCTTCAGGATATAGTCGCCGGAACGGATGCCGGCCAGCTGGGCCGGTGACCCGCTCACCACGCTGGAGATGCGGATGCCGGAATTCGTCTTGCGGATGACGATGCCGATGCCTTCGTAGACTTCATCCACGTCGTTGGTCACGAAATTCGTGCCGTCATCGGTCTTGTCCACCGTAACGTAGGCGGACCAGGGATCGCCCAGGCTGCTGAACAGCCCCTGATAGATGCCGATGAAGATGTCGTCCAGCTTCGTTTCGTCCTTATAGTTTTCCCGCACTTCCTCGATGATCTCCTGCAGCGCGTCCATGCGCAGATCGATGGGTGTCTCGCCGTAGAAGAACGTCATGGCGCTGACGGGAGCCGCGCCGGTCAGCACGATCCCTGCCGCAGCCAGAAGGGCCGCCGCTTTTCTCAGAAACTTCATTGCAGCACCTCGATCGCTTTCTGCAGCTGTTTATCGGTGCCGTCGCCGTACAGAAATTCGTAGAATGCCCGGTCCACCAGTTCGATGGTGCAGAAATCCAGTCCGCCGTAGGGCGATGCGCCGTAGAGCGCCTGGATGCGCTTGAGCGCGTCCATCGTAGCCGCCTCCATCACCGCATTCTGCGGCACTTTATAACCGAGGATGTTCAGCCGCTGCTGGGCTGCCAGCACATTCAATCCGCGCTGGCCCTTGAAATACTTCTTGCCTTCGTCCATGGGAAGCACGGACTCCAGATATTTCGCGATCTGCTCCTGCGTCAGGGCAGAACCGTTGGAGATCGCGATGTCCGGCGCGATGCCGACCTTGTCGATCCGCTGCTTGTTCGGGGTGAGGAAATGGCAGAACGTCAGCTTAAAGCTGTCGCCATTGTCCATGGTCACCAGCTCCTGCGCCACGCCCTTGCCGTAGGTCGTGACCCCCACCAGCGTGCCGACGCCGTTGTCCTTGACGGCTGCTGCCAGGCATTCGGAGGCGCTGGCTGTATGATCGTTGATGAGGACGACCAGAGGCACGTCTTTATAAGTGCCGCCGGCGGAATACTCCTCGTCGATGATCTCTCCCTGCTGTTCGTAGAACACCAGCGGTTTTCCCTGGGGAATGAGCATGCCGGCGATGTTCAGGGCATCGCCCATCACGCCGCCGCCGTTGTCCCGGACGTCGACGATCAGTTTTTCCATGCCGTCCGCGATCAGGTTGAGCTTGGCGGTGCGGAATTCCAGCCAGGTCTCGCCGGAGAACTGGGAGATGGCGATGTAGCCGATCTTATTGTCCAGCATCTGATAGGTGACGGTCTGCGCTTTGATGTTCTTGCGCTCGATCTCCATGGTCTGCAGCGCGCCATTGCTTTCCAGCTGCAGCACGGCTTTCGTGCCCGGTTCGCCGCGCACGAGAGAGGAGATCTGATCCAGGGTCATCCCGGAGATGCTCTTGCCGTCCACGCTCCGGATGATCATCCCCGCCGTAACGCCCGCTTCGTAGGCCGGCCCCAGCGTGTTCACCTGGGTGATGACGCAGTTTCCGCTGCCGTCCAGGGTCATCGTGACCCCGATCCCGGCGTAATTGCCCGTCACCTGGCTGATGAAGGCGTCCTTTTCCTCCTTGGTCTTGTAGAACACGGACCACTGGTCCAGCGCGTCGAACACGCCGTTGTAGGCCGCATCCGTCAGATCTTCCACGTTGACGTCGTCCGCGTAGTTCTCGTCGATATACTGCACGACGTCCCGCAGCTGATCCAGCTTGCTGAGGTTCTTGTCGATGGTCTCCTGGCTCTCCGCCGCGTAGACGTATAGCGTTCCGGTCTCACCGGAGAAAGCCGCCAGCAGCGTGAACCCGGTCATCATCAGCATCGAGATGACGACGACGATGGCCAGGATGCGCGCCAGTTTCTTGTTTCGTTCCTGTTTGCGGTTCATTGTTTTACCCCTTCCCCCGAATGGGTGATCTCCAATTCCAGTTTGTTTCTGGATTCCATAAAGCCCTTCAGGCTGATGTGATAGTCGATGGACAGCTTCTGCCTGCCGTCGCCGGCGTCTTCCAGCCCCGTCACGTCGTTCGTCAGCAGTTCCATGCCGATGGGGCCGTAAGGCGTCTCATACATACCGTAGAAGCGCTCGCCCTTCTTGAACTCCATCTCCGTATCCGCAGCCAGCGCATTGCCGCTGCGCCGCATCTTCACCTTGTCCTTCGTGATGATGAGGGACGTGGTGCAGCCTTCCAGCCCGGAAAGCTCGCTCTCCGGGTATTTGATGAAGGTCGTCGAACCGCGGTGGAACAGCTGTCCTGCGGTCACGAATTCCATGATGTCTTCGTGTTTCTCGCGGCCTTCGTCCTGTCTTACCGTCTTACCGGTGATTTTCAGCATGATATCTTTCATAACCCAACTCCACGATCCGGTCGATGATCTCCGGATACTTCATGCCTGCCGCCTGCATCAGCATGGGGAACATGCTGATCTTCGTAAAGCCCGGGATGGCGTTGATCTCGTTGATGTAGATCTCGCCTGTGGCCTTGTCCATCAGGAAGTCCACCCGCGCAAAACTGCAGCAGCCGCAGGCTTTATACGCCCTTTTGGCCATATCCAGCACCTCCGCCTCCTGCTCGGGCGAGATAGGCGCCGGAATGAGCAGCTGGCTGGTGCCATTGAAATATTTATCGTCGTAATCGTAAAATTCCGCGCCGGGGATGATCTCTCCCACCTTGCCGCAGACGAGCACGTTGTTGCCCATCACGGCGCTTTCGATCTCCCGGGCGTCGATGCCCTGTTCGATCAGCAGGCGGCTGTCGTAGCGCTCCGCCAGTTCGATGGCGGCCTTCAACTCTTCCCGGTCGTGGGCTTTGGTGATGCCGACGGAAGAGCCCATGTTGGAGGGCTTTACGAACATGGGGAACGTCATCGTGCGGCAGGCCTCATCCATCACCGCCTCCATGTCGTCCGCGTCGGAAAATGCGATATAGGGGGCTTGTTTTAAGCCCTCGGATGCGAAGACCCGCTTCGCCACGATCTTGTCCATGGTCACCGAACAGCCCAGCACGCCGCAGCCGCCGTAGGGGATATTCGCCAGCTTCAACAGGCCCTGCACCGTGCCGTCCTCGCCGTTGGGGCCATGCAGGATGGGCAGGGCGAAATCGATATAGCTGCGCAGGTCCCAGGGATTCAGGGGCTGACCCGCGATCGTCCACCAGCCTTCTTTGCTGATGAAGATGCGCACGACTTCGTATTTCTCCGGGTCGACCGCCGCGATGACGGAATCCGCCGACATGATGGAAACTTCGTGCTCGCCGGATTTGCCTCCGTAAATTACGCCTAATCTAATCTTGTCCATGGGATGCCTCCTCGAGCAGCGTCCGCAGTTCCTGTTCGTCGAAATAATACTTTTTCAGGCAGAACTGGCAGGTGAGCTCCGCGCCGTGGTCCTCTTCGATGATCTCCGTCAGATCCTTCTTACCGATGGAGACCAGCGCCTTCGCCATGCGGTCCCGGCTGCAGTCGCAGAGCCAGGAGACGCTGCGCTCCTCCAGCACGTGGGGACGGAATTCCTCCGGCAGCTTGCCGAAGATGATGTCCAGAAGTTTGTAGGGGTCACCCTCCGCGTCCTGGATGAGCAGCGTAAGGTCGTCCAGCAGGAAAAGCGTCTCCTCCAGAGCGTCCAGCGCTTCTTCCTTCGCATCGGGCAGCACGTGGACGATAAACCCGCCAGCGTATGCCACGTGGGCCAGGTCTTTCGTGAGCCGCACACCTAACGCCACGCTGCCGGGCTGCTGCTCGGAAGCCGCAAAATACTGGGTAAAGTCCCGGGCGATCTCGCCGTCCACGAGGGGAATGGTGCCCACGTAGGGCTCTTTTAAGCCGAGGTCCTTGATGACCGTAAGGCTGCCTTCGCCCACGATGCCGCCTACGTTGAGGTGACCGTCGGAGCGGGGCGGCATCTCCGCCGCCGGATTGGCGATATAGCCTTTGACCCTGCCCAGCGCGTCGGCAGTCGCCAGGATCTGCTGAGCCGGGCCGTCGCCCTTGATCTGTACGGTGAGCTTGTCGCCCAGGCCTTTGAGGCCGAGGCCCATCATGCCGGCGCAGGTGAGCGTACGGCCAAGGGCTGCTGCCGATGTAGGCGTGCAGCCATGGATCTGCATGGCCTGCTCGCACAGGTCGGTGGTAACGGCTAAAGTAACGCGGTAAGAACCGCTGTTATCTACTGCGATAAGTGTGTTCATTTTGTCCTTCTTTCTTAACAAATTATTTTACCATATTTCGTGCTATAATACCCGTATGAACACCATAGAATTAAAGGCAAAAGCAAAAGTTAATCTCATCCTGAACGTGCTGGGAAAACGCCCGGACGGCTATCACGAGCTGCAGATGGTGATGCAGGCGATCGATCTGGCTGACGACGTGCGCATCGAATGGGAACGGCAGACCGGCGAGATGGCGGTCCGGGGCTGTTTCCTGGGAGGCATGGCGATCGCGCTGGATCCGGGGCATAAAAAACTGCCCTCCGGGCCGAACAACCTGGCGTATCAGGCAGCATCGAAGATGTACGATGCGTTCCACCGGGGCAGGCACGAGACCTGCACGATCGCGATCCGAAAGAACATCCCCCTGGCTGCAGGCCTGGCGGGCGGTTCGACGGATGCTGCGGCAGTCATCTGGGGGCTGGCGCGGCTCTGGGATCTGGCGCCGAACGAAACGGATGAAGGAATGGACCCGGAAGTGCGGCAGCAACTGTTCGACATCGCCCTTTCCATCGGTTCGGACGTGCCCTTCTGTCTGGCGGCTGCCATGGGTCACACGGCGGCCATTGCCGAAGGCCGGGGCGAAAAGCTGACGTACATCGAGCCGCTGCACGCCCGCATCGAAACATACACGCCGCCTGTCGAAGTGCCGACGGCGAAGGTCTACGGGGCGCTGAAGCCGGAGGATCACGCCGTGCCTTACGACGTGGCAGGGTATCTGAAGGCGGAGACGGTCGCGGAAAAGTGCGCGTATCTGGGCAACCACCTGCAGGCGCCGGCCTGCCGGCTGTATCCCAGGATCGCCAAGGAAATAGAACGTTTATCGCAGATAGACGATGGGCTTTGCACGCTGCAATCCGGCAGCGGACCCACGGTATTTACGGTTTTTGAACAGTAAAGGAGCAACAATGAAGATCGTCGTTTTGAACGGAGCAAAAGTAAACTACGATGGCCTGGCGGGCTACGATTCCCTGGGCGAAGAGGTCGTCTGCTACGACGCCAGCACCCCCGAACAGTACGCGGAGAGAGCGGAAGGCGCGGAAGTCCTGGTCTCCAAAGAGCTGCCCATGAACGCGGATTCCATCCGGGCTCTGCCGGACTGCGTCAAGCTCATCTGCGAAGCCGGCACGGGCTACAACAACATCGACCTGGCCGCCTGCAAGGAAAAGGGCATCAAGGTCGCCAACGTTCCGGCCTATTCCACGGACCGGGTGGCCCAGACCGCCGTCATGATGCTGCTCAACCTGTCCTCGGAGATGGGAAAGCAGATCCGGGCGCTGGAAAAGGGTGACCGCTCCAACTTTACGAAATATCTCGGCGTCAGCCATACGGAAGTGAACGGCAAGACCCTGGGCGTCGTCGGCGCCGGCAACATCGGCGGCAAGGTGATCGAGATCGCCAAAGCCCTCGACATGAACATCCTGGTCTATACCCGCACCCCGAAGGACTTCGGACCGGGAACGAAGAATGTGAGCCTGGAAGAGCTGCTGAAAGAGAGCGACTACGTGACGCTGCACTGCCCGCTCACGCCGCAGACGAAGCACATCATCAACGAAGAGAGCCTTAAGCTGATGAAGCCCACGGCCTGCCTCATCAACGCGAGCAGGGGCGCTCTGGTAGATGAGCCCGCCCTCATCAAGGCCCTGCAGGAAGGCCGCCTGGCAGGAGCCGGTCTGGACGTACAGGAGACGGAACCGCCCCTCGCGGACAATCCGCTCTACGACATGCCCAACGTCATCCTCACCCCGCACATGGGCTGGAAGGGTCTGGAGACCCGCCGCCGCCTCGTGCAGGTGCTGGCCGACAACATCGCCGCCTACGCCAAAGGCGAGAAGCTTAACATCGTAAACGACTAACCGCAGCCGACGGTTTGCCGAAAGAGAAGATGTTAAGCGTATTGACATTCTCCACAATTCGCTTAACAGTTTTTCGCCCTACAAACCAGAGGACCGTGCGAGTCTTGATAGACCTTGAAAGCATTTGTTAAACATAATGCGAAAAAAGTCCGTACGCTTAACATGCGTACAGACTTTTTTTATTGATCCTGATTTAATCTTTAAAAAGCGTTTAAATACTGTTAAGCGTACGGACAGTTATCGCAAAACGCTTAACAACAGCTCGCGCGGCACGGACATACACGGGTCAGCAGCAAGGCATCTTTACAACGTCACGTCCACGCACACGATCTCGCTGTCCGTTCCCACCCGTAGAGGCACCTGGAAGACGCCCGCGCCGGCGGATACGATGGAGGTCGTGTTTTTCGTTTTGGCAAGGCCGTGGAAATAGCCTTCGGGGAAGGCCCGGCCCACGAAGAAATTATAGGGGAAGAACTGCCCCTGGTGGCTGTGACCCGCCAGCACCAGTTCCGCGCCGCAGTCTGCGGCCTGCGCGATGCCCATGGGATCGTGATCCAGCACGACGGTGGGCTTTGCGGGATCTGCCAGGGTCAGCAATTTTTGCAGCGGCACCCGCCGCTCGCCGTCCGAAACGACGCCGGTGCGGCCCACCAGGTTAAACCCGTCCAGCACGACGCAGCCGTTGTCCAGCGGCGAGATGCCGGACTCTTCGTAAAACTCCGCCAGCGCGACATCGTCCGGCTCGGGATCGTGGTTGCCCAGGACGGCCCACTTGCCGTCTTCCGCCGTCAGAGTGTTTAAGATCGCCGCGACTTCGTGCTCGTCGCGGCACTCGTCCACGTAGCTGTGGTTGAACTGGTCGCCGGTAAAGACGATCAGGTCCGGATGCAGAGCCTTCGTTTCCTTGACGATGCGCCGGATAAGGCTTTCCCCTACGATGGCGCCGATGTGCAGGTCCGAGAGTTGCACGATGCGGTAGGATCTGCCGGATCCGGACTTCAGGTCCACGTCGTAGTGGATGACCTGGGGATGGGTCGCGTGGACCGTGCCGTTGATGACGACGCAGATGCCGAAGAGCATGCCGGCGAGGATCATCCAGGCGCGGAAATGCGGCGCCTCGACAAAACGGTGCAGGGCCAGATAGATGAGGTCGCTCAGCACGATCATGGGCGTGCCGTACATCAGCAGTCCCACGGCGACGCCGGAGATGCGCACACCGGTACGGTAGACCTTGGAATCGAGACGCGCGTCCGTGGAAAAACGCTGGAAAAAGGCCAGCACGATGGCGATCGCACTGAGTTCCGGTCCGGGATTCGCACCGAAGATCTGCTCGATGGCATAACCGGTCCGCACGCTGGTGTAGACGCAGCATGCGATGGCGAACACCGTTACCGCCCCCTGGGGCCAGTGGTGTTTTTTATTGTTGTAGCGGTCCGTTCTCGCCGGATCGTTGAATTTCTTTAAAAGTTCCATAACAGTACTATTATACTGCAAAAGCCGGCGTTTGGCGCGCCGGCTTCCAAATTTATGGGTATAGCCCCGTTTGCATTTCTTAATTCACCCAGGAAAAGACCACGGTGTATCCGTCGATCTTGCCGGTCATGGAAAGGATGTCCTTTAAGACCAGTTCGGTGTTGGTGCGGACGTCGCTCCAGAATTCCTCATCCCCGGCGATCCGGTCCTCCTGGATCTGCTTGAGGGCGGATTCCAGCCCCGCGTAGTCCTCCAGATTCGAGGTCGTAAAGACGGAGTTCTTCAGATCGTAGATCTTAAAGCTATCGATCTCGAACTCGTGGGCCAGCACGGCAGGCTGCGGCAGAAAGACCGAGATCTCCTGCTTCTGGTTGTCCACGGAGATCTGCAGATCCTTCAGATCTACCCCTGCGCTGATCTGCCCGCGGTACGCGAAGATCGAGCGGTCCTGCGTAAAGGGCACGGAAATGCCGGTGCCGAAGAACTTCTTTTCCTTCTGGTAATCCGCCACGGATTCGTAGTGGTATTTGTAGGCGATCAGCTCCTTCGCGGACTGCACCGCGGTCAGCAGCGTGCCGGACTCCAGCGTGCCGCCTTCCCCCAGATCCACGGTCACGGGGGCGATCCCCGCGTCTTCCAGCGCCTGCTGATAGCCTTCCTCATGGGCCTTCGCGATGCGGTGACGCACGCCAAGGACCGCGCAGCCGATCACGACGAGCGTGATCAGAAAAGCGATCAGAACTGTCTTGATGCCATTCCCCTTCTCTCTCATGGCCAGCCTCCTATCTCAGGCAGAAATCCAGGATGCGGCGTGCCGTCTCGTCCTTGGACAGCTGACCCAGATCGTGCTCGCCGTCCGGCGTCAGAATCGTCACGTGGTTCGTGTCCACGCCGAAGCCTGCGCCAGCCTCCGTCAGCGTGTTGGCGACGATAAAGTCCGCGTTCTTTTTTTCGAGTTTCGCCCGCGCATTCTTCAGCAGATCCTGGGTCTCCATGGCGAAGCCGATCAGCTTCTGGCCCTCCTTCTTCCGCTCGCCGCAGGTCTTCAGGATGTCCACGGTGCGTGCCAGCGGCAGCGCCAGGTCGCCCTCCTTTTTCTTGATCTTCTGGTCGGAATAATCCGCCGGCTTATAGTCCGCGACAGCCGCCGCCATGATGGCCGCGTCCGCATCGTCAAACCGCGATAAAACGGCGTCCGCCATGTCGCCGGCGCTTTCGACAGTCACGACTTCCACGTTCACCGGGGGCTCCAGGTTCGTGTGACCCGTGACCAGGGTCACGCTTGCTCCCAAGTCCCGCGCCGCCCGGGCGATGGCATAGCCCATCTTGCCGCTGGAATGGTTCGTCAGAAAGCGCACCGGATCCAAGCTCTCCCGGGTGGGGCCGGCCGTTACGACGATCTTCTTGCCGGCAAGCCAGCGATCGCTCTCCATTAGACTGCAGACCGCATCGTAAATGACCGATGCCTCGGGCATGCGGCCCTTGCCAGTGTCGCCGCAGGCCAGGTAGCCGCTGGCGCTCTCCAGGATGTGCATGCCCCGCGCCCGCAGGGTCTCGAGGTTCGCCTGGGTGGCGGGGTTCTCCAGCATGTGGGTGTTCATGGCGGGCACGACCAGCTTCGGGCAGGTGGCCGCCAGAAACGTGGACGTAAGCATATCGTCTGCGATGCCGTTCGCCGCCTTCGCGATGACATTCGCCGTCGCCGGCGCGATGACGAACACGTCCGCCTTCTTCGCCAGCGCGATGTGGTGCACCTCCGGGCTTTCGTCCAGGGAGAACAGATTCGTCACGACCCGGTTGCCGGACAGGGTCTGGAACGTCAGGGGTCCGACGAACTTTTCCGCTGCGGCGGTCATCAAAACATGTACGTCATGTCCGGCCTTCTTCAGACGCGACACCAGTTCGCAGGATTTATAAGCGGCGATCCCACCGGATACGCCGACCAGTATGCATTTCGATTCCATGGGAGAATTCCTCCTCGCAAATTCTGAATGGATTGAGTTTTTACCATTGTACCATAAACGGGGAGCAACCGCACAAGTTACCTGCCCTCCGGTGCTGCGGCGTCAAAACAAAACCGGCAGAATGACCTGCCGGCAGCATGCATGGGGACGGTTCCGCCGTCCTCATTCTTTTTCTTTTTTCAGCAGCATTTTCAGCCCGAAGAACACGATCAGCGCGCCGACGCACACGTTCAGGACGCTGGCAACAGACTGCGAGAGGAAGGTCGAAAGGACCGTGCCGAGGATCGCGACGAACGTCATGAACAGCAGCGTCGCGGAAACGAGGCCGCACGAGAACACCAGCAGTTCTTTTTTACCGAATCCCTCCTCGATGATCTTCGTCGTCAGCACGCTGCCCCAGAACGCGATGGTCAAGGGGTTGGACAGGGTCAGCACGAGGCCCTGGAGAAAGACGCTGGACGACGTAGGCTTGAGGTTCAGCCCCGGGATCAGGTTGACGCCAAACACGCCCAGGATGATGTTCAGCCCGAAGAGGATCAGAACGAGCGCGCCGACGACCTTGAAGATCTTCCTGACGCTCTCTTTCTCCATGATTCTGCTGACGCCGACGCTCGCCAGCGCGATATAGAACGCGTCGACCAGGGCGACCGCCAGCACGAGCGACATCGCCACCCAGAATCCCGCGTTTTTCGCCGTATTGAACACCATCAGGCACATGGGGCCGATGGCGATCTGCAGCAGCATGCCGAACCGCAGGCCGCTGAAATAGCGTTGGATCATCTTTTCTCCTTAAACATTGATTTCTTCTTTCAGGGTCGTCAGGTTGATGATCGTCGTTGTCGTGACCACGCCCGGGATCCCCTTCAGGAAATCGGAAATGAACGATTCCAGTTCGTCCGTATCGGCAACGAGCACCTTCAGCAGGTAGTCGCTCTGCCCCGCCACATGATGACATTCCAGAACGTGCCTGCTGCGCACGACCTCCGCCCGGAAGCGGTTGATGTTCTCCGTCGTGTCTAGTGTGACCAGGATAAACACGAGCAGTTTATAGCCCAGCGCCTTCCGGTTCACCTTCACCAGATATCCTTCGATGATGCCGCTGCGCTCCATCTTGCGGATGCGTTCCGCCGTCGCGGGAACCGACAGAGAGACCGCCTTGCTGACGTCGGATGCGGTCGCCCGCCCGTTTTTCTTCAGTTCTTCCAGGATCTTGACATCGATATCGTCCATTTTGTCCTCTTATCTTTTTAGGAAATCGTATACCGGAGAAGCAAACTATTCAACACAATCATTATAAATCAAAATCTTTTTAAGTTTATTCAGCTTATTCTTAAACATCTTGCGCGTCGCACGGAAAGAAAAAGCGGGCCGCTCGCGCGGTCCGCTTTTCGATTGCAAATGTCCCATGGGGACTGTCCCCATGTGTACTTTTTACATCTCGACGATCATGGCAGTGCCCATGCCGCCGCCGATGCACAAGGTCGCCAGACCCTTGTGGCAGCCTCTCTTCTTCATCTCGTAGATGAGGGTGATGAGGATACGGGCGCCGGATGCGCCGATGGGGTGACCCAGAGCGATGGCGCCTCCGTTGACGTTCAGCTTCTCTTCGGGGATCTGCAGCTCTCTGCCGACTGCGACAGACTGAGCGGCGAATGCCTCGTTGGCTTCGAACAGATCGATGTCGTCAACCGTCAGACCAGCCTTCTCCAGCGCCTTCTTGGAAGCGGGGATGGGGCCTACGCCCATGATGGAGGGATCTACGCCTGCGGAAGCATAGGAAACGATCTTGCACAGCGGGGTGATGCCCAGTTCCTTCGCCTTGTCTGCGCTCATAACGACGAGAGCAGCGGCGGAGTCGTTGATGCCGGATGCGTTAGCTGCGGTAACCTTGCCGTCCTTCTTGAAGGCGGGCTTCAGCTTGGCCATCTTCTCGAGGGAAGCGCCGAACTTGGGGAATTCGTCGGTGTCGAAGACGATGGGGTCGCCCTTCTTCTGGGGGATGACCACGGGAACGATCTCGTCCTTGAACTTGCCGGCCTTGATGGCAGCTTCTGCCTTCTGCTGGGACTTCAGAGCGAATTCGTCCAGTTCTTCTCTGGTGATGCCCCACTGATCGGCAACGTTCTCAGCGGTGACGCCCATGTGATACTGGTTGAAAGCATCCCACAGACCGTCGTTTACCATAACGTCGACCATCTTGGCGTCGAACATTCTTGCACCCCAGCGTGCAGCGGGCATCGCATAGGGAGCCATGGACATGGATTCGGTACCGCCGGCTACGACGATGTCGGCATCGCCAGCCTTGATGATCTGGGCAGCCAGACCTACGCTGCGAAGACCGGAACCGCAGACCTTATTGATGGTCATAGCGGGAGTCTCGATGGGGAGTCCTGCAGCCAGGGAGACCTGACGTGCGACGTTCTGGCCCAGGCCGGCCTGCAGTACGCAGCCGAATACGAGCTCGTCGACCTGTTCGGGCTTGATGCCAGCTCTCTTAACAGCCTCTTCGACAGCAGTCTTACCAAGGGTGACGGCGGGGGTGTTCTTCAGGGTGCCGCCGAAGCTGCCGATGGGTGTTCTGGCTGCGCTGGCGATTACTACTTCTCTCATGTGTTTTATCCTCCTAGATATGTGAATAGTCCCGCATTTGCGGGTAAGTTATAACCAATTTAATATTGTATACCGAAAAGGGTCACTTTTCAAGGGATATGCCCCAGCTGCGCACCAGATCCATCATCCTCGCATTCTCGTGCATCATCTGCACCGGGGTGATGGTTACCCAGCCCTCCTGCCAGGCTGTTACATCCCAGTCCGGATCGGGGTTTTCGCGATAGGTAGCCTTGGAAACGTAGAGCCAGACTTCGCTGTCCCCTTCCTTGCGGACGAATTCGATGCCGTCGGTGTAGTCCCGCGGACCGATGGGACAGACGCGGACGCCCTTCAGCTGATCCGCCGGGATGTCCGGCACGTTGACAGAGATTATGGTATCTCTGGGCACGTTGCCCTTCGCCGCCTTTACGACCTGGGGGATGAGCGCCGGAAACGCCTCAAAATACAAGGCTTCGTGGCTGCACAGGCTGAAAGCGATGGCTGGAACACCGAGGAAGAGCCCTTCCATGGCTGCGGAGATCGTGCCCGAATAGTGGACGTCCCGTCCCAGGTTCGAGCCGTGGTTGACCCCGGTGCAGACCATGTCGATGGGGATGCCTTTCGAGCGCAGGATCGAGACACCGGTCTTGACGCAATCCGCCGGCGTGCCGCTGCAGGCCCACACGCCGCAGGCGCGGTCGAAGCCTTCGGTGCTGTAGGGGGTCACCACCTGTTCCTCGTGCAGAAACAGCCCGTGACCCGCGCAGGAGCGCTCCTGCGACGGAGCGAAGGCGTATACGTTTACGTCTTCCATGGAAGCGAGCGCGTTCGCCAGGACCTTCAGTCCGTATTTGAAGACGCCGTCGTCGTTGCTGATCAGTATGTTCATAACCTTTTTCCTTTTCAAAGTATTTCGCAAATCATTGTATCATATTTTGTTGTTGAACATATGTTCTCTTTCGAAGTATAATTGGATTATGCAGAACTTCGAATCCATTATGGAAAAACTGAAGATCCTTACCGATGCCGCGAAATACGACGTCTCCTGCAGCAGCTCCGGCCACGAGCGCCGGGGGCAGGACGGTCATCTGGGCAGCAGCGCCGCCATGGGCATCTGCCACACCTGGACGGCGGACGGCCGCTGCGTGTCTCTGCTGAAAGTTTTGTATACCAATAAATGCGTCTACGACTGTGCGTACTGCATCAATAGACGGAGCAACGATGTACCGCGGGCAGCCTTTACGCCCCGGGAACTGGCGGACCACACCATGGAATTCTATCGCCGCAACTACATCGAAGGGCTGTTTTTGAGCTCTGCGGTGGACGGAAGCCCCGACCGCACCTTGGAGGAGATCTGCGAAGCGCTGCGCATCCTGCGCTCGGACTACGGCTTTTTAGGCTACATCCACGCGAAACTCATCCCCGGCGCGAGCCCTGAGATGGTGCAGCGCATCGGCATGCTGGCGGACCGGGTGAGCATCAACATCGAACTGCCCTCCCGGGAAAGCCTGGCCGCCCTGGCGCCTCAGAAGACGGCAGCGGGCATCTTAACGCCCATGCGGCAGATCACGGATACGATGGCGGAGCAGCGTTCCCTCACCGGCGCGGGCAATAAATACTCGAAGTACCGCTACCGTCCGAAGCAGCTGCCGGACAGCAATTTCGCGCTATTGGGCGAAGAAGCACCCCGCGAAGGCCGCTATTCCACCGCGAAGATGGTGTTCCGCGGCGCCGGCAAAAACCTTACGGTGCGGCAGATCGATGCGAAGATGGCGGTCAAGGAAGACCGGTTTGCGCCGGCGGGGCAGACGACGCAGCTGATGGTGGGCGCCTCCGGCGAGAGTGACCGCCAGATCCTCGCCCTGTCCCACGCGCTGTACAAGAATTTCTTCCTCAAGCGGGTCTACTTCTCCGCCTACATCCCGCTGATGAGCTCCCCGCTGCTGCCGCAGGTCGGGTCGGCTGTGCCCCTCACCCGGGAGCACCGTCTGTATCAGGCGGACTGGTTGATGCGCTTCTACGGGTTCGACGCTTCGGAGATCCTGGACGGAAACGATCCGAATCTGGATCTGCAGCTCGACCCGAAGATCGCCTGGGCGCTGCGCCATCCGGAATACTTTCCCATGGAGATCAACCGGGCGAGCCCCGAAGAGATCCTGCGCATCCCCGGCATCGGCACCATCTCCGCGGCCCGCATCGTAAGACAGCGGCGCGTTGCCGCGGTCACCTACGACGACTTAAAGCGCATGGGCGTCGTCCTCAAGCGCGCCAAATATTTCATCACTGTCGGCGGGCGCTACTACGGCGGAGGCGTGCAGCAGGAAGATCTGCGCGAGCACCTCATCCTGCAGTCCGGCGGGCGGCAGCTCGACCTGTTCGCCCAGACAGACGAGCGGTTCCTCGGCACGAAACTGCAGATAGAATAACCATGGAATACCTGTACGACGGCACATTCGACGGCCTGCTCACCTGCCTGTACGAGCACGTCTATACGGAAAAGGCGGACGATATCCGGGTCCCGGAAGAAAATGTCCAGCTGAGCCTGGGACGGCAGATGCAGGTGAAGACGGATCTCACAAAATCCGAGAAGGTCGCGAAAGCCATAGAAAAGAAAATAAGCCCCGCGGCGCTGCGCAGAGCCTACAGAGCGTACCTCACCGCGGAAAAGGGCAAGGAGATGGACGTGCTTCGCTACGTCTTTTTAGGGTTCAAGCTGGGCAGAGACGTTGACCGCCTCCACGGATCCGAGACCGTGCGCCGCATCGACGTGCTCAATCACAAAGTATCCTGGGAAGCCGACCGCATCCTGGGCATTTTGCGTTTCTCTGTCATCGAAGGGCCGGACGGAAAAGACGTGCTGTACGCTGCAATCCATCCGAACTGCGATCTCATCCAGAGCATCATGCCCCACTTCCTCAACCGGTTCCGGCAAGATCCCTTCATCATCCACGATGTTGGCCGGGAGAAAGCAGCGTTCGCGAAGGACGATGAATGGGTCATGCGGCCTTTGCCCCGGGACTTCTCGCCCCAGTACACCGTCGACGAAGAGCAGTACCGGGAGCTCTGGAGGAACTATTTCCGCACCGCGGCTATCGACCAGCGCCGCAATCCGAAGCTGCAGAAGCAGTTTATTCCGACGCGCTACTGGCAGTATCTGACGGAGATGCAGTAGCCATCCGCCGCAGCGCCGCACAGATCAGAAGACTGCAGACGGGAACATAGCTGCCCAGAAAGCAGCCGATGGCCGTGCCGATGCCGATCCGGCCTTCTTTGCAGCAGCGCACGACGGCGGCGGAAAGGCCGATCCCCATCAGAAACACCGCCAACAGGCAGATCGGAATATAAAAGACGGAGATCGGGATCGTCATGATGGAGAAGGGAAAGATATAGCTCGCCTGGAAATACAGAAGGAATGCTGGGATCTGCGCGCATTTCAGCCGAAGCACGGTCTTCAGCATGTCTTTTGCGGGGCTTTTCCCGCGTACGCATACCGCGATCCAGACGATAGAGCAGAGAAGAGAAGCCAGCGCGACGCAGATCGAAGACCCCAGCACCGGCGGCGCCGCATTTTCGTAGAGCACGCCGAATACGCCTTTCCGCATCAGGCGGACGGCGATCAACACCCAGTATGGAAATACCGCTGCGGGAAGCAGCCAAAGATCACGTGGTTTCATGCGTTTAGTATAGCATAAAAGCAAGAAAAAACGGACGCATCGACCGGCGGTGCGTCCGTTTCACGTTCTGTTCTTTCCTATTCGAAGAACGTTGCAGTATCGATCTTCTGATAGCCGCCGAAGCTGGCCGGCATCGCCGCAATGGCGTCCGCCAGAGGCAGCCCCAGGAATGCTTCGGTCACCTCGTTGGTCTTCTCCGTCATGTCCACGTCTGCAAACAGGTCGGGATAGACGGATTTTGCGATAAACCAGGTGTTGATGAGGGAGATCTCGTAGTTGGTGTAGTAGGCGTTATACGCCATCTCCAGATAGACCTCGCCGTCCTGCCACGCCTTGCACTCGTCGAACATGGTGGGGTCTTCCTCGTACAGCGGCTTGATGTTCTTTACGGCCGCCGCGTCCATGATCATGATATCCACATCCGGACCGATGGCGACGAATTTTTCCTCTTCGATGGGCAGTACGCCCTGGCCTTCCAGATCCGCCAGCACGTTCTTCACGTTGGCCACACTAAAGGAGATGTATTTCGGGGCGGTCATCAGATGGTTCGTGGTGCCCCAGTTCCCGAGGCCGCACACGTAGACCGAAGGCTTGTCCTCCTCCGCCACATCTGCCGTTCTTTCCGCGATCTCCGCCTTCTGCGCTTCCACGAAGGAGACCAGCTCCTCCGCCCTTTCCTCTTCGCCGAATACCGTGCCCAGCAGCCGCATGCTGGCTGCGAAGGATTCATCGAACACTGCGCCGGGGCCCGCCTTCAGGGTGATTACAGGAACACCGAGCTGCTCGGCCAGCGCATCTTCCTTTTCCACGTCTTCGTACTCGGAGATGACGATGTCCGGTTCACAGGCCAGGATCTTCTCCGCCTCCGCCGCCTGGGCATTGGGTCCGCCTACGCCGCAGGAAGGCAGCGCCTTAAAGGCTTCTCCATAGGCCAGCACGTAGGGACGGGCTACGCCGTCGAACATCTTCGGCCGCTCCTCCAGGCTCAGGTTGTCGATATCTTCCACACCACACAGCAAGGCCGTGTCGGCGATATAGCTGTACATGCGCAGCGCGCCGGCACCGATGCAGACGACGCGGCTATAGCTGCCCGGAACGATCTCCATTTCCCGGCCGATCAGGTCGGTGACCGTCACAACATCTTCCGTGACCGGTACGCCCGGATCCTCCCCCGGGTCTTCGGTCTGCGCTTCCTGCTGCGTGCAGGCAGCCGCTGCAAATATCATAGCCAGCGCCAACAGCAGCGCCAGGATCTTCTTACTCTTCATAAAAACCTCCGTTGATAACGATTCTCTTTCCTTCTATTTCTGCAATACGGACGTCTGCTTCGAAAATATCCTGCAAAACAGATTCCGAAATCAGTTCCAGTCCGCCCGCATAGCGGACCTTTCCTTCCTTCAGGAAGAAAAACCGGTCTCCGAGATCGATCGCCTGATTGATGTCGTGCAGCGAAGTGAGGATGCCGATCCCCTTTTCCTTCGCCAGTCTCCTCGCCTCCCGGACGATCAGCTGTTCGTTGGCGATGTCCAGATTGCCCGTGGGCTCGTCGAACACCAGCAGCTTCGGCTCCTGAGCCAGAGCCCGCGCAATGGCGATCTTCTGGCGTTCTCCGCCGGAAAGCTCCGCAACGTTCCGCATCGCGAACGCTTCCAGATCCATGTCTGCGAGGATGCGCTCCACAGCGCTCTCGTCCTCCCGGCCTGCCTTCAAGCCGAAATAGGACATGCGCCCCGCCAGCACCGTGTCGAAGACGCTCAGGTCTCCGAACTGGATGTCCTGGGGCACATAAGCGACGATCCTTGCCCGCTCTCTGCGGGTCATCGACAGCAGGTCGCGTCCGTCGAACAGGATCTGTCCGCCGCAGGGCTTTTCGATGCCCAGGATGCTCTTGAACAGCGTCGTCTTGCCTGCGCCGTTGCGCCCCATCAGAACACCGATCTCGCCGTCGCTGAGGGAAAGATCGACCCCGTCCAGCACGAGGGGGCCCCGCTTGCCGTAGCGGAATCTCAGGTCCAGGATCTGCAGCATCAGCGTCCGCCTCCTTTCCGCGAGAAGAGGATGGCAAGGAAGAACGGCGCGCCGAGCAGCGACGTGATGGCGCCCACGGGAAGGGCAGAACCCTGGCCAATGCTACGCGCCAGCGTATCCGCCAAAAGCAGCAGGATGCTTCCTGCCAGGGCGGAGGCTGGGAGGGTCACCCGGTGGTCCTGCCCCAGAAGCCGCTTGACGACATGGGGGCAGATGATCCCCACAAAGCCGATCATGCCCAGGAACGATACACAGACCGCCGTTATGAGGGATGCTGCCAGCATGGAGAAGAAGCGCAGCCGTTCCACGGAAACGCCCATGCTCTTCGCCGCGGCGTCTCCCGAGAGCAGCGCATTCAGCCGCCAGGAAGCCAGCGCGAAATAGACGAGCCCCGCCAGCACCACGGCTGCCATGATCGCATCCGTGCGGTACGTGGCCCGGCCCAGATCGCCGAAGGTCCAGATGACCGCAGCGGAAAGCCCCACGTCCGTAGCGTAGAACTGCAGGATGGTGGTAGCTGCCGTCCACACCGAACCGATGGCGACGCCGGCCAGCACCACGACCCCCGGCGCAAAGCTGCGCAGACGGCAGAGCCCCAGGATGAGCAGGATCGATACCGCCGCGAACGCGAACGCCAGCAGCGAGGTAGCGTAGGGATTGGCCCCTGTCGCGTAATTCGCCACGTTGCGTCCCGTGTCCAGGAAACCGCCCGCGAAGGCGATGATGGACAGGTTGGCGCCGAACACCGCCGCGTTGGAGACACCCAGGGTGGAGGGCGACGCCATGGGGTTGTTCAGGTTCGTCTGCATCACGAGACCGGAGACAGAGAGCCCGGCGCCGGCGACGACAGCGGCCAGCACCCGCGGAATGCGGATGTTCCACAGGATGCGCACCTGCGCGGAGCTGCCCCGCTTCAGCAGGGCGTCCAGGCTTTCCGAAACGCTCATGCGCGACGGGCCGGCAAACAGGCACGCAAACGCCAGCAGCAGCGCGAGTACCGCCAGGACTATTACGATCCTGCGGTTCTTTGTTCTGTTTTTGCGCAGCGCGTCCGCCATCCGGACCTCCTTCTTCGGAATAAAAAAGCCGCCAAGGCATGCCAAAAGAATTTGAGCAGCCTTCGTGGCTCGTTTTTTCGCTCCGTTACCTTCGTGGTAACGTTGTAATTATACAGTAATTTAGGTAAAATTCAAGTATCCGCAGAAGCAGAAAGGACAACGCACCATGAAAGTACTCGTCATCGACGGCCAGGGCGGCAAGATGGGCCGCGCGCTGGTCGAAAACATCCTAAAGCAGAACATTCCCTGCGAACTCGTGGCCATCGGCACGAACGCGCTTGCGACGGAGGCCATGCTCAAAGGCGGTGCGACCGCTGCCGCCACCGGCGAAAACCCGGTCGTCGTCAACGCAAAGGACGCGGACGTCATCGCGGGGCCCATGGGCATCATCGCCGCCAACGCGCTTTTGGGCGAGGTGACCCCTTCCATGGCGCTCGCAGTCTCCGAGAGCAGGGCGCTCAAGGTGCTCATCCCGGTCAACCGCTGCGGCATCTTCGCCGCCGGTACCGAGGACAAGACGCCCGCCCAGTACATCGAATCCGCCGTGCGGAAGATCTCGGAGGTCTGCCGTTAGACCAGCCCGTTCTTCACCGCCCACAGCGCGGCGTTATAATCCTTGCTTACAGCGCCCCGTACCGGGGTCTCTTTCAGAGTGCGCTCCGCACTCTGTTTTTTGATGGTGTCGCACAGCCCGAGAAACACCGTCTGCCGGGAGTGGTCGCCCAGATTTTCAAGGCCGACCTTGACCGCCTTCCAGCTGACGCCCTTCTCCCACAGTTTCTTCAGGTCGCTCTGCAGTTTCTGCCCGTCCTGCAAGCGCCGCGTCTCCTCGATCGCAGCCAGCAGCGCCTGCCGGTAGGACTGCTTCGAATACAGCACACCGGAGTCCAGATCGAAGATCTCGCCGGCCCGCTCCGCGGCGGCGAGGCTGCGCTGATCCATGGAGCCCTTCAGGAACGTAAAGGAGTGGCCGTCGAAGGCGCCATAGATCTTCAGAGTGTCCAGGTAGCCCAGGCGCATGATGCGGCGGGTGTTGGCGGGGTCAAACACCACGATATTGCCCAGTTCCGCCGACGGTTCGATCATCGTCAGGCGGCTGCCCGCCTTTTCGATGTCTTCGCCCTGCACCCAGCCCACGGCCTCCAGATTGACGGCGATGATGCGGTCCGCGCCGGCTTGTAGCGCCATGCGGACGGGGATGTAGTCGTAGAAACCGCCATCCAGGTATTTCGTGCCGTCGATGTCGTAGGGCTTTACGACCGGATAACAGGAACAGCTGGCCAGCACGTAGTCCATCATCTTCCCTTCCGGGATGTCTTTCTTCCAGAGATACAGCGGCGTCCAGGTCTTGGGATCCATGGAGGCTTCTTCGTTCAGACGGACGGTGCACAGGCCGAAGTCCGTTTTCGAAGCGCGCACCTCCTCCTCAGGAAAGTCCTTCGCCAGGATATCCCGGATGCCGGTAAAGCTGCCGGCGCCTTCCTGCAGCACGCGGTCGAAATCGAACACCTCTTCGGTCTTCATGTCCAGCCACATGTCCCGGGCTTTTTCGTAAGAGCCGAGTGCGACGATGTAGGCGTTCATGGCACCGATGGACGTGCCGCAGACCATGTCGATCGTTATGCCCAGTTCCCGCAGCGCCTGCCAGACGCCCATCTCGTAGGCGCCTCTCGACGCGCCGCCGGACAGCACCAGCGCCGTCTTCTCCCTCTTGGCGGGTATCTCCGCCTTTTCTTTGGCCTTCTGACCCGCTTTTTTGACGATCTGAGAGCTTTTTCTCGCCTCGTCGAGCATCTTTCCTATTCTATGTTCAGGCATTCTCCTAAGACCTCTCCGATCGGATCGTGGATGACGAGATCGGCGCGGTCGTCCGCTGCCGTCTCGGATTTGTTGAGGATCACCAGCTTGTCGCCCTTGAAATAGTGAACGAAGCCTGCCGCCGGATACACGACCAGGGACGTGCCGCCGATGATGAGGACATCTGCCTTCGAGATCGCGTTTACCGCCCCGCGGATGCAGTCGTCGTCCAGCATCTCGCCGTAGAGCACGACGTCGGGCTTGATGGTGCCGCCGCAGCTGCACTTGGGCACGCCCTTCTCGCAGTTCGCCTCGTCCAGGATATAGTCGAGGCCGTATTTTTTGCGGCAGCGCAGGCAGGTGTTGCGGTGAACGCTTCCATGGAGCTCGTAGACTTTCTTGCTGCCGGCCAGCTGGTGCAGGCCGTCGATGTTCTGTGTGACCACGCCGATCAGCTTGCCCTGCTCTTCCAGCTTGGCCAGGGCCTTATGGGCCCGGTTGGGCTTGGCCCAGGTAGCGATGAGGTTGTTCTTGTAATAGTCGAAGAACGTTACCGGATCGCTCTCGAAGAAATCGATGGACAGCATCTCTTCGGGGCTTCTGCCGTAGTTGTGCTGCGCGTGATACAGGCCGTTTTCGCTGCGGAAATCCGGCACACCGCTCTCGGTGGATACGCCGGCGCCGCCGAAAAAGACGATGCGCTGCGCTTTGTCCAATATCTCTTTCAGTTCTTCGTACATGGTTGCTCCTTTCTACCCAAAGCAAAAGCGGCCTCGAAAGGCCGCTTTTCCCGGATGTGTGTATCTTTATTGTATAGAAGGAAAACTATCGGGAGGCTCGCCTCCCACTCTTTGCTGCTTGCTACACCTAAAGAATACTGGCCTTTTGTGTGTTTCCTGTGAAGCCCCTGTGGGATTTGTCTTCACTTTATCCGAATATTGCCCTGTTTTTACGCATATTCTTCAGTCAAGAATGTTTTTCCGGTAAGTCGCATACAGTTTTTCCAGTTTTTCGATACTGGCCTGCGCCGCCAGCTGCATGTCGGAAGCGGTGTCGTAATCACCGGCATCCAGCGCGTCCTCCAAACGGGAGAGGAAGCACTTGTGATGCAGTCCGTCCTGGATGAGGTCTTTGCGGAGCTGGCAGATCTCCGTCCAGCGCTGTTCGTCCAGCTGCTTGCAGTTGTCGCTGTCGTGCACTTTTTTCAGTTCGTGCACCCGGTCCGCCATCTGCGGCACGATGCGGTCGCGCAGCGACAGGGCCCACTGCTCCACGACGGAAGCCTCGAAGGATTCCAGATCGATCGGGGCAAACGCGTTGCCGCGCAGCAGCACCTTGTACTTCTCCGGATATTCCTTGAAGGAGCACAGGTTCTCCCAGACGGTGCCCGGGCACTTGCCGAACAGCTTTACGCGCTCTTCCTGCGTATAGTCCTCGAAGATGTTGTTCTCTGCCCGATAGACTCTGTCCTTTTCCAGATAGAAGTCCTCTTCGCCGTACGCCTTGGAAATGGAAGCGCAGAGCTCCTCCGGCGTCTTCTTCGCCTTCAACACCGCTTCCAGACCGTCCAGCATGGCGAGGTATCCCGCCGCCAGCACCAGATAGGTGTTGCTCTTGGGGTTGGGGGCGCGCATCTCGAAGCGGGTCGCCAGCGGGCTGTTGATGTCGCGGATGAGCCCCAGCAGCACCGTACGGTTGCGGGAAGGCTTCTCCACATTGTGACCCAGCGCCGTACAGATGGAGACCGGCGCCTCGAAACCGGGCTTTAATCTCTGGAACGCGTTGTTGCGGCAGTTGGCGATGGGCGAAATGACCTCGTAGTTCTTCAGAATGCCCATCAGCGCGCCGTAGCCCAGGGGGCTGAGGTAGTCCTTGGATGGGTCAAGCGCCGTAAACAGGTTGACGGTACGGCCGTCCTTCAGCTTCGCAGCCACGCCGAAATGGGTGTGCTTGCCGCTGCCCGCGACGCCTTCCACCGGCTTGGACATAAAGGTAACGTCCAGCCCGTTCCTGCGGAATTCGTCCTTGATCATGTAGCGGACGAAATAGTCGTTGTCCGCCGCCTGCAGCGCCGTGGAGTACTTAAAGTCGATCTCCAGCTGCTCCATGATGTGCTCGTAGCCGCCCTTGTGCAGCTCCGGCTTTACGCCGCCCACCTCTTTATGGCCCATCTCGATGTCCAGGCCGTAGTGGTCCAGCAGAAGCAGCGCCTTTTCCATGGCGGTGCGCACGGGACCGATGGTGCGCTTCCAGTACTGTTCTTTCAGCTCCTGGGACACCTGCAGCCGGTCTCTGTCCGCCACGTCGTGGGGCGTCTTTACGTAGAATTCGATCTCCGTGGCCGAAGTCAGGGAGAGGTCCTCGATGTCGTCGACGCTGTCGAACGGCAGATATTCGAAGACGTAAGGATTTTCGCGCAGCATGCGCAGCAGTTCCTTTTTAAAGACGTCTACCGCGTCGCGCAGGATGACCCGCGAACCCACGTCCCTGGAGTTATTATGCTGCAGGAAGGCGGGGATGCGCAGACTTCCCACGGGAAGACCGGTCTCGTCGTCGATATGGTTAAAGTTATAGTCCACGTACCAGTTGACATCCCGGTCGGGGATGAGGTCGACCTTGGCGTCGGAGATGTCCGCGATCTTGGGCAGCAGTACGGAAGAGCCGTCGGTCTGCTGACCCTCGGACAGGAACTTATCCACGTCCTTGAGCATAATGCGGATGGGGATCTTTTCGTCGGTGTCGTTGCCGAAGATGTCCGCGGCTGCCAGGCTCACGAAGCGGATCTCGGGGTGTTCGGAAAGCAGCGCTCTTACAGCCTCTGCGTCGTGTTTATCTTTCGGGATGGTAAAAAGCATTTTGTCGAGCATAACTAGTTGTCCTCACTGGTGTCCAGGTCCTGGACCGGCTCCTGCGGTTCTTCGGACACGCCGCCGGCCAGATCCAGGTATTCCTTCATTTGCTGCAGATATTCCATAGCCTTTTCATAGGCTTCTCCTGCCAGCTCCAGATAGTCAGGAGCGGCCTCTTCGCCCGGGTCAGCCGTGTCGCTGCCGGGCTCCGTCTGCGGCGGCTTCGAAGGATCGACCTCGCCCTTTTCGATGGCCTCCGCCATCAGGCGGCCTTCCTCGATGGGATAGGCAGTCGTAAGCGGCGTGCCGGTGCCTTTGCCGAACAACTGGTCCAGGCACTCCGCCAACGTGGACTCGTAGGCGACCTTATCGCCGTAGTACATGATGACCCGCTTCACCTCCGGAAGGCTGCCGCTGGAAGCCTCCAGATAGATGGGTTCCGCGTAGAGGAGTGACCCTTCCACGGGCAGCACGTACAGATTGCCCCGGCTGTAGGTAGAGCCGGAGTTGTTCCACAGGGAGAACTCCTTGGAGATCTCCGCATCCTGGTTGATCTGCGCCTCGATCTGCGCCGGGCCGTAGATGATGCGGTCCTTGGGCAGCCGGTACAGGATGATCTCGCCGTAATTCTCACCGTCGGAACGGGCGGTGAGGATGCCGGTCATGTTGTTCTTGCCGCTGGGCGTATAGGGGATGGAACTTACGAATTCCACGTTCTCCTCGCCGGGCAGCTTCATGATGAAGTAGTTCGGGGTCATCTCGACCTCGGTCTGGCCGTAGCTTTCCCGGGCGATGTCCCACAGGTCTTCGTTCTGGTAGAAGACCGCCACATCCGTCATGTGGTACTTCTGGAAGACGTCCGCCTGGATGCCGAACATGGCGTTGGGGTACTGCACGTGTTCCTTGAGGGCGTCCGGCATGTACTCAAAGCTCTGGAACAGTTTCGGATAGATCTTCTGCAGGGTCTGCACCACGGGATCGCTTCCGTCGCAGATGTAGAAGTCCGTGTCGCCGTTATAGGCGTCCACCACGATCTTGACGGAGTTGCGGATGTAATTGATGGCAGAATCCTTCGCGTAGGGCTCGGAATACGGATAGTATTCGCTGCCGGTGTAGGCGTTGATCATCCAATAGACCTTGCCGTCCGCGACGACCACGTAAGGATCGTCGTCCAGCATCAGGAACGGCGCGATCTTGGAGACTCTCTCCGTGATGTTGCGGTAGATGAGGATCTTCGAATCCGATTTGATGTTCGTGGAGACGAGCATCTTGAGGGAGCGTTCCCGGATGGCGAACAGGATGCGGTTGAAGAAATTGAGCGGAATGCCGCCTGTCCCTTCGTACTCGCAGTACACGTTGGATTCGCCGCTGGGATAATCAAACTCCGTTTCGGACGTGTTCGTAATGACGTAATCGTTCGTGGATTCGCCGAAATAGATCTCGGGCCGGTCGATCGAGATCTCGGGCACTTCGGACACCGGCGGAATGCTGTCGATGAGCATGTCCGGCTGGCCGGAGGCCGTCACCTTGTCGACACGCGACAGCGTAATACCGTAGCCGTGGGTGTACTTCAGGTGGCGGATGAGCCACTGATCCTCGATCCGAGCCTGGTTGATCTCTCTGGCGGACAGGAAGACCTGGGTGTATTCGCCGTTCACGTTGTAGCGGTCCACGTCCACGTCGTTGAATTCGTAGTACGTACGGATGGACTGGGTCTGATTATAGAACTGCTGGGCAGGCTCGAAATCGTTGATCCGGATGTTGGAGAACGTGCCCATGTTGAGCAGCACGTCCTTCATGGACAGGTTGTTCTGGGGCACGAAATCCCGCACCGCGATGTCCTGCAGATCGTAGGCCATGCGGGTGTAATCGATGTTGTTCTGCAGATAGGTGCGCTCTTTGTTGATCTCGTCCGGCGCCACGACGAGGTTCTGCACAGCGGTGCCGGCAAGCGTGCCTGCGCCGAACACGACCGCCATTAGGATGGGGGCAGCCACGCCGAGCTTAATGCTGCGCTTCTTCAGGGCGACCACGAACAGCACCGCGGAGACCAGAGAAAGGATCATGCAGGCTCGGTAGACGTTCAGGGTCACATTGATGTCGGTGTACCCGGCGCCATAGGCCACACCCGTGCCGGAATACAGCAGGTCGTAGCGGGCGAGGGCAAAGCGGGCGGCCAGCAGCAGGAAGCCGAGAAATCCCAGAATCGCGATCTGGGTGCCGGCGACCCGCAGGATGGCGTGTCCGGTCTGCTTTAAGTCCTTGCCTTCTCTGGGCTGTTCCTCCCTGGAAAAGCCCCGCTTCGTAAACAGATCGATGATCTTTTTGGCGGGGTCATCCCGGCCGGGGCTGTCCTCGCCGGGAATGTCGTAATCGTAGGTATCCGCCTCGGTCTCCTGCGCCGTGCCGTCTGGCTCCACCAGGTTGATGAGCATCACGTAGTAGATGACGGTGGCCAGGAGCAGGAAGCCCACGATGCTGAGGGCGGAAGCGCTTAGGGATTCGAGGAATTCGAGTTTGAACACGTAAAAACCGACGTCGTTGCCGAACAGCGGGTCTGCGACGTTGAATTCCGTTGCGTGCAGGAACTGCAGGATCTGCCACCAGAGGCGGGAGATGATGCCTGCGGAAGAGATGACGCTGAAGAGGACGCTCAGCAGGATGCCTGCTTTGCGCAGTTTTTTCGCGTCCGCGTCCTCCAGCTTATAGCCGCCCTTGCTCAGAAACGCTTTCTTCAGGGCGGAAAGGAAAGCCCACATGAGGAGCGCCACGACGATGACCACGGGGATGCCCACCTTGATCTTCGTAAGCAGCTCTGTAAAGAACACCGACACGTAGCCGGTCTCCCGGAACCACAACAGGTCCGTCAAAAAGCCCGTAAGGGCGTAGATGAGTACGGCCAGCAAGACCAGTACGCCGAGCGCGATGCGTAGCTTTGCGCCTCTCCTGTGTTTTTCCTTCTCCATGCGGGGTCCTTTCTAAATGTTTAGTTCGTGATGTTGTAGTAGTCCTTGATCTTGAGTTCTTCGCCTACGGGCACGAGCTCGTAGACCATAAAACCGGAGGACTGGGCTGTCGCTTCATCCTGGGTGACCTCGATGGTCTCTCCGGCGAAGGCAAAGTACGCGTCTTCGGTCTTGCGGATCTCGCCGATCTCCAGCTTCTTGAACACTTCCGTGATCTGTCCGATCTTGTCGAACGTAACGGCGCTGCGGTAGGCGGTGCCGTCGGCTTTCAGGAAGTTGAGGCAGTCCTGGCTCGTTCCGTTGATGAAGTCGATCCAGGCGCTGTTGTATCCGATGAGGGTCTTGCAGACCGCGGTCTTCTCCGCCGTATCCGTTACGAGCTGGGAGGCAGCAAGTCCGGGCACGTCGTAGGAGCGCTGGGAATCGTAGCCGATGGCCAGGTTCTCCACGACTTCCTCGATGTTCTTGTTGTTCTCCGCGATCAGGTCGGAAAGCACGAAAGCGGGACCTTCTTCACCCTGCGGTTCGCCTTCCGGCACGGTCTCTTCCGGCTCGTCCTTCTGGAACTTCGCCTTGATCTGATCGAAGCTGCTCTGTACGAACTGGATGACGTTTTGCTCGATGCCCGTCGTGATGATGGACGCCGGCGAATCGGGCGCATAGTGGCGCAGGGCGATCGTGCCGCCCTCCGCAGCACCGGCTACGATGAGGAGCGCCAGCAGGAACTTCAGGAACCAGTGACTGTGTTCGCGCTTCTCCTTCTTTTCGGTCTCCTCTTCCACGTCGTCCAGGATCTCTCCGAGGACTTCGGTCTTATCCCGTTCGGGCTGCGCCTTGACGGGAATTTCCTTCGTATCTTCCTTGGGTTCTTCTGCCGGACTTTCCACAGGTGTTTTTTCCGGTTTTTCTTCCGGCTCTTCGGCGGTTTCCGGCTGGCGGGAGACCACTTCGTCCAGCGCGTCCAGACCCAGTTCCTTCTCCTGGGCTTCCTGTGCGGCCTTCATCTCGGCTTTCGCCTGCTCGATGGCGGCGGCGCGTTCCGCGGCTTCCCGCTCTGCGGCCTTCTTCGCCTCTTCCGCCTTTTCGGCGGCGATCTGCTCCGCCGTCTTTTCGGGAACGGCTTCTCTTACGAACGGCTCGTGGGAGATGCGGGCTTCCTTCTCCAGCTGTGCCTTGAATTCCGCGTCCTTTACGGCCTTCATCTCGGCTGTCATGGTGCGAAGGCTTGCGAAATAGGCTTCTCTGGCCTTCGCCATGGCCTCCATGCGCTTCCTGTGCTCGCTCTTGGCGGCCTCTTCCGGCGTCTGCGGCACCGGTTCGGGTTCCGGTTCTGCGGCAGGCGCGGGTGCGGGCGCTTCGCCTAAGGGATGCGTATCGCCGGCCTTCGTGGGCAGCGGATCGATCAGCTCTTCCGCGGACAGGGCTGCGCCCTTGATGCGGTCACGGTTGATCGCCAGGGTCTCGTCCCCTTCCGCGTCCTTCGTGCTCTCCATCAGCATCTTCTCGAATTCGCTCAGATCGGTGCTGATGTCGTTGTTATGGAAAAAGTCCTGCGCCGGAGTGGGCTGGAACGTGTCTTTCCGGTAGATGGATGTGCGGCTGAGATCGTCGAGATCTCCGCCGTGGAGGTTCCGCAGACGCTCGTATTCCTGGTTGAGCAGCTGCTGGAACTCCTCGTTCTTCTTATTGAACGTGAAGAACCGCTCCGGAAGCCGTCCGTTCTCGTCCGGTTCCAGATCCGTCTGCGTCTCCGCGAAGATCGAAGTCTCCAGCGGTGATTCGTATTTGGGGACCTCCTCTGAGGGCTCCTCCGTCGTTGCGACGATGTGTTCTTCCAGGACGCGTTCCTTCGGTTCCGCTTTGGGTTCTTCCTTCGGTTCTTCCTTTATCTCGACTTTCGGCTCTTCGACCGAAGCGGGTGCAGGAGCCGGAGCCGGGGCAGGTTCTGGCTGCGCCACAGGTGCGGGTTCGGGAACGGGCGCCGGGGCAGGAGCTGGTGCCGGTGCTGGTGCAGGCTGCTGCGGATATGGCGGGGTCACCGCCTGATAGACGGGCACCACCGGCGGCTGGGGCTGAATGTATACGGGCTGCGCCGGCTGGGTGACGTAGACCTGCTGGCCGGGCTGCGGCTGGGGCGGGATCGTCCATGCCGTCTGCGGCTGGGTATACTGAGCCTGGCTGTACTGCGGCCCGTACTGCTGCGTAAAGCTGGTGGGTGCGTAAGCCGGAGAGATCGGCGGGATCTGCACCTGGGGCTGGGGCGGTGTCTGCACGCCGTAGGGCGTCCAGGTGGGCTCGGGCTGCATCGGCGGCATCTGCCAGGCGCCCTGGGTAAAGGGAGGCGTCTGGAACGTCTGCTGCGGCTGCGGCGTCTGGACCTGAGGCGCTGCCGGCTGAGGTGCCGGTGCGGGTTCGGGCTGCGGCGGAGCCGCCTGGGGTGCCGGAGCCGTAAAGGACGGCGTTTCCGGTACGGGCTGCGCAGCTTTCGGGAAATCCTGCTGCACCGAGGCCCAGGGATCGGGCATGGGTGTTTCCGGTTTCGGCGTCTCCCGGACCGGTGTGCGGACGAATCCCTCCGTCGCGTCCTGCTTCATCGCCGATACCGCGCCATCCGCTCTGGGGTTGAGGCTCGGCCAATGCATCTCTATATCTTCCAGCTTCTTCGGTTTGGGGAAATCGTAGGTATTCCACGACATTTCCTCTTCTTCTTTTCGCCGTGTCTCTGCGGGGATCTTGCTCCCGCACATGGGACAGTATTCGCGATTCGAATCAAACTCGTATCCGCATACTTTACACTTCATAGATTGCTCCTCCCAATGTGAGAATATACCTCATTAGATTATATTACATTTAGGGAGCGTAGGCAAATAAAACGGACCCCTTTGCAGGGATCCGCCGCGTGTGTTTTCCTATGTTCCGATCAGGCCAGTTCCGCCAGCGTAATACCGTCCAGATAGCCGTTGATCATCAGATTGAGTTTGTCCCAGACCGGGAGCGTCTTGCACTCTCCCGCATATTCGCAGGGGGCCGCGCCGTGTTCCAGGCAGGCGACCGGCGCCAGGTCTCCCTCGGTGACCCGGAGGATCTCCCCGACGGTATATTCCTCCGCGGGTTTGTTCAGCCGGTAACCGCCGCCCTTGCCGTGGACGGCGTCAACGAGACCTGCCTTCGACAGGCTGGCCATGATGGCTTCGATGTATTTTTTCGAGATGCGCTGCCGCTCGGCGACTTCCTTCAAGGGCGTATAAGTCTCTCTGCCCTGCTCCGCCAGGTCGATCATCACCCGGAGCGCGTATCTTCCTCTTGTCGAGATCATAGATCCTCCTTCTGCCCCCTGGCAAACTGCGGTCTACGCCTGCAGTTTACCCGCCAGCTTTTTATTCTGGTAATCTTCCAGGGCTGCCTGGATGGCTTCTTCGGCCAGAACGCTGCAGTGCATCTTGTGGGCGGGCAGGCCGTCCAGCGCCTCTGCCACGGCTTTATTGGTAAGCTCCATGGCTTCGGAGATGGGTTTTCCCTTGATGAGCTCCGTCGCCATGGAACTGGAAGCAATAGCGCTGCCGCAGCCGAAGGTCTCGAACTTGACGTCTTCGATGATGCCGTCGTCGCTCACCTTCAGGTAGATCTTCATGATGTCGCCGCACATGGTGTTGCCGACTTCCCCGATGCCGTCTGCGTCCTCGATGACGCCCACGTTTCTGGGATTGCGGAAATGGTCCATTACTTTGTCGCTATAGAGTGCCATATATGTTTCCTCCTACTTGAGTACGTATTCTCTCTTGCCTTCCTGCAGGTCTCTCCAGACGGGAGACATGTTCCGCAGGTACGTTACCACGTCGGTGACCGCCTTGATCATGTAGTCGATCTCCTCTTCCGTGATGTCTTCTCCCAGGCTCAGCCGCAGGCTTCCGTGGGCCACGTCGTGCACCCGGCCGATGGCCAGCAGCACGTGGCTGGGATCGAGAGACCCAGACGTGCAGGCGGAACCGGACGAAGCGCAGATGCCCTTGTCGTCCAGCAGGAGCAGCAGGCTTTCGCCTTCGATGCCTTCGAAGCAGAAGTTTACGTTGCTGGGAAGACGGTTCGTGCGGTCCCCGTTCAGGATGGAATGGGGGATCGCCTCCAGCCCCGCGATCAGCTTATCGCGCAGCGGGATCAGATGCGCCGCATTCTTGTCGATATTCGCGCAGGCTTCTTCCAGGGCCGCTGTCATGGACATGATGCCCGCGATGTTCTCCGTGCCGCCGCGCTTGCCCCTTTCCTGCGCGCCGCCTTCGATGATGTTCGTCAGAGCGATGCCCTTCTTTGCGTACAGCACGCCCACGCCTTTCGGCCCGTGGAACTTGTGTGCCGACAGCGAGAGCATGTCGATGTTCTGCGCCTGTACGTCGATGTGGAGATGGCCCGCCGCCTGTACGGCGTCTGTATGGAACAATACTCCTTTTTCCCGGCAGACCGCGCCGATCTCGGGGATGGGCTGGATGCTGCCGATCTCGTTGTTGGCATACATGATGGTGACGAGGCAGGTATCCGGCCGGATGGCTGCCGCCACTTCCTCCGGCGTAACGATGCCGTTTTCATGCACGTCCAAAAGCGTTACTTCGAAGCCCTCCTTCTCCAGCTTCGCCAGCGTATGCAGCACTGCGTGGTGCTCGAAGGCGGTGGAGATGATATGCTTCTTGCCCTTCTTTTCGCCGATCCGGGCGGCGGATATGATGGCCTGGTTGTCCGCTTCGCTGCCGCCGGACGTAAACAGGATCTCCCGGGCGCTGCAGTTGAAGATCTTTGCGACGCGCTCCCTTGCGCTCTGCAGGGCTTCGTTCGCCTTCTGCCCAACGGTATGTAAGCTGGACGGGTTGCCGTAGATCTCGCCCATGTAGGGGATCATGGCGTCGATGGCCGTCTTGCTCATCCTTGTGGTCGCCGCATTATCTGCGTATATGTTCATGTGCTTTCCTCCTTTTGCGGTCCTATGTTCTTGCAAAAGGAGTATAAGCCTATTTACCCACTGTGTCAATAGGTTATTATTCTTCCGGCTTGTTCTCCTGCGCCGCAGCGGAACCCGCAACCCCGGGCTTCCAGTGCAGTTCCATATTCTTTAAGTCCCGTTTTGCGTACTTGGGCGCCACTTTTGCGTTGAATTCCGCCGCATCGTCCCTTTTGATCCGGTCGAAGAAGCCCTTCTTTCTCAGGACGAGCAGCACCGCGACGTAGACCGCGTCGATGATCAGGGTCACAACGAGGTCCAGGGAGCTCACCTCGGAGCCGATGGCCCCCAGTCCGAGTCCGTCCGCGTAGAACGCGACCATGTTGTTGACGATGTGGATCGCGGACGACGCCTCGATGCCCCGGGAGATCCAGGCCATCAGGCCCATCATGCAGCCCGTCGCTAGGATCGTCAGTTTGCCGGTGAGATTATACGGATGCATGGCCATGAAGATGAGGGCCTGCAGCACCACCGCGATCACCGGGATGCGGAACCAGCCGCCGAAGGTCTGCATGAGCAGCCCCCGGAACATGTACTCCTCCGCGATACACTGCAGCGGCCCCATCACGGTAAGCAGCAGGAAGGTGGCGATGGTAAACTGGTTGTTCAGCGGCCCGTGATCCAGCAGGATCCAGACCAGATTCGGCACGCCGCAGACGAGCAGCGCCAGCAGCATCATCCGGCCGAATACGCTCCAGTCCCAGCCGCCCCGGGCGGAGGAATAGGAGGAAAAAGGCCGGTCGCGCACGATGAGGGCGGTGAGGGCCAGCAGGGGGATGGCGACCGCCAGTGACCCCAGATTCAGCAGGATGCCGGGGCCGCTCGACACGTCCATGGTGTCGTAGCTACCGGCGATCTTCATGACGCTCTCCAGCCCTCCCTGGTTCAGCGCACCCAGGAGAACGATGGCGACGGTCGAGCCAAGATAGAGCACGGCAAACAGCAGGCCCGCCAGGAGGGGTTTAAACCAGCGGTAAGAGATGAACCGCCGGGGATAAGTGGGATATTCGTGTTCCGGTACAGGTCTCATAGATTTGTCCTTTCTAAGCGTTTTCATCCTATTCTAACACCGGCGGGGGCAGAGCGGCGAGAAATGTGTTATAATACATAGGATTTAAGAGTTTTTTCAGCCAATCCTTTTGCTTTGGAAGAAATTAAAAAGTCATCGAAAAGTTGCTTAAAAGTTGTTAGAGAGTTGCTTAAATTTAGTCTCATTTCAGACACCCTGATTCCTCGAAATACGTGTGAAAATCAGGGTGTCTGTTTTTATTTCACAGAAAATGAAAAAGCCTTGAAACCGTTGAGATTTCAAGGCCTTGGTACACCATCACGGGCTCGAACCGTGGACACCCTGATTAAGAGTCAGGTGCTCTACCAACTGAGCTAATGGTGCATGTCAAACGCAAGTAATATATTAACCGTGCGGCTTGCGTTTGTCAAGAAAGAATTTAAGCAATTTTAAAAATTTTAGACTAGAACCCCAGATCTTCGCCCACCAGCACCACTTCCACGTCCATGCCGTTCATCTTCTGCATGTAGATGGCCATAACGTTGCAGATGCGGCGAGGCGCGTGGCAGTCATAGCACTTGCCTTTCACGGCGCAGGGCGTCGCGTAGCCGAACTTCTTCGTGTTCGTCGGCGCCGCCACGTTGCGGGCCCGGAAGATCGCCTCGTCCAGCGTGGGCTCGATCTTCTTGGTGCTGGCCACCATGTAGACTTTTTCGTGGCCGAAGATGGACCCTGCCACCCGGTTGCCGGTGCCGTCGATGTTCACCAGGGCGCCGGTCTCGGAGATGGCGTTGACGGAAGTAAGGAAGATGTCAGTCAGCTGCGTCTTCCTTGCGATCTCCATAAACTCGCCGTCGTCGTGGATGCCGATGGGATCGTAGACCGTATTGTGCTTTGCCAGCATGGCGGAGATGCCCATCACCCGCAGGGTCTCGGAATCGCCGAACCCCACGGTCTTCCCGTCGATCCTGCTGTCCAGATAAGCCGCAGCCTCTGCCCCGGTCTCAAAATAGCTCACTTCGAATTCGTTTTTCTTTAAATTGGCGATCGTTTTTTCCAGATCCATCGGTTCCTCCCAGGGTCACACTACCCTCTTCTGTTTACGAGCACGCCCGCCAGGGCGCAGACGATCCCCAGGACGATGCAGAACCAGCCTACCGCGCCGAAATCGTGGCGGAACGGATTCTTAAACCAGAGCACCGACGCGATCTCCCACAGAACGGCGCAAACGAACAGGATCTTTGCAGTCTTATTCATAGCAGCCTCCTATTTCTGCCGCCTCAGGACCTTGTGGTCCAGAACGCCCAGCGCGTCCGAGCTGTTGACCAGCTCCATCTGCAGCATGGCGCAGTCCACAGCGCGTCCGATAAAGGTAAAGATGATATCCAGCACGATGGCGACGCCCAGTCCGCCTGCGGGGATGTTCAGCCGGCCCAGCATAATGGCATAGCAACCGATGCCGCTGCCCGGGATAGGCGGCAGCGCGATGGCCATCATGGTGCAGATGATGGTCGCGACGATCATCCAGGTAAGGTCGACCTCCACGTGATACACTTCCGTCAGATAATAGGCAGTGGCGATGAAGGCGCAGATCGTGGCCGGCATGAACATCGTCTGTCCGATGGGAAGAGCGAATTCCGTCAGCCGGGACGGAACGCCGAATTTCCGGGTCACGATGCTCTCCGTCTCGCCGTAGGAGGCGCCGGCAGAAGCCGTCAGGAACGAGGTCATCATGGCCGGCTTGAGCGTCTTCAGCAGCCATTTCTTTTCCACACCGTATTTGGTCGCCGTGTGGTTGAGCATCAGGACCAACATCAGGAACATCCCCATCACGTAGACGAGGACGGGCTTCCAGATCCCGTAGAGCTGGGAGATCTGACCGTTCCAGATGTAACTGATGAGGGTGAGCGAGATGAACACCGGCGAATACCGGCCGATGCTCTCCATCAGGTAGTTGACCAGAGAGTTGCCCTGGGTGACGACACGACGCAGCGTGCCCGCCGATTCGCCCATCGCCAGAAGACCGATGCCCAGCGCAATGCCCATGAAGATCAGCTGGATGGAGTCGTTGTTTGAAAAAGGCGAGACCGGGTTCGCCGGGAGTATGCTGGCGACCAGTTTCAGAAATTCCGAAAGACTTTCACCCGGCTGGATGCTGCCGCTGGTCCGGATCGTAAAGAACGGATAGAAGATCGCCTCGGCCAGGACAGCGGCCAGGAAGGAGAAGGCGATGAACCGGTTCATCACCCGCTTGCCGTAGCGGCTGTACGTAACGATATCCCCCAGATTCGATACGGCACTTCCGAGGAACAGGAACAGCGACAGACTGGCAAAGGTGCCGAAGACGCCGAGGAACGCGTTGAAAAACAGCGTAAGCACATTCTCGTCGATGTAGTCGCCTGCCGCATCCGGAAGCTGGAAGAACAGGATGCCGAAAAAGATGCCGGCGAACACGCTGATGGGGATCGTCAGGGTGGCAAAACGCCGTTCCTCATGGATCCGCAGCGTAACGCGGTTCTTGCTGCCCCGCCGGCTCCAGACGGGCGCAAAGCCCATGTCCACCATCAGGCGGCGGCTGAACTCGTCCTCGCCGGTGTCGAGCGTCGTCGGGTTAAACCGGTCTCCTTCGTACTCGATGGTGATATAGTCCCGGCGCATCCGGGAATCCATATATACCGTGCACGATATCTTGCCGCCGAAGTGCTCGCAGATGCGCAGCAGCGTATCCTCCATCGCGAGACGGATGCGGATGCGGTTGCGGTTTTCCAGCGAAAGCGTCTGCAGGAACTCCCAGATGTCCTCCGAGATCCTGTCCACGCCGCGGCGGTCCAGCAGATATACAGTTTCCACGAGTCTTCTCTTCATGCCTTTAGTATACTACATTTTCGGAAAGTTCAGCATTCTCCCATAATTTATTGTTTTACGAAAAAGCGAATTCATGAGATAATAAATTGATTATGTAGTATGCATAAGGAGGTCCCTATGACGATCACAAAAACCATCGAATCCGATGCTCTTACTCTCGCCCTCTCCGGCAGACTGGACACCACCACTTCCCCCGAACTGGAGGATGAGATCAACGCTTCTCTGGCAGGCATCCACAAGCTTACGCTGGACTTTACGGAACTGAGCTACATCTCTTCCGCAGGCCTCCGCGTGCTGCTGGCTGCCCAGAAGAAGATGAACGTCCAGGGAGAGATGCGTGTCGTCGGTGTCAACGACACGATCATGGAGATCTTTGAGGTCACCGGATTCTCCGAGATCCTGACGATCGAATAATGCAGGCGGACTTATGAAAGAAGTCAGTCTTATCCCAAATCAAACCATTCCTACGCTCCGGCTGTCCGGGCGCATCGATTCGACGAACGCCACAGCCGCAGAGCAGGAGATCCAAACGCTGCTGCAGGACGTGCCCGGCACGCAAGTGCAGGTCGACGCGGAGGACCTGGAGTACCTTTCTTCCGCAGGTCTGCGCGTGCTGCTGCGTCTGCGCAAGAGCCGCACCGGTCTTACGGTGGTCAACGTCTCTCCGGAAGTCTACGACGTGCTGGAGATGACGGGCTTTACGGAGATCATCCCCGTATCGAAGGCGTTCCGCCGCATCTCGGTGGACGGCTGCGACGTCATCGGCGAAGGCGCCAACGGTACCGTCTACCGGCTTGACCCCGACACCATCGTAAAAGTCTACCTCGACCCGGACGCCCTGGACGATATCCGCAAAGAGCGCGAACTGGCCCGCACGGCCTTTATCCTCGGCGTTCCCACCGCGATCCCCTACGACGTGGTAAAGGTGGGAGACCTGTACGGCTCCGTCTTCGAGCTGCTCAACGCGAAGTCCTTCGCGGAGCTTCTGATGGAAGACCGGGAGAACGCGGACAAGTATATCCGGCAGCTGGCGGATCTGCTCAAGCTCATCCACAGCACCGAAGTCAAACCCGGTTCCATGCCCGACATGAAGCAGACGGTCCTCGGCTGGGTGGATTTTCTGGAGGAACATTTGCCCGAGGCCCAGTGGAAGAAACTGCGCAGCCTCGCAGCGGCGGTGCCCGAGCGGCACACCATGCTGCACGGCGATTATCACGCCAAGAACGTGATGATGCAGAACGGCGAGGTCATCCTCATCGACATGGACACGCTCTGCATGGGTCACCCCGTGTTCGAGATGGCGTCGGTCTTTAACGCCTACACCGGCTTCTACGTGACCGGCACCCGCAAACGCGGCTCCTTTATCGGCCTCGACCCGGAGATGGCGGAACGGACCTGGAACGGCATCCTGCTGCGCTATGCAGATGACGATCCGCAGCTCGCGGCAAAGATCGAGCAGCGGGCGGCCCTCATCGGCTACGTGCGTCTTTACCGCCGCATCCTGCGCAGAAACGGTCTGAACACACCGGAAGGACGGCAGGAGATCGAACTCTACCGGAAGAATATCGGCGAACTGTTGGAGCAGGTGGACGATCTCACCTGGTAAGGAGGATCCATGCCCGCGAAAAGCGTCCGGGAGATGACCCGCATCGAGCGTCTCCGCCATTCTCTTGGTGCGAGGACGTTCCAGGCGGTCCTCATCCTGAGCATACTCATCGGCGTGCTGGTGGAAGCCTTTGGCATCACGCTGTACGCCCATACGGCAAAAAACGAATATACGCAGGCAGCAGAACACTTAGCAGACACAGCCGGCTCCGTCATGCAGTATGAGGAGCAGGCTGTTTATGAGTATGCCCGGAAAATCGTCCAGCGGTATACCGATGCCGGAAGCGATCTTCAGGCAGATCCCGAGAGCGCGGCCTACCGCCTGCAGTTTCAGGAGTTTCTGGACGACGAAACCTGGCTGGAGGTGAACACGCTTCTGAAGCGGCTGTCCGACAGTAACGAAGCCGACGCGGTCTACGTAGCGGCCCTGGACGAAGACGCCCTGCGCTTCGTCTACATCTTCGACTCGCAGGGACCGGACAGTCCGGAGCTTCCCGGCGACTGGGATCCGCTGATGAAAGCGGAACTGACCCGCTACCTCGAAGGTCTGGAGGAGCCCGTCTCCTACCTGGGGCGCACCGCGGAGTACGGCGTGCAGAGCACCGGCGCCCGCTATCTGTTCGAAGTGAACGGCATGAAGGTCTTCGCCTTCGCCGACATCAATCTCAACCACGTCATGCGCAGAAGCCTGCGCTTCCTGTGGCAGTTCGGCCTGCTGCTGGCAGTGCTGGTCATCGCGGGGTCGCGCCTGCTGGCGAACCGCCTCCAAAAGGAGGTCGTTGACCCCATCAACCGCCTGTCCGACGCTGCGGCGCAATATGTCGAAGACAAGCGGAAAGGCCGACAGGAGGCGGATCACTTCGCGAAGCTGGGCATCGCTACGGGCGACGAGATCGAAAACCTCAGCCTCATCATGGCGGATATGGAATCCGACCTGACGACATACATCGAAGATCTTACCCGGGTCACCGGCGAAAAGGAGCGCATCGGCGCGGAACTGAACATCGCCCGGAAGATCCAGGAAGGTTCTCTTCCCGGCACGTTCCCGCCTTTCCCGGACCGCACGGAGTTCGACCTGTACGCCTCCATGCATGCAGCAAAGGAAGTGGGCGGCGACTTCTACGACTTCTTTCTGATCGACGACGACCATCTGGCGCTCGTCATGGCAGATGTGTCCGGCAAAGGCGTGCCGGCAGCGCTGTTCATGATGGCGTCCAAGATGCTCATCAGCAACTACGCAGCGATCGAAAAGGATTCGCCGGCGAAGATCCTCACCCGGGTCAACGAACGCATCTGCGCAGGCAATACGGCCGGCATGTTCGTAACGGTGTGGCTCGGCATCCTGGAGATCTCCACCGGCGTGCTGAAGGCTGCCAACGCGGGTCACGAATACCCCATCCTGCGCAAGGCAGGACAGCCCTTCGCGCTGCTGAAGGACAAACACGGCTTCGTCGTGGGCGGCATGGAAGGCGTGCGGTACAAGGAATACGAGATCGCCATGGAAAAAGGCGATCAGCTGTTCCTGTACACGGACGGCGTCGCGGAGGCCAACGACAGAGACGAGAACATGTTCGGCATCGACCGTACGCTGAACGTGCTCAACGATGTTGAGCTCCCCTACTGCAAGAACGAGGTGGATGCCGTATCGGACGCGGTACACGCCTTTATGGGCAAAGCGGAACAGTTCGATGACATTACGATGCTCTGCTTAAACTACTACGGAAAGGAGACGCCCATGACGGAGGAAAAGAGCCTAACCATAGACGCGAAAGTCGACAGGCTGCACGACGTGCTGGACTTTATCGACGCGTATCTGGAAGAACAGGACTGCCCGCCGAAGGCGCAGATGCAGCTCGACCTGGCCGTGGAGGAACTGTTCGTGAACATCGCCAGCTACGCCTATCCGGACGGCGGCGGCACGGCGGAGATCCGCATCCGCACCTTTGGAGAACCGAAGCGGGCGGAGATCGTGCTGCGCGACAGCGGCATCCCCTACGATCCGACGAAGAACGAAGATCCGGACATCACGATGGCGGCGGAAGACCGCGACATCGGAGGCCTGGGCGTCTTTATGGTAAAGAAGTATACGGACAGCGTCCAATACGCCTATGAAGACGGTCACAATGTGCTGACCATTACAAAAACGATCGAATGAACGAATCCCTGAATCCTGCCCGCCGTCGCATCGCCTGCTTCGGCGGCGCCAACATGGACCTGCACATCCAAAGCACTGTGCCGGTCATCCTGCACGACTCCAACCCAGGAAAGATCCACACGTCTCCCGGCGGCGTGATGCGCAACATCGCGGAAAACTGCGCGAGGCTGGGGGCGGACCCCGTGCTGCTGTCCGCCGTCGGCAAAGATGCCTTCGGTGACCGCATCCAAAAGGACAGCGAAGCCGCCGGCATCGACATGAGCCGCGTCTATCTGCACCCCGACTGCCCCACATCCTGCTACATGGCGTTTATGGACCAGACCGGCGACATGCTGGTGGCGGCTAACGACATGCGCATCATGGACCTCCTGCCGGAGGACTATCTGACATCGCAGAAAGGCGTGCTGCAGAGCGCGGCTGTCATCCTGTGCGACGCCAATCCGCCGCTGGAGCGAATCCGTCAGCTCGTCGACCTGGCGGGAGACGTCCCCATCTTCGCGGATCCTGTATCCGTGGCAAAAGGCGGCAAATTCCTGGAGGTGCTGGACCGCATCTGGCTGTTTAAACCAAACCTCATCGAGCTGCAGCACCTGAGCGGCCTGCCTTGCGGCACCGAAGAGGAGATCCGGGCAGCGGCGCAGAGCCTGCTGGACAAGGGATTGCAGGCGATCGCCGTCTCCTTAGGCAGCAAGGGCTGCTACTACGCGGACCGGGAGGGACGCTCGTTCTTCCGGAGGCTGCGGGCGGTCACCGACATGGCCAACGCCACCGGCGCGGGAGACGCCTTTACGGCGGGGCTGGCGACGGCATTCAGCCGGGGTGCTGCGCCCGAAAACATGGTGGATTATGCGCTGGCCTGCGGCGTGCTGGCCGTGCAGAGCGAAGACACCATCAACAAAGACATTTCCGATGCGCTCGTAAGGCGCACGATCGAAGAATACAGAGAATAACGGAGGAACTATGAATTACAAGGATTATCTGGATATCAAACCCGAAGTCGCCCAGGCGCTGGCAGAAGGTAGACCCGTCGTCGCCCTGGAGAGCACCATCCTGAGCCACGGCATGCCCTATCCGCAGAACCTGGAGTTTGCGGCGAAGGTCGAAGAAGTCGTGCGCAGCGAGGGCGCGGTGCCGGCTACGATGGCCCTCATCGACGGCCGCATCAAGGTTGGCCTGTCCGAGGCGGATCTGGAAGTGATGTGCAAAGCGGAAAACGTCGGTAAGGTGAGCCGCAGAGACTTCGCCGTCTATCTGACGGAGAAGAAGACCGGCGCCACCACCGTGGCCACCACCATGATGTGCGCGGCGTTCGCAGGCATCCGCGTGTTCGCGACCGGCGGCATCGGCGGCGTCCACAGACACGGCGAGGTGACGATGGATGTCTCCGCGGATCTGCAGGAACTGGGCCACACCCCGGTCTGCGTCGTCTGCGCGGGCTGCAAGCAGATCCTGGACATCGGCCGCACCCTGGAATATCTGGAGACCATGGGCGTGCCCGTCATCGGCAATAAAACTGAAGACTTTCCCGCCTTCTACTGCCCCAAGAGCGGCCACAAGGTGGACTATGCGGCCAAGGATGAAGCCGATATCGCCCGCATCCTGAAGACTTCCCTGGATCTGGGCCTGCAGGGCGGCATGCTGGTCGGCAACCCCGTTCCGGCGGAATACGCCATGGACTTCGACTACATGGAAGGCATCATCGGCCAGGCGCTGGCGGAAGCCGACGAAAAGGGCGTCCACGGAAAAGAGATCACGCCCTTCCTGCTGGCCAAGGTCGTGGAGCTCACCGGCGGCGAATCCCTCGCCACCAACATCCAGCTGGCTCTAAACAACGCCCACTGCGCATCCAAGATCGCAGCCGAGCTGGCAAGACTGTAATGAAAGAACACAAAGGGACAGGTACATTGTGCAGTGCACAATGTACCTGTCCCTTTGTGTTGTCTGTATTGTCTTTTATTTCGTTCCGAGCAGTTTTGCCATGCGGTCCAGCCCTTCGAAGATCTTCTCCGTTTCCGTACAGTACGATACGCGCAGATAGCCCTCTCCGTACTTGCCGAACGCGCTGCCGGGCACCGTTACGACGCCGGTCTTCTCCAGCAGATAGAACGCCAGTTCTGTATCGGTCATGCCTGTCTGCGTAATGTTGGGGAAGGTATAGAACGCGCCTTCCGGCATAAGGCAGGAAAAGCCCTTTAGCCGGTTAAGCCCTTCCACCATGATCTTTCTGCGCTTGTCGTACTCCGCTACCATTTCTGCCACATAATCCTGGGGACCGGTGAGGGCTTCCAGCGCCGCGTACTGCATGGGCGCGGACACGCTGGAGATCATGCTGCTCTGCACCCGGGTGCACTGGTCGCACAGCGCTTTCGGCGCGATGCAGTAGCCGATGCGGAATCCCGCCATCGCGTAGGTCTTGGAAACGGAGTTGCAGATGACGGTCCGCTCCGCCATGCCGGGGAAGCTGCCGAGGCTCACGTGCTTTGCCCCATCGTACAGCAGGGCTTCGTAGGGTTCGTCCGCGATGACCCACAGATCGTGGGCGACCGCAAAGTCTGCGATCTGCTTTAAGTCCTCTGGAGGGGTCACCGACCCCAGCGGATTCGACGGACTGTTGATCAGGATGGCCTTCGTCTTCGGGGTAAGGCACTGTTCCAGATTCGCAGCCTTAACGTGGAACCGGTCCTTTTCGTAGACCGGAACGTCCACGATCCCGACGCAGGCGACGTCCGCCATGCCGGTATAGGCCGCGTAGTACGGGCAGGGAATGAGGATCTCATCCCCCGGATCCATGGTGCAGAGCATGGCCATCAGCAGCGCATGGGTAGCGCCGTTAAACACGTGTACGTTATCCGGCGTGCAGTCCAGGCCCTGTTCCTTTCTGTACTTCTCCGCAATGGCGACGCGCAGCGGCTGAAGCCCTGCGTTGGAGACGTATTTCGTTGCGCCGTTGTTCATGGCCGCATACGTCGCATCGATCACGTTCTGACCCGTGGAAAAGCCGGGCTCTCCGATCCCGAAATTGATCGTATCCTTATATTGTAGCGCCTTCTCAAAGACGGCGCGCACGCCGGAAAAGGCATATTGTTTCGAACGTTCACTCAGCTGCATGGATAGCCCTCCTCTTTACTTTTGACGGATTCCGTCTTAAAGTATAATCATTCCCGGAGAAAAAAGAAAGGAGCCTTCCATGAAACCTTTGATCGGCGTATTTGCCCACGCACCCCGGACTACGGACCTTTGGGCCGGAGAAACCTGCCCCGAGACCTATCTGATCGCCTTGGAAAACGCAGGCGCAGACCCTATCCTTCTCCCCGCCTACGACAACGACGAGGCGTTGCGCCGCTACGTGCAGCTGTGCGACGGCTTCGTGCTGCCCGGCGGCATCGACGTCAATCCCCTCACCTACGGCGAAGATCCGCATCCCCGGCTGCAGATCAACAAGCTGGAATTCGACGAGTGCGAGCTGCACCTCATCCGGATCATCCTGGAGTCGAAAAAGCCCGTGCTGGGCATCTGCAGAGGCTCGCAGGTCTTAAACGTGGCCTTCGGCGGTACGCTGTATCAGGACATCGAGGCCATGCACGAGGGTGCGCAGCAGCACAACCAGGAGGAAGTGACCCCCGGAGCAACTTGCCACCGGATAAAGATCGAAGAGGGCTCGATCCTGGCGGAGCTGTACGGAACGGAGATGCGGGTCAACAGCTTCCATCATCAGGCGGTGAAGGCCCTGGGTGCAGGGCTTAAGGCGACCGCCCATGCCTATGACGGCATCGTCGAGGGCTTCCAGGCAGAAGACTACCCCTTCGTCGTCGGCGTGCAGTGGCACCCGGAGCAGGAGACCAATGCGGACAAACATGCCGTGCTGCCGATCTTTAGGAGATTGGTGGAGGCATGCAAATAAGAAAGAACCGTCCCCGCTTGTCTCTTTGTTGCGTGCGGCTCAGATGTCCGCTATAATAAAGCCAAGTTATCGTTGAAAGAAGTAAAAGGTGAGAGATGGAGAACAGATAATTTGATTTGGATCATGTGAACGTATCTTTCAGGGCCTCTCGGGCTCTTGATTTCGCATGCCGAATCAGATTATCCCGGAAGACTCTGTTGATCACCGTCAGTAGCCTTGTTTTTTGGGTCTGTTTCGCATGCGGAACAGACTTTTTTTATGCGAGGTGATCGATTTATGCTTCAGATACAGCATTTGACCATAACACATTCCAAGGATCTTCGGGTCATCCTGAAGGATTTTTCCCTGACATTGAATCCGGGCGACAAGGCTGTCGTCATCGGCGAAGAGGGCAACGGTAAGTCCACGCTCCTCAAATGGATCTTTTGCCCGGAGATGATCGACAGTTATGCAGAGGCCGAGGGCGTCTGTGTGAAGGCCGGTGAACGGTTAGCCTATCTACCTCAGCAGCTTCCGGCAGAGGATGCGGCGCAGACTGTGTACGGATTTCTTTCCGAAGAGGATCTGTTTTTTGACAGTTCGCCGAAGACCATATCGAAAGCGGCTGCTTCTCTGGGTTTGCCGATCAATCTCTTTTACAGTGATCAGCCCATGGGCACGCTGTCTGGCGGCGAAAAAGTAAAAGTGCAGCTGGCCCGGCTTCTGCTGGCTCAACCCACCGTACTGCTCCTGGATGAACCGTCCAACGACATCGATATCGATGCGTTGGAGTACCTGGAGCGGGTGATCCGGACATTTCCAGGCATCGTCCTCTTTATTTCCCACGACGAGACTTTGATCGAGAGGACCGCCAATCTGGTCATCCACCTGGAACAGATCCACCGCAAGCAGCAATGCCGCCATACCGTGGCGCGCATGGATTACCGGGAGTATACGGAAAGGCGGCAGAATGCTTTTGAAAATCAGGCGCAGCAAGCGCAAAGCGATCTGCGGGAAAAGAAAATACGGGATGAGAAATTTCGGCGTATCTATCAACGCGTTGAATTTGAACAAGCGGCGATCAGCAGGCAAGACCCTCATGGCGGATATCTTCTGAAGAGATCTATGCACAAAGTCAAATCCATGGAACGTCGTTTTGCGAAAGAAGACGCACAGATGACAGAAAAGCCTGTGCAGGAAAATCCCATCGACTTTACCCTGGGAGAAAATGCTGTCCCAATTCCTGCCGGGAAGACCGTTCTGGACTTCGCGCTGCCGCAGCTTTGGACGGAAGACGGGGAAAGAGTGTTGGCCGAGAACATCCGGCTGCTGATGCGCGGCGCGGAAAAAGTCTGCATTACCGGACCCAACGGCTGCGGCAAAACGACAATGCTGAAACAGATCTGGGAACAATTGAAAAACCGCACGGATATCCGTGCAGCCTATATGCCTCAGAATTATGCGGATCTTTTGGATCTCAGCAAGACGCCCGTCGACTGCATCTGCACGAAAGGTGACGCCAAAGAACGTACGCTCGTGCGGACCTTTCTCGGCGCGCTCCGTTTTACAACTGCGGAGATGGACCATACGGCAGCTGCGCTTTCCGGGGGTCAGCAGGCGAAGATCTTCCTGCTTCGTCTGAATCTATCCGGTGCAAACGTATTGCTTTTGGACGAGCCAACGCGAAACTTCTCACCTCTGTCCGGACCTGTCATCCGCGGCATGTTGGCACGTTTCCCAGGCGCCATCCTCAGCGTGTCCCACGACCGCAAGTACATCGAGGAGGTATGTACGAAAGTTTACAGGCTGACCGAAACGGGATTAGAGAGTTGTCCAAAACGGAATTAGAGAAGTGTTGATCACTTGCCATCCGTAAATCAGCCCTTCCGGACATGTTTACACCGATTGTTAGGGTGAGCTCGAAGATTTACCGAGTCATCTTACATTGTACCGGATGTTCAGGAATTTTACCGGATGTTCGGGAATCCGCTGCAGTCCTGCGGCCTGCGGGAACCGTTTAGCGGCCCGGTACATCCTCCGAGCCGTCTGCAGCATACTGCATCACTTCGATATAGGGAATCTCCGGGTGGAAAGGAACGGAGAACAATGGGTGCTGCATTTTTTTAACAGGGCACATGGCATCTTTGCTATTCTCGTGCAACCAAACCCGCTTTTATATGCTTGTAGTTGCGCATTTCAGCAACCATAGGCAATTTTTCTGTGCAATAGTTGCACAGATCTAGCGATTCTTGCAACTATTGAGATGATAAAAGGGTCACAGTTGCAAAAACGTGCAACTGTGACCCATAAAACGTCGTTATAGTTACGCCAACCCTGTCTCCGCTAGATCCCCAGCAGGTGCTCCAGGGTGTAGGCCACGCCGTCGTCATCGTGGGTGGGCGCGATGTAATCCGCGATATCCAGTAGCTCGGGCACAGCATTGCCCACGGCGACACCGATGCCGGCGTGCAGCAGCATCTGCTCGTCGTTGGTGGAATCGCCGAACGCCATGATGTTCTCCTTCGTGCAGCCCAACATCTGCGCCAGCGCATCCAGCGCGTTGGCTTTGGAGGTCGTCGGGCCGCCCAGCTCGATGTTTTCCGGGGTGGAGCTTACCGCGGTGACCCCCTTCACCTGCTCTTTGATCTCCTTCAGGTAGCGCAGGCGCTTCTCCTGGTCGGCAAAGATCAGGTTGATATTCTCCAGTTTGTTCTTATTCTCTTCGATCAGTTCCCACAGGTTGTCCACCGGGATGCGGGTCGTAAGTACGTAATGCTGGCTCTTGGGCCTCACCCGGCCGAATTCCGCCAGATGCTCCATGCAGTAGCGGTCCGCCACCACCTGGTCGTCGTAGAAGATCTCCAGCATGACTTTCGGGTCTTTCATCCACGGGTAGCAGGCTTCCACGGAGGAGGCCTCCAGCAGGTTTTCGTACAGGATCTTATCCGCGTGGACGTCCCGGATGCGGGCGCCGTTGCTGGTAATGGCGTACTGGATACCGGGCACCGCCAGCACGTCCTTCGGCAGCGCCGACCAGACGCGGCCCGAGGCGATCACCACGTGATATCCCTTTTCGATGGCGCGGTCCAGTGCGGCACGGTTGCCGTCCGACAGCTTGCCGTGGCCGTCCAGCAGCGTATCGTCCATGTCGAACGCCAGGATCTTGATCTTATCGAGCCTCTCCTTGGAGAGAGGCATTTTGTAGTACATTTTCATGGGATCACGACTCCTTTGCCGAAGATTTCTTATGGTCACCGAGGGTGATCAGGAATGCGGAGACCAGCACGAGCAGGCCGCCGACGAGCGTCCGCGGCGTAAGCGGTTCGTTAAGAAGCAGAATACTGCACACGAGGCTGGTGATGGGCTCGAGTATGCCCAGGATGCCGGTAACGGTAGGGCCGACGCGTTTGACCGCTTCCGGGGTCATGACGTTGCCGATGCACACGACCATCAACCCCGTCAGGAACAGCCAGATCCATCCCGCCGGCCGGCATTCCCCGAAGGAATAGCCGAAGATGTGGCCGAAGACGAACAGGAAGACCGTGCCGAACAGGGTGTTGTAGAACGAGATCTTAAAGCCCGTCAGTTCCCGGATGCCGCTCTTGTCCGTAATGATCAGGTAAGAGGAATAGGCCACGGCGGACAGCAGCGCCAGGATGAGCCCCACAGGGTTCGCTTCCAGGCCGCCGAACATCATCACCCAGATGCCCAGGCATGCCAGCAGCAGCGAGCACCCCTGGATCTTCGTAAGCTTTTGCTTGAAGAACAGCGCGTAGACCAGCGCAACAATGGCCGGATACGTAAAGTGCAGGCACAGCGTAAGGCCCACAGAGATGTAGTCGTAGGACAGGTACAGCAGCATGGCCGTTAAGCCGCCGCAGGTCATGCCGATGAAGAACAGGGCGATCAGCTGCTTGCGGGTGAGCTTAAAACCGTAGCCTTTCACCTTCAGGATGATGGCCAGCACGGGCAGCACGGACAGGTTGCGGTAGAAAGCGATGGAGATGCCGTTGCCGCCGGCATTCGTAGACGCCAGTTTGGCTGTTATGGAAGAAAGTCCGAAAAAGATCGCTGCCAGCGCAGCCAGCAGCAATCCGGTACGTTTGTCTTTATCGTTCATGGTTTTTTATTCCCCGGAAAGAGGCAGGGTCAGCTGGTCCGGATCGACTTCGCGCAGCAGCTCCAGGCCCTCCGGATCGTCGTCCAGCGTAAGGCTTCCAATATCCTCGAGCTCGGGCAGCTCGTCCAGGGATTCGAAGCCGAACGTGAACAGGAAGTTGCGGGTGGTGCCATACAGGATGGGGCGTCCGATCTGCTTGCTTCTGCCCTTTTCCTCCACGAGATCCTTCTTCATGAGGGTCTCCAGCACCCGGTCGCTCTTGATGCCGCGGACAGCATCGATCTGCGCCTTCGTAACGGGCTGTTTATATGCGATGACCGCCAGCACCTCCAGCGCTGCCTGGGACAGGCGCTTTTCCTTGACCGGGGTCACGAGTTTCGTAATATAGTCGTCGTTCTCCGGATTCGTGCACAGCTGGAACGCCTTGTCCGCCTCGCGGATGCGCAGGCCGCTGCGCCGGGTCTCGTAGTCCTCCGCAAGCTCGCGCAGGATATGCAGCATATCCGCTGCCGGCACGTTGAACAGATCCGCAGCCGTCTTGACGTCCAGGGGATCGCCCCACACGAACAGGATCGATTCCAATGCCGATTTGATGCTTTCGTTCGTCATGTCCTATCCCTCCTGCCGGGCGCTTGTTTCTTCGATGAGTTTTACGGTAATGTCGCCGTAGCGCTTCTTCTGCTCGGCCGTGACCGACTTCTGCTTGATGAGCTCCAGCAGCGACATAAAGGTGATCACCTGATTATACGGGCTGGTGTCTTCCTTGATCATTTCGGAGAACATCAGCTTCTTCCTGCCGCGGAACAGTTCCCGGATCTGCAGGATGCGGTTCTCCACCGACATTCTCTGCCGCTCCACCCGTTCGTAGACCCGGCGCATCTCTTCGATGCGCTGCTTGCGGAACAGGAAGGCGTAGAAAGCCTTGACGAAGGCGTTCATGTCGGTCTTCAGCAGCTCCTCGGGGTCGTCCGCGTAGGCGCTTAAGTCCTCCTGGGGCTTCGTGCGGCTGTGAGCCGCCGCATCGGACTGCTCTTCCAGGAAGGCCGCCATCTCCTTGTACTGCTTGTACTCCAGGATGCGCGCCACGAGATCCGCCCGCGGATCTTCCTCTTCCTCGCCAGTCTCTTCGTCGGCGGACCGGGGCAGCAGCATGCGGCTCTTCAGCTCGATGAGCTCCGCCGCCAGCACCATGAATTCCTGGGCTACAGCGACATCCTGCGCCTTCATTTCCGCGATGTACTGCAGATATTGAGTTGTAATTTCGGACACCCGGATGTCGTAGATGCTCATCTTCGCGTGCTCGATCAGGTAGACGAGCAGGTCGAAGGGCCCTTCGAAGATGTCCAGTTTTACTTTGTACGCCATAGGTCTTCCCTATTCTCCGGCCGTCTCCTCTTCCGTCTCGAGATGAGGCTCCAAGGGGCCGAAATCGAATGCGGTGCTGCAGCCGCGGCTGCGCATCCAGCCCTGGATCGTCTGCTGGTGACCCAGCACATGCTCCGCGTATGCGGTGCTGTAATCGCCGCTGGCCACCTTGCCGGGGCCTGCGTTGTAGGCCGACAGCGCCGTCGTAGCGTTGCCGTAGCTGTGCAGGAAGCGGGCGATGTAGCTGGCGCCGAACTGGATGTTCATGTGGGGGTCATACAGGGCGGCCACGGAATAGCCGAAACGCGCCCCGGTCCTTGGCATGATCTGCATCATGCCCACGGCGCCGCCGCCCACCACGTCCTTGCGGAACATGCTCTCGTTTCTCGCCACCGCCATCAGGAAGATCGGATCCACGCCGGATACCGCGCCTTCGTGGCGGAACAGATAGACGAAATACAGGGATTCAGGGTAGGTGATCCGCCGGTTGAGCGACCGCATAAAGCTGGCCAGTCCCTCGATGTAGGCGGCGTTCGCCGCGCTGTAGTAGCTTTCCGCCGGAATGTCCGGGTCGGTACTGATGTAAACGCCGGAGATCTCGTCCACGAAGACGCTCCAGCCGAATTCTTCGTTTTCAGTAAACCACTCGAACGGCAGGTACCAGAGACCGTTCTGCTCGCGCAGGATGCTTGCGCAGCCGTGCAGCTGCCGCCGTTCGATGGACTTGCGGGAGTAGCCCAGCTTTTCGCCCAGGTTCCAGGGGAGATCCTCGATCCAGGGGAAGGTATCCAGCCACAGAGCCATGCGCTCGGCCTCCGCCTCTTCCTGGAGGCGCTCCTCCTCGGTCTTGCCCGCTTCTCCGGGAATGTCGTCCGTCAGCACGATGCGGTATTCCCGCTGCACCTGCGCTGTGGAATCCTTCAGATTGCAGGTGAGCCGGCCGGTATCCAGAGCGCTCACCTCCGCGGTGCTGTCCGCGTCGTGCATCAGGATGAGCTTATCCGTGCGGATGACGTCGATCTCGAAACCCAGCACGCTCCGCCAGGTCTCGTCCAACGCGAAAAACAGCTGGCCGCTGTCTCCGCCAAGCACGTACAGGGGATGCTCGATCTCAAAGTTGTGCAGATGGTTGCCGTTTATGAAAACGTCCTTCGCCACGTACCAAAGCTCCACGTCGTCCGGCTGATAGGACAGCGCGTCGGGCCGTGCTTCTTCTTCGGTCGCCGTTCCCAGGTTGGATTCGAACCCTTCGATCCAATAGGCAAAGACGGAAAGAACAGCCGCCCAGAGTACGAGGATGAGGACCTGCCACCAATATCTATGCTGATGTCGCAAAGGCGATTCCTCCTCGTGTGCGTGTGCACAGACAGTTATTATATCATAAAGTCTGCAGAATATGCAATTTTAAGGGGTTGAGGGCAGTTTACGGCCTATGATATAATCATAATACATAATCTAGATATACACAAATTCTGCAAAAAAGGAGATCGTCATGTACAACGTATTGTGTGTGCTTCCCGTCAACGAAGAAGAAAAAGAAATGCTCAAGGCAGCCGGCGGCGGCCAGTGCGAATACTGCTGGTCCACCCAGGAGAGCGTGACCCGGGAAGAGCTGGAATGGGCCGACGTGCTGATCGGCTGCGTGGATACCGACAAGCTGGTGGATCTTCCGAAGATGAAGTTCGTGCAGCTGGATTCCGCCGGTTCCGACGGCTATGCGAAGCTGGAAATGTTCCATGAGCCCCAGCGCTGTCTGCTGTCCAACTCCACGGGCGCTTACGGCGGCACCATCGCGGAATACATGATCGGTTCCATCATCATGCTTATCCGGCACTTCCAGGTCTACCGCGACCACATGAAGGAACATAAATGGCAGCGGGTGGAACTGCCCACCTGCATCACCGAGCACCATGCGCTGGTCATCGGCTTGGGCGATATCGGGGTCAACTTCGCAGAGCGGATGAAAGCCCTGGGCTGCAGCGTTTCCGCCGTCCGCAGAACAGTTGGCGAAAAGCCGGACTGCGTGGACGAAGTCGGCACGCTGGAAGATCTGCCCCGGCTGCTGCCCGAAGCGGATTTCGTAGCCCTGTGTCTGCCCAATTCTCCAGCGACCCAGAAGGTCATCAACAAAGAGACGCTGGCCATGATGAAGCCCGGCGCCATCCTGGTAAACGTGGGCCGCGGCACCGCTGTGGACTCCGATGCCCTGGCGGAAGCGCTGAATTCCGGCCATCTGGGCGGCGCAGCGCTGGACGTTACCGATCCGGAACCGCTGCCGGCGGATCATCCCCTGTGGGACTGCCGCAACTGCCTGGTCACGCCTCACGTGGCAGGCCTCTTCCGCCAGCTGTATCCCTTCCGCCGCATCGTGGAGCGGTCCGTCAACAACCTCGCGCACTTCGTGAAGGGCGAACCCCTGGAGAGCATCGTGGACCTTGCTACCGGCTACCGGGTGAGCAGATCGTAACGGCATAAAGAGAAGATTAAAAGAAGCGCAGGCATCGCAGCCTGCGCTTTTCTCGTATACGCTTTTTACAGATAGATCTCGCCTTCTGCCAGGATGGCTGCCACGCCGCCCACGCGGATCTTGACGGAGCCGTCTTCCAGAATGCTTAAACGGCTGGAGATCTTGGAGGGGCGGTCCATGGCCTCGCCCTGGATAAACAGGTTATCGGCTTCCGGCTTAACGATGCCGCGCTTGTAGAGATAATAGGTGAGCGCGCCGTTGGAAGTGCCGGTGGCTGCTTCTTCGTCGATGTCGTACAGCGGCGCGAAGTTGCGGCAGTGGACGCCGTCTGCTTCGGACAGCGTAAAGGCGTGCACGCCCGTTACGTTATAGGCGGCGGACAGGTCGGACAGAGCCTTCATGTCCGGAGCCAGAGCGTTGAGAGCCGCCATGTCCTTGACCGGCATCATGATGTCTACGAGACCGGTGGAGACCATCTCGGGATAGAGGGTCTGGCCTTCGAATTCCGGGGTGCAGCTTTCCGCACCCATCACCTTGCAGAGCTCCTCGACCTTGGCCGGGTCATCGATGAGGCCGAAGGTCTTGGCCTCGCCCATATCCATCAGCACGCCGCTCTCGGTGACCAGCACCTGCAGGTCGCCCGCCAGCGTCTTGAAATCGCAGGTATCGCCCGCCGCGATCTTGCCGCTCTTCAGCAGGGTGTAGAACGTGGCGATGGTGGCGTGACCGCACAGATCCACCTCGGCAGCCGGGGTAAAGTAACGCACGTGGTACTTCTTATCGCCCAGTTCTTTGAGGAACGCGGTCTCGGAGTAGCGCAGCTCCGCCGCGGTCTTTCTCATGGTCTCGTCGTCGGGGAAGTCCGCACCGGCGGGGATGTACACGACGCCTGCGGGATTGCCGCCGAAGACCTGATCGGTAAACGCGTCTACGATATAAAGTTTCATCGCTCCTGCCTCCTTTCAGCAGTTCTGCCTATCCGTTAAAACCGTTCTTTTAGCGCCGCAACGATGCGCTCGCAGGCGTGCCCGTCCCCGTAGGGGTTGACCGCGTGAGCCATGGCATCGTAGGCCGCTTTGTCCGTTAAGAGTTCCTTCGCCATCCGGTAGATAGTCTCCCGCTCCACGCCGGCCAGTTTGGCGGTGCCGGCCTCCACGGCTTCGGGGCGTTCGGTCTCCCGGCGCACCACCAGTACAGGTTTGCCCAGGGCAGGCGCCTCCTCCTGCATGCCGCCGGAGTCGGTGAGGATAAAGTAAGACCGGGCCATCAGATTGACGAAGGGCTGGTAGGTCTGGGGCTCGATCAGATGCACGTTATCGATGCCCTTCAGGTATTCGTCCGCCTCGGCGCGCACCTTCGGATTCAGGTGCACAGGGTATACGACTTCGACCTCGTCCTGGAATTCCCGGGCGATGTCGGCGATCGCGGAGAAGATGTGGGCCATGTATTCCCCCAGGTTCTCCCGCCGGTGGCAGGTGACGGTGATCACCTTTTTATGCTCGAAATCGATGCTCCGCAGGGTCTCGTCCTCGAATTCGTAGGGCTTGCCCGCCACCTGCAGCAGCGCATCGATGACGGTGTTGCCGGTGATGACGATTTTTTCATCTGCAATATTTTCGCGCAGCAGGTTCTGCCGGTTGCGCTCCGTTGGAGCAAAATGCACGTCCGCGATGTGACCCGTCAGCACCCGGTTCATCTCCTCCGGGAAGGGCGAATACTTGTCGTAGGTGCGAAGGCCCGCCTCCACGTGGCCCACCGCGATCTGCTGATAGAAGCAGGCCAGGGCCGTTACGAAGGTGGTGCTGGTGTCGCCGTGGACCAGGACCACGTCGGGCTTTTCTTTCTGCAGCACCGGCTCCAGCCCCGTGAGCACGTTGGCCGTGATCATGGAGATGGTCTGGTTGGGCTGCATGATGTTCAGGTCGTAATCCGGCGTCAGCTCAAACAGCTCCAGCACCTGGTCCAGCATCTGGCGGTGCTGCGCCGTTACGCAGAGCACGGAATCGATCTCGGGGTCATCCTGCAGGGCCCGCACCAGCGGCGCCATTTTGATCGCTTCGGGACGGGTCCCGAACACAGACATTACTTTCATTAATCTTCCTCGTGATAGACCATATCTTCCTGCTTTTCCTCCGGCTCGTGTACGATGCCGATGCCCAGGAAGATAAAGATGAGCATGCCGGCGGTGGCGGTGAGCACGCCGCAGGCCAGCCGCACGTGCAGCGTCCACAGGATGCCTGCGACGCCCATGATGGCGCTGATGGAATACAGGGCCAGGACGGTTCTCCGCTGCCCGAATCCCATGGCCATGATGCGGTGGTGCAGGTGGCCCTTGTCCGCCTGCATGATGGGTTTGTGGTTTGCCATGCGCCGTACGATGGCGAAGGCGGTATCGAAGATCGGCAGCGCCAGGATGAGGATGGGGATGATCGTCGCGAACAGCGTGGTGCCCTTCGTGGGCTTATCGCCTATTAACGATACGCTCGCCAGCAGATAGCCCAGCAGCATGCTGCCCGCATCTCCCATAAAGATCTTAGCGGGGTGGAAATTCCAGATGAGAAAGCCCATCGTCGCGCCTGCCAGCCCCAGGATGAGCATGCAGGTCTCCTCCCGGTTCGTTACATAGGCGGTGTAGGCGACGGACAGGCAGGCGATGCAGGTGATCCCCGCCGCCAGGCCGTCCAGGCCGTCGATCAGGTTGATGGTGTTCGTGATGCCCACGATCCAGATGACGGTCACCAGGAAGGCGATCACCTTCGGGAAGGCGATGTACCAGGGTCCCCAGGGCAGCACGTTGGCCATGCCGCGGATCTGGATGGTGTTGAAATACAGGATCGCGGCGCAGGCGATCTGCCCGGCCAGCTTTACTTTGGGCCGCAGCCCTTTAATGTCGTCATAGATACCCAGAAGCAGGATGCAGGTGGACCCCACCAGAAGTCCGATGGTCTGCGCGTTCCAGACGCCCAGGCGGATGAAACCCACCAAAGCGCCTAAGTAGATGGCGATGCCGCCGAACCGGGGGATCGGCTTCTTATGCATGCGCCGGTTATCCTTGGGCACATCTACCGCGCCGATCTTCGGCGCGATCTTGATCGCGACGGGGGTCAAAACGGCGGTGACCAGCAGAGCCGTCAGAAACGTCGCAAGATAATTACTCATGCAGTTCTCCCATTACGTCGATCACCAGACCCGCCTCTTTGGCCATCTCCTGGGCCAGCTCGTCCGGATAGCTCTCCTTGATGACGACCCGCTTGATGCCGGCGTTGATGATCATTTTCGTGCAGATGACGCAGGGCTGCGTCGTGCAGTACAGCGTGCCTCCCTCGATGCTGCTGCCCATGCAGGCCGCCTGGATGATGGCGTTCTGCTCCGCGTGCAGGCCCCGGCACAGCTCGTGCATCTTGCCGGAGGGCACGTTGAGCTGTTGGCGCAGACAGCCGGTCTCTTCGCAGTGCCGGATGCCCTTGGGTACGCCGTTGTAGCCGGTGGCGATGACGCGGTTATCCTTTACGATGACCGCTCCCACCTTTCTGCGCAGGCAGGTGCTGCGCTGACGGGCGAGCTCCGCCATTTCCATGAAGTACTCATCCCAAGTCGGTCGTTTGTTCATCGTAGTACACCTCTTTCAGGTACAGTCCCTGGGGCGGCGCCGTGTGTCCGGCCCTCCCCCGGTCTTTGGATGCGATGATATCGCTTAATTCCGATGCGTCCTTCTTTCCCAAGCCCACTTCCACCAGCGTGCCCACGATGATGCGCACCATGTTGTATAGAAAACCGTTTCCCTTGATGGAAACCGTGATATACTCTCCGTCCTGCAGGATGTCCAGAGCCCAGACCGTGCGGACCGTGGTCTCCCGGGGCGTGCCGCCCGCCGTCTGAAAACACGCGAAATCATGGGTCCCGACGATGATGGCGGCGGCAGCTCGCATGGCGTCCACATCGAGAGGCTGGCGTACCTGATAATAGCGGGTCCGCTTAAAGAGGTCCGGATGTTCGCCGTTGCGGATCTTGTAGATGTATTCCTTGCCCTTTGCGCTGTAGCGGGCATGGAACCCTTCCGGCATCTCCTTCGCCTCCAGGATCTCGATCTCGCCGACGCCCTCCCGCTTCTGGGTGATGAGGCAGTCGTTCAGGGCCTTTTGGATGCGCTCCGTGGGGATGCCATGGTCTTCGAGGAGCAGCGTCGCCGTCTGACCCAGGGCATGTACGCCTGCGTCGGTGCGGCTGCAGCCGTCGATCTTCACCTCCCGGCCCAGCACCCGGGCCAGGGCTTCCTCGACGCATCCGCACACGGTCTTTTTGCCCGGCAATCTCTGCCAGCCATGAAATCCGGTGCCGTCGTATGCGATTTTCAGGAAGATGTTGCGTGTAGCCATACACAGTTATTTTAGCATAAACAGGGTTGACCCACAATAAAAGACCCGCCGGATGGCGGGTCTTTGCGGTATTTCGCTTTTACTTCTTATAGGAGCTCTTCAGGCCGACGGTCTGGTTGAACACCGGTTCGCCTTCCTTGGACAGGACGGTATCGGTGATGTAGTAGCCGTTGCGGAAGAACTGGAAGCGGTCACCGGCCTTGGCGTCCTTGAGGGACGGCTCAGCCTTGGCAGCCTTGTCCTGTCTGCTGTTCGGGTCGAAGTGGTTGTAGCCGGTCTCGTCGGGCAGCGCCAGGTAGGTGTAGTTGCGGACGGGGATGTCGACGCAGGTCGCGGCGTCCACCCAGTGGATGGTGCCCTTCACCTTGCGGGAATCCGCGCCGGGGGTGCCGGACTTGGTGTCCGGATCGTAGGTGCAGTGGATCTCGACCACGTTGCCTTCGGCATCCTTGACGACGTCGGTGCAGGTTACGAAGTAAGCGCCCTTCAGACGGACTTCGTTGCCCGGGAACATGCGGAAGTACTTCTTCGCGGGAACTTCCATGAAGTCTTCCTTTTCGATCCACAGCTCTCTGGAGAAGGAAACTTCGCGGGTGCCCTTCTCGGGATCTGCGGCGTTCTCCAGGGTGCACATCTCGGACTTGCCCTCGGGATAGTTGTCGATGACCACCTTGAGCGGATCCAGAACGACCATTCTGTTCTCGACCTTGTTCTTCAGGTCTTCACGGACGAAGTATTCCAGCTGGTCGTAGTCGACCTTGTTTTCGGCCTTGGCGACGCCTACGGATTCGCAGAACGCGCGCAGTGCTTCGGGGGTGTAGCCTCTTCTGCGCATGCCGGCGATGGTGCAGAGTCTGGGATCGTCCCAGCTCTCGATGATGCCTTCGTTGACCAGGCGCTTAATGTTGCGCTTGGACATGATGGTGTTCGTCAGACCCAGCTTGGCGAATTCGATCTGCTGGGGCGGTTCGGGCCATTCCAGCTTCTCCAGGACCCAGTTGTACAGAGGTCTGTGATCCTCGAACTCCAGGGTGCAGATGGAGTGGGTGATGCCTTCGATCGCGTCCTCGATGGGGTGCGCGTAGTCGTACATGGGATAGACGCACCACTTGTCGCCGGTGTTGTGGTGAGATGCGTGCAGCACGCGGTAGATGACGGGGTCACGCATGTTGATGTTCGGAGACGCCATATCGATCTTGGCGCGCAGACAGACTTCGCCGTCCGCATACTTGCCGTCTCTCATGTCGTGGAAGATCTGCAGGGATTCTTCCCAGGGGCGGTCCCGGTAGGGGCTGTTGGTGCCCGGCTGGGTGAGGGTGCCTCTGCCCGCCTTGATCTCGTCCGCCGTCTCTGCGCTGATGTAGGCGTTTCCGTCGCGGATCAGCTTTTCGGCGCACTCGTACATCTTATCGAAATAGTCGGAAGCAAAGAGGAGGTTATCCCACTGGAAGCCCAGCCACTGCACGTCCTTTTCGATGTTGCCTACGAATTCCTCATCTTCGGTGATGGGGTTCGTGTCGTCGTAACGCAGATTGAAGACGCCGCCGTACTTGAGCGCAGTGCCGGCATTCAGACAGATGGACTTGCAGTGTCCGATGTGCAGGTATCCGTTGGGCTCTGGCGGGAATCTGGTACGAATCTCTCTGTGGTACTTCTGATTTTTGATGTCTTCATCGATGATATCGTGGATGAAGTTACCGGCCATGGTAGTGCCGAAATTGGTACCGTCAGCCTTCTTGATAAGATCCTCAGCCATTGTTTCCTCCTAAATAGTTGAAATTACATAAATACAGAGTTAATTATATAGGAAAGCCTCACAAGATGCAAAAGAAATGTTGGAAGGTTGCGCGCAGTGACCCGGAGAACCGCTTTCCGGCAATAATTATTTTCGGCGAAACAGTTGCATCTTCTTAATTATTTTGGTATATTAACGTTATCCTCAAAAGAAAAGGAGGCAAATATGGCATTAGACACAATAGATGTTAAGATCCTGGAAGTTCTGCAGGAGAATGCTCGCGTATCCATCTCCGAACTCTCCAAGCAGGTCAATCTCTCCCTTTCCGCCGTCAGCGAACGGCTCAAGAAACTGGAGAGCAGCAGCATCATCGAACAGTACACCACCGTCCTGAATTCCGCAGCGATGGAAAAGGATCTCTCGGTCATCATGATGATCTCCATGGAAGATCCCTCCAAGACCGAGGAGTTCGACAAGCTCGTCCATTCTCTCGACGAGATCCTGGAGTGTCACTATATTACCGGCGAATACGACTACGTTCTGAAGATCACGACGAAGAACACGTCGACTTTGGAACAGCTGATGAACAAGATCAAGAGCGTCGAAAGCATCAAGCACACCCAGACCAACGTCATCCTGTCCACGCTCAAGAATAAGCACAGCGTGGCGCCCATCGCGACGAAGCTGTAAAATTGTAAAACACAAATACGCAACGCAAAGACCCGCCGATCCGGCGGGTCTTTTACGGTTTAACTGATATTTTTAGTATGGTTAGCCCTCGGAGGCAGGCTATTCAGATGACGTTTATGCCAGGGCAGCGCCCAGCGCTTTGCTGCCGGAGAAGCGGAGCGGAAGGATGCGGACGCCTTTGGGCCCCAGCCGGAGATTCAGATCCCGCAGCTGCAGGCAAAGTTTCTGCGCATCGCTGCATTCCACGTTTATCATGTTTGCAGTTTTCAGCCCCGCCAGTACCGGCGAGCAATGTGCTACCAATGTTTCTTCGGACATAGCGTTCTTTTCGGGAATAAGGAGAATAAAAAACCCGATCTGTGCTAATACGTTTCTTGAGTTAGCCACAACTAACCATTTCCCCAAATAATTAGTTAGCCGTCGCTAACTTCACCTCTATTAAACAATATCCGCTCTTCTTTGTCAATCCTTTTTTTAAGAACAGTATTTACACATAAGCCTTGGCGACAGGACCCCGAGGCCGAGGGGTGGCGCCCAAAAACATAATAAACATCCACCCGCATAGCGGGTGGTATTTCATTTTCGGGCATAGCCCTAATGCTACTGGCTGCGCACAAGTGCGCATAAAACGCCTGCCAGCGTGCATTAATTACTTGCCACCCGTGAACGGGTCTTTTGGATCGTAGATGCTGAGTTGATCAGCTTCTTGATCCTGCTTTAGTTGATTTGAAATATACTCTTTTATTGCTTTTGTGTTTTTCCCTACCGTATCGACATAGTATCCCTTGCACCAAAATTCGCGGTTTCGATAAGCAAATTTCATGTTCCCATATTTCTGGAAGATCATTAGACTGCTTTTCCCCTTCAGGTATCCCATGAAGCTCGAAACGCTCATTTTGGGCGGGATACTCAGCAAGAGATGAATGTGATCCGGACAAACCTCTCCTTCGATGATTTCAACGCCTTTCCAAGCGCACAACGTTCTCAGAATGTCACGGATGTCTTCACGTTTTTCTTCATAGAATATTTTTCGGCGGTACTTGGGTGCGAACACCACGTGATACTTACAATTCCACTTGGTATGTGCTAAACTGTTTGTGGTTTTATCATGTTCAGACATGAATGCCTCCTAATGTCCTTTTCTGTTTTTAAGCTGGCAGGCTTATCAAACAGTTTAGCACATTAGGATTTTTTACTCACCGCTTAAGCTTTACGGAACCACGCGACTATCGCGTGGTTTTCTA